>Ga0136846_1217988_pt1 | contig 10616 bp, 6 predicted proteins | sample HopSoiMetagenom2_FD_96841 | JGI IMG/M metagenome (GOLD analysis project Ga0136846, IMG submission 96841) | Grasslands soil microbial communities from Hopland, California, USA - 2 Assembly 2016 (version 4) | ecosystem: Environmental > Terrestrial > Soil > Grasslands | place: USA: Hopland... | reverse complement strand
TTGCTGATGTTTATATCAGTCAGCATTTACTTTTACGCATCTCATAGGCTGATAGAACGCTTTTATCAAGGCATGAAATTTAACGGAGGCGACCGGCACCGATATGAATTACGCTGGCTTCATAATTTATTGAAAGGTTTCAGTTTATTATGGCTATTGTGGATTCCTTTTATAGCAGCCGATTATTTTTATTACCATTACCAATTAAGTGTACAAGCTTATTATCCTTTGTTTCTCCTTTTAGCGGTAATGATTATCTGGATAGCGGCCGCAGCTTTTTTAAGACAGGAGGCTGGTGTGCTAATTGCCCATCCCCCGTTCTTAAAACCCACGCTTCCTGCCGAAATGAAGCAAAAAGGCACTTGGCTGAAGAAGGCTGTGCAAGCCAACCTGTATTACCTGGATCCTGAACTCAGCTTAAACTCATTGGCCGAAAAGCTTGAACTAACTACCCATGAGTTATCGCGAATCATTAATACAGTGCTTAAAAAAAGCTTTAATGATTTCATCAATGAATATCGCGTAAAGGCGGTTACACGGAAAATGAAAGATCACACATATGATCACTTTACCCTCCTGGGTATTGCTTTTGAATCGGGATTCAATTCTCAAAGTACATTTAGTCGCATTTTTAAGCAAATGACCGGAAAAAGTCCGGTGGAATATAAAAATGAGCTAAAAAAAGAGTACCCATCTTATAATTTGGGAAGCCGATCACAATCTGCGCCGGTAATATTGCATCATGAAACCCCTCCATGGTGGTCTCGTAAAAAATTAACCGGCAATTATATGTTTAGGAATTATTTGAAAATAGCACAACGCAATCTGGTGCGTAATAAAAGCTATACTGCTATTAATATTACAGGCCTGGCAGTTGGGATTGCCGTTTGTATGATGATCTTTATCATTATACAATATCAAACAAGCTTCGATAATTTTCATTCCGGTAATAATCGTATCTATCGTGTTTTAACCGAATATCATCATGCCGAATCGGCAAATGTTTCTTATGGGAAAGACCTCCCTTTGCCAATACCCCGGGGATTGAAAACTGCTTTTCCTGAAATAGAACAAGTGGCTCCGGTTTTTGCAAGCCAAAACGATCAATTACTGATAGTTGACAATAACGGAAATACCGAAAAAAAATTTAAAGAGCAGCGGGGTGTATTTTTTGCAGGGCCTTCATTCTTTAAAATTTTTAATTTCCCCCTGCTTGCAGGTTCGTATGCCTCATTAAAAGACCCTAACAATGTATTGCTTACAAAAGAAATCGCTGAAAAATATTTCGGCGACTGGAAAACGGCGATAGGCAAAACCATTAAACTACAGGTAGGCGGTTATATATTCGAACACGGTACCGACGTATTGAAAGTTTCGGGCATCCTGGCAACCATACCAACAAATACAGATTTTCAGCTAAAACTGGTTGTAGCTTTTGGAACAGGATTTACCGGAGATTACCTGGAACAATCTACCAATTGGACCGAAACAGTGTCTAATTTTGGTTGCTACATTTTGTTACCGCCAAATATTTCTGCTGACAATTTTAATCAGCAATTACGAGCTTACTCCCGAAAGTTGCAATCTGCCGACAATAAGGATAGCCATATTATACAATCATTAAGTGCGGTGCATTATGATGCAGAAGCAGGTAATTACAGCAACAAAACAATCAGCCATCAGTTGCTCAATGTTTTGTGGTTGATAGCTGCATTCATCTTATTAATTGCTTGTGTAAACTTCATCAACCTATCTACTGCACAGGCCGTTAACAGGGCAAAAGAGGTTGGCGTAAGAAAAGTTTTAGGGAGTAGTAAATCTAAATTACAGATTCAGTTCATCGTTGAAACATTTTTGATAGTTATAAGCGCTGTAGCCCTGGCAGGACTTATTACAATTTTGGCATTGCCCTATCTAAGTCGACTTTTAGAACTTACGCTTTCATTCAACATATTCAACAATCCCGCAATTATTTTATTTCTTTTGATCGTTGCCATTATTGTAACCGCACTTGCCGGCTTTTATCCTTCTCTTGTTTTATCACGTTTCAACCCGGTTAATGCGCTAAAAAGTAAACTAACATCAAATAATTCACAGGGCATTTCATTAAGAAGAGGATTGGTGGTGTTTCAATTCATCATTGCACAGGTGCTCATCATCGGAACGCTCATCATTGTAAAGCAAATGAATTATTTTATGAATCAGCCTCTGGGCTTTGATAAAGATGCCGTTATCAATGTCCCTTTCCGTATAGATACTACACTCGACGGCAAGCTGGATTATTTAAAGAAACAGTTATTGACTGTAAATGGTGTGCAATCTGTGAGCTTAAGCACCAACACCCCCATTGAAAATGGTAATGATATGTGGAGCCCGGTTAAATTTTACCGTGCAGTAAAAGGGGCAGATTTTCAGGCTATTGTGAAATTTGCGGACAACGAATATGTACCAACTTATAAATTACCGCTGGTAGCGGGTAGAAATGTACAGCCATCTGACACCGTAGGCGAATTTTTGGTAAACGAATCGCTGCTGAAAAATTTAGGGATTAATAAGCCTGAAGACATATTGAACAAGGATATAAGTACGTGGAACGATGTGCTGCATGGACCTGTTGTTGGTGTGTTGAAAGATTTTCATGACAGATCTTTCCGCAATAACCTGGCCCCATTGCTCGTAACTACAGACAAAGCCATGTACAGCCAGATAGGCATCAAACTGGCAACCAAAAGCATGGCTTCTACACTGGCGTCTGTTAAAAAAGTATTTGAGCAAACCTATCCCGATTTTGTTTACGAGTACAAGTTTCTGGATGAAAAAATAGCCAGTTTTTACAAACAGGAAAATCAATTATCACAATTGTATAAGATTTTCGCAGCTATCGCGATATTCCTTAGTTGTTTAGGCTTGTATGGTTTAGCCTCATTTATGGCAGTACAGCGGATAAAAGAAGTTGGTATTCGTAAAATACTTGGTGCTACTGCTGGCAGCATCATTTATTTGTTTTCAAAAGAATTTATCATACTCATCATGGTCGCCTTCGCGATCGCTACACCCATTGCCTGGTATTATATGCACCAATGGCTTCAGAATTATGCCTATCGCATCAATATAACCTGGTGGTTGTTTATTGCCAGCGGACTTGCTGCCACAATTATTGCACTTACAACCATAAGTTTTCAGGCAGTAAAAGCAGCCAGAGCAAATCCGGTGAAAAGCCTGAGAAATGAATGACATCAAAACTGCTTTTGCAGCAAAGAGCCTGGGTTAATAAAGCGAGACCTGACGTTTTGTTGATACATAACCAGGTCGTTTTTTTTACAACATTATATCCACAGAGATGCTATGGTAAACAGAAGCGCTACAGTCATGATCAGAAATCCAAGCTTGAGGAAAGCCCATGCACTTACACTTTGTCCTTCGCGACGCAGGGCTACCAGCCATAGGATAGTTGCCAAAGATCCGGTTATGGATAAATTAGGTCCCAGATCAACACCGATTAAAGCAGCGCTTTTCACAATTTCCGGTATATGATCTCCCTGCACAACACTACCCGTTATCAATCCCACAGGCAGGTTATTCATAAGGTTACAAGCAAAGGCAATGATGACACCGCTTCCCCATACCGTTTGGTTAACCGAATTCTGTGCGCTTTGATGCAGGAGGAGATTTAATATTTGGATTATACCTGTTTTGTTTAGGGCTTCAACCAGTACAAAAAGTCCACCTACCAGCGGTAATACACTCCAGGATACGCCCTTTACAACCGTCAAGGGGTTCTTCCTTGCCCGAATGATCACAATAGCAGATGTCAGTATACCTGTAATTGCAGTAGGAAGTCCCAGTTGAATATTCAGCGCCGAAGCAGCAAGGAGGATAACCGCAGTAATAGCGATACCAAAAATTGCCGTTCTGCCGCCTTCTGAAAGTACAGGTATAGGGATATTAGATTCAATCTTTTGCTTTAGCGTTTTACGCTGTGTTAAATAAAGCATGAAATATGTTACTCCTATAGCCACTATAGATGGTATAATATATTGTGGAAGCCATTGTAATAATGGCGGCATATGACTACCATAAATAACCAGGTTGGCGGGGTTTGATATAGGAAGTACAAAAGAAGCAGCATTGGCAATGAACGCGCAAATTAAAAGATAAGGGAGCTGCTTTTCAACTTTAGCTGCCTTAACAGCCGCGGCTACCGCCGGCGTAAGCACAACAGCAGTAGCGTCATTTGATAAAAACGTAGTAACTATAATACCAACCAGGTAAATTAAAAGAAAAAGGCGGGTTGATGATCCTTTAGCCATTTTGGTGGCATGCGCTGCCAGCCAATCGAAAAGTTTCTCTTCCCGGGCTGTTTCTGCCAATAACATCATACCTATTAAAAACAGATAAACATCGCTGCCTTTGGCTATTCCCAAAAATGCATCGGCAGGTGAAATAAGTTGCAGTATAACCAATACTACGGCACCGCCTGTAGCCCAAATGGCCTCGGGTACTTTAAATGGACGGATAATGACTCCTGCTATGGTAAAAAAAATGATTATCCAGATTGTATAATGAGCCATATCATGCTGCATTTTCGTTGGCGGGCACCCTTTTAAAGTTTAATTTTAAACTACAATAAATAAAACATGGCCGCCGGTTTCATATCAGCAAAGGATCATGTCAATGAAGATAATTAAAATTTAACCGAGAGTTTTTCCGAAATAAGCTTACCACCTTTGTAATATTCGAAGAACCATTCGTTGTTCTTTTTCAGAGCGATACCGTTGGAAACTCCGTTGCTGGCAATAAAATAATCCTGTACCGAGGTTTTTAGAAGGGTTAAAACTATTTTAGGCGTGGTATCAATTAATTGATACCCATTGGCTATTGCCTGAGCGTATAAAGTTCCGGCCTGTTGATTCGTATTTTCTGCCTGCACAGGTTTTTCAGAAATAGTTGAAACTGTTACCGGAGATGAAGCAATTACAGCTTTGGCAGTTGTGTTTACAGTTGCCGGAGAGGTTGTAGCAGCTGCCGCCGGAGAGGAGACAGTTGTAGTTGGATTAGGTGTATTTACAGCTGCTGCAGGGGTAGTGGCGGTAACCGTTGACTGTATTGGTTGTGCATTCGTTGCTCCATTATAAGCATAGGGTACTCCATCTAATGAAGTAAAAGCATCCCTCAGGGCAAGGTTATAAGAAACCCGATATTCTTTTTCCCTGCTTTTACCTTCTTTGCTTTTAAAAACTATGTTGCCCTGGCAATCTTTTAACAAGAGCGTAAGGCTGGTGGTGAACATACCGCTCTTTTCTAATACATCGGCATTTAGCGCCTGACATTTGTTGTTGGCAATTTCACTTGGCAGCTCGCTGTTATCTAAGTAAACCGTAAATCCTTTATCTGCTAAAAGAGCTTTGGTCAGGGAATTTAACCCATACTGATCATTCTGCTTCAGGAAGTTGAATTTCTCAGGCACAACAACATATTTATAGTTATTGATCGTATTTTGGGCGTATACGGAAAAAGAGCTGATTAACAGGAATAATAAAACGTATCTTTTCATATAAAACATTATGATATAACCTGGAGCTTACACTGATTTAGTTTAAAAACATTCACCCTAAAGAAGCTTTACAGGCTATAATGAACAACTCTAAAATTAATAATATTTTCTAACAAGTTTAGGGCATTTTACCCGTTCGGATACTTTTTTGCTGCACCTGCTGTTATATGTGAGTAAAAGCCTTAACCACTAATAATTCTGTTTAACATTATTTAACTAATATTTATTTGGTGTTTTGCGTTTGCTTTCTTTAATTTATAACATAATGCTGGCATTCTTATACCCACTTAAAATTAGAACGTTATCCTTTATCACCCTGTTTATTTTTCTTGTACCTGCGCCGCTTTTTGCACAAAATCTTTTTTTGGAAAAGATAAACGTGTGTAATGCGACCAATTTTTGCATGGACTGTGGTGATCCTAAAGCAACTTGCGACCAGTTTACACTTGATTATATATGTGATCAGATCAATCGCAAATACATCTTGAAAGATGCTTATGGATCTCTATCCTTCCAGGTTTTGGTTGAGCCATCTGGTTTTAGCTGTGTGCTTAGTCATACCGACGTTACAAACGGTCCTTTAACCGCGGAGTTGATCAGGTATTTAAATGGTAATATATGGAGAGCCGCCAAAGTAAACGGCAAACCTGTTTCTGCATCTGTGAATGTGATTTTCCGCTTTGCGAATGGGAAAATATCCAGTCAAATGCAAAGAATGGATCTAACCGAGTTAAAACCTCCTGGTGACCCTACTATTTATAATAAAACAGTTACCTATACTAATCCATCTTTAAATTCTTATGAATTTACAACCTGGACCAAGTATAATTCTCCTCTGCCAGACAATATCAGCAAATCATGCATTATAGATAAAACCGATGTGCTGTGGTATACCACCATTAAGGGATTAACGCGGTTTGATGGTCAAAACTTTAACCCGGTTAACGAGTTTAATTCTCCATTTACCGGCGAAACAGCCGTAACAGATATCAATGTAGATAAGGATAATAATAAATGGGTGTATGTTGATGATAAAATGTACAAATATAGTGATGCAGGATGGCAGATATTTGATTTTAAAAAATTTGTAACGCCCGGAGCTATCCGGATTTTAAACAACCGGCATGGTGATCTTCTTTTTGCTACTAAAGCCGGGCTTGTAGTTTTAAGAAAGGATAAAGTTGTGGTACTCAATAAAAAAACTATTCCACTGCTACCCTCAAGCAATGTTTATTATGTTTATGAAGATAGCCGAAAGCGCTTGTGGATAGGTACATCAAAAGGATGTATTATGATTGACCATAACGTGCCTACTACCTTTAACACATCCAATACTCCGTTAAAAGACACCTATATTTCTAATGCTACTGAAGATGAAGCTGGCAACCTATATTTCTCTTTAACTGCCTGTAATGCCACTCCTGGTGATAATGACAAGGAAGGTATAGCAGTACTAAGAACCAATGGAACCTGGGTTCTATACAATGACAAAAACTCAGGGATGCCATCAAACCATGTTAATGATATGCTGTATGATCAACATGAACATGTTTTGTGGATAGCTACAGAGCAATCGGGCCTGGTAAGGTTTAACCTGAAAGATGGCTGGGAAAATTATCACAATAATAATACGCCTATGCCAGGATATACCATTAATAAATTAGCACAGGATTCAAAAGGTGTTATTTATGCTGCTACAGTTAATGGTTTGGTAAGGATCAAAAAGAGATAAAAAGTTGTAAGTGTTATTTAACAGGTAGCAACTTTTTTATAACTGGGTGTTCTCCTTTTACCGAGTAGGTAAAGTCACTGGTTCTGGAAAACTCGTATCCTTTTGCTTGTGCCCATTTGATAAAGTTTTTTAACCGGAGTATAAATGGTTCTCCTGAATTTCTGGATATATAACCCGGAAGACCGTATTTTTCTTTATTATGCAGGTTGGTAAATTCCCATGGGTGGAAATAAAGATTAAGATATCCGTCTTTGCGATGCGTAGCAGAGCTCATCCATTTGATCAGAGGCAAAGGCAAGTTGTGAAAACTTAACCAAAAAAGCGGAAAACGGATCAATGGTGACACTGAAGCGGGGATCTGTAAAACTCCATTGTCATAAAACCAGGTACGCGGCTTATCAAAATTATTATAACGCCCTGGCAGCCATGTAGGGTTAATGGAGGAATTGTAAGTATACCCAGCCACCTTAATCTCAGCCTCATCCACAGGCATCATACGCGCCATTCGAAAACCAGTCACTTCGGTACCCGAAATATCTTCAAGAACCTCTTTTGATTGTTTTAAATGCGCCGGTTTAAAATCGGAATGATAGTAACCATGCGATGCTATTTCATGTCCCTCGTTTACAATTTTGGCAATAATATCAGGTTTATGAAGCGCGTAGTTTGCAGTACAAAAAAACGTGGCTTTTATATTTGCAGATCTTAGTAACTCCAAAATTGAATTTGTACCATTGGTAGAGATCAACAATTGTTCATCAAAAGATATTGACCGACCGTATTCTAAAGGCAAATCAAATTCCTCTACATCAAACCCCAATAAAATCATTATTTATATTTTTGATAGTTATAAGATTTGTTGACCGAATGATATAATTAGGACGATGTTTTGACTGCATAAATATTTTACCTACGTACACTCCTATTATACCTAACACCAACAATTGCAAACCACCAAAAAAAGCTACCGTAGCCAATACAGATGCCCAACCCGAAACAGCGTAGCCGGCAAAATAGCTAAACAATACATAAGGAATGTATAATATGGCCATAGCCGAAAAAAACAAACCAATACCTGTAACTAAATATAAAGGGCGGGCACTAAAAGCCATAATGCTACCTATTGCAAGCTTAACCAGCTTAATGAAAGAGTAACTGGCTTCGCCGGTATGTCTTTTAGATGGTGTATAAGGAATACCAATTTGCTTATAACCTGCCCATTTCACTATCCCTCTAAAAAATATTTCATACTCGTCAATCAGCTTCAGTTGTTTTACCACTTTCTCATCCATCAACCTGAAATCGGCGGTGCCATTCTCCAGTTTAATATCTGAAAGCATATTGATGCCTTTATAAAACAGCTTTGATGTAGCTTTCTGATAAGCTTTGGCATGTGGGTTATTGCTTTGCCGGTAAGTGTAAATAATATCATAGCCATTTTCCCAATACTTCAACATTTTTAATATTAAAAGCGGGGGATGCTGCAGATCGGCATCCATGGTAATCACGGCATCACCCTGCGCCAAGGCAATGCCTGCTTTAAGCGCATGGTCTTTCCCAAAGTTTTTTGAAAGTTCTATATAAAAAACATTGGCGTGTAACTGTGCGTTAAATTTTATTTCATTTAAAGTATTATCGCTACTGCCGTCATCAACAAAAATTAATTCATAATCGTAATTGGTATGACTCAATGTTTCATTGATTTGCTCAATTAAAAAACTTATATTCTTTTCTTCATTATAAGATGGTATAATTACCGATATCTTCTTTTTTATAACGAACGTCATGTTATTAATAAGGGCTTTAAATTGTGACAGGTATTAAATATTATATTGATCAGGTTTATCTAATAGTTTTTCAATCAATCTTTATGTAACAAATATGATACGAAGATTTAAACATCAACGCTACAACGCCACTGTAATAAAACTATAACACGTTAAAAAGAGAGATTACCCTTACTCCGTTGATGTAACTTTAGTGTTACAAACATAAATAATTAATAATGATTTAATCATAAAATCATTTAGAATTAGCCACAGAATTGTAAACATATTAACATTCACCAGGACATCAACATACCGCAATGTCAATAACTTATATGGCTTTAAGCTGTTCTGGTTTTGAAAAATGCCTTGTTAAGGTTTCATAAATTATCTTTAGCCAGATCAGGAAACATGGCAAGGCCTTCAGTTTGTAAGGAGCAACATACGCCGTTCTGATGTATCGTGGAAAGAGATCGGATGGTGAAAGGCTGGTTAAGATGAGGGCAAAAGTCAATAGGAATACTTCGTACCGGGTAACTGGCCTGTTTAAATTCATGTACCAAATAGCCACTCCGGTAAAAGCAATAATATAAGTTGATGACTCTGATGAACTACTGAAAATTACCGCAAAAATCAAAGCAGATGACAAGATAAGTAATTGATATTGCAAAGTTTTAAAGCTTTTTACTCTTAAATAAGAAAGCGCAAAAAGCACCAGAGCCGGGGCTATTACATATATATTTTTTAACCCAGGATAATTGAATATTTTCCGGATTAGTCCCATCACACATATTTCCTGTAGTAGAGAACCTTGGTTGGTGTCATTTTTGGCTACAATATCGTGGTACCAATCCTGATAGGTTTGAATAATAAAGGCCGGCGATGAAATAAGCATGGGTAGCACAAATAATACCGCAGACCAAAAGATAAAACTCGCAATAAACTTTAGTTTGTTTTCGGAAAAGAAAAAGAATGCGAGCCCTACTATTCCATATAACTTTACAAATGTTCCGATGGCTATCATCAGGGCGGCCCAAAAATCTTGTTTCTTTTTGATAAAACTGAAGCTTAAAATAATCAATCCTGCTACCATAGGATTGCTTTGAACATTGGCCGAGGCCGTCATTAATTCATGAGCGCAGATAAGCAAAATGATAACATATTGATTTTCTTTGATAGGTAACAGTTGTATAGCTTTAAACAGTATATAAGCATTAAACATTACCCACATCAAAACGCCAATGCTATCTGGCATTAATGCAAACGGCGCTATGATCAGGGAAAATACCGGCCCATAATGATTTAGATCATAAAAATGTTCGGGCTGAGGGGTATAGAGATTATGCTGATGAATGGTATTTATAAAATTATATTTAAATACCTGATAGTTATTAAATATTTGATGAGTTAAAATTCCTTTCAGAACGATCAGGAAACTTAAACCGAACCATAAAGAAAATACAAAAGGCTTATTATAGATAAGTTTGGTTATTTTTTGCATAAAACAGGGGCATTGGGCTGCGAATATACAAAACAAGCACATTAGTAGTATTTTATATTACTA
>Ga0136846_1222145_pt1 | contig 10617 bp, 7 predicted proteins | sample HopSoiMetagenom2_FD_96841 | JGI IMG/M metagenome (GOLD analysis project Ga0136846, IMG submission 96841) | Grasslands soil microbial communities from Hopland, California, USA - 2 Assembly 2016 (version 4) | ecosystem: Environmental > Terrestrial > Soil > Grasslands | place: USA: Hopland... | reverse complement strand
GGCTCAGGGTTTTGATATTTTTGTTTGTCATTTCGCAGCGAAGCGGAGAAATCTGCTTCTCTACCCATGCTTCTTGCCCTAGCAAGACTTGAAAAGCAGATCCCTTCGGGATGACAAACAAAAATTCTCTCACCGAATTGATTCGCGAATATCCCACCCATCGCGTTATCACCCCAACGAACAAGTTCGTCGGGGACCCCGATATGCGATGGATGGGGCACCCGGTGTATGGGTGCCCGTATCAGCTCTCGCAACCAGCAACTAGATCCCCAGGCACCGGAAGGCAAATCCCATAACAATCGCACCGAGAATCGGTCCGGCGATCGGCACCCAGGCGTAGGACCAGTCAGAGCCACCCTTGCCTGCGACTGGTAAAAGCTGATGCATCAGGCGCGGCCCGAAGTCGCGAGCGGGATTGATGGCATACCCTGTCACTCCGCCGAGCGAGAGTCCAATAGCCCAAACCAGAATCGCGACCAGGTACGGGGCCAGGCCCGGAGCGGGACCGGAGACGGCAAGGAGCTTCGAGCCGATGCACTCAATCACCAGCAGCAGCACGCTGGTCGCAATCATCTCCTGCATCATGTTCAGCCACGGCTTACGTACCGAAGGAGAGGTGCAGAAGACCGCCCGCTTCAATCCCTGGTCTTCCGTCATCGCCCAGTGCGGCAGCCAGAAGAACCAGTTCAATGCTGCGCCCGTCATCGCGCCCAGTATCTGCGCCAGCACAAAGGCCGGCACGGTGCTCCATTGACCGGTATGCATAGCAACGGCAACGGTCACCGCAGGGTTCAGATGCGCTCCCGGAGAGCCGCATGCAATCGCCGTGATCACGCCGCAGAAGACGGCGAAACCCCATGCCGCAGTAATGGAGATCCAGCCTGCGTTCTCGCTTTTCGTGCCCTTCAGCACTACACCGGCGACGACGCCTTCGCCCATCAGGATCAGAACTGCAGTACCAATAAACTCACCGAAAAACGGAGAAAGCATCAACCCTCCACCCATGCGAAGGTCCGTGTCACCGCCTTCTTCCAGGTCTTAAAGAGATCTTCGCGCTCGGCTGCATCCATCTGCGATTTCCACGTACGATCTGCTTCCCAGTTCTGGATCAACTCGTCCGTGCCACTGAAGTATCCGGAGGCGAGCCCGCCTGCATAGGCCGCGCCCAACGCCGTCGTCTCGCGCATTGCCGGACGGATCACGGCCTTATCGAGGATGTCGGCCTGGAACTGCATCAGTAGCTCGTTGGCTACCATACCGCCATCAGTGCGGAGCTGCGTGAGCTGAATCCCCGAGTCCTGCTCCATTGCCTCAACAACCTCTCGCGTCTGGAAGGCAGTAGCTTCCAGCACAGCGCGAGCGAGGTGTCCCTTATTGGCGAAGCGTGTGAGACCGGCGATCACACCGCGAGCATCGTCTTTCCAGTACGGCGCATACAAGCCGCTGAACGCCGGTACAAAATAGACACCGCCGTTGTCATTCACTGTCTGCGCCAGCGGTTCGATCTGGTCGCTGCTGGAGATGATGCCGAGATTGTCGCGCAGCCACTGCACCAGCGCTCCTGCAATCGCGATAGAGCCTTCCAACGCATACACCGGCGGTTTATCGCCGAACTTATACGCCAGTGTCGTCAACAGGCCATGAGTCGAGGGCTTGCGCTCTTCGCCGGTATTCATCAGCAGGAAGCAGCCAGTACCGTAAGTGTTCTTCACCTCGCCAGGAGAGAAGCAGGTCTGACCCACCAGGGCCGCATGCTGATCACCCAGGATGCCGCAGATGCCTACTCCTTCAAGACTGGTGCGATGAAGATCGCCGAAGTGTTCACTCGATGACTTGATCTGCGGAAGCATCTGCTTCGGGATATCGAGAGCGGCAAGAATGCTCTCATCCCAATTCAACGTGGCAAGGTTCATCAACTGCGTGCGGCTGGCGTTGGTGACATCGGTCGCGTGAACGCCACCGTGGGTGCCTCCCGTTAAGTTCCAGAGGAGATAGCTGTCGATCGTGCCGAAGAGCAGATTGCCCTCTTCGGCCTCCTCGCGGGCGCCCTTCACGTTGTCGAGAATCCACTTCAGCTTGAGGCCGGAGAAGTAGGTAGTCAGCGGCAGACCAGTCTGGTCGCGGAAGCGATCCTTGCCTCCCTCCGCCGACAGACGCGTAACCATGTCGGCAACACGCGTATCCTGCCAGACGATGGCGTTGTAGACCGGAAGGCCGGTATTGCGGTTCCAGACGACGGTCGTCTCCCGCTGATTGGTGATGCCGATGGAGGAGAAGTCCTTCGGCCGAAGACCGCGGGCATCGACCGCCTCGTCGACGACTTCAAGCGTGCGGCGCCAGATCTCGAGCGGGTCGTGTTCGACCCATCCTGGCCGCGGATAGATCTGTTCGTGTTCCTTCTGTGCCACGGAGACGATGCGTCCCCGGCGGTCAAAGACCATGAATCGTGTGCTGGTGGTGCCCTGATCCAGGGCTCCGATATATCCGGCAGGCTGCAAAACTGTTCTCCCCAAGAGCCGTCTCTTTGTATCGTGTTCGACTATCAGGAAGCAACATGTGATTACGATGGGAAGCGTCGGGCAGAATTTTGTTTGTCATTTCGTAGCGACCGGGAGGGAGCGGAGAAATCTGCTTCTCTCCCCATGCCTCCATACCTGCACAACAAGCAGATTTCTCCGGTCACTACAAAATGACAAAAAATGTGCCTGGCTAAAAACCTAGTGAGCCACCAGGCGGCTGTGCGCAATCGCATCCAGGAAGGGGCGCGCCTGCTTCATCGCCGCCTCCACCGTGATGCCGTACTTCTCGCGCAACGCATCGACTTTGCCATGCTCAATGAACTCATCGGGCCAGCCGATACGAACGACCGGCACCTGCAGTTCCAGCGAATTCAGAGCCTCCAGTACCGCCGATCCAAAACCACCGGCGAGGACGTGATCTTCGAAGGTGACGATCAGGCCGCACTGACGGGCATAAGCGGCGATGCACTCACGATCGACAGGCTTGGCAAAGCGCGGATTGATCACCGCAGCCGAGAGTCCTTCGGCAGCAAGATGGTCACTCATCGTCACGGCCAGAGGAAGCAATGCGCCCAGGCCGAAGATGGCTACATCATGTCCATCGCGAATCACTTCAGCCTTGCCGATCTCCAGCGCAACCGGCTTCTCCTTCACCGCAACACCCGGTCCGACGCCACGCGGATATCGAATCGCCGACGGCCCCTCATAAAGCATCGCGGTGTACATCATGTCCGCCAGCTCATCCTCATCCTTCGGCACCATGTGCACAATGTTTGGAACACCGCGCAGATAGCTGATGTCGAACAGACCGTGATGTGTCGGGCCGTCATCGCCCGAGAGTCCACCGCGATCCATGCAGAAGACCACCGGCAGATTCTGCAGGCAGACATCGTGCACGATGGGATCGAAGGCGCGCTGCAGGAAGGTGGAGTAGATGGCGCAGAAGGGCTTATAGCCCTTGGTAGCCATACCGGCAGCGAAGATCACAGCATGTTCTTCCGCGATACCGACATCGAAGTAACGCTTCGGATGATGCGGCCGGAAGAGATCGAGCGCGGTTCCATTCGGCATCGCCGCGGTAATCGCAACGACCTTGTCATTCATATCTGCAAGCTTGGTCAGCGACTCGGCAAAGATCTCAGAATAAGTCTTCTGCCCCGTCGGCTTGGTCTCGCCGGTCTCAGGATCGTACGGCCCCAGGCCGTGGAATTTCTTCTGCTTCTCGAGTGCAGGCTGGAAGCCGCGGCCCTTCTGCGTAATCGCATGCAGCAGTACGGGCTTGTTCTGCTGCTTAAGGAACTTGAAGGTCTCAATCAACAGTGTCAGATCGTGGCCATCGATTGGGCCAAAGTAATTGAGCCCGAACTCTTCAAAGAGCATGCCCGGACCGATAAGACCTTTCGCCGCACCCTCGGCCTTCTGTGCCACATGCTTTGCCGCTTTACCGCCGATGCGCTCAATCAGATCGACGGCACGGTCGTGCCATGTGACGAAGGTCGGGTTGGTGACAATCTTGTGGAAATAGGAGGCAATCGCGCCCACATTGCGATCGATCGACCAGGCGTTATCGTTCAGCACCACGATCAGCCGCTTGGTGGATGAGGCGATATTGTTCAGGGCCTCCATGGTGATGCCGTTGGTGAAGGCGGCATCGCCGGCCAGAGCGATGATGTGCTCATCGCCACCATTCATATCGCGGGCCACAGCCATGCCGAGCGCGGCCGAGAGCGCCGTGCCTGCGTGCCCTGCGCCGAAGCTGTCATGCTCGCTCTCCGTGCGCAACATGAAACCGTTCAGGCCGTCCGGCTGGCGGATGGTTTCGAAGCGGTCGGCGCGGCCGGTCAATAACTTATGGACATAGGCCTGGTGCGATACATCGAAGACAAAGCTGTCGCGTGGCGTGTCAAAGACATAGTGCATGGCGATGGTGAGTTCCACCACACCAAGATTCGGACCGATATGACCGCCGGTCCTGGAAACACCAACGATAAGCCGTTCGCGGATCTCCTCTGCCAGAAGAGAGAGTTCGGGGATAGAAAGTTTTTTGACGTCCGCAGGCGAATGTATCTGTTGAAGCAGGCTCATTATTCTGGTTCGACGGCACCAGGCCGCCGGGGTTACTCTTCAGTATACGCTGGTAGTTCCCCCTCCCAGCGTGCAATTACGGCACACGCCAGGCAGTTCCCTATAACATTCAGGGAAGTGCGGCCCATATCCATCACCGCATCTACCCCGAGCAGCACCAGCATCGGCTCCAGAGGCAGATTGAACGTGGTGGCAGTTGCCATCAACACCACCAGGACGGCACGCGGCACACCGGCTATACCTTTGCTGGTGAGAACCAGCATTGCCAGCATCATCGCCTGTTCGCCCCAGCCCATGTGGATATTCGCCGACTGGGCCACAAACAACGAAGCCATCGCCAGGTAGAGAGCAGATCCATCAAGGTTGAAGCTGTATCCCGCTGGAATCACAAACGCAACCACACGGCGAGGAATGCCGAACTGCTCCATGTTTTCCATGGCGGTCGGCAAGGCCGCCTCCGAAGTTGCGGTCGCAAAAGCGATGGTCGCAGGTTCTGCAACAAACTCCACAAACCGGCGCAAGGGAATCTTTGCCCACAAGGCAATCGGCACCAGGATGAACAAAATAAACGCCACCAGCGAGAGGTATAGCGTAAGCAGCAGCTTGCCCAGCGGCAGAAGAACACTGGCTCCCATATGTCCGACCGTGTATGCCATCGCGGCGCCCACAGCCACCGGGGCCAGATACATCACGATCCCAGTGAAGCGGAACATCACTTCAGCAAACGACTCCATGAGGCGGACCAACGGCGTACGTTTTTCCTCAGGCAGCAGCGCCAGGGCAATCCCGAAGATCGTGGCAAAGACTGCAACCTGTAGGATCTGACCCTCGGCAATCGATTTGGCGATGTTCTCCGGAAAGACGTGCACCAGGAAGTCCTGCCAGTGCATCGGAGCCGCCGGCGGCAACGTTCCGCTGGCAGCGGGCAGCGTCAATCCCACGCCGGCTTTGCTGATATTGATCGCAGCCATCCCGATGGCGAGTGCAAAGGTCGTTACCACCTCGAAGTAGATCAGCGCCTTCACACCCATGCGACCCACCTGCTTCAACTCGCCATGACCGGCGATACCGTTGATGAGGGAGGCAAGAATCAGGGGCGCGACGATCGTCTTAATGAGACGTAAAAAAATATCTGAAAGAAACTTCAGGTTCGACGAAAAAACCGGAGCATCATGGCCCAGCTCGCCGCCGGCGAGCATCGCGAAAAAGATCCATGGCGTCAGTGAACGGCTTTTCCAGGCGAAGATGGCGAAAAGGCCGAGTCCGAGCAGACGGCACGCCTCTTCCAGCGTTAAAAGAGAAGAAGAGACAGTTGCAAGGCTGGCCGCCGCCGCGGCAGCAAAAAGAGTCACACCGCCCACGGCCAGTGCTTGTTGCGTTTTTGGAAGAGCCATCGTGCGGAGCATATCATCTGTCTCGAAGAGAGGTTTCTGGAGATGCGTCGATCATTCCTTCTGCTTTGGGTGGCCGTGACCGCCGTGGCGACCCACACTGCCACCGCGCAATTAGGCTTCGGGCAGAGCAATCAGCCGAACCAGCAGGCGCAAAGCCCCTTGACAGTGCCCACCCTGTCACCAGGAGTGGTCTTCCTGATGGAGCTGGAAGGCCGCTTCAATCAGGCCGTCGAGAAGGGCGGCGGCAAAGCCTTCGCGAGCTGGTTCGCCGATGATGCCGTGGTATTGAACAACGGACGTGCCGCGACCTTCGGCAAGCTTGCGATTGGCGAGCAGGCAAAGTGGGACCCCAAGGACTATCAATTGACTTGGCAGCCGCAGGGCGCACAGATGGGTCCGAGCGGCGATATGGGCTTCACCTGGGGACATTACGAAGGGCACTCCAAAGATAAGAACGGTCAGCCGCTCGTTGTGGAAGGCCGCTACATCACCATCTGGAAAAAGATCAACGGCGAATGGAAGGTCGCGATGGATGCAAGCGCAAACGATGCGCCACTCGCCGGCGAGTGCTGCGCGTTGCCCAAGCCTGGCAATGCAAAATAGTTTTGTGGGGCGTGTCGATACGGCCTAGAGCATTTTTCCTGTTGCTGGGTAGTCCGGGAGGAGGGTGCAGCGGCGTTTTCATTGAGGAAAACGCCCATAGATGCACAAGCCCTGCACTACACCTACAGAAAAAATGCTCTATCGCAGATTGCTGCTGGGGCGGCTGGGTAGCGTGAAATAGAACGTCGATCCCCGTCCCATCTCGCTCTCCACCCAGATCTCACCGCCATGCTGTTGCACGATGGATTTGCAGATCGCCAACCCCAGGCCGGTTCCTCCCTTGGCTCGGGAGTCTGAAGCGTCCACCTGCTGAAAACGTTCGAAGATCAACTCCAGTTTGTCCGCCGGAATACCGCGCCCCTGATCGTGAACAGCGACACAGACCTCACCGTCCCCGTCATATCTGGTCGCAAGAAATATCTCGCTTCCCGCAGGCGAGAACTTGATGGCATTGGAGATCAGGTTCGTCAGCATCTGCAGAATGCGATCCGAATCAGCCCACGCAAAGATGCCCTCGCCCTGAAAGCGGAATCCTATCCCTGCCTTTGCGGCCGACGTCTGCTGCAAGTCAGCGGCACGATGGCACAGCTCGTCGACTGACACGTTGGACTGATGCAGTTCTGCTTTGCCACTGCCAATACGTTCCAGTTCCAGAATGTCATTGACGAGATTGATCAGCCGGTCTGTGTTGCCAACAGCAATATCCAACATCTGCTGCCCCTTTTCCGGGCGCGACTGCAGCACTCCGCTGGCGACCATCCCCAACGCCGCTCGCAGTGAAGTAAGCGGCGTACGTAATTCGTGCGAGACGGTCGAGACAAACTCATCCTTCATCCGGTCGAGCTCGCGCCGCGCCGTGGTATCAGTGAACGCAACCACGACACCCACCGCCTCTCCTTCATCCAGCAACGGCGTTGCAACGTAATCCACGGGAACATGCGTGCCATCTTTCCGCCAGAAGATCTCGTCACTGACGCGAACCGGCTCAGAGAGATGAACCGCCTCCTGGATCTTCGATCCCTCTGCCGGTTCAGGCGATCCATCGGTACGCGTATGGTGGATGGTTTCGTGTAGATTCCGTCCAAGCAAATCCTGCGGTTTATAGCCAAGAATCTGTGCTCCGGCCGGGTTGACTACTGTAATGGTGCCTGCCAGATCAATACCCAGAATGCCATCGCCAACGCTGGCCAGGATCGAGTCGCTCTGACGGCGCAGCGCGCGCAGACGCTCTTCCGCGCGCATCTTCTCCGTAACATCCACGCCGAACCCCAGGACATAAGGGGGCCGGCCTTCTACCTCAATCAGCCGATTACGGTAAGCCAAAACACGTATCTCGTCATTTCGCTGGCATAGGCGCAACTCTCCCTGAGCCTCGCCGGTCGCGCAAACCGTGTCCAGGTAAGCTTCTACGGCATCCACCTCATCGTCCGGAACAAAGTCCGCCAGAGGCTTGCCTACCATCTCATCGATGCTGTATCCGAGGCTCTCCGCGCCATAACGGTTCAGACTGATCAGCGTTCCGTCTTCGGCGTGAGTAAACACCATACCGAGCGAACCCTCAATCAACTGACGGTATCTTGCTTCACTCTCGCGCAGTGTCGCTTCGGCTTCACGTTGCAGTGTGACATCGATGCCGGTCGCGATGATAAAAGCGACTTCATTCTGCTCATCGAGCAGGGCCGTCGCGCTCCAGGCGATATGCCGCAAGCTTCCATCCCGCGTCCGCCAGAAGTTCTCGAAGGTCGCCGGAAAGTTGCCGCGGGCGATGCTCTCGAAGGTCGCAATCGAGTCCTCAATATCTTCCTCAGGAATCAGCTTCTCCCAGAGATGCTGGCCTATAAGGTCCGAGACCTGGTATCCGGAGATAACCTCGCAGGCGCGATTGAAGCGGACGACGCGGCCGGCGGTATCCAACACCGCAACCAGGGCGCCCACCGTATCCAGCACGGCGGAGACGAAGTTGCGTTCTACGGTAAGAGCCGTCTCCACACGCTGCCGCGTACGGGATGCACGATCCATCGAACGCATTCGGGTACTGAGTTCCAGCCGAGTGACAATCTGGCGAGCAAGAACCTCCAACGCCTCAACCTGCTGCTCGTTCAACGTGCGCGCCACGGTATCAAGCACACACAGCAGACCGATACGGGCGCCATCCGGAGTCGTTAGAGGCGCACCTGCATAAAAGCGATAGGTCGTCTCTCCAAGGGCAATACCGTTCGCTCCAAAGCGCTTGTTCCGCGACAGATCAGGAATTTCATAGACGTTCGCGTCCTGCAGGGTCTCATCGCCGGGAAAGGCATTACGCGCAAGTTCCGGCGTCTCCCAATTTGGGTGAGACTTGAACCAGATCCGATTCGTGTCCAGAACGCCAATCGCGGCTGCCGGTGTATTGCAGATCTGCGCGGCCAGACGCGAGATGTCGTCCAGCGCCGAATCTGCCGGGGTATCGAGAATCTCGTATTGTTCGAGCGCACGAAGCCTTAACTGCTCGTCCCGGATCAGGCTGCTCTTCATCGTTATCTAACGTTATGCATCCTAGAGCATTTCCCTGTTGCTGGATATCCCGAAAGAGAAATGCGGCAGCGTTTTCATTGCGGAAAACGCTCATAGATGTGGAAGCCCTACTGTACGCCTACAGGGAAATGCTCTACGCAAACGAAAGGGCAATGAAAACTTATCAGGTTTGGTGCACTTAGAGCGTGCTCTAGGGCGGACTTTCTCCGCTGTGCTGCGAAATGACAAAAAAGGTGACGCAGATTCGTCCTCGAGCATTTTCCCTGAGGTGTAATGTAGGGCCGCGGGATCTATGGGCGTTTTCCGCAATGAAAACGCCGCTGCACACTCTTTTCGGGCTACCTAGCAACAGGGAAAATGCTCTAGCGCACCAGATCGAGGCGGAAGACCGTAACCGGCTTCATGGAGATAGCTGACCCAAAAGCTTTGCTCTCTCCGCGTTCCACCGAGATGCGGCCGAAGCGCGTGCTCAGGCCTATGGCCGCAACCACACCATTCGCGCGGTCCAGAACGCTCATCCCCATGGAAAGAAGTGTCCGCGTGCTGAGACCCACGTTGAAGTCGCGAATTCGCATGGACGAGTTTTCCGGCGCCTGCGGAAAGCGCCGCAGCATTCCACCGGCGTACGTCGGCAACTCGCTTAATTGAGCAAATGCCGGATGAGCCGCGGACACCGCAGTCTGGGATGGCGACGGGAAGTAGCTCCAGCCTCCAAACCTGCCCTTCAATGCGGACCAGCGGCTTTGTACCGCAGCAATCGGCTTCCCGTTATAAGAGAAGTCCTGGCGAGCGTATGGCAGTACTAATGAGTGAGAGATGTAAAGTGACGGCTGCATCTGCAACACCGGCGTCGGCGAAAGATCGAGCCCGCTTGCAGTTTCAGCACCTCCGGCCGCAGCATGTGCCATCGGAGCAGCGCAGAGTAGGACGAGGCAGACAGCACGGATTACGGCCAACTTGATCACCAGGGGAGGTCTCTCCTTGACTATCGGCACTCTCAAGCAAATCGTGAGTGCCGATATCTGGCGTACGTCCCCTGTGATGCAGGCGGGCAGAAGAAGTCTGCCCGCCGTCCTGGAAGATTACTCGTCCTGTTCGCGCAGTTTTGCGATGACAGTGAAATCCTCGAGCGTCGTGGTATCGCCCTTTACCTCTCCTGTCGTCGCAAGTTCACGTAGCAAACGGCGCATGATCTTACCCGAGCGGGTTTTCGGCAGCGTCTGCGTAAAGCGCAGATCGTCCGGACGCGCCAGGGCGCCGATCTCCTTGGCAACCCATTTACGCAGCTCCTGCTTCAGTTCGTCTGTCGCTGTAACGTGTTCTTCCAGCGTGACAAAAGCAGAGATGGCCTGACCTTTGAGGTCGTCCGGACGGCCGACAACTGCGGCTTCCGCAACAGCGGGATGCGCAACCAGCGCTGACTCGATCTCCGCCGTTCCCAGGCGATGCCCGCTGACGTTGATGACATCGTCAACACGGCCCATCAGCCAGAAATAGCCATC
>Ga0136846_1211217_pt1 | contig 10617 bp, 7 predicted proteins | sample HopSoiMetagenom2_FD_96841 | JGI IMG/M metagenome (GOLD analysis project Ga0136846, IMG submission 96841) | Grasslands soil microbial communities from Hopland, California, USA - 2 Assembly 2016 (version 4) | ecosystem: Environmental > Terrestrial > Soil > Grasslands | place: USA: Hopland... | reverse complement strand
CTCACCCCCGTCGGCGAAGAGCCCTCCGCGGTCAGCTACCGGTGGAACGACGAGTACAGCGCCCTCACGGTGTTCGGTGCGCCACACGCAGAGGTCGCCTACCTCGTGCTCGCCGCCCGGGACGACCCGGTGATCCACCAGCTGGACCGGCCTGTGGAGGAGGAGAAGGGCGGCGAGTTCGAGCGGGGCCGGCTGCTGTACCCGGAGGCGTTCGGCCACCCCGCGGAGCGCGGCGCCGCGTTCGCCATGGCGGAGTCCTTCGCCGCGGCACGAGCGTCGTCGGCAGAGAGCTGACAGTGGGGATGGAAAACGACATGGCAGAGACGACGGCGCTGCGGGAGCGGCTGGAACGACGGCTGACGGCCCTGCGCGCGGAGCTGGCGGAGGGCCGGCGGATACTCGCCGACCTGGAGACCCGGCAAACAGCCCTCCGCGACACCCTGCTTCGTCTGGTCGGGGCGATCACCATTCTCGAGGAGGAGCTCGGTCCGGGAACCGACAACGGCAGAGCCCGACCCGCAGGTGAGGCCGCGGATGCCCCGCGAGCTGGGTGAGGCGCTGCGGGCGCTGATCGTCGACTCCCTACCGGGGCTCTGCGGCGGCGCTGCCCCGCCGGTGCGGGTCGCCGTGACCAGCGGTCTGCTCGAGTTGGAACTGGACTCCGACGCGGCGGTGGCGTCGGAGCCGCGTCCGGACGACCAGCTCGACGAGCTGCCCTTCCACGACGATTCCCCGGCGGGGCCGTATCACGTCAGCCGGCCGCCGTACCCCGGCCCGCGGCGCGTGCGGCTGGTCACCGCCGACGGAGACCGCGTGCCGCTCTCCTCCGGAGAGGTCGAGTGGGACGTCGCCGACCTGCGGCAATTCACGCTGCGGACGCGCGCCGACCGGGACCTCACCGCGGTCCGCGCCGTCGAGGTGCTCTACGGCATCGTCTCGGTATTCACGAACGCGAAGGGGATGCGCACCCTGACGGTGTCGTTGGACGCCCCGGAGGCCGACGCGGCGTCCCTGGCGCAGGCGGAGCCCCTGGTGATCGCCGTGGTGGAGCTCAACCGCGAGTGGCTCGTGCAGCAGGCGCAGATCACCTACCTCGACGGGGACTACGGCGCCGCGGTCACCGTCAAGCGGCTGCGGCTGACCACGTCGACCGCGCCGGCCGGGAACCGGCGGCTCCTCACGGTGCTGGCCGAGGTGGACCTGAAGGGCACCCGGGCGCTCGCCGAGGGCGAGGGCCGGCCGATCGAACGCATCCGCACACCGGGGCGGCCGGTGGACGCCGACCGTCCGGTCGACGTGCAGATCGACGTCCAGGCCTGACGAGGAGGACGGCTATGGCGCGCAGGAAGGCGGTGCTGGTCCTGGATCCGGCCAGGGCGGGGGAGCAGCTCGCCTATGTGGCGGAGCGGGCCGAGATCATCCACCGCGCCGGTGACCAGCTGTGGGTGTCGCTCGCCGACGAGCAGGTGGCCCGCTTCGCGAGTCAGGGCATCGTCGTGCAGGTCCGCGAGGACGCGGACACGATCCAGGTGCCGGCGGGTTCGTTCGACCCCGTCGTGGCACTGCCCGAACTACCCGCCGAGCTACGCGCAGCGGACGGCAGCGGGATCCACCAGCTCGTGCAGTTCGTCGCGCCCCCGGATCCGGCGTGGATCGCGGCGATCGGCGCCATGGGGCCGCCCTACATCCTCCACCTGCCGGCCGATGCCGGCGTCTTCCGGCTCAGTGAGGACGTCTCGGCAGCGATCCGGGCGCTGCCGTTCGTGCGCTGGACCGGCCCATGGCAACCGGCCTACGCCCTGGGCCCGTCCCTGGTGGAGCGCCCGGGCTGGCTCGCCCTGATCCCCGTCGCGACGCCCGTGATCGCGACGCCCCGACCGGCGGACGCCGAAGAGGGCAACGTCCACGTGGAGTTGTTCTACGACGTCGGATCGGCGGAGGTCGTCGAGGCGGTCCAGGCGGCAGGCGCGGTCGTGGTGGCCGATCTCGGGTCCGGCCTCGTGGTCCGTGCGGATGCGTCGGCGGTCCTGCGGCTCGTGCGCGTGCCCGGTGTCTTCGCCGTCGAGGCATTTTTCCCGCCGGTCACCGGCAACGACCGCAGCGGGGTCATCATCGGCACCGATCAGGTCCGTTCCGTCGGGGCCGTCGACTTCCTCGTCAACCTCGACGGCGCGGGGGAGATCGTCGGCGTGATCGACAGCGGGCTGGACACCGGGGCTCTGCCGGCGATCCATGCCGACCTCCGCGGCCGGGTGCTCAGCATCACCAACCTCACCGCCCCGGGCAGCCCGGCGCCGGACACCGAGCCGCACGGGACGCACGTCACGGGGACCATTGCAGGCGACGGGACGGGGTCCGGCGGCCGGCAGCGAGGCGTCGCACCGGCCGCCTGGGTGGTCTTCCAGGGGCCGATTCCCCTGACTCCGATCGCGGGTCTCGTGGCGGCCGACGCCGCCGGCGCCCGGGTGCACAACAACTCCTGGGGCAGTCCGGACGCCGTCACCGGCAACGCCTACGTGGCAGGGGTCTCCAAGACGCTCGACCTGTTCTGCTTCACGCACCCGGACAGCCTGGTCGTGTTCATCACCCATAACTGGGAGCGGGACGTCCTTCCGGCGCCTGGTGCCGACGGCGTCCTGGATGCCAACCGGCTCACCCCGCAGGCCACCGCGAAGAACGTCCTGGCGGTCGGCGCCACGGAGAACCTGCGCAGCAACGACGGCTTCGGCGGCACCTACCGCATCGGCTACCCAGGCCGCTACAACCATGCCGCCTTCGACGCGGTCGCCGGCGGGGCGGCCAACGGCTTCGCCATGTCGGACAACGCCGACCAGGTCGCCCTGTTCAGCAACCGCGGACGGGTCGCCGCGTCCGCCGGTATGGGCTGGATCCGTCCCGACCTGGTGGCGCCGGGCACCAACATCCTGTCGCTGCGCTCGAGCCTCGTGCCGCCCGGCCCGCCTCCGCGCCCCTGGTTCGACCCCACCACGGAGAACCCCGCGCTCTACCAGTTGGACCACGGCACGAGCATGGCGGCGCCGCACGTCTCCGGCGCGGCCCTCCTCGTCCGCCAGTACTACCGGGCGCGTTTCGGGCAGCTCCGGCGGCCCACGATGCTGGAGGCGGTTCCCGTGCCGGCCAACCCTCCGCGGCCGGACTTCTCGGGTCGACCAGCCGTCGCCGCGCACGCCGACGGGCTGGTCCACGCCTGGGTCCGGCCCGAGCAGGCGGCCGCTCCGCGCGACATCCATGCCGCCCGCCGTACCCGGGACCTCATTGGCGTGGAACCCGCCGTCGTCAGGCTCCAGGCAGACGTCGGTGGGCGTCCGGCGCCCGCCCTGGCCCGGCACGGCGACCGCACGCTGCTCGTCCACCGGGCGAAGGACGCCACGATCCGGCTCAGCGCCTACCGCCGCGACCTGACCGCCGACCTCGGCTTCGGCGCCGCGGGCACCGTGGCGCTCAGCCCCGCCTCACGCCAGGACGACGCCCGGCCGCCGGCCCTCGCTGTCGTCGACGACGAGGTGGCGGTCGCCTGGGCAGACGGCGGGGCCGACCGGTTGCTCTTCCAGCGCTTCGACGCCCGCACGGGGACGGCGACCGATGCGGCCGCGGTCGAGGTCGGGTCCATGGTAGCGGCGTCGCCGCTGCCGTATCTCGTCCACAGCGGGACGAGATACGCCCTGGCCTGGGTCGATCGAGCGGGCTCGACCCAGCGGCTGCTCGTCCGCCTCGTCGACGGGGGAACCCCTGTCGGAGCGCAGGCGCGCGTCGTCCTCGAGCAGACCGCCGACATCCGCGACCCCTCCCTGACCTGGGACGCCCGGCGCGGCCGGTTCGTGCTCGTCTGGTGCGACGGGCGAGCCTCGGCTCTCGGGGACGTGCGGTTGCGCTTCCTCGACGCCGACGGGACAGCGCAGGGCGACGAGGTCACCTGCGTGCCCGCACCCGCCACCGCCACGGTCCGCCGTCCCGGGATCGCCGTCCATCCTGATGCCGGCTACGTCCTGGCCTGGGAGGACGACACCCAGGGGAACCACTCCGACGTGTACCTGACGTTCCTGGACGACAACGGGCAGCCCGACGGACGCATCCCGCAGGATCCGCGGGATCCGCTCGCCAGGCGGTTGGTCCGCGTCTCCGACACCCCGGAGGACACCGTCGGCTACGCCGTCCTCGTCGACGCGGCCGGGGTCGATGTCGTCTGGCAGAGCACCGACGAGATCAACTCCGACCGGCGGGGCGCGTTCGCGGTGCACCTGACCCGGCGCGGCGCGTTCGCGGCGCAGGCCGATCCGGCCACGCCGCTGGTCGAGTCCGGCCGCTACGTCGACCACGTCCTGCTGGAACACACCCACACCGGCCTCAGCAGCCTGTCGATGGTCGCCGCCGGTGGCACGTACTTCCTGCTGCGGGGAGCCCCCGGCGATTTCCTGAACGAGCTCCAGGTCGTGCGCACCGACGCCGACGGCCGTCCCGAACCGCACTACGGGACCAACGGCGCCCGGGCACTCCGGGATGGCCTCTCGTTCGGCCGGGTGGAGGCGTACTGGACCGGGGACCGGCTGGTCTGCGTTGCCGCCGACTCCCTCGACGACGTGCGCGTGTGGCTCATGGACGCGGCCGGTGACCCGGTCCCGGGATTCGGTACCGGCGGGCAGCTCACGATCGACCCGGGCGGCCTGCTGCGGCTGACCGTCACTCCGCAGCTGGGCTCCTTCACCGCGGTGGCTCCACGGATCGTCGTCGTCTTCGGTAGCGGCTTTCCCGATCCGGACGGGATCCGCTACGCCGTCCTGGACGAGACCGGGGCCTTCGTCACCGCCCCCCGGGACCTGGTGCCGGCGGCCGGCACCGCTCGGCACGGCTGGTTCCACGTCGTGCCGACAGATGCGCGCTCGATCGCCGCATGGCACCGCCAGGCGGGCACGCACCCGACCGTCTTCGTGAACCGCTTCGCCTGGGACGGGACCCCGCAGCATGCCGCCGACGTGCAGCTCACTGCTCTGCCGGGCGAGTCCATCAACGCCGCGCTGGCGGTCCGGCCGATGTTCGTCAACAGCGGGCTGCGGGAGTACGGCGTCGTCTGGCAGCACCGGGCGACCGGCGGGACGCCCTGGGAGCTGCGCTTCAGCCGGCTGGACCGCAACGGCAAGGTCCGTGCCAACCCGCCGACGCCGGCTCCGGCGATTCCGACCAGCGACGTACCGGTCATCACCGCCGGCGTGGGTGGCTGGCCGGCGGGAATCGACGCGGTGGAGCCGCAGCTCGTCTCCTCCTTCACCCACGATCCGTGGGCCAACCCGCCGTCCCCCCTGCCACCGGGGACGCAGCTCCCGCCGTGGAGCCCGGGCTATGGACTTGCCTGGCTCGGCCGCCCGGCCGGGGGCGGCAGCAGCACCCTGTACTTCACGGTCTTGGACGAGAACGGCTCCCGCGCACCCGTGGCGCAGCCCCCGCCGCATCCGCCGGCCGCCGCCCCCGTGCGCCAGATCAGCCGGGCCGGGGTCGACGTCAAGGAGTTCCGGCTGGTGTGGAACGGGCGCACGTTCCGGCTCACGTGGACCGAGGTGGAGGGCTCGACGATCCGACACGTGCAGACGGCCCTCACCCGGCACGGCAGCTCCGCGGTGTACGACGAGCCGAGCGCCGCCCTCGTCAAGGCCACCCTCGTCAACGGCGCCACGAACCTCCTGCACACCGAGCTGCCCAACCTCGACCAGCCGGCGCCCGGGCTGACCAGCGGCTACGGCTGGGGCCGGGTCAACCTGCGCCAGTCGGTCGCCCCGTCGCCACCGGTGACCTTCGCGGTGCGCGACGACAACGCGCTCGGTTCCGGCCGGACGGCGCGGTACCACGTCCAGGTCCCTGCCGGGACGGTGTTCCTCCGCGCGACGTTGACGTGGATGGACCCGCCTGGGGACACCCTGGTCAACCGGCTGCATCTGCGGATCACCAGCCCCGCCGGCGCCGCCTACCAGGGGAACACGTGGCGGCCGGCGCCCGATGATCGGCTGAGCCGTGCTGTGGCGGTCGGTACGGCCTTCCAGACCATCCACACCACGGAGCAGATCGTCCTCGAGGACCCGCCGCCAGGCGTCTTGGACGTGGAGGTCGTGGCGCTGATCCGTCCCGCCGAGCCGTTCAACCAGTCCGACATCCAGGCGTACGCCCTCGTCCTGGTCGGGAGCGGAGCCGAGGTCAGGTTCGGACCTCTGCCCGGCGGCCCGATCCCGGTGTACTGATCGCGAGGCCGCAGAGCCGCGTGACGTAGCGGCCAGGAACGTGGAATGGGCTTCGGCAGTGTCCGTCGAACCTTCTACAGGAGGGGGAAGGGGCAGGCGTGCTCCGCCTGCCTGCTCTCCGCGGGTCGCCGCTCCATCGCCCACGCGGGTGACACCTCGCGAGGCCGCCCGGGCACTTCGCGAGTCACTGCGGCATGCCGACCCGCTGCCTGTGACCCTTGACACGGTTAGTAAAGCCTGTGTACAAAGCTCCTCACCGACGGCTCGCCGCCCTCGGTTCCCACACCAAAGGAGGTGCTAGGTGAAGGTCACGAGTGCCGAGTGGAGCAGCGGAAAGCTCACCGCGGAAAGCCTGCTCACAGCCCAACTCAACCTGAAGATCAAGGGCTACGTGATCATCGAGGACGTCTTCGGCGAAACCCAGCTGAAGGACCTGAAGGCGCGCTTCGATGAACTTCTCGCTGCATACGTCGAGACGACCGACCCGAACCGTGGGGCGAGCCGGTACGGCATGCCCTTGCCCTTCGAGCCTCCTTTCGCCAGTACGACTCTGGTCGCGAACCCGATCATCCTTCAGGTCATTCGTTCGATCCTGGGTGAGGAGGTCATCTGCTCATTCTTCGCGTCGGACACTGCACTGCAGGGGTCGCAGTACCAGCAGGCGCACTCTGACGTGGAGCCTCTCTTCCCCGAGGACAACATCAGCCTGCCGCCGTTCTGCTACGTGGTGAACATTCCCCTGGTCGACTTCCGTCCCGACAATGGCCCGACGGAGATCTGGCCGTACGGAACGCACCTGGTGGGCGATCCAGGCGTCGTCCCCGTCCCGGATTTCACCCGTATCAAGGAACTGCGCGAATCTACTCTGGGCCGATTCACCGAAGAGGAGATGACTCCTCAGCAGGTGATCACGCCGGCCGGATCGGTGGTCATCCGAGACATCCGGATGTGGCACCGCGGAACGCCGAACCGGTCGGCCGAGGCGCGGCCGATGATGGCAATGGTGTTCAACCGCCCCTGGTACAACCACGGCGTGGTCGAGATCGAGAAGTCGCAGTTCGACATGCTGCCCGACGAGGTCCGGCAGGTCTTCCGCAAGGCGGTTCTGCGATGACATCCACTCGGTCGCGCCGCTCGATCCTCGCTGTAGCCATGGCCGGCGTCGTGAGCCTGCTCGCATCCGCGTGCGGGGGCGACGGTGGCGTGGGTGGTGGTGGACCGGTCACGCTCAACTGGTACGTGCAGCCGCTGAACTCCACCTCGATCTGGCCCGATCTGGTCGACGCATTCAACAAGAGCCACCCGGACATCCACGTCAAGTTGACTGTCGGGCCCACGAACGTCGATACGGTGCGAGGCACGCTCTCCACCCAGATCGGAAGTGGCTCGGCGACGCCGGACGTCTACGAGGGAGATGTGACGTGGCCGGCCCAGTTCGCCAAGGCGGGCCTTGCCGTCAATCTGACCAAGTTGTTCCCGGCCGACTTCTGGGACCGTTTCTCGCCGGGTGCCATCACGTTGGCGCAGTACAAGGGCGCGTCGTACAGCGTTCCCTCCTGGACAGAAGCGGCCTTCCTGTACTACCGCAAGGATCTGCTGGACCAAGCCGGACTCCCCGTGCCCAAGACGTGGGAGGAGCTCATGGAGCAGGCCAAGCAGATCCAGGCCACCGGTGCCGTCAAGGATGGCTACACGTGGCAGGGAGCCGGCTACGAGGGACTGACCTGCGACTTCAGTGAGGTCATCGCGGACGCCGGCGGTGGCATAGCCTCCAGCGACTACAAGGACGCGACGATGGACACCCCGGCCGGCGCCAAGGCGCTGAACTTCCTCAAGGAGACCATCAGCAGTGGGGTCAGCCCGAAGGCAACGCCCACTTTCCAGGAGCCTGAGTCGCTGAACGACTTCACCGCGGGCAACGCTCTGTTCATGCGCAACTGGTCGTACGCATGGGCCATCACTCAGGACCCCTCTCAGTCGAAGGTCGTCGACAAGGTCGGCATGGCTCCCCTGCCAACCTTCGAGGGGCAGCCCTATCCCGGAGCTTCGACCAACGGAGGCGGGGGGATGTACCTCAACCCTCACTCCAAGTACCAGAAGCAGGGCATCACGTTCCTGACGTGGCTGACCGACGTTGAAGCCCAGAGCATGTTCGCCTCTGTCGGAAAGGTGCTCCCGGCCAACGTCAAGGCTCAGACACCAGAGGCTCAGGCCCAGGTCGGGCCCGTGGGCGAGGTGCTGGCGCAACTGAACATCGTCGGGCGCCCGGTGGGGACGCCGGCCTATTCGCAGGTCTCTCGCGCTGTGTTCCAGAACATCAACGCAGCCCTGACCGGAAACATGGGCGTGAGTGAGGCGCTCAAGGCAGCCGACAGCGAGATCGCCGATGCACTGAGCTCGGCGGGGTAGCCGCACGCTCAGCCGGCACCGTGGGCAGCCGTGTTCCGCCCGTTGACTTGATGGACGGAACACGGCTGTCTGCACCTACCGATAGCCAGATTGGACCGGTGACCAATTGAGCGCTCATCTCAGGCAGATAGCAGTGGTGGGAAGGCAGGAGCAGGAAACGCCGGGGCCGGCTGCGATTGCACCACGGAGCAGGGATGGGCGGTCACGACGACGGGGAACCCTGCTGAGCGCTCCGGCCCTCATCCTGGTGGCCCTCGTCACGCTGTTTCCCATCGCATTCTCGGTCTACCTCAGCCTCAGCAACGTTCAGGCAGGAGTGGACGGCTACGAGTTCACGTTTACCGGAACGGACAACTACGCAACGGCCCTGCAGAGCCCCGCCGTGTGGCACGCACTGCGATTCACGGCGTTGTACACCGTGGTCAGCGTAACCATCGAGATTCTCCTGGGGCTTGGCGTCGCCGTCATCATCGATCGCATGACGCGGGGTACCGGCCTCGTCCTGGCCATGCTTCTCATCCCCTGGGCCACGATCACCGTTGTTTCAGCGCAATTGTGGTCCTACATATTCAACGGCGTGTACGGACTCGCCAACTACATACTGGTCACGCTGCATATCGTGTCATCCCCAGTCACGTTCCTGAACAGTCCCTCGGGGGCATTCTTGGCCCTCCTCGTCGCGGACGCGTGGAAGACGACACCCTTCGTTGCACTCATCCTCTTCGGCGGCGTGCGGGCGATCGACAAGGAATTGTATTCGGCCGCCCGGCTGGACGGGGCTGGTGAGTGGCGCATCCTCAGGAGCATTACAGTTCCGCTGATCCGGCAGGCGATGATCACGGCGATCGTCTTTCGCGTGCTTCAGGCCTTCGGCATATTCGACCTGCCCTTCGTCCTCACGAACGGCGGTCCGGGGACTGCTACGCAGTCCATTGCCATGCTCGCTTACAACGCACTGTTCCAGGATCTCAATATTGGATATGGTGCCGCTATCTCCTGTGTGACCACCCTGGTTGTCATCGTCCTCGCCGTTGTCTTTCTCAGGGCCTTTCGAGCGGAGGACGTGCATGGCTGAGCAGGCGCGGGTGCGCCCGCCACGGGCTGCTGGTCGGCGGCGTATGGCCCCAGGGAGCGGCGCGAACATCGCCGGCCTCGCCATCGGGGTCGTATTCCTGCTGCCTGTGCTCTGGTTGGGGATCTCCGCCTTCAAGCCGGTCAGTGAACTCGGAGAATTCCCGCCCAGCTTGCTGCCCACGCCCCCCACCACCTCGAACTTCAGTACTGCGTTCGGGACGAATGACTTCGGCTCATTCCTCGGAAACAGCCTCGTCGTCGGCATCCTCAGCACCGTGGTCGTCGTATGTCTGGGCTTGCCGGCGGCCTACGGCCTCTCTCGCACCGGCATGAGGGGCAGCGGATCGATCTTGACGGGGCTGCTGGTCATCTCAGTCTTTCCCGTCATTGCGACCATCCCACCGCTGTATGTGCTGCTTCGCATGCTGGGGTGGCTCAACAGCTACCAGGCGCTGATCCTGCCGTACGTCGCTTTCAACCTTCCCCTCGGCATCTGGACGATGCGGAACTCCCTTCTGCCGATATCGAAGGAGATGGAGGAGGCCGCTGAACTCGATGGTGCCGGCACCGTGCGCACCATCCTGCAGATCATCGTTCCACAGGCGCTGCCGGGAATCTTCGTGGCCTCAGTGCTCACGTTCGTGGCATGTTGGCAGGAGTTCCTCATGGCTCTGAGCTTCAACTCGGACGCCGCCTATCAGACAGCTCCGGTCGGGATCGCATTGTTCGGGGGCGCGTTCCAGTTGCCCTATGGGACCATCTTCGCCGCCTCTCTGGTAGCTCTCCTGCCGATAGTGATCCTCGTGCTGGCGCTGCGTAAGTGGGTGGTCGACGGCCTGAGCACCGGCTCTGTCAAGGGCTAGGTCACGCGCGTGTACCACCCTACCGG
>Ga0136846_1238129_pt1 | contig 10621 bp, 7 predicted proteins | sample HopSoiMetagenom2_FD_96841 | JGI IMG/M metagenome (GOLD analysis project Ga0136846, IMG submission 96841) | Grasslands soil microbial communities from Hopland, California, USA - 2 Assembly 2016 (version 4) | ecosystem: Environmental > Terrestrial > Soil > Grasslands | place: USA: Hopland... | reverse complement strand
GGCACAACTGGCTTCCGAGGCTGGAGTGCAGCTGGTCGAGCCGAAGGATTTTTCGGAAGCGGCCGGACGCGGGATCAAAGCGCAAGTGAACGGCGCTGCGGTGCTGGTGGGGCGGGCGCAATGGCTGCGCGATAACGGTGTGAGTGAGGATTTCGCCAAATCGGTGGACCTGAGCGAAACGGAAGGTTGGAGCTTGATCTTTGTCGCCAGCGAAGGCCATTGCATCGGCTGGGTAGGTTTGCAGGACCGGACGCGTGCGGAAGCAAAGGAATCCTTGTCTGAATTGAAGGCGAGCGGCGTGCGCCGCATTGCGATGATATCCGGCGACCGGCAGGTCGTGGCGACACGAGTCGCGCAGGAGATCGGCTGCGAAGAAGCACGCGGCGAATGTTTGCCGCAAAACAAAGTCGAGTTTGTGCGCGGCGTGAAGGCCAAAGGGTATAAGGTCGCGGTCGTCGGCGATGGTGTGAATGACGCCCCCGCGCTGGCGGCAGGCGACATCGGCATCGCCATGGGCGCGGCCGGGAGCGAAGTGGCGATTCATAGCGCGACCATCGCGCTGATGAACAATGACTTGCGCCGGCTGCCATTCCTCGTGCAGCTTTCGCGCAGCACCCGCGGCGTTATCAATCAAAACTTTCTCTTTGGCGTCGTCTTCATTATCGGCGGCATGACCGCCTCGGCGCTGGGTAAGGTTCCGCCGGTGCTGGCCGCGGCGATGCATACCATCAGTTCGCTAATCGTGGTCTTCAACAGTGCGCGCCTGGTGCGCAAAGGCGAAGAACTGGAGCACTATCAACCGGAACCGGCCGCGCCAAAACCAACTCGGCCGAGCGCGCCAAAAGCGACTCCGAAGCCGGAATTGGCAGCCGGTGCAGCCTGACGACAGGATTGCCGCACTAATTAAATGCCAGTAAATTGATGTTATGAGTGCTACTGAAGTCATCGAACAGATTGAGAAATTACCGCGGGAAGAACAGGAGCAAGTTCTGGCTTATTTGCAGCAGCACCATCAACCATCTGAAAAGTCTCAAGAGCGGCAGCCCCGATTTGCCGATGACTCCGACTTCGAGAAATCGACCGAAAAGATTTTTAAAGAACACAAAGATCTGTTCCGGCGGTTGGCCCAATGAATACTGGAGAACCGCTTTTCCTGACCAATCAACAAATCGAAAAAATTCATGAAAAGAGTTTGGCCGAATTTGGTGGTGCGGCAGGTGTTAGGGACCAAGGACTGATCGAGTCGGCACTTGCGTCCGCCCAGAACGCTTACTTTTATGGCTATGGTGACATTTTCGATATTGCCGCGGCGTACGCCTTCCATTTGGCTGAAGCTCAGGCATTTTTCGATGGCAATAAACGGACAGCGATGGGCGCGGCTCTCACGTTTCTGGATGTTAATGGAATATCCTCTTTTCCAACCGACAACGCTCTCTACGACGCGATGATTGATATCGCCAATAAGAAGCTCAACAAGCAAGGCCTGGCCGAAATGTTTCGCAAGGAATCCAGCAATCCCCAATAATCTATGTCGTCAGCGATTTTGGAACCTACCCCTCGCGCGAATACGGAAAGCGCATCCAGCAACGGCGAAACCGTCATCTCCGTCCGCGGCCTGACCAAGGTATTCAAGGATTTTTGGGGACGGGCGAAAGCGCGCGCGGTCGACAATGTGGACTTTGAAGTCAAACGTGGCGAGGTCTTCGGTTTGCTGGGACCGAACGGCTCCGGAAAATCCACCACGGTCAAGCTGTTGCTCGGGTTGCTTTATCCGACGAAAGGTCATATCCAGGTTTTTGGTCATTCGCCGCGCCACGTCGCAACCAAGTCGCGCATCGGCTATTTGCCGGAGGAATCTTATCTCTACCGCTACCTTAACTCGCGCGAAACCCTGGAATTTTTCGGCAACCTGTTCCACCTCGATAGCGCGGACCGGCGAAATCGGACTGAGCAACTGCTGGAGATGGTTGGATTGAGCCAGGCGCGTTTGCGCGCGGTGGGCGAATTTTCCAAAGGCATGCAGCGACGCATCGGGCTGGCGCAAGCGCTTATCAACGACCCCGACCTCGTCATTCTCGACGAGCCGACGTCCGGGCTGGACCCGATTGGCTGCCGCGAAGTGAAGGACCTGATCCTGGCCCTCGCGCGCCGGGGAAAAACGGTCATTCTCAGCAGCCATTTGCTTTCGGACGTGGAAGACGTGTGCGATCGGGTCGTCATTTATTATGGCGGCAAGATCCAGGCGATGGGCACGTTGAAGGAACTCCTGGCGACTCCAGATGCGATTCAAATCACCACGCCGGCCCTTCCTCGGGCCACAATGGAACGGGTGCTGGAGCTCATCCTCAAGGATGTCGCTGAGGACAAAGTGCGGATTGATACTCCGACAAAAAACCTGGAGAGCTACTTTTTGGGCGTGGTGCAGAATGCTCGGGCGGCCGCAGCGCAAACATCAGGAGCAATGTCTGGAGCTCGAGTCGCGGCGTATTTGCGTGGCGATGCCGAACAAGCGTCCCAGGGAGAGAAAATTCTGGAACGCTTATCTGCAGCGGCTCCTGCTCCAATCGCTCCCGTTGCGCCTCTCAGGCCCGCCGACACAGTGGATGAGAATAAACTGGCGGCTCTGGCCCAAACATCCGAGCCAGCGCCAGCTCCGAAAACCGAGCCTGAGAAGGCTGTTGAATTGGAAAAGGCAAACGAGAAACTCTCGTCGCTGTTAGGAAAACCGAAGCAATAGGATGCAACGCCTCCTTGCCATCGCGTGGCTGACCTGGAAAGCCGCATTTCGTTTCCGGCTATTCATAGTCGTGGCCGTGCTGTTGCTTGCTTCGGTCGTCGCGCTGCCGATTTTGATCAAAGATGACGGGACCGCGCGCGGTTTTACGCAAATTCTGCTGACCTATACCCTCAGCACCATCACTGCGTTGCTGGGGCTTTCGACGCTCTGGCTCGCCTGCGGAACGCTGGCGCGCGACATTGAGGATTGCCAGATACAGGTGGTCGCCGTCAAACCGATCGCTCGCTGGCAAATTTGGCTGGGTAAGTGGCTGGGCATCATGTCGCTCAATGCCGCTCTGCTGTTCATCTCGGGCGCGAGTGTTTATGCGTTGTTGCAATGGCGCGCGGGGCGGCTGCCGGCGGACGAGCAAAAGGTATTGCGCAATGAGGTTTTGGTTTCGCGCGGCTCCGCAAAAATTCCCACGATGGAAAAAGAGATCGAGGCGCAAACCGAGGAAGTCCTGCAAGACCGAATCAAGAAGCGGCCGGTCGAGAATGCTTACCTGCCCGAAGTGAAAAAGCAGATTCGCGAGCAGGTCAAAGCAGATCTGCAGGTCGTGCCCCCCGGTTACTCGCGGCAATGGGAAATAGAACTGGGGCCGGCGCATCGTTATTTGCGCGATCAGCCGCTGTTCCTGCGAGTGAAATTTAATTCAGCCGAGAAAAGCCCGTCCGGCACTTTCGACGGCGTGTTCGGCGCCGGTGTCCCGCGGAAGACTCAGTTGTGGCGCAGCGATATGCTGAGTCTCGCCCCGGACACCTTTCATGAGATCGAGATCACGCCAAATTGTTTCGATGAAAATGGCGTGTTGACTCTCACCTTTGGCAATCCGAATACGACCGCCTTGCTTTTCCCGCTCGAGGACGGGGTAGAAGTGCTGTATCGCGAAGGCGGTTTCGGGCTCAATTTCGTTCGAGGGCTGACGATCATCTTCTGCTGGATGGGCGTGCTAGCGGCGTTGGGCCTTGCCGCAGCCAGCTTTCTTTCGTTCACCGTGGCCGCCTTCTTTTCGATGGGTGTGCTGGCCATGGTGCTTTGCAGCGGCACCCTGGCCAACGCCGTGTCTGAGGGCACCATTGGCGGATATAACGCGGAAACGGGCTCCAAACCAGGCACGGCCGCGGACACGGTGATAATCCCTGCGTTCAAGGCTGTGCTGAAAGTGATCAATCTCGCAAAGGATTTTTCGCCGGTGGATTCCTTGAGCACCGGCCGGACGATTTCCTGGGGCACTCTTGGTGTGGCTTTCGGGCGGATTATTCTTCTGCTGGCAGGCATCATTGCACTATTTGGAATCGCAGTCTTCACCCGCCGGGAGTTGGCGACGGCACAAGGAACTCAATGAACTCGCGCCGCCTATATAAGACCAGCTTGCTCTTGCTGGCCGCGCTATTGTTGACCGGCTCCGGCATTTTGCAACGTTCATTGAATCGCGACCGCGATGAATTCGGCCTGACGCGCGTCCAGCCGCTGGAAAACGCGCCGCCGGTGCTGGCATTCACGACGGTAGCGCTCGGCGGCTTTCGCGGCTTGATTTCCAACACACTCTGGATTCGTGCCAACGAACTCCAAGACGAAGACAAGTTCTTTGAGATGGCGCAGTTGGCCGACTGGATCACCAAGCTCGAGCCGCATTTTGTCCAGGTCTGGCTCGTGCAGGCCTGGAACATGGCCTATAACATCTCGGTAAAATTCAAGGATTATTCGGACCGCTGGCGCTGGGTCGAACGCGGCATTTCCCTGCTGCGGGATGACGGCCTGCGTTATAACCCGAACGAAACGCTCATCTACCGCGAACTTGGTTGGTTTTTCCAGCACAAGATGGGGCAGAACCTCGACGACGGGAACATGTATTACAAGCAACAGTGGGCGAACGAGATGGCGAAGATTTTCGATAAACGGGACCCCAATCTCGACGAGTTGATCCATCCGGAAACCCCGGAGCAAAAGGAACGCGCGCGGCTGTTGCGCGAGCAGTACAAGATGGACCCCCAGTTCATGAAGGAAGTGAACCAAACCTACGGCCCGCTCGAATGGCGGTTGCCGGAAGCGCACGCCGTTTACTGGGCCGCGCTTGGTTTGAAGGTGGCCAAAGAAAATCCGAGCAAGATAAAGCCTGATGATTTGATCACTTTGCGGCGCGTCATCTACCAGTCCATGCAACTGAGTTTTCATCGTGGGCGGCTGGTTACCAATCCGCTGGCTGAACGCTTCGAGTTTGGACCCAATCTCGATATCGTGCAAAAGGTTAGCGACGCCTATGAGCAGGCCGCCGAGGAGGATGTCAAAAATCGCGATCATATCCTGCGCGCGCATCGTAATTTTCTTCGGGATGCGGTTTATTTTCTTTACGAGTACAATCGCCTTCCGGAGGCAGCGAGCTGGTACAAATACTTGGGCGAGAAATATCCCGACAAAAATCTGATGGAGGGCCTGACCAATTCGACACCAAGCCACGTTACGCTGGACCAATATGCCGTTTATCGCGTCATCGAGGATGTAAACGAAGGCATGGACCAGAAACGGGTTCAGGCCATTATTGAAGGCATGTTGGCGAATGCTTACCAAAGTCTGGCGCTCGGCGAGGATGAGCGCGCGGCTGGGTTCAGGTTGCTCGCGGAGAAGGTGCGAACCTGGTACGAGAGCAATACCAAAACGCGTTTTGAATCTATTCCCATACCTCCGCTTAAGGATATTCAGCGGGACGTGCTGACGCGTTTGCTGGATCCGCAGCAGGGCCTGCCGCCTTCCTATCGTGCCGCAATTCGCGCCAAATTGCCTGAACTTGGGCCCGAACCTGCGCCTGATACCTCGACGAATGCCCCGGCCGCTGTCACCAATGCCGCGCCGAAGCTCTCAAATCGGTAGGCACAGGGCATGAAGGACCGGACTTTAGCGCGTCCGTTGCGCGTCGGCCTCATCTCGCTGGGTTGCGCCAAAAACCTGGTGGACGGCGAAATCATGCTCGGCGCCCTCTTGAAAGACGGCATCGAAATTACGAATGATGCCGCGCAGGCCGACGCGGTGATCGTTAATACCTGCTCGTTCATTGACTCCGCGCAGGAAGAAAGCGTGGACACTATTTTGGAGTCAGACGCAGTCCGAGCCGCCAACCAGAAAGGACAGGGATTGATTGTGGCTGGTTGTCTGCCTCAACGCTTTCGCGACGAATTGCCGAAGCTGTTGCCAGAAGTGGATGCTTTCATGGGGATTGACCAGGTGGCGCAGGTTTCGAGCATCGTCAAGCGAGCGATCGCCCAACGCGCCGAAAAGGTCGCCCAACAAAAAAAAGGTGCTCCAGTCGCGCGCGTCCGGAAAACCGCCGCCAAGCGTAGTGCCCATGAAGTGCAGGCAGCGCTCAATCAACAACAGAACGCAACTCCTGTGGCAGCCGAGCCAGCGGTGTCAGGTCTTACTCCGGCTGGCCCATTGGTCTCCGTCGAACCGCGTCCCCAATACATTCCCGATTACGCCACGCCACGTTTCCGGCTGACGCCGCGGCATTTTGCCTACGTCAAAATCGCGGAAGGCTGTAATCATCCGTGCAGCTTCTGTATCATTCCCCGCATGCGTGGCACGCACCGGAGCCGCACGTTGAACGACGTCGTGGCCGAAGCAAAGGCGTTGCTGGCGGATGGTGTCAAAGAGTTGAACCTAATTTCCCAGGACTCAACTTACTACGGCCTGGATTTGCGGCCGAATCACAGCCGCGCGATCGCTGCCCCGGAACGATTCAATGCCGCGGTGAAAGCCATGCCCGCGGAGTCGGCGACGATTTGCTCGCTGCTGCGTGAATTGAACGCGTTGCCAGGAGATTTTTGGATTCGCTTGCTTTACACGCACCCGGCGCACTGGACGGATGAATTGATTCAGACAATCGCCGAGTGTCCGAAAGTCGCGCGCTATGTGGATATCCCCTTGCAGCATATCCACCAAAATATGCTGGAGCGTATGCGCCGCGAGACCTCGCAGCAGCACATTGTGGACCTGCTCAAACGAATTCGCGCCGGCGTGCCGGGCATTGCCTTGCGCACCACTTTCATCGTCGGCTTCCCGGGCGAAACGGAGGCATATTTCGAAACGCTGCTGGATTTCATTCGCGCGACTCGTTTCGAGCGGTTGGGAGTTTTCACCTATTCACGTGAAGAAGGGACTCGCGCCGGAATGATGGCGGGGCAGTTGTCTGATAAAGTTAAAGAACGCCGTCGCAAGCAGGCTATGGAAGCGCAGCATGAAGTGGCGGTATTAGTGGCGGAGTCGTTTGTTGGGCGAACTTTAAAAGTGCTCGTGGAGAAAGAAGCGGGGACGAATGAACTTGAAAAGGCGCGCGTTCACTCCTGGGAGCACGGTTTCGTTCGCTCAAGCGAGGGCAAAGATTCGATGCCGAGGGGACGCTATTTAGTCGCTCGCGGTGAGGCAGATGCACCGGATATTGACGGCCGGGTTTATATTCGTGGAAAGGTTCAGGTTGGGGAATTTACCAAAGTAAAAGTGGTCGGGCACACGGACTACGACTTAATTGCTGAGGTGGCGTGACTTCAGAGCTTTTTCCGAGCTGCGGAACTGTCGGCGCTCGTTGACGCAGATTTGGGCCGCTTGTAACCAAGGTACTCTGGCAGGTTTGCTTCACACCAATCCCGATAAGCTTGCATACTCTCAAAGCTGCGCCAGGGAGCATCGTCCATCACCGGTCTATAGATGCGGTAAAACCCGTATTTGATCCGCTCTTCAATAGGCCGCGCCATCTGTCGGCGACATTGTTCCCGGAACCGTTCCACCTCTTGCTCGTCGGCGGTCATACAAGCCAAGATGAATCAAAGCAGAGCAGACTTCAAGTAATGCCCAAAGCGCATGGCCCTTCTATCGTTTGTTTAGCGAGCCCATTTGACCGCGCGTAACTCCCAATTGATTGAGCAATTTTAGTTCGCGCCATAATTGCTGGCCTTCGATTTCTCCTCGCAACAGTTTTTCGTAACTAGCGATGGTTTTCTTCACTTCGGAGCCCGTCTCATTCAGGAATTCCAGCCGGAAGCACCGCACACCCAGCACCAGCAGATGTTCAACATATTCCGCGCCGGTTTGCGCCAGCGCGTTGAAGACCGTGTTACGGCAGCCAACGTCCGCTTTTACCGGATGTTCCTTACCCACGCGATCTCGCAATTTCAAGTCGTGCTTGTCGCAAGGCCGGCCGCAATTTGAGTAATCCGTGCCTTGCGAAAGAAAAGCGCAGAAAACGCAATGTTCCATATGGAACATGGGCATGTGCTGATGAATCGTTACTTCGAACCATTCTGGCGGCGCACCTTTCAACAGCGCCTCCAACTGCAAAAAGTTCAGATCGTAAGATGCGGTCAATCGTTGCAGGCGGAATTTAGTTTTGAAGTATTCCGCCGAAAGATGGTTCGCGACATTTAACGAATAATCGCCGATGCAACGTTCGCCGGTGAAGAATTTGAGATGATCGTAGTTCCGCACGAGGTAACCGTCGGCATTGCATGACCGGACCTGATTCAAAATCCATTCCTCACCGGTCTTGAATATTCTCGGCGGCGCCACAAATATCTCGTGTTGCCCGGTGTGCCCGGGGTGTTCGCGGAAACGCTCGACCGCTGCCCGATACTTTTTTGGATCCTCGAATTCGCAATAGAGTGTCCGCGCGCCGGCTTCGACCGCAGTCTCCAGTTGCTCCAAATTCCGAACGAGCACGACCAACTGCGGAGCGACCGGAGTGCGCCCGTCCTCGGGCGCAGCAAGTCCCGAGATTTCCGAGTTGCATGAAACTGTCGGCTCACTAGCGGCGGCAGTGATTGCTGCGCCCGAGGACGGGCGCACTCCTGGCTTGCGCACTTCGGGTTCAGCGCGCAATTGCCACACTGGCGGTTTCGCGCGTTGGCTTTCGAGTTCGCACACTAGTTCGCGTCGCAACCGGTTCAGCTCGCTGATTGGCAAGACCACGTCGGCCTCAAGTTGATTCTTCAGTTCGCCCAGTTTGAACGGCGTTCCGCCGAGTCGGCCAAGCTGTTCACGCAACCTTTCGGTCGTTAACGGTTGGCGCTCGGCAGTTTGCAGTGGCATAGCGGAATTCAAGCGCGCGATATGGCCGAGTTCGTCCCGCGCCAGCACCGTCAACGACGTTCCCGCACTGCCTTGAACCTCAAACGAAAGAGCACTCAAGCATTTTGGTGATTCACCCTCGAAACTCTGGCGCAAACGGCGGTCGAGCTCCGGATCGCTGGTCTTCCAAACTTTGTCTCCCGGCCGGATGTTTTTGAAATCGAGCGCTCCGTATTTAAAAGAAAGACGCGACAACGGTGGGTCGCCTTGGTGCGCGAGCCTATGGTTCGGCGCTCCGTGCCGGTGGCGTTTCGCGGCCTTAATTTCGTAAACGCGCCCGCCTTCCTCTTTTTCCTCCGGATGGCCAGCATCGAACACTACGCCATCACCGGCCTTGAGCGGCCCTTCAAGGCGCAGCAAAACCGATTCGCCTTCCACTTCCGCCACTACCCCCAAATATACGCCCCGCTTTTTGCCAAATCGCGCATGCACCAATTCCTGATTATTAATGCCACGAAACCATCCGGAGTACAGCCCTCGGGAAAACGCCATCTCCATTTCATACAGACGCCCAGCCCCGCTAGGTTTTGAATCCGGCGCGGCCTTACTCGTCAGGCGGTCCAAAGCGTCGCGATAAATTCGAGTGATGTTGGCGACATATTCCGGCGACTTCAGGCGCCCTTCAACCTTCAGCGAGGCAACTCCCACCCGAGCCAGTTCCGGAACCAACTCCACCCCCGCCAGATCCTGCGGACTCAGCAAATATTTCCGATCTCCCAACGGCAGCAGTTCGCCGTCCTTGAGCAATTCGTAAGGCATGCGGCAGGCCTGCGCGCACTCGCCACGATTCGCCGAGCGGCCGCCCAAAGCTTCGCTGGTCAGGCATTGGCCCGAGTAGGCCACGCATAACGCGCCATGCACGAAAACTTCCAGCGGCATCTGGGCGGCCTTTCGAATGCTTTCAATTTCTTTCAGGGAACATTCCCGCGCCAGCACCACCAAATTGCAGCCGAGTTCACGCGCAAACTCGATTCCTCCGGCGCTGGTGACAGTCATCTGCGTCGAAACATGTATCGGAAATTCCGGCGAGAGTTGCCGGATCAATCGGCAGATGCCCACGTCCTGGACAATCGCCGCGTCCACCCCGGCGGAAATCATCACCCGCAAATAATCTTCAGCCTCGGCAAGTTCGTTTTCGAACACGAGCGTGTTGAAAGTGACGTAGCCTTTTACGCCGCGACGGTGCAGAAACTCCATCAGCCGAGGCAGGTCGGCTTCAGTGAAATTGTGGGCCCGCATCCGCGCGTTGAACTTTTCCAGGCCGAAGTAGATCGCATCCGCGCCATTCTCGACCGCTGCCCGGGCGCACTCCCAATCTCCCGCCGGCGCGAGCAATTCCGGCCGCGACCCTGGGCAGGCCTGGTCATGCGAACGCATGCCAGCTTCAGGCTCGGCATTCGATAAATCAGTTTTCGCGCTGGAAACACTCATCAGCAGCTACCAACTTACCGTCCAAAGCGCACGCGCACAACCTTGCTCGGAGTAGCGGGCCGCACCGCTAATTTTCTTTTCTCGCTTGGTACGTATTGCTATTTTCAAGTCTTCTTTCCCTCCGGGGTTGGGCATGACCAAAGTCGAAAAGCTATTAAACGAGTTGATCGCGCTTCCAAGCGTCAACCCGGCTTTTGAACCATCGCAAAGCGGACGGACCGGTGAGCAGCGCGTCGCGGAGTTTTTGGCAGCAACATTCGCGCGCTCATGATTGGAACTTGAGTACCAGCAGGTATT
>Ga0136846_1235339_pt1 | contig 10621 bp, 10 predicted proteins | sample HopSoiMetagenom2_FD_96841 | JGI IMG/M metagenome (GOLD analysis project Ga0136846, IMG submission 96841) | Grasslands soil microbial communities from Hopland, California, USA - 2 Assembly 2016 (version 4) | ecosystem: Environmental > Terrestrial > Soil > Grasslands | place: USA: Hopland... | reverse complement strand
CGGCGAAGCCCGCGCAGGAGGCCGCGCCGAAGCGCCGCCCGTTCGCCTTCCTGGCCCGGGTACTGACGGTCATGTGCGCCTTCGTGTTCATGGTGGCGTTCGCCGTCATCCTGGCCCGGCTGACCCTCGAGCCGTCCCCGGCCTCCGCGGCGCTGACGCACACCAACTTCCATCCGGGCAGCTCACTGCGCGCCTACCTCGACCAGCCCGAAATGCGGGACGCCATCCGGCAGATCGGCGGAAACCTGCTGCTCGGCGTACCCTTCGGCATCCTGGTGCCCGTCGTCGCGCCCCGGACGCGGGGAGTCCTGCGGGTGCTCTTCCTGACCGCGACCGTCATGCTCATGGTCGAGGTGGCCCAGGGCGCGCTGATCACCGGACGCGCCTTCGACATCGACGACGTCATCCTCAACACCACGGGTGCGCTGGTCGGTTACCTGCTCCTCGGCCGCCGGCTCAGCCGCGCGGTGTACGCACCCAAGCGGCGGGCTACCTCGTCCAGGTGAGTTTGTCGCCGCCGACCCAGCGGACCGTGTCCGGGTCGTCGAGGTCATGGACCGTGATGCCGGCCGCGGCGGCGACCGTCAGTACATCGGTGAGCGCCCGCGCCGCGCCGACCACCTCACCGTCGATCTCCACGATCCGGAACGGCGGCATGCCCGGCTGCACCCCGAGCACCATGATCCGTGGATGGGAGATGTACGGGCTCGATATTTCGGTCATGCATCGAGCGTAGAGCGAATCCGGCCATCATGTATCAGCCACGGACAGTTCCGGAACCGTCACCTCCGCCGCCTCCGTGGTGCGGGCCCGCCGAGCTCGCGCGACGCTGGAGGCGGAGGTGACGATGCCGATGGATCCCGTCGAGGCGCTGGACCGGATCGCCTTCCTGCTGGAGCGCTCCCTGGCCCCCACGTATCGCGTACGCGCGTTCCGTACCGCGATCGACGTGCTGGCGGAGCTGTCCCCGGACGAGATACGGCAGCGGGCCGGCGCCGGCACGCTGGAGTCCCTCAAGGGCATCGGCCCGAAGACCGCCCAGGTCGTGCGGGAGGCGCTCGACGGGCAAGTGCCCGGTTACCTGGAGAAACTGGAGTGCGAGCAGGGGGTGACCCCGCCGCTCCGGGACGGGGAGCGGCTGCGGGCGCTGCTGCGCGGGGACTGCCATCTGCACTCCGACTGGTCCGACGGCGGCAGCCCGGTCGAGGAGATGGGCCGCACGGCGGCGCGCCTGGGGCACGAGTGGGCCGTGCTCACCGATCACTCACCGCATCTCACGGTGGCGCACGGCCTGTCCGCCGAGCGGCTGCGCGAGCAGTTGGCCCTGATCGAGGAACTCAACGCGACGTGGGCGCCGTTCCGGCTGCTCACCGGCATCGAGTGCGACATCCTCGACGACGGCTCGCTGGACCAGGACCCGGAGCTCCTGGAGCTGCTGGACGTCGTGGTGGTGTCCGTGCACTCCAAGCTGCGGATGGACGCGCGTTCGATGACCCGCCGGATGGTGGCCGCCGTACGCAGTCCGCACTCGGACGTGCTCGGGCACTGCACGGGGCGGCTGCTCGTCGGGAAGGAGCCACGGGGCGGCGGTGGCGGGCGGGGCAAACGGGGCGGGGGGCGTGCGCGGCCGGAGTCGGAGTTCGACGCGGAGGCGGTGTTCGCCGCGTGCGCCGAGACGGGCACGGCCGTGGAGATCAACAGCCGTCCGGAGCGGCTCGACCCGCCGCGCCGGCTGCTGCGGCAGGCGGTGGCGGCGGGCGTGCTGTTCTCGGTCGACACCGACGCGCACGCGCCAGGCCAGCTGGACTGGCAGATCTCCGGCTGTGCCCGCGCCGAGGAATGCGGTGTACCGGCCGAGCGGGTGGTCACGACCTGGACGGCGGACGATCTGCTGGCCTGGACGCGGGAGCGCCGGCTGCCGCCGGACGTCGCGGTGAGCGGCGGCGCGGCTTGACTTCGAGCGCACTCCAATCCGTAGCGTGCCGTACATGACCACCGCACAGCACAAGATCGGCTCCGGCTTCGACGCCCGGAGCACCGCAGACGACGTCCTCGCCGGCGTCGACCTCACCGGAAAGCTCGCGCTTGTCACGGGCGGCTACTCGGGCCTCGGCCTGGAGACCACCCGGGCGCTCACCAAGGCGGGCGCGCGGGTCGTCGTTCCGGCCCGCCGCCCGGAGCACGCGGGGCAGGAGCTGGCCGGCGTCGAGGGGGTCGAGGTGGACGCGCTCGATCTCGGCGACCTGGACAGCGTGCGCGACTTCGCCGACCGCTTCCTCGCCTCCGGGCGCACCCTCGACCTCGTGATCGACAACGCCGGCATCATGGCGTGCCCCGAGACCCGGGTCGGCCCCGGCTGGGAGGCGCAGTTCGCGACGAACCACCTCGGGCACTTCGCGCTCGTCAACCGGCTGTGGCCGGCCATCGAACCCGGCGGCGCCCGCGTCGTCTCGGTCTCCTCGCGCGGCCACCACTTCTCCGGCATCCGCTGGGACGACGTCAACTGGCAGCACGACTACGACAAGTGGGCGGCGTACGGCCAGGCGAAGACGGCGAACGTCCTGTTCGCCGTCCACCTGGACAGGCTCGGCCGTGACGCGGGCGTACGGGCCTTCTCCCTGCACCCCGGCGCCATCTTCACCCCGCTGCAGCGGCACATCCCGATCGCCGAGCAGATCGAGCGCGGCTGGCGGGACGCCGAGGGCAAGCCGCTCGACCTGGAGGGCTTCAAGACGCCCGAGCAGGGCGCGGCCACCCAGGTGTGGGCCGCGACCTCCCCGCAGCTGGCCGGAATGGGCGGCCTCTACTGCGAGGACTGCGACATCGCCGAACCCGCACCGGAAGGCGACCAGCGCGGCGGCGTACGGGACTACGCGGTCGACGCCGACCAGGCGGCACGCCTGTGGGAGCTGTCGGCGCGGCTGACCGGAGTGGACGCGTTCGCGGTCTAGCCAGTGGGCCACCGAGCCCGAACTAGCCCGTGAGCTCAGCGGCCCCCGCCCCCGCCTCCCTGGACGAGAGGCAACGGGCGGTCCCCGCGCCCTCGGGAGCACCGAACCGGGCGAGGCAGTGCCACACCATCTTCAGGTCCTGGAGTTCATGGCGGCCGCCGCGGGCCGCGTCGCCGATGATCCGTGGGTCGAGCCTGTCGCCCTCGGCGATCCGGACGCCGAGAGCGACGAAGGCGGGACCCCGGTAGTCGGCGTGGCGGCGCAACTCCCGCACGGAGAGCTCGTATCCGGGGTGCCATTCGAGCGGTACGGGCAGGGCGAGGGCCGCTTCCCTGATCACGTGAGGAATACCTCCTTCCGCATCGCGCGCACTTTCGCTCTTCGGTGACTACGCTAGGTCCGTTTGTGGGAGAGGAGGCGTGCGCGCGCATGCGAATGGCACTGGGTGGAGGGACGGCGGCTGTCGTCCGGTTTTTCGGAAAGCACCGCGATCCCGTGGTCGTCCAGTCGCTGCGGTCGGCGGCCGCCGCGACGATCGCGTACGTCGTCGCGCTCCGCTTCAGTCCCGAGGCCGCGCCGCTCACCGCTCCGTTGACGGCGCTCCTGGTCGTTCAGGTCACCCTCTACGCCACGATCACCACCGGCATCCGCCGGGTGAACTCGGTGGTCGCCGGGGTCGTCATCGCGATCGGCTTCAGTGTGCTGGTGGGGCTGACCTGGTGGAGCCTGGGGCTGATCATCCTGGCCTCGCTGGCGGTGGGGCATCTGGTGCGGGTCAGCGAGTTCGTGCCCGAGGTGGCGATCAGCGCGATGCTGGTGCTGGGGGTCACCCGGGTCGGGGACACGGCCTGGGCGCGGGTGCTGGAAACGGTGATCGGCGCGGCCGTCGGGCTCGCCATCAACCTGCTGTTCGCTCCCCCGGTGTGGGTGGACGCGGCCGGTGAGTCCATCGAGGGCCTGGCGCGGCGGGTACGGCAGTTGATGCTGCGCATGGGTGAGGAGGCAGCGGGCCGTACTCCCGTGGACCACGCGACCGCCCGTCTGCACGAGGCCCGCCGGCTCGACCACGACATCGTCGAGGTGGACGCGGCCCTGAAGCAGGCCGAGGACAGCCTGCGGCTCAATCCGCGTGTCCGGGAGGGTCTGCTGCACCGGGTGGTGCTGCGTACCGGGCTGGACACGCTGGAGATCTGCACGGTCGTCCTGCGCGTCCTCGCCCGCAGCCTCACCGACCTGGCCAAGGAACGTGACCCCGAGCCCCTGTTCGCTCCGGAGACGGGCGCCGCGCTGGAGCGGCTGCTGTCCGAGATCGGCGACGCCGTGGTCAGTCTCGCGGTCCTCGTCACCACCGACGTCAGTGTCAGCGCCGAGTCGGCGGAGGCCCGGCTCGCCACCGAACTCCGGGGCGCGACAGCCACCCGCGACAAGCTGGCCCAGTTGCTGTTGGAGGAGATCCAGCAGGATGCCGGGCAGTGGCAGCTGCACGGTGCCGTCCTGACCGAGGTCAACCGCATCCTCGACGAGCTGGACACCGAGCACCGCTCCCGGCGGCTGCTGGAGGAGCTGGACCGCTGCACCCGGGAGGAACGGGAGCGGATGCCCTGGGTGACCCGGCTGCGGAAGTACCTGCGGTACGCGAAGCGGGTGCGCCTGCCGGGCCGGAACCATGAGGCGGTGTCGCGTCGTTCTATGTGACGAACTATGTGACGAAGTCACATAGATGGATAGATCGTCACGTGGAACACAGCGACTGATATTGGGGGGCTGCGCATGGGTGACTCCGGTGTGCGGATCGAGGGGAACACACTGCGGCTGCCGGGCGGTGTGGCCGTACGGTTCATCCGCACTCTCCGGCTGCCGGAGACCGGCACGCACGCGCTGCCGCCGGGGCTCGGCGAGTTCCCGGTCCGGCGGGTCACCGACTACGCCGACACGGTGCCCGAGGCCTGGCGGGCGCGCGGTGGGGTGCTGCTGCCGGTGTATCTGCGCGAGGCGATGTGGCTGAGTTTCGGGGGCACGGCGCGGCCCGCCGCGCTGCAGGTGGGCGTGGGCAAGGTGTGCGCGGTGTCGGGCGAGCCGTGGAGCGACCGGCTGTCGAGGAAGCCGCAGAACTACGTGGTGCTGCCGCGTCAGCCCTGGCTGGACGGCATCAACTCGGGCAAGGGCACGGTCCGCCAGTTCGTGGCGGTGCCGCTCGGGCTGGGCGCGACCGTGGAGGGCCAGGTCACGGGCGAGGAGGTGTGGGGCGGCGTACAGCTGCAGACGTTCCCGCCGACCGACGTGGAACTGGCCAGGTGGCTCGAGGAGGAGCGCCACCGGGCGGAGCGGGCCCGGGCGGCGGCCGCTTCGACAGGGGGCTACGGATACGGAGGGGCCGTACCTCTGGCGATGGCCGCGCCGGCGGCGCCCGGCTCCGCGGCGGCGCCACGGCGGTCGGGGGCGGCCATGGGGCTGGGCGTCGGCGGTGCGATGCGCCAGGAGGTGTACCGGGACGAGCGGCCGCTGTCGGCGTGGGCCGAGCGTCCCGCCGGACGGGTGTTCGTGCACCTCGTGACGCCGCCCGAGTGGCGTCGCATCACCGGTGAGGCCCCACCCCCGTCACCCGTGGACCGCGCGGCCTACACACGGGCCGGCCTGCCCTGGTTCGACTACTTCGACCAGGACGCCGAGGATCTCGCCCCCACCGACCCCTTGGCGGCCGTGCGGCCGGTCGGCGACTGGCTCGGCGACGATCACGAGCCGTGGCAGGCTCCCTCGCCCGGTCAGGTGAAGCCGCTGACGGGGAAGCCGGTGGAGGACGGGGACTGGTAAGCAGCACCGGCGTTGCGGCATACGCAACGCCCGTTGCCGCTCTTGCCCTTGGCGGGGGATCCGGCCAGAGTTGATGTCACGACTGATCAACTCTGATCACGGCTGATCACGTCTGATCACGGCCGACGCGACCGAGAACCGGGGTGCAGGTATGAGCGGCTGGAGCAGGCGCCGGTTCGTGGGCGCGGCGGCGGGCACGGCGGCGGCGGCTTCCGTCCCGGCGAGAGCCACGGCGGCCGTCTCGATGGAGGAGCCCGAGGCCGCACCGGCGTCACCGGCGCCCGCGGCCCCTCGCCCGGCCGCTCCCCGCCCTCTCTTCCTCGGCACCTACACCTCCGTCCAGGGCGGCGGCACCGGCATCGGCATCGCCACCTACGACCCGGCCTCGGGCCATGTCACCGGCGCCGGAGTGATCAAGGGTGTGGGTGACCCGTCCTACCTCGCCGTACACCCGGACGGCCGCACCCTGTACGCGGTGAACGAGCGTCAGGACGGCGGCGTGACCGCGATCCGGCTCGGCGGCGAGGGCGAGGAGCACCGGGTGCTCGGGGCGCGCGAAACCGGCGGGGCGGGACCGTGCCATCTGTCCGTGCATCCCAGTGGGCGCTGGCTGCTCAGCGCCAACTACGGCTCCGGCAGCGTGGCGGTGCACCCCGTCGACGCGTCGGGCGCGCTCGGCGAGCGCACCGACCTGGTCACGCACTCCAGTCCGGCGCCCGGCCCGGGTCAGCAGGGCCCGCACGCGCACCAGTGCGCCACCAGTCCGGACGGCGGCCATGTCCTCGCGGTCGACCTGGGCACGGACACGGTCTACACGTACCGCCTGGATGTCGTACACGGCACGCTCTCCGAGGTCTCGCGTGCGGGGACCCGTCCGGGCGCGGGGCCGCGCCATCTCACCTTCCACCCGGGCGGGCGGTACGCGTATCTCGCCGACGAGCTGGACAACACGGTGGCGGTCTGCGGCTACTCCCCCGCCACCGGGCGCCTGGTCGTCGGGGAGGCGCAGTCCACGGGGACGGGGGCGGGCACGAGTTATCCGGCCCAGCTCGTGGTGACCGAGGACGGGCGGTACGCCTATCTGGCGAACCGCGGCGACAACAGTCTGACGCGGTACGCGGTGGAGGCCGACGGTGCGCGTCTGCGGCTTCTCGACACGGTGCCGGTCGCGGGTGACTTCCCGCGTCAGATCGCCCTGGCGCCGGGCGGGAACCTGTTGTTCGCGGCGAACCAGCGGTCGGGCACGGTCAGTGTCTTCCGCGTCGACCGCGCGAGCGGTGAACTGCGGCTCGCGGGCGAGCCGTTCGCGTCACCCGTCGCCGTCTGCGCGCTGCCGCTGTAGCGCGCGGGGACAGGCGGCGTCGGCCTGGGTGAGCAGGGTGTGCATGCGTTCGGTGAGCTGGGACACGGTGTCGGCGGGCTGGTGGAACGCCAGTCGTACGTCGCCGTGGGCGCGGGCCCGCTCGATGCGCAGGGTGAGTCCGTGCCGGTCGACGGCGACCGGCTGGACCCGGACGGCGCCGTGCAGGCTGTCCGGCTCGACCAGGCGGGTGAGGCGCTCAACGGCGTCGCCGTGACAGTCGGCGAGGTGGGTCAGCAGTCCGGCCTCAGCGGTGGCGAGCGGGTCCGGCGCGGCGGCCGTGAACGCGTCGAGGTCGACGACGGTGGCACCGGAGGTCCGGCGCAGCACCACGCGGGTCGGGCGGAACGCGAGCCGCTCTCCCTCACCCTCGTCCTCGACGGAGAACCAGCCGGCCATCCACAGCCGGGCGCGGATCCGGTGGCGGACGGGGACGGGCGAGACGTCGGCGAACTCCAGTACGGCCGAGGGTTCGCCGCGCGGGGCGCAGACGGCGGCGGCGAGCAGCGTGCTGTCCGCCGGTACGTCCAGGACCACCCGGCCGTCCTCGCCGACGGTGTGCGCGCCGACGAACTCCTCCCGCCCGCCGTCCGCGGTCACCGCGCAGGACCACGCGGTGGCGAGCACCGAGCGCGCGCGTTCCGCCGCGGCGGGCGCGGCCGTGCAGGTCGGACTGTCACCCATCTCAATCTCCTTAGGTAAGCCTTGCCTAACCTATCGAAGATCCGGGCGCACGCCAACCACCTCCCCCACCCCTGTGCGATTCCGTGCCGAAAGACGCGCCGCCGTCGGGCGTCAGAGCGCGAGGGTGCCGAGCAGCGACCGCGCGCACAGATCCCGTACCTGCTCTCGGGACAGGTCCGAGCCGCGCAGCCACTCCAGGCACACCGCGGTCGTGAACGCCAGCCAGCCCCGGACGGCGAGCCGCAGTTCGGGCCGGTCCTCGGACAGCCGCCCGAACTCCGGGTCGGCCGCGAGCGCCACGAGGATCTGCCGCTCCTGCGCGGCCAGCGCCCGCTGATAGACCTTCCGTACGGCCTGGTCTCCGGAGGCGTCGGCGCGATGGAAGGCGCGATAGCCGTGGGCGTGGTCCTCCACGTACGCGAGAAAGGCGTCGAGGTTCGCGGCCAGCTGCTCGCGTGCGGGAACGCCCGGCACGGCCGCCGTCATCCGCAGCATGCGCTCGCTCTCGCGCTCCACGACCGCCGCGAAGAAGTCCCGCTTGTTCGGGAAGTAGTGGTAGAGCAGCCCTCGCGAGACGCCGGCGATCTCGGCGACCTGTTCGATCCACACGTCGTCGTACGGACTCTCCGAGAACAGCCGCGCGCCGACCGACAGAAGCTGCTCCCGACGCTCACCGGTGCTGAGCCGCCGACGCGTGCGTTCCCCCTCTTTCGCGGCCATGCCCGCACTTTACTTGACGTCGGTTCAACAGCGGGACCAGACTGGGCGCGCTATTGAATCCACGTGCAACAGGATCAACTCGCCCCCGCACCGAGGGAGATGGCGTCATGACCGAGACGGTGACGCGGACCGCTCCGTCCGAGGGATTCCGCAGTGCCGAGCTGGATTGGCCCGAGCTGCACCGGATCCCGCATCCGCCGCACCGGATTCCGCTGCTCGGCGACCTGGTCGGCGTCAGTGCCCGTACGCCGCTCCAGGACTCGATGCGCTTCGGGCGGCGCCTCGGGCCGATCTTCCGGCGCAGGGCGTTCGGTAAGGAGATCGTGTTCGTGTGGGGCGCGGATCTCACCGCCGATCTGGCGGACGAGTCACGCTTCGCCAAACATGTGGGCCTCGGGGTGGCCAACCTGCGCCCGGTCGCCGGAGACGGGCTGTTCACGGCGTACAACCACGAGCCCAACTGGCAGCTGGCGCACGACGTCCTCGCCCCCGGTTTCAGCCGCGAGGCGATGGCCGGGTACCACCCGATGATGCTGGCCGTGGCCGGGCGGCTCACGGACCACTGGGACCGGGAACAGGCCGCGGGCCGGGCGGTGGACGTGCCCGGCGACATGACGAAGCTGACCCTCGAGACGATCGCGCGCACCGGCTTCGGACACGACTTCGGCTCCTTCGAACGCGAGCGCCCGCACCCCTTCGTGACCGCGATGGTGGGCGCCCTGAACCACGCGCAGTATCTGAACACCGTCCCCGCGCCGCTCGCCCCGCTGCTGTTGCGCCGGGCCGCGCGCCGCAACGAGGCGGCGATGGCGTACCTGAACCGCACGGTCGACGAGCTGATACGGGCCCGCCGGGCGTCGGACGGCGACGGCGGCGGCGACCTGCTCGACCGCATGCTCGACACCGCCCACCCGGAGACCGGCGAGCGCCTGGCGCCCGAGAACGTACGCCGACAGGTCCTGACCTTCCTCATCGCGGGCCACGAGACGACGTCCGGCGCGCTCTCCTTCGCCCTGCACTACCTCTCCCGCCACCCCGACGTCGCCGCCCGCGCCCGTGCCGAGGTGGACCGCGTCTGGGGCGGGGCCGCCGTCCCCGGCTACGACCAGGTCGCCAGGCTGCGGTACGTGCGCCGGGTGCTCGACGAGTCGCTGCGGCTGTGGCCGACGGCACCCGGCTTCGCCCGCGAGGCCCGCCACGACACGATGCTCGGCGGCGAGCATCCGATGCGCGAGGGCGCCTGGACGCTGGTCCTCGCTCCGCTGCTGCACCGCGACCCGGCGGTCTGGGGCGCCGACGCCGACCGGTTCGACCCGGACCGTTTCGACGCGGCGGCCGTGCGCACCCGCCCCGCCCACGCGTTCAAACCCTGGGGCACCGGGGCGCGGGCGTGCATCGGACGCCAGTTCGCCCTGCACGAGGCGACACTCGTCCTCGGCCTGCTGCTGCGCCGCTACGATCTGAAGCCCGACCCTGACTACCGGCTGCGGGTGGCGGAACGCCTGACGGTGATACCCCAGGGCCTGCGGCTGCACCTCGAACGCCGGTCCCCGGCCGAGAAGACGACGGCCGCCTGAAGCGGCCGTCGACAACCGCCGCGCACCACCGCGTCGCGGCACCGGGACACACGACAGCCCCGCCGAGCCGGCGTCTGCGCGGGCGCGGAGGGGCTGTCGTACGGACGTGCGTCGAGGCCTACGGGGCCAGGCCGGCCCTCACTGCGCCCGGCCCCGCGAAGCAGGCCCCACGAATCAGGCCTCCATGCGCCAGTTCTGGTTCGCGCCGCCCGAGCAACTCCACACCTGGAGTTTCGTCCCGTTCGCGGTGCCCTGGCCGGCGGCGTCCAGGCAGAGCCCGGACTGCGCCGCGGTGATCGTGCCGTTGGAATTGACGTTCCACTGCTGGTCAGCCTGATTGGTGCAGTCGAAGATCGCCGCCGCGGTGCCGTTGCCCGCGGACTGGCCGACGCCCAGGCACTTGTTGCCGTAGACGACCAGTTGCTTTCCGGCGTTGTAGGTCCACCGCTGGTTGGTGTTGCCGTGGCAGTCCCACAGCTGTGCCTGCGTCCCGTTGGTCGTCGAGGAGTTGCCGATGT
>Ga0136846_1231779_pt1 | contig 10621 bp, 12 predicted proteins | sample HopSoiMetagenom2_FD_96841 | JGI IMG/M metagenome (GOLD analysis project Ga0136846, IMG submission 96841) | Grasslands soil microbial communities from Hopland, California, USA - 2 Assembly 2016 (version 4) | ecosystem: Environmental > Terrestrial > Soil > Grasslands | place: USA: Hopland... | reverse complement strand
TCTAATGTACCGTTGAGAAACCTTGAACCCGCACAACCTGCTCCGTATTTGGAAATAGCCTGTTTTGCAGCTTCTTTTACTTTGGGGTGATTGGTAAGGCCCAGGTAAGAATTGGAGCCAAACATCAGCATGCGTTTATTGTCTATGATTACTTCTGTATCCTGTGCCGACGAAATAGGTCTGAAATATGGATAAAGTCCTACCGATCTTGCTTCTTCCGCGGCCGTATATGCGCTTACTTTCTGGTTCAGTTTTTTTTGCATGCCCTCTTCAGTTAAACTTTGAAAAATTGAACTTTAGCATTTTAGACTAAAATCATTTTTCGGTCCAAAAGTAGCGCTTTCCTTTTGGGTTTTACTGATAGATATTTTCAATGTTTAATAAATAAGGTTCTATACTAAAGTATCAGAAAGACATTGAGAGAGAAGCATTTCAAATGTGGTAACATTCTCTTAACAATTGAAAATCTGCACGAAAAGGCTGACTATAAAACGATATATAACCTGTCTGAAGTGTATCATTTTTTTTATCAGAACATGTCAAAACTGCTCAAAAAATAAAAAATGCCCCGGCCATTTGCGGGCATTTTTACCAAGAATTTCGTCCGGAAATAATTTCCGGGCTACACATAAAGCCGTTTTCGCATCGTGAATTTCCCTATAGTAATGAGTAATGCCATTGCAGCCCCGCCAAAGGCGATAAAAAATTTACCACTCACCATCGTTCTGAATAATCCTACTGTAATACCCAGTGGCTCACCTCTCAAAACACCCATCAGGTGCCCATTTTCAATAAGATCAAATATCCATGGCAAAAACTGCAATAATGCTGCAATCAATAATGTTGTGGAAAGTGCTTTCCGGGCATTACGTCTCAGCATCAATAACCATACAGCAATACCAGGGTAAAGACCAGCCATAAAAACATAATCGATCTGCAGGTCTTCAGTTATACGCGGCATATCGCCTGCATCGCTGATCGCTTTAACCAGGCTAACCAGACCTGCTTCTGTTTCCGGTTTTTCAAACCGCATAATAGAGAAGCCAGGGACATGAGCAGCTATATGCTGTTCATTATTCCACAACCATATGCCCGAAACAAATGTAGTAATGAACAATAGTATGAACAGCGGCCAGCGGATAGCTATTAGTTTTTGTATCATGATGTTGGCATTAGTTAAACAAAAAACTACCTACAATTCTTCTGTTTCCGAAGCAGCTGTATTATCCAGCAACAGCGAAGCCTGCTCCTGCGGCAGTTCTTCGAGATTCCTGAGCCGCTGTTGAATCTTGCGCGTACGCGTACCTACCAGTTCGTCTATATCTTCGCTGGCACGGGTAATCTTTTCCTGCGCTTTCTTCAGTACTTCGCCAAACTTGCCAAATTCTGTTTTCACCGCACCTAATACCTGCCGTATCTCGCCCGAACGTTTTTCTATAGCAATGGTACGGAAGCCAAAAGCAAAACTGTTGAGAATAGCCGCTAATGTAGCAGGCCCGGCAACAATGACACGATAATCGCGCTGCAATATTTCAACCAGGGACGTGCGCCGCACCACTTCTGCATATAAACCTTCCACGGGCAGAAACATTAGTGCCACATCGGTTGTGTTGGGCGGATCGAGATACTTGTCCCGAATATCTTTGGCACATTTACGAATAGCAGCATCGAGATTTTTACCACATAATTCTATAGCTGCAGCATCGCCGTTATCATAGGCAGTGTGTAAGGCATAATAGTTTTCTACGGGAAATTTCGCATCGACCGGCATCCATGAAAAACGGCCAGGATCGCCAGACTGCGGTATGCGTATAGCGTACTCCACATGCTCGCGCGAACCTTCGCGGGTGGCCACATCACGGGCATATTGGTCGGGCGCGAGTATTTGCTCCAGTATATTTCCCAGCTGCACTTCACCCAGTATACCTCTTGTTTTCACGTTCGATAAAACCTTCTTCAGGTCACCAACCCCCATGGCCAGCTGCTGCATATCGCCCAGGCCTTTCTGTACCGATTCCAGGCTTTTGTTTACCAGTTCAAATGATTGTGTAAGCCTTGTTTCCAGCGTCTGCTGCAGTTTTTCATCCACAGTGGCGCGCATTTCATCCAGTTTCTTTTCATTGCCTGCCTGCAACTCTGTTATCTTTTTCTCCAGCGTATCACGCAGGCTGTCAACACGCGCAGCAATGGTTGCATTTTGCTCGGACTGTTTATTCAACAACGCAAAGAAATTATCTTTCTGCGTGGCGTTGAATGCTTCCAGCGATTTTGAAAACGCGTCGAGTTGTGCTTTTTGCATATCGGATGCATTGCGCAATGCCTGTGACTGCAAAGCAGAAAAATCTTTCAGGTTCTCACGTAGTTCTTCACGTGCATCTTTAGACTGACTGTTTGCTTCCAGCCTGTTCGACGACATTTCAGCACGCACACCATCTCTTATGCCGGCAAGCTCTTTCTGCAAAGCATCAAGGCGAAATTTCAACTCATCTGCAGCAGCATCACGTTTGGGCTGGTACAGGCGAAACAAAATAAGTAACAACAATAACAATACTGCAGCGAGTAAAACGAACATCACAATCATAAAAAATAATTTGAAAAATACACACTCAATCTTCTCTAACCGGCACCTGAACCGGAAAATATTTATTTAGCAACCTTGCATAATCGGCTTCTTTCTGAGCATAACAACCAGCTTCATTATACAACGGCGTTTCAATGCCCCAAACCCTGCTGCTTTTGTCAATAAAGTGCATCAGGGCTTCATTTAGTGCTTTACCTGAAACTTTTTCCCGTCTTTCTGTCAATCTCCTGGGCAGGCAAAAACGGTCCCAATACACTGCCTCACCTGCATCGAGCAACTTTCCTGCATGCAGGAAAGCCTGTTCTGTACCATCTTTTATACGATAGCTGATAAAATTCATATTGCAATCCAGGAGCTTATCACTCCATTCCTCCACGAGGTCCGCATTATGCAATTTCCGAATGCTCTGCAGGTAAAGGCCCGGAGGTTTTGAAGTATCGGCCCACACCTTTGAAACATGCCCTTTCCGATCTACACTCTCTAATGCAGCAAGCAAATCTGAAGCATGTTGTAAAGGATACCATAAAGAAGATTCGGAGGCGTTAAAGCGGGTTAGTCCATCTGCCTGCTTACGTACATTTTTCACAACTATTTTGGCATCGAGAGCAGGTCCCAGTCTACCCCATGGAGATTCTATCATACTAAAAATCCATATCGTTGATCCGGCAGTAATACTGTTAACCGGTCCGCCTGCCTGGCGGGTAACGTGAAACTGTGGCTTGAAAAATGCAGCATTTACCTGTTGCGCAACAGCATAAAAAGGGGTTCTGCTGTCACGCACATATTGCCCGGAAGTCCATCTGCTCCCGCTATCAACAGAACGCTTCAAATAGTGAATAAAATGGTCCATAATAAATCACGAACACTTGCCCTAAATATCAACGGGTGAAAAACGTTTTTGTAAGATAACATTTTTCACCCGCCCTTTCCTGAAACTGTGCAGGCTATGATTTTAATTCTACGTACACCGGGCAGTGATCTGAATGTACCACATCCGGATAAATAGCTGCATCTTTCAATGCACTGCGCAGTGGTTCTGTAACGCTGATATAATCGATACGCCAGCCTTTGTTCTGCAATCGCACAGATGGAAACCGCGCGCTCCACCACGAATACTGGTCTGGCTCCGGCCGAAAAACACGAAGTGTATCTACATAACCGTTTTCGTAAAACTTATCCATCCAGGCACGTTCTTCGGGCAGGAAACCGCTGCTTTTTTTATTGGTCTTAGGGCTGTGAATATCTATTTCTTTATGTGCAATATTATAATCGCCGCAGATGATGACTTTGGGACGCTCTTTACGTAATGCATCGAGGTATTCATAAAACTCATCGAGCCAAATGTATTTATAGGCCTGCCGTTCATCTCCCGAAGTACCACTGGGAAAATAAGCATTGATGAGTGTAATATCTCCAAAGTCCACACGTATCACACGGCCTTCGGCGTCGCTCTGCATAATGCCGTTGCCATACTGAACGAACGTGGGTTTTATTTTCGTAAAAACAGCCACACCGCTGTAGCCTTTTTTCTCGGCAGTAAACCAAAACGTTTCAAAGCCCAAAGCTTCGATCGCTGCAAAGTCCAGCTGTTCTTTTTCTGCTTTTACTTCCTGCAGGCAAATAACATCGGCCGGGTTGGTTTGCAGCCAGTCGATAAAGCCTTTTTTGATGGCACTGCGTATACCATTGACGTTGTATGATATGATCCGCATTTTAATTGATTGTTGTTGGTTAATAGTTGATCAGAATTCGGATTTTGTTTATTTGCTAACAGGAAAACAGGATTATAATGAATGTCAATTTACCACTAAGACACCAGGAACACAAAAGATACACTTGGTTTGCGCATTTGCTCACAAAATACACTTGAAACCACAGAACTCCTGCCTCATTACTTCTCCCTGTTTCACCTTTGACGTTTCACTTTTCACCAACCTCCTGTCTTCTTACTGCTTACTATCATCTCTTCACCTTTGACGTTTCACTTTTCACTAAAAAAATTACTGCTCTGTCTTATCGATCTCAGCTCTCAAAGCATCGGCCCAGCCGGCAATGGCATTGGCTTCGTCTTTGGTAAGCTTTGCTTCTTTATGTATCCAAAGATAGCTGTTCAGCGGCATCCAGCCTTCCGTTACGGATTTCTTTATTTCGTCCAGCTTGTGCAGTTTGCGTTTTTTCGTATAACCTGCAAATTCATTGAAGTTCAGTTCATGTTTTCCCTCGTTTACATGATTTTGCAGCCACCAGGCCACGGGTTGTATGTTGTAGTACCATGGATAGTTGGTATTGTTGCTGTGGCAGTCGAAACAGGCACGTTGCAATGTTGTATATACATTTGCCGGTATGGTATATTTTGCAGCTATATCGTTGGGAGCAACGGCAGTAGAAATATTTTTTGCCGGGCGTATAAACTGTATCACAACAAGTATTACCAGCAGACCGATACCGATCTTTTTAAGCATAGATAAATGATTTGACCATAAAAATATTCAAAGGATTTTATTTATAGTTTAAAATACGGGAAGTATTTCTGTACGTTCTATGATAAAGCAGGCATAAGTAAAGTATTTTTACAGCTATGCCAACAGAAATAGAACGTAAATTCCTGGTGAACAGAACGCTTTGGGCAATGGTGCAACCGGATGAAAGTGCAACTGTGCGACAAGGTTACCTGCACAGCGATAATGTAAAAACGATTCGTGTGCGTACGATGGGCAATAAAGGTTTCATTACGATAAAAGGAAAAACAACAGGCATTTCGCGTGCAGAATACGAGTACGGAATTCCGTTTGACGAAGCGACACTGATGCTGGATAGTTTTGCAGGTAACATTATTGAGAAAACAAGGCATTATGTGCAGCACGAAGGCAAGACATGGGAAGTAGACGAATTTGGCGGGGACAACGCAGGACTTTGGGTAGCTGAGATAGAACTCACCAGCGAAGATGACGTTTTTGCAAAACCCACATGGGCCGGCGAAGAAGTAACGCACGACTATCGCTACAGCAATTCAAGCCTGGCGAAGAACCCTTTTATGAACTGGTAATGAACTGCTGAAAAGTACAACAATGGAATCACCTTTTTACAGCTACTTTGAAATAAGGTCTCCGGAAATAGCCGGCAGTTTTGATCTTAATTGGTTAACGATTTTCCTGGACGGTATAAGTGAAATAGAAAAAGAAGGTACGCACCAATACAGGAATAAAAAAGGGTTTCCTTTCTTTTCACTGCACCTTCTTTTTGTAACCAGCTATTCCAACTGGTCTTCATTGGATACCCATGAAACAAAGACTAATTTTATAACAATAGTCAGTTCTAAAAAAACTAACAATGATCTGCAGAAATGTACTTGGTTAAGCATGAAGATCGCACAGTTTCTGAACAGGGAATTGATAGAAGAAACTGATGATGGGGATATTATCATCTGGCAGCCTCAAAACAATTAAATATCATAATATAATAATCATGAGCGAAAAATCAGCAATAGCAGGCACTATGATGGCGTTTGCTACTTACAAAGCCAAAGAAGGCATGCATGACACACTGATGGAGCTGGTGAAACGTCATATACCAACACTCAGGGAAAACGGCCTTATTACGGATAAAACAACTTACACAGCCATATCAGCCGACGGCACAGTAATAGAAGTATTTGAATGGGTAAACAACGATGCTGTGCGAGCCGCTCATTCACATCCTGCCATTTCCGAAATCTGGGATAAAATGACTGAGGTTGCGGATTTCATCCCAATGAAAAATCTGCCCGAAGCAGGACGGCCATTCCCGGGTTTTGCAATGATGGAATTATAGTACTCATTCCACCACTACAAGCCGCTTTACTACCGACATATCGCCGCAGGCAATACGTGCCAGGTATATACCCGGCGCTTTCCCAGACAGGTCTACAGTAACAGTTCCTGTTGTAGAAGGCCCTGTTGTACGCCATACTTCATGCCCAACGGCATCACAGACTGTCACAGCTGCATTTGTTGCAGTAGCGGGTAATTTCATATAAAACATACCAGTGCCTGGATTGGGGAATACCTCCACATCGCCAATGGCATGCTCTGCTACTCCACCGGAAGCCAGCGCCACATCGATAGCGGTAAACACATCGGGCAGCGGGCCTATATGATGATTGACCACATCATAGGTGCCGCTTTGCTGCGCTTTACCGGTGTTTCTCAGGAAGATGCGTACCTGCGCAGGAGACAGGTAGCCGCCGGTGACATGCTTATACACCGACTGCAGCAATGTTACAGCGCCGGTTACAATTGGCGAAGCACCGGACGTGCCGCCAAAATTGGAGGTAAAATATTTATCAGGACCATCAATAGCATACAGGTCGCCATAGCCGGTAGTCGTTACCCTTTCACCGTTGCCCTGCACATCTACCCGCGATCCGTAGTTCGAATACCAAAGCATGGAACGCGCATTGTCTGAGCCACCCAGTGTAGGATCAACAGCACCGGCGCCTACAATAATAGCACCAGAATTGTGTCCTGCCAGGAAAGGATAGTGATTGTTATTACCCGTACCAAACTCGGGCGCATCGAGGTTTTGCTCACCATTACCGGCAGCTTCCACCACGGTAATACCCTGCCCTGTTGCCAGTACAATAGCATCATAATACGGTTTAAACCATTCTACCGGCACCAGTCCGTATTGCGAAGAACCACTGCCACCTGCACCCCAGTTGGGTCCTTCTATCTGCTGCTCCAGCAATATCACATCTCCGGCAGAAAGCACCGGCAGAGCCTGCAGTATAGCTGCTCCCACGTCATAGATCGTATCAATATAAACACCGGCAAAATATAACTGGCAGCCCGATGCAATACCTGTAGTGCCCCAGCCATTGTCTGAAGAACCGATCTCGCCGAGCACTGCTGTACCATGATCAATACCAGCACCATTAAACGGATCTACAGGTGTTGGTCCCAGCAACGTTACCGGGTTCAGGTCGTTGTGCGTGGCCTGGTAATCATATTCTATATCACATACTTTTATGCCCGCCCCACGGTTGCTATAGGTTGTCCATACGGCTTCCGCATTGATGCCCGTAGCCTGGTTCTCCTCATATTTCTGCGACGACTGGTAATCGGGTACTGGTGGTTTTACCGGCATGGGCATATCCAGTACATAATCCATGTCCGGCAGCGAGGCCAGCAATTGCTTTACTTCACCACGACGACTGTCGTCATAGAGATGGAAATAAAACTCCGAAGACGGGTCATATATTTTCCTGTCGAGATTTTGTGCTGCCCTGCGGCGATATTTATCGAGCTCTGCTTTGGGCAACCTGTGTGCTTTACCCCAGTATCCAAGGTTATTCAATGCAGCAGGCATTTTTCCCGGTCCGGTCACCTGGCGGTCGCGCTCATCGTAGCCCGAATCGTCTTTGAATTTTACAAACAGCAGGTTCTTTGCATAATGCTGTTGCGCCTGCACATCGGCAAACAATAACAGGCAAAATAATGTTGCGGATATGGTGCGAAGTAAAGGTTGCAGCATGCGTAATGAGTTTTAGCGTTGTCAATACAATGAAAGTTAGGATTTCATCACCGCAAGTCGTTGCTATGCCGTTTAAAATGACAAACAAATTACCAAATACGTTGGCGCCGGAAAGCAGCAGGGATTACGACTATTTCCCGCTCACCAGCCGGAATTTTACTTTAGCATCGGTACGTAACACAGCCTGCTGATGGTAATAACGGGTATACCGCTGCACTACGGAGTCTATGCCGGCGCTGCGTGCATGGCTGTTTTTCCCAATGAGCAAAACCAGCTTTGAAGGTTCGGAAATAGTATGTTTCGCTTCAGGATCATACCATTTCCCGGAAACATCACAGACGGTATAACCTTCAGGAAAATAACGGCTGATAACAGTGTCGCAAAACATATTCCATTGTGTTTCTGTTACAGATCCGCCGCCGGGAATACCGGTGCCCAGATACAGTTCTGTGCGCTGCATACCCGCGCAGGAAGCCAGGACGATCATAGTGAGCAGCGGAAGGAATAAACGCATCATATTCAAAAATAGCAATAGCAGGCGAAAACAGGTTATTGTACTTTGCACCTGTTTGTAACTTATTCTATGACCGGACCAACGCTTTTTCCCGGCAGCAACCTGCTTCCTTATAATGGTGAAGTCTATTTCTTTCCCGGCTTTTTTGCAGAGGAAGCAGATAGCTATTTTATGCGCCTGCAGGAAGAAATTGCGTGGAAACAGGAGCCAATAAAAATATTTGGCAGGGAACTAATGCAGCCAAGGCTTACAGCATGGTATGGTAATGCGGGCAAAAGCTACAGTTACTCCGGCATTACCATGCAGCCACTCGCCTGGACGGAAACATTAATGGCAATAAAGCAGTCTGTAGATAAAATTACCGGTGTAAGCTTCAACAGTGCATTACTAAACCTGTATCGCGATGGTAAAGACAGTATGGGCTGGCACCGCGATAATGAAAAAGAACTGGGTACCGACCCGGTGATCGCTTCTGTAAGTTTTGGTGCCCCGCGAAGGTTCCTGCTGCGGCATCATAACAACAAAAAATTAGTACAGGAAATGGTACTCACACATGGCAGCCTGCTGCTGATGCGCGGCGAAACACAGCATTACTGGGAACACAGTATTCCCAAAATAGCTGCACCGACGAAAATCAGGATCAATATTACGTTCCGGGTTATTTTGTAAATTAAAAAAGGAGAAACTGCACCATACAGCAGTTTCTCCCGAAATTAGAATTGCCCTGACCAGACCAGGTACCACAGCGACACTTATAGAAAGCACATTTGTAGCATACACAAGCGAGGGTGTATTTATCGCCGTCTTGTTTTCACCTTTTTAAAACGGGTGGTGTCCCGCAGCTCCTTTCTCCCAACATTTCAGCTCCCCTGAAATTATATTCAATTAACAGATGTATATACTGCTAATAATTATTATATTTTTTGTTTTATTTGTCGTTTTTTCTACCTGTTTAATTTCTAATACAAAGATGCGGCAAGCTCCAATCACTTTACCCCGCAAAAAACAGTGGGTTTTATACCCATATTGTAATTATTGCATGGCCCGTTAGTGCTATATTTGAGTAGCCATACACCCGTATATCCTGCAATAAAAACGGGCATTAAAATGATATTCAGACAGATACAGCCACCACTTCAGATCAGGGAACATGTCCGGTATTTCTGGACACTGGAAAGTGATGGTGCAAACCTGTTACCCAAACCACTTGGTCCGCTGGCCGATGGCTGTCCCGGCCTTATTTTTCAGCCTGCAGCAAAAGGCGTTTATCATGATGAAGATGGTAAGCAACTGCCGCAAACATTCATCTACGGGCAAACTATAAAACGCACCAAACTATTGCTGACAGGACATTTCAGCACACTGGGCGCCTGCTTTTTTCCGCATACACTACGCGCTGTTTTCGGTTTCAATGCCAGCGAACTCACAGATTCATGCATCGACCTGGATCTTGTTTTCGCACATCTCAACGAACAACTGATCAATGCAGTTTCAACAGACGAACAGGTAGCTATTATTTCCGGTTATCTTTTTTCGCGCATTGCAAAGACCAATACGCAGGCCGATGCTACTATTCAGCAGGCATTGTCACAGATCATCACATCGAAGGGAAATGTATCGCTGAAAGAGCTGCAGCAAAGTGTACAATTGTCTGAAAGGAGCTTCGAGCGCAGGTTTAATGAACATGTAGGCATTTCGCCCCGGCTGTTTGCACGCGTATGCAAATTCCAGGCATCGCTCAGCCAGCTGAAGAACAATGATTTTACGCGCCTGTCAGACATCGCCTACGATAATGGTTATGCAGACCAGTCGCATTTTATAAGAACGTTTCGTGAGTTTGCCGGGTTCTCCCCAAACCAGTTTCAAAAACAGCCGCATAGTGTCGCGGAACATTTCCTGTACTGACAAAAAATTGCCGGCTGTCGGTTTCGTTCTATTTTTAAAAACGCAACCGGTAGATTTTTGCTGTAAAAAAACGAATGACAGCAAACAACAGGAAAAACAGGTTTACAGGT
>Ga0136846_1231625_pt1 | contig 10621 bp, 9 predicted proteins | sample HopSoiMetagenom2_FD_96841 | JGI IMG/M metagenome (GOLD analysis project Ga0136846, IMG submission 96841) | Grasslands soil microbial communities from Hopland, California, USA - 2 Assembly 2016 (version 4) | ecosystem: Environmental > Terrestrial > Soil > Grasslands | place: USA: Hopland... | reverse complement strand
TTCGATTGCCTTGCATTCCGCTTCGAAGCGCATTTGCGGACTGGACTGATCGGAGACTTTCATCATGCCGAAATCCGACATGCCGTGGCGGCATACGATGTTGAGCGCAATGTCCGTCGCGCGCGCGATATCGTCGTCGGCGCCAGTCGTGATCGCGTCGGTAAATAACTCTTCGGCGACGCGACCCGCGACCAGGATGTCGATGCGGTTGAGCAGCTCGTCACGAGCGAGCAGCAACTGATCTTTTTCCGGCGCGATGAATGTTTGGCCCAGCGACAGGCCGCGTGGAACGATGCTCACTGCAGAGACCGGGTCGAGGTCGCCTGCCATTGCCACAATCGCATGGCCGCATTCGTGTATCGCCAGACGCGTGCGGGTTTGATCGTCCAGCATCGCCATCGTCGAACGGCGCTCTTCGCCCATCAGCATCACGTTGCGTGCGCGCAGTACGTTTTCCAGCGCCACTGTTTCCTGTGCATCGTGCACCGCGATCAACGCCGCCTGATTGATCAGATTGGCCAGATCGGCGCCCGAAAAGCCGATCGTTTGTCGGGCAATTTCATGGAAGTCCATGTGCCCGGCAATTTTGATTTTGCGGCCATGGATTTTGAGAATGGCTTCGCGTTCCGCCAGATTCGGTTTGCCCAACTGGATGCGTCGATCGAATCGGCCGGAACGCAGCAGCGCCGGGTCCAGCGTGTCGATGCGATTGGTGGCGGCGACCACGATGACGCCGCTGTTGCTGTCGAATCCATCCATCTGCACCAGCAACTGGTTCAGTGTGTTGCCCATTTCACGCGCCGCAGCGGAGCCTTCTTCCATGCGTTTGCCGCCGACCGCGTCGATCTCATCGATGAATAGCACGCAGGGCGCCATCGAACGCGCTTTCGAAAACAGGCGCTTTATCTTCATCGATGACACGCCGATGAACATCGAACCGAAATCCGATCCGTTGGTGGCGATGAAATTGGCGCCCGCTTCGCCGGCCAGCGCTTTGGCGAGCAAGGTCTTGCCGGTGCCGGGATCGCCGTACAGGATTACGCCGCGCGGAAAAGATGCGCCGATCGATTCATAGAGGTCGGGGGACTTCAGATACGCGGCGATTTCGACCAGGTTCTTTTTGGCTTCGTCCGCACCCGCGACATCGGCAAAGCGGACATTGGTGTCTTTCCGTTTTCTGCGAAACGGCAGATTGAACGGCGCCGGCTGCGTCAAGGCGAATGCAATCGATAGCAAGACAACCAGCGTCAATCCGATCGATATCATCTTTTCATGATTGAAAATCTGCGCGTCGAACGCGACTTCGACGCCCTTTTTCGCGAAGCTGTTGGCCGCATCCAGACTCGTCATCGGCATTTCAACCGTGTAGTGCTTGCCATCGGCGAGTGCGACTTGGGCCGTGCCGCTATCCTGGTTCGGCGAGATGATGATTTTTTTGATCGCCCCTATATCCAGATCGCGAGTGAACCTGGTAAAACTTTCATCGACATTGTTCATGCTTTTGAAATTGAGCAGTAGTGCGACTGCGCCGATAGCGCAGATGCCGGCGATCACCAGAAGGATTCTGTGCAATCGTTGGCGCTTTTTGATGTGGGAAATACTGTTTGACATGAGGCCTCGCTTTGCGGTGCAAAATTGGCAAGGCAGCAGCACAACAATATGCTCTCTATACCTTGCAGAAAAATCGGTCCAAGCTCTTTGTCCCGAAATCCATGCCGCAGTTCATTCATGTCGTGAATTTTTTAGGAGCGAGAAGATAAATTCAGCGTGGCTGACTACTCTGACTACTAAAGTGAATTGCCGAGGCGGGATCGATACGCGAGGCATGCTCGTCATTTGATGCATGGGTATCTACGCATCTATGCAAAGGGCGCTGGATAACGTCTTCTCCCGCAGGCGGGCTGAGGTTTACCCACAAATCGGCGCCATGCTTTGCTCCCCTCGCCCGCAGGCGGGAGAGGGGCCGGGGGGCGAAGCAGGGATTTCGGATCGCATGCGATCCGCCTGCGTAGCGGCACAGGCTTGCAAGCCTGTGCGAGCCCTGCAAGGGAGGGTGATCACAAGAGAGGTGGCCTTGACAAACACCCTCATCCCCAGCCCTTCTCCCGCCTGCGGGAGAAGGGAGCCTTCATGGCATTGCAAAGATGTGTAGATATCTTTGCCATTGATGCGCAAAACGCTACAAGTAAACGAACAAAATCAATTATGCGTGACCACTTATACTTCCTGAAAACTCAGTAAATCAACGGCGATTATTGTTCGACTCGTTGTCTGGCACGTAAGGCGTGTGCAGATGTACCGGTTTCGTCGAACGTTTGCGCATCCGTATGTTCAGCATTTCGACCACGGCGGCGAAGGCCATCGCGCTATAGAGGTAGGTTTTTGGCACATGATGACCGAAGCCTTCTGCAATCAGCACCACGCCGATGGCGACCAGGAATGCCAGCGCCAGCATCTTGATGGTCGGATGCGCGGACACGAAGCGGCCGATCGGGCCGGCAAACAGCATCATCAACCCGACCGAGGCGACCACGGCTGCAATCATCACCGATACTTGCTCGACCATACCCACGGCAGTGATGATGGAGTCCAGCGAAAATACGAGGTCGATCACCATGATTTGCAGAATGACAGCGGTAAAGGTTGCCTTTACCGCCTTCGACGTATGGCCCTCCTCGCCCTCCATCGACTGATGGATTTCGCCAACGCTCTTCCATAGCAGGAACAGTCCGCCGCCGATCAAGATCAGATCGCGGCCGGAAAAGGGCTGCTGCAATACGGTAAATAACGGTGCAGTGAGACCGACCAGCCAGGCCAGTGTCAGAAGCAAGCCAATGCGCATGAACATCGCAACGAACAGGCCGATCCGACGTGCGCGTTCTCTTTGCTGCAACGGCAGTTTGTCCACCAGAATTGAGATGAAGATGATGTTGTCGATGCCAAGCACCAGTTCGAGCAAGGTAAGCGTGGCAAATGCCATCCAGACGTGGGGGTCGGCGAGTAATTGCAGCATGATGAATGCCCTATGATGTGATTATTGCGTTGAAAAAATTGAAGGGTGCCGCATGACGACACCCGGCACCCTCAAGGATAAAGCAGCAAATCGTTTAACGCTAATTGCCGAGAACGGTAGGGTATACACCCCACCATTGATTCGCAAAATACTCTAGAGCGGTTTGCGCTCCGATGTAAGGTAGAGTGCGCCCCGCGCCCCAGTGCTCTTGCGACGGTATCGGTGCGCACCTTGCTACAGTGATTTGCAATCCGCTCTAGTCTTTAGACGCGAAGCCGAGCAAGTGCAGCAGGCTGGTGAACAGATTGAATATCGTCACGAACAAGGTGAGTGTCGCCATCACGTAGTTCGTTTCGCCGCCGCGCACGATATTGTTGGTCTCATACAAAATCATGCCGGACATTAACAGCACGAACACGGCGGATACCGTCAGCGACAGCGCTGGAATATTCAAGAAAACCGCCGCCAATCCAGCCAGGAAAGCGACCAGGATGCCGACTGTCAAAAAACCACCCATGAACGACAGGTCGCGTTTGGTTACCAATGCGTAGCCCGACAGGCCCATGAAAATGGCGGCCGTGCCACCTAATGCCGTCATCACGGTTTGCGTGCCGTTCGGCATGTTCAGGTAATGGCTGATGATCGGGCCGAGCGTATAGCCCATGAAGCCGGTCAGCGCAAACACGAACGCAATGCCCAAGCCCTGGTCACGATATTTCGTGACGAGAAAGAGCAGGCCGAAGTAGCCGAGCAGGGTAATGATGATGCCGGGATGCGGCAGATGCAGCGCGGCGGACAAGCCGGCCGTCAGTGCGCTGAAGCCCAGCGTTAGCGACAGCAGCAGGTAGGTGTTGCGCAGCACGCGGTGCGCTGCGTCGTCCATGACCGAGGTGGCCGACTGTGCGCGCAATCCGCTATTGCGCAAGGTGGTGTAGCGATCATTCATGGCTGGTTCCTTCTCAAGGAAAATGCAAGGGGGTAACGAAATTGTATTCGTGTGTATTCGTGTGAATAGAGCGGATTGCACATTACTGTAGGGGTGTAGCAGGGAATTCGGATCGCCTGCGATCCGCCTGCGAAACGGTAGTGGCTTGCAAGCCACTACGCGCCCTGCAAGGGCACCCCGCGCACCGATACCGTCGCAAGAGCACTGGTGCGCGGGGCGCACCTACCTTACATCGAAACGCAAACCGCTCTAGGCTTCACACAAAACGCATGCTAACGGTCTTGTCATTGTTTAAAAAGCGAAGATAATAGAATAATTACTTCGCAAAAGCAGAACGATGAAAACGACGGGACTGAACTTTCGGCATCTCTATTATTTCTGGGTCGTCGCCAAGGAGGGCAGCGTCACGCGTGCGGCGGAACGACTGGATGTAGCGGTGCAAACCATCAGCGCGCAACTCGCTTTGCTGGAGCAATCGATCGGCAAGGCATTGCTGGCGCCGCAGGGGCGGCGCCTGGTGCTGACCGAAGCGGGACGCATGGCGCTGGCCTATGCCGACCAAATCTTTTTGCTCGGCGAGCAGATGCAGGAAGCCCTTGCCGCTTCGGATCTCGACCACACCATGCGGCTCACCGTCGGGATTTCCGATTCCTTGCCCAAGCTCATTGCGTCACGTTTGCTGGAAGCCGCGTTGCGTCTGCCGCAACGGGTCAAGCTGGTGTGCTACGAAGATAATTTCGAATCGCTGCTGGGTGACTTGTCGGTGCACAAGCTCGACGTGGTGCTGACCGACCGCCCGGTTCCGTCCGGCACCAATTTGCGGGTGTTCAGCCATTTGCTTGGCGAGAGCGACATCACCTTGTTTGGCGTGCCTGCGCTGGCGAAGAAATATCGCACCACATTCCCTGCCAGCCTCAATGGCGCGCCCTTGCTGCTGCCGACGCGCAATAATGCAATCCGCGGCCGGATCGAACACTGGCTCGAAACCAATGATTTGCGTCCGAACGTGGTCGGTGAATTCGATGACAATGCGTTATTGAATACCTTCGGACGCAGCGGACTTGGCTTGTTTCCCGCGCCATCGGCGCTCGCGCTGGATGTCGAACAACAATTCGGCGCAGTGCCGGTAGGCGAATTGCCCCAGGTGCGGGAACAGTTTTATGCGATTTCCAACGAGCGCAAGATCAAGCATCCTGCGGTTGAGGCGATCCTGTCCGCGATCCCGGGCTGAGACCCTGCGTTGCAAGCTTTGCTGAAAAACGCATCTCGGTAGCCGAATACTTTCATGGTCTTCCGATGAGGCCTTTGAAATTGCGTCACAAGCCCATGCCGGCCGATGGGGACGTTCAGTCAAAGACGCGCTACTGGCAACCCGTATTGGATGAATACGTTTCCACAAGGCGCTTTTCCTTGCCAATGACCACCCATTCGGAATGGTTTTATACCAATCCTCCTTCGCCACTCTTGGAAAACCCGCAATCAGTAGTTATGGTACGTACCACAATTTTTTGTCATTTAGCGGGGTTTCTTCCGGTAGCGAAGTGTTTTCCAGGTTGAATATTCTTCGATTTTTCAGATTCCCGCGTTCCAACGCTTCTTTTATGCCAGGATGATTATAAAAAATCTTATCGAAGGAACCGTCTTGAAGAGCGATTCTGAATCCACGCTCAAGCCTGTCAGCCAGTGTGAGGTTGTTCTTGCTGGTAAAAATATATCCGGGGGTGGGATAGTAAATCAACAGATCTTTTTCCACAGCCAGCCCGGGAATGTTCATGTCCCTCAGCTCTCGCCATGGTTCATGAGCGACTCTGATGTGATTTTGGTGTGCATTCGTTGGTACGCGGCGTATCCGTTAAGCTAGCGCCACTTGGAAGAAATGATGGAGGAGCGCGGTGTGTTTGTCGACCACTCTTCGATCAATCGCTGGGCAGTCAGACTCTTGCCGTTACTGGAAAAAGTATTCCGCAAATACAAGCGCCCGGTTGGTGGAAGCTGGCGAATGGACGAGGCCTACATAAAGATCAAAGGCGTCTGGAAATACCTTAATCGCGTGGTGGACAAGGAAGGCAAGACGATCGATTTTCTCTTGACGGCATAGCGCGACAAAGCCGCTGCCAAACGCTTTTTTGACAAGGCCATGCAGGCCAACGGCATCCCTGAAAAAGTCACGATGGATAAAAGCGGCCGCAACAAAGCGGCAATCGATGACATCCATGCCGGCATGGACATAGCGATGGTGGTTCGTCAGGTAAAGTACCTCAACAACATCGTGAAGCAGGACCATCGCGCCATCAAGCGCGTCACCAAACCGATGCTCAACTTTAAACCTTTCGGTCTGCCAAAAACGTCTTGGCCGGCATGCAACTCATGCACATGATCCGCAAAGGACAATGCGCAATCGACGGGGTCACAACCATGTCTTTCGCCGACCAGTTGTATGCCATGGCAGGACAACGCCGTCCTGCATAAGGGCCATGCCCTTACTTGCGTACAAACTCGTCCGTTTCAAATGAATGCGACAGAACCAGAATGATACGGGGCCGGTGTGACAAGGTAATTGGTTTTGATGATTTCTCTTGCACGGGCCGCAGGCAGTATTGAACTGAGGTTTACCCACAAGTTTGCGAGCGCGTTCGGCTTACTTCTCCCGTCTGCGGGCGAGGGGAGAAAAGCATGGCGCCGATTTGTTATGAGCGAGACAGTTGACGACGCCATCCTCACTTTGCCGAGCCGCGCATCACCATAATTTCTGCAACTTTCTTACGCTCGATATCGCGTACCCCTTGTCGCTGATTTGTTGAATGGCATCGTTGCACGCGAGTCCCGTTGCCTCTTCATCGTTTCTCTCCAGATCGAAATCGCGCTGGGCGGTTTCCCAATCGGTATTGGTTGCTTCGTTCGGAATCGGTCTGCCTTGCGGAACCGCGAGATACGAATATTGACCGCCGATTTCCGGCCTTCTATACAAATCCACCCTCATTCTTGCCTCCGTATCAAACAAGTGTTTTTTGTTGACCGCAGCTTGTCTGAAAAGTTGCCGCATTCCTCATTCTTCTCTTCAAGCGATGGCCATCGCACCCGCATTTTTGCCCTGCATTTGCCGCATCGATAACAAAAGCGCAGAAAGTCTTTACCTATTAAAAACATGCGCAAAATAATTTTTCCAAGTTGCATAAACGAGTATTGAGTCAGGGCAAGCCGGTATTTAGAATGGGCAACGTTGTCCTATCAAAACACCATGGCCAGCTTCGCTGGCATGCCTGTCGTGCCACCGCGCACGCGCAGTTTCGAATTCGTCGACCAGCGCTTTTTCGATAGGCAATCCGCTTCCCGGGAAGCGCGTCTGCGGTCCGTCATGCGGCCCGATTTTTTGCAATTCGAACGGGTGTCAGAGTCATGTCAAAATTTTTTCCATCGAAGCAGGATGTAACGAAACGCTGGGCGCTCAGACTTGCGCTCGGGATGGCGGTGATTGCCGGGAATATATCGAGCAGTGTCTGCGCGGCACAATCGGACCCACTGAATGCAGCGTTGAACGAACAAGTGGTGATGGTGCCGGTCATCTCCGGTGCGGACAGCGTGCAACTCGAAACCACGATATACAAGCCGCCGGGCGCAGGCCCGTTTCCGTTGCTGATCATGAATCACGGCAAGGCCTTGGGCAATCCACGACAGCAGGGACGCGAACGCGCCGTGGTCATCAGTCGCGAATTCGTCAAGCATGGTTATGCGGTAGTGATCCCGATGCGCAAAGGCTTTTCGAACTCCGGCGGGGATTATGTGGAAAACGCATGCGACATGGCTGGCAATGGCCAAATACAGGCGGATGATTTGAAGGCCACGCTGAACTACATCATCACGCAAAGCTGGGCCGACAAGAGCCGAATTCTGGTGGGCGGACAATCGTACGGCGGACTGGCGACGATGGCATTCGGCACGCGCGGATTTCCTGGCGTGAAAGGGCTGCTCAATTTTGCCGGCGGCTTGCGTTTGCACGGCGGCAGCTGTCCATGGCAAGCGTCGCTGGTGAATGCATTTGCTTCATTCGGCAAGCACACAATGGTGCCCAGCCTGTGGTTCTATGGCGCAAACGACCGCCACTTCGATCCGGAACTCGCGGCAAAAATGCACCAGGCCTATGTCGGTGCAGGCGGCAACGCCAAGCTCGTCGCGTTCGGATCGTTCAAGTCCGATGCGCACGGCATGAGCAGCAGTTGGGACGGCGTCAAAATATGGTGGCCGGAAACCGAGAAATTTCTCAGGCAAATAGGCATGCCCGCCGACGAGACGGTCGTTTTATCGGATGAGATGCCGCAGCAAAAAACCGACTTTGCCGCGCTCGACAATATCGATGCGGTACCGTATCTGAAAGGGGCGGGCCGCGAAGGGTATCGCGCATTTCTCACCAAATCGTTTCCACGGGCATTCGCCGTTTCGCCCAGCGGCGCCTGGAGCTGGGCCGCGAATGGCGACAGCCCTCGGACTCGGGTGCTCGCCAATTGCGAAAAAAACAGCAAGGAGCGCTGTAAATTGTATGCAATCGACGATTATGTCGTGTGGCCGGAAGTGCAACAGGCGACAGTTCCCTTGATCCCTACAGCAGGCAGCGCGACAGGAAAGTAAAGTAAAGACAAGCGCCGCGCAATCGCCTATCATGGCGGCCCTTCTGAACGCGCGAGGTTTTCATGGCAAATGCATGCGGCATCGATTTCGGCACGTCCAATTCCACCGTCGGCTGGAGCCGGCCGGGGCAATCGGCGTTGTTGCAACTGGAGGACGGCAAGGTCACGCTGCCATCGGTTGTTTTCTTCAATGCCGAAGAAGACACAGTGTATTTCGGACGCGCGGCGCTCGCTAATTATCTGGCCGGCCATGAAGGCCGATTGATGCGCTCGTTGAAGAGCCTGCTCGGCACCAGCCTGATGGATGGCCAAACCGAGGTGGATGGACGGGCATTGCCGTTTCGCACGCTGCTCGCCCAATTCATGGGCGAACTCAAGCGCCGCGCGGAACAGGCGGCCGCTCGCCCCTTCACCAGCGTGGTACTGGGACGGCCGGTGCATTTCATCGACGACAGCGCAACTGCCGACCGGCTGGCCGAAACCACACTGGGCGATATCGCGCGTGCGGTCGGTTTCACCGATATCGCATTCCAGTACGAGCCGATTGCCGCCGCGTTCGATTATGAATCGCAGATTGCGCGTGAAGAACTGGTGCTGATCGCCGATATCGGCGGCGGCACCTCGGATTTTTCGCTGGTCCGGCTGTCGCCGCAACGCGCCGCCAAAACCGATCGGCGCGACGACATTCTCGCCAGCGCCGGCGTGCATATCGGCGGCACCGATTTCGACAAATATCTGAGCCTGTCTTGCGTGATGCCGCTGTTGGGCCTGGGCAGCCGCTTGAACAGCAATGCCGAAGTGCCGTCGAGTTATTACTTCAACCTTGCGACCTGGCACACCATCAACCTCGCGTACACGCAAAAAACCTGGCTGCAATTGAAAGAGATCTATCGCGATGCACGCGAACGCGACAAGCTGGACCGCTTGCTGAACCTGATCGAGGAGCGCGCAGGCCATTGGCTGGCGATCAAGGTTGAGGAGGGCAAGATCGCGCTATCCGATGCCGCGACAACCGAGTTGAATCTCGACCGCCTCACGCCACGCCATACCTTGCCGCTCAAGCGCACGGAATTCGACGGCGCGATTGCGCATTTGATTGGCCGCGTTGAAAGCACGGTAGACAATTTATTGCGCGACGCGGGGGTGGCTGCCGATGCGGTGGATACGGTGTTTTTTACCGGCGGTTCAAGCGGCGTGCACTTGCTGCGCGAAAAAATCGCGGCGCTGGTGCCGGCGGCGCGGCGGGTGGAGGGCGATCTGTTCGGCAGCATCGGCGCCGGGTTGGCGCTCGATGCGGTGCGGAAGTTCGGATAAATCGAGCCGGATGGGCGCGGCCTCATCGTGCCGACCCGGATCAATGCAGCGTGGAAAAAAACTGCCCGTCCTGCAGAGTTGCAACTCGCCGTCAACGCGTTTTTCGTCAAGCGCCAAGGCGGCTTTAGGGAAAGGAAATCGCCTAAGTGGTTTGCCCAGGATGCTTCCGGACTTTGGGGTGCAGGGAATAATACATTTTTGAAAGCGATTTTGGCGGCTCACTGGGCGTTCTTGCACTCGGGGCTTTACGTGTAACCTGTCGGGACTTGCCTCCTATAGATCACGGTCTTCCGGTATGCCGGGGATGGGGGCGTGTAACCTTTCGGGACTTGTCTCGTATAGATCACGGTCTTGTGGTTCTTCCGATATTTCGTATAAATCGGAAGGCGCATCCCCCTCGGCGCTGAAGTTCGAACGCATACTCCAGTATTCAGATTCGGAACTGAAGTTCGACCGCCCGCTTCCGAAGTCTTCAGGTTGCAATAAGCTCACGCGGGACTGTACCTGCCCTAATAATCCCGCAGCCCGCCGCAATAGACGCCTGTCTTCTGCCGAGAAACGGCTTTTCGCCAAGGATTGCGGTATGACGTGGATGGTGCCGTATAACGTCTGGGCCTTGGTCTTGACCAGATCCAGTGCGTCGATAATAAGCGTTTTTGCCGTTTCCCCCTTTGTTCCGCCATGCCTGCATAATCTGGATATCTCCGCTTTATCGAGGCGGATAAG
>Ga0136846_1212494_pt1 | contig 10621 bp, 6 predicted proteins | sample HopSoiMetagenom2_FD_96841 | JGI IMG/M metagenome (GOLD analysis project Ga0136846, IMG submission 96841) | Grasslands soil microbial communities from Hopland, California, USA - 2 Assembly 2016 (version 4) | ecosystem: Environmental > Terrestrial > Soil > Grasslands | place: USA: Hopland... | reverse complement strand
CCGAGGGCTCCCAGCTCACCGTGGGTTGCCGCTCACCGGACGCCATGGCGCGCCACACCGCCCGAGATCCGCACCGATGCAGGCTCGGATCCCTTGACCCCGCCTCGCCACCGGTCGACGGTGACGCGTCCGCTTCATCCGTGAGGGGGATCGCCGATGGTCTCGGACCTCGTTCACACCGAAGACCGCGATCGTGTTCACCGGGACGGCACCGGCCCTGGGGATCCGCGCCAGGAGCCGGGCATCGCGCCCATCGGTCCGATCCTCGGCGGCGCTACGCACACGCGACAGCCCGGCGGGGTCGACCCGGCCGGGCACATGGAGTCCACGGCGACTCACCTGTCCGCAGACCGCCTGTCATCGCCCGCTGTTCCCCGACCACGTGTCCGGGGCGCACGGGTCGACCGGCGCCTGACGAGACGCCCCGCCATGTCCGCTTTCGCAGACGTACGGGCACGGCACCGTTGTTCCCAGTGAGAGGAACCCCCGCCATGACCACCACTCTCCGTCGGGTCATGACCACCCTCGGCGCCGCATGTGCGGCCGGCACCCTCGCGGCCAGCGGTGCCGTCGCGGACGCCGGCGCCACCGCGGCCTCCGAGTCCTCCGCGCCGGAGGTGCACCTGAAGCTCACCCCGTCCTCGGCGAAGCTTGCCAAGTGCATGCCGCACGCCAAGGTGCGCATCGAGGTGGAGTTGACCACCGATCGCGTCGGCTTCGACACCTTCGACGTGGACGCCTCCGGCCTGCCGCGGGACACCGCCTTCACCGTGTTCCTGCTCGAGCAGGCGGACGCGCCCTTCGGTGCCGCCGAGTACATCGGTGACATCACCAGCAACCACAAGGGTCGCGCCGAGAACACCTTCCGCCTGATCGTTCAGGAGGCGTTCGCCTCCACGCTGGTCGACGGCAAGCGGGTCCGCGTCGACCTCAACCAGGTGGGCATGTGGTTCGCCGACCCGAAGGGCGACGACTTCTGCCTGGGCAAGAACAGCCCGGTCACCCCGTTCGACGGCGACAACGAGGCCGGCGTCCAGGCCTTCAACTCGCTGAACACCACGCCGCTGCCGGCTCCGTAACCCACGGTTCGACAGCCGCCCGGACGGAGACGATCGCCGTCCGGGCGGCGCAGCCGTGCCCGCAGACATGTGCGCTGAGGCGAACTTCTGCCGCCCTGAAGCGCGTGTCCGCGCACGCCGTCGCCGAGGGCGCGAAGTGGGCGTCGGACTGCGTCCATACCCATGGTTTTGCGAGACCAGCGCGAGTAGCTTCCGGCACCCCGCCACTTGCGCACCCCCGGGAGTCCGCATGCCACGCACCCTGTCGAGCGGCCGCATCCGCATTGCCCTCGCCGCAGCCGTCACCGCGGCGCTGAGCGTGACCCTGCTTGCGCTTCCCGCCTCCGCGGCCCCGTCCACCGCAAGCCCCGCCGCCCCACCGGGGGTGGCCTGGTCGGCCTGCCGGGACGGCTTCCAGTGCGCCACGGTGAAGGCGCCGCTGGACTACGACAACCCGTCCGGCGCCAAGATCGGCATCTCGGTGATCCGGCTTCCCGCGGCACAGCCCGGTCGACGCATCGGCTCGCTGATGATCAACCCGGGGGGCCCAGGCGGCTCCGGCGTCGAGGTCGTCCGCGGCATCGCCAAGTACCTGCCGCTGGAGTTGCGGGCCCGCTTCGACATCGTGGGATTCGATCCGCGGGGAGTGAACCTCAGCACCCCGTTGCGCTGCTTCAACACCTTCGATGAGGCGCTCGCGGTGCTGCCGCCGTTCCCGTTCCCGGACCTTCCGCGCGAGGAGCAGATCTGGCGGGCGTCCGACGACCAGTTGGCCGCCGCCTGCGCCAAGCACGGCGGCGCCATTCTCAACCACATGTCCACGGCCGATGTGGCCCGGGACATGGATCTGCTGCGCGGGTTGGTCGGCGACCAGAAGCTGAACTACCTCGGCTTCTCCTACGGCTCGGTGCTCGGGCAGTACTACGCCAACCTGTTCCCCTCGCGGGGTCGCACCGTCGTCATCGACGGCGTCCTGGACCCCATCGCCTGGACCACCGGCCGCGGCCAGGAGGCCCGGACCACTCCGCTCGGCACCCGGCTCGGCAGCGCCGACGGCTCTCGGCGCACCCTCGACGAGTTCTTCCGGCTGTGCGATGCGGCCGGTCCCGATTGTGCGCTCTCCGGGAACGCGAGCGGCCGGTACGCGGCCCTGGGCGAGCGGCTGCGCGGTCACCCCGCCACCATCACCGATCCGTTCTCCGGCCAGACGTTCACGGTGACCTACAACGACCTGATCGCCGTCACGGTGGGGGCCCTGTCCGCCCCGTTCATCTGGCCCGACTTCGCCGGCCTCCTCGCCGATCTGGAGCAGCAGCTCCCTCCAGCCGTGCTGGGGCAGCGCGTGGCCACGATCCGCGCCCGCCTGGGGCTGGCTGCCCCAGCGCAGGAGGAGTACCCGAACTTCGTGGAGTCCTATCCCGGCGTTACCTGCTCCGACAGCGTGAACCCGCGGTCCTTCTCGACGTGGCAGTCGGCCGATGACCGCGCCGAGGCCCGGTACGGCAGATTCGGTCGGTTCTGGAACTGGGACGCAAGCGTCTGCCGGGCGTGGCCGGCCACCGCGGGACAGGACCGTTACCTGGGCCCGTGGACGGCACGCACCGCATCGCCCGTGCTGGTCGTGGGCAACTACTTCGATCCCCGGACTCCCTACCAGGGGGCTGTGGCGGCGTCGAAGCTGCTGCCGAACTCTCGGCTGCTGTCCTACGCCGGGTGGGGGCACACCGCCTACTTCGGCGCCGGCAATTTCTGCGTGGACAGCCACGTCACCCGGTACCTGGTGACCGGCCGAGTGCCCGCGGCGGGCACCGTGTGTCAGCCGGAAGGCTCACCGTTCGGACCGCTGTCGCCGGCATCCCGGAGCAACGCCGAGGCGGCAGCCGCCCTGCAGGCGGCGTCGGTCCCGACGGCCGTACGCCGCGCGCTGCACGCCGACTGATCGGCGCAGCGTCCTTCTTCGGGGAAGTTGGGCTCTGGACAGCGTTCCGGCGCCCAACTTCCCCGCAGCAGGGCTCTTGCCCGGGTCGGGCCGCGGGGGAGACCGGGCGGGGGCCGCGGCGCGCACGCAGCCGCACCCGCTAGCCTCGACGGGCCAGGAGGGCTCGCCTAGTGGCCGATGGCGGCGGTCTTGAAAACCGCTAGGGGTTCATAGCTCCTCGTGGGTTCGAATCCCACGCCCTCCGCTCGATCCTTTCGCGGGCCTGTGCGCGTCCCGTTCATGCATTGCGGGTGCTGCAGCACTGCCAATGGTGGAACAGCACCCGCAATGCGGGCGGCGAGACCGTTTCCAGCCCCAACCGACACGCCGTGCCGCAGAATCGTCGTCGGGATGACCGGGGTGCAGGTGGTCGCATTTTCGCAGGTAGATGCGCCGTATGTCGACAAGACGGTGCCTGTAGAGGCGGGTCGTCGACGCTGGAATGGCACGGCCGCAACGATCCGGTGACGGGCCGATCCGGGTCCCGTCGAAGCCCTTCGCGACACGGCGCGGGAGCCATACCTTCTCTCTTGTCCGCAGCACTTCCCGGCTGCGGCATTTGGTGCTGAGGAGTCCACGCGTGACCATGGGCGCGACGCTGGGATGGCCGGCGATGGCGGTGCTGGGATTTTTCGTGCTGACCGGTGTGGTGGTCGCACTCGGCCTCACCGCCACCGCTCGCTACGAGTTCGAACACAACGGCGCGCGGGAGCCGCAGCGCGCCGCCGGGGCCCGGTACGGCGCTCACCCGGCCGGCCGACGTGCACCGAACGTACGGGCCGCTGTCCGGGGCCGGGACGCTGCCCGCGACGGAGCCCTGGATGCCGGCACGGACGCGCAGGCGCAGCAGCAGGTCGTCGACCTCGCCGTCCGTTCCGCTCCGGCGCAGCCCGAAGGTGGACCTGCCTGGTGGCTGGTCGACGAGTCGGCGCAGGTTCTGGCCGGTCCGTTCGACGACCGGATCGACGCCGATTGGGCCGCCTTGGCCGATGGGCTGGTGGCGGTCACGGTGTACGGGGCGCGGCATGTGGACGGCACCGTGGCGCCGAGGCCGTCGTCGGCGGACCGTGCGTGGCTGCGGGAGCTCAGTGACCAGCTGGACCGGCTGCACACTGACTGGGACGACCTGCTCACCGACACCGACCCCGTGACCACTCTGGTGGTGGAGGTCGCCGCGGCGCTGGTCGAGGCCGGACTGCCGCTGCACGACGCGCGGGACGGCCACGCGGCCGGCGGGCTGGCCTTGATGCCCGAGCCCGTGGCGGGTGGCGTCGTGGTCAGCTGGCGCGCCCACGACCGGATGAGCCTGCAGCACCTGCGGGGTGCCGCTGCCCACGCCACCGTGCAGCAGTCGATGAACGCCGCTGTCGCCGACGTCCTGGCGAACCTGGGTTTCGTGGTGCAGCCGTTCGGCGCGACGGGTAGCTCGCTGGTGACGGCTCTGCGCTGACCGGCCGGTCGGCCGCACGTGCGGTGCGGGCCGACGGTCCGCGCCGCACGCGGGGCTCCGCGAGGGGAGTAGATCCCGCTGCCCGGTGGGCATCACGCACCGCTCGCGGCGGCGCACGAGGCCCCGTGGCGGCCGAGCTGTCCATCCTGGCGGAGCACGTAGGCGTTCCGCCGGCGCGGCGTCGCGGCCGAGCGGTCGCGATCGATCCGACTGCTCGGACGGCGTCCCGCATACCGGCTCTGACCTGGCCGTTTCATCCTGCTGGGGCGTCTTGGAGGCGCGCCCACGGACCTCGAGGTTGCGGAACCGAGTCGCGCATTATGCACCTGGAACCGTTCCCGAACCAGTCGAAATGGACGCTCTGTAAACGTTGCGTCACTCTATGGACATGCTGCTGATGCTCACCTACCGTCACGACCGGTCACCTCAGCGTGCCCCCGGCGGAACCCCGCCGACGGGCCGGTCGACCTTCATCCGAGCACAGGAGAGCGTCTCTTGAAGAGAGCTGTGTCCGTCGTCATGGGGGTCGCGTTGTTCGCGGCCCTCCCGGCGACTGCCAATGCCGCACCTGCGGCGGAGAACCCTGAGGCCGGTCCGGCCCGGGAGCACGACCTGTCCAGCCCCCTCAGTGACAAGCAGCGCGCGTTGCGGGCCGAGGCCGTGGAGCAGGTCCTGTCCGGCGAGGCCACGCCGACCGGTGACAACAAGGTCGTCCAGGTCGCCAAGGGGCAGTACGTCGAGCTGGCCCAGCAGGACAGTGACGCCATCTGGACCGTCCTCGGCGAGTTCAGCGACGTGCAGCACAACCAGATCAAGGAGCCCGTCCGCAAGGACGACAACACGACGATCTGGACGTCGGACTTCTCCAAGGCGCACTACAAGCAGATGCTCACCGACACCAGCGCCGGCGTGAACTCGGTCCCGAACTTCTACGAGGAGCTGTCCTCGGGCCGGTACACCGTCACCGGGCAGGTCGAGGACTGGGTCGGTCTGTCCAAGGGCGGCGCCGCCTACGGCGACAACAAGACCGTGGGCGACCGTGGGGCCTGGGCCTTCGTCAACGACACCTTGGCCGCCTGGTACAAGAAGCAGCTGGACGCCGGCAAGACGCCGGCCGTGATCGACGAGTACCTCTCGCAGTTCGACAAGTGGGACCGGTACGACTTCGACCACGACGGCAACTTCGACGAGGGCGACGGCTACATCGACCACTTCCAGGCCGTGCACTCCGGCCAGGGCGAGGAGGTCGGCGGCGGCACGCTCGGCCAGGCGGCCATCTGGTCGCACCGCTGGTACAACCAGACGACCCGCAAGGGCCGCGGCGGCCCGACGCTGGACGACGGCCGCGCGAACAACAACGGCGGCCAGCGGGTCGGCCAGTCCAAGTACTGGGTCGGTGACTACACGGTCGAGCCGGAGAACGGCGGCGTCGGCGTGTTCGCCCACGAGTTCGGCCACGACCTCGGCCTGCCCGACCTCTACGACACCTCCGGCAACAGCGGCGGTGCGGAGAACAGCACCGGCTTCTGGACGCTCATGAGCTCCGGCTCCTACGGCAACTCGGGCAAGGCCGAGGACGGCATCGGCACCAAGCCCATGCACATGGGGGCCTGGGAGAAGCTGCAGTTGGGCTGGCTGGACTACGAGGTCGTCGCCCCCGGTGCGAAGAAGAGCACCAAGGTCGGCCCGTCCACGGCGACCACCAAGCAGGCGCAGGCCATCATCGCGCTGCTGCCCGACAACGTCGTCCCGATCGTCCTCGGTGCTCCGGCCGAGGGCTCGGACTTCTGGTACTCGGGCAAGGGCAACAACCTGGACAACTCGATGCTCACCGCCAAGCCCGACAACGCCAAGAGCCTGACCGCTCAGGTCCGGTACGATATCGAGAAGGACTGGGACTACGCCTACGCGGTCTACACGACCGACAAGGGTGCGACCTTCCACTCGATCCACACGCCGCTGTCGACGACCACGAACCCGAACGGCCAGAACCTGGGTGAGGGCATCACCGGTGCCACGACCGCGTGGGCGCCGCTGACGGTCGACGTGTCGGCCGTGCCGAACGGCGCCCAGATCGGTTTCCGCTACTGGACCGACGTGGCCGAGGTGCACAACGGCTTCCAGGTCGACGACGTCGCGATCGACGGCACTCCGGTGACCAACTGGACCCTGAAGGGGTTCGAGGTCAACACGGGCTCGACCTCGGAGTCGTACTTCAACGCCTACATCGCCGAGTTCCGCCAGTACCGCGGCTATGACTCGACGCTGCAGACCGGGCCGTACAACTTCGGTGACCCGTCGCGGAAGAACTGGGCCGAGCGGCTGCCCTACCAGGACGGCCTGCTGGTCACGTACTGGAACAAGCAGTACGCCGACAACAACACCGGCGCTCACCCGGGCGGCGGCCTGATCCTGCCGGTCGACGCCCACCCCGGTCTGCTCTACGAGCCGACGGACGACGCCACGGGGGACGACCAGACGAAGGGCTTCGCCTGGCGGCCGCGGATCCAGTCCTACGACTCGACCTTCGGGCTCGAGACGACCGACCGGATCACCCTGCACGACCCGGAGAGCGGCACGGCCGGCACGTATGGCGGCCTCACCGCGGTGCCGACCTTCGACGACACCCAGGACTGGTACGTGGCCAAGGACGAGCAGCCCGAGGCCAACGGCTGGGCCGGGGTCAAGGTGCCGAACACGGGGACGACGATCCGCGTGGTGAACGTCAGCGCGCAGGGCAGCTTCATGCAGGTTCAGGTCAACTGACCTGACAGATCAGCTCCGCCCGGAGCACCGGAACGGCCCGTCGACGCTCATGTCGGCGGGCCGTTCTGCCGTTCGTGGCAACGGCTCGCCGCAGTCGCGGATGCTGCGGGAAGTGCCCGGTTCCGGTACGGAGCCGAACATTATGCATCGATTCTGTCCGTGACGCGAGCTGAACATAAAAAGTTCCCGCGAGGCCCTGAACAGCAGAAAAAACCCTTTGTAAACCTTGGATGACCCTATGGACATGCTGTGAACCTCGACTTAACGTCACCGGCGGCCGTCCGAGAGTGGCCGCCGGAGGATCCCCCGCCGGTGTGCTGGACCGCCTTCGTCCGAACCCAGGAGACAATCCTTGAAGAAGGCTCTGTCCGTTGCCTTGGGAGCCGCGCTGCTCGCGGCCGTCCCGGCGACAGCCACCGCATCCCCGCCGGCGGAGGACCCCGTCGTCAGCCCCACGCGGTCGCACGACCTGTCCAGCCCGCTCAGCGACAAGCAGCGTGAGCTGCGCCAGGAGGCGGTCAAGCAGGTCGTCTCCGGCAAGGCGACCACGAAGGGCGCCAACAAGGTCGTCCAGGTTGCCAAGGGCCAGTACGTCGAGCTGGCCCAGGAGGACAGCGACGCCATCTGGACCGTGCTCGGCGAGTTCGGCGACCTGAAGCACAACACCATCCCCGAGCCGGATCGTAAGAAGGACAACACCACGATCTGGACGAAGGACTTCTCGCAGGCGTACTTCAACAAGCTCCTGTACTCCTCCGCCGGCACCGACACCTCGGTCGCCAACTTCTACGAGGAGCTCTCCTCCGGCCGGTACACCGTCACCGGCGCGGTCGAGAACTGGGTTCCCGTCGACGATCACCCCGCCGCGTACTACGGCGAGGGTGACAACGACCAGCGCGCCTGGGACTTCGTCAACGAGACGCTGAACTCCTGGTACGACCGGCAGGTCGCCAGCGGCCAGACCGACGACCAGATCAACGCCTACCTCGCCAAGTACGACGTCTGGGACCGGTACGACTACAACAACAACGGCAACTTCGACGAGCCCGACGGCTACATCGACCACTTCCAGGCCGTGCACTCGGGCATGGGCGAGGAGGTCGGCGGCGCCGCGCTCGGCGCGGACGCCATCTGGTCGCACCGCTGGTACAACCAGTCGACCCGCATCGGCACCGGGGGCCCGACCGTCAACGGCGTGCCCAACCCGAACGGTGGCGGCCGCGTCGGCAAGTCCAAGTACTGGGTCGGTGACTACACCGTCGAGCCGGAGAACGGCGGCGTCGGCGTGTTCGCCCACGAATTCGGCCACGACCTCGGTCTGCCGGACCTCTACGACACCTCCGGCAACAGCGGCGGTGCCGAGAACTCCACCGGGTTCTGGACCCTCATGTCGTCCGGCTCCTACGGCAACAGCGGCAAGCCCGCCGACGGCATCGGCACGCGCCCGATCCACATGGGCGCGTGGGAGAAGCTGCAGCTCGGCTGGCTGAACTACGAGACCGTCAGCTACAAGAAGAAGGTCGACATCAAGCTCGGCCCGGCGGAGTACAACACCCGCTCGAAGCAGGCCGCCGTGATGCTCCTGCCCGACAAGCAGGTCACCACCACGATCGGCACGCCGGTCGCGGGTGGGGACGGCGACTTCTTCTTCTCCGGCTCCGCCAACGACCTCGACAACTCGATGCTGACGGCGATCCCTGGGGGCGCCAAGACGCTGACGGCCCAGGTCAACTACGACATCGAGAAGAACTACGACTATGCCTTCGCCGGCTACCTGGCCAACGGCAGGTTCGTCCCCGTTCCGACCTCGCTCTCGGAGCCCACGGACCCGGCCCACGGGATCACGGGTAGCTCGGCAGACAAGTGGGTGCCGCTGACGGTCGACGTCACCGGCGTGCCCGCCGGTGCGCAGGTCGGCTTCCGGTACGTCACCGACGGCGGCGTCTCCGAGAAGGGCTTCCTGGTCGACGACGTCCGCTTCGACGGGACGAAGGTGGCCGACGAGGCCTGGACGCTCGACGGCTTCACCGAGACCGTCGGCACCCAGCAGAACGCCTACTTCAACGCCTACATCCTCGAGAACCGCACCTACGAGGGCTACGACGCGGGCCTGAAGACCGGCCCGTACAACTTCGGCTACCCCAAGCTGGCGGACTGGGCCGAGCGCCTGCCGTACCAGAACGGTCTGCTGATCAGCTACTGGAACGAGCAGTACGCCGACAACTCCGTCGGTGCCCACCCGGGTGGCGGCCTGATCCTTCCGGTCGATGCCCACACCGGTCTGCTCTACGAGCCGAACGACAACGAGGGCACCAACAAGAAGGACGGCGAGAGCTGGCGTCCGCGGGTTCAGTCCTACGACTCCACCTTCGGGCTGCAGAAGACGGACAAGATCACGCTGCACGACCCGGACACCGGCAAGGGCGCCACGTATGGCGGCCTGGCCGCGGTGCCCACGTTCGACGACCGCAAGGACTGGTACGTGGCACCGGGCGAGCAGCCCGACGCCAACGGCTGGACCGGTGTCGACGTTCCCAAGACCGGCTCCAAGGTCAGGGTGATGAGCACCAGCGGTGCGAACGACATCTACATGCAGGTCCGGATCAACTGATCCAGCGGTAATCCCAGAACGGCCCGCCGGCGCTCCGCCGGCGGGCCGTTCTGCGTTCCGGTACGGCTGGCTCAGCCCGGTCAGCGCGGCCGGGCACGCCGTCCGCGCCGTCCGCCGGTCGCCCGTCCGGTGCCGCGAGCGGCGTCCGACGCGGGCCGACCCGTGGTGCCGGCCGGTCGCGTCTGCCGGCCATGCCCCTCGTGGTGCTGCGTGCCCCGGTGGTGGTCCCGGTGGGCAGGGCGGCCCGGTGCGCCGACGGTAGGTCGCGTCGCGCAGCCGCGGCAGGTGCGGAACCACGGCGCGATGACCGCGCCGCAGTCCTCGCAGCGCCCCGACGCCGACAGCGTGATGGCCTCGGGCAGCAGCTCGGTGATGCGCGCGGCGCAGGCATCCTCGACCTCGGCGGCGTCCTCGGCCTCGAGTCCGGCGACGCCGGGGAACGAGCGCAGCAGGGTCTGCGCGTCGCGGGCCGCGGCGGCGGCCTGCTCGTAGTCCTCGACGGTGCCCGGCGGCGGCATAGGCATCAGCACCGTCTCGGGGACGACGGGCAGCCCGGCGGCCGACCGGAGCGCGGCCTGGGCGAGCGCCAGCCAGCGGGTGCGGCGCGGCGGGTTGTAGTCGATGGGCAGGTTGATCAGCCGCCACACCGTCCAGAGGTCGCCGACCGCACCCAGCGGACCCTTGAGCAGCGGGAGCAGTGCGTGCACCCGGACGACGAGGCTGGTCACGTCGTCGGCGGTCATGGCCTGGTCTCGGGT
>Ga0136846_1229421_pt1 | contig 10622 bp, 8 predicted proteins | sample HopSoiMetagenom2_FD_96841 | JGI IMG/M metagenome (GOLD analysis project Ga0136846, IMG submission 96841) | Grasslands soil microbial communities from Hopland, California, USA - 2 Assembly 2016 (version 4) | ecosystem: Environmental > Terrestrial > Soil > Grasslands | place: USA: Hopland... | reverse complement strand
GGCGCGGACGGCGCGGCCGACAAGGGTGGCGACGGCGGCGCGGGTCACGGTGACGGTGGCGCCGATGGTGCGGCCGGTGACGGCGGGGCCGACTCCGGTGGCGATGGCGGCGCCGACGGTGGCGCGGGCGGCGATGGCGGCGCGGATGGCGGCGCCTGACCGTTGACTCAGTGAGCAGTGATCTCGGTTTCCGGGCCGGCGGTTCGGCGCTCGCGCGCTGCATCGCCGGCCCGGCCGATGTGTTCGCCGAACGGAACTGGGGCCGCGCCCCGCTGCTGAGCCGCGCGGCCGAGCTGGGCGGCGACTTCGCCGACCTGCTGTCGGCGGCGGCGGTCGACGAGCTGGTCTCGCGCCGCGGGCTGCGCACGCCGTTCCTGCGCATGGCGAAGGACGGCTCGGTGCTGCCGGCGGCGCGCTTCACCCGCGGCGGCGGCGCCGGCGCCTCGGTCGGTGATCAGGTCGCCGATGACAAGGTGCTGGCCGCGCTGGCCGATGGAGCGACGCTCGTCCTGCAGGCCCTGCATCGCACCTGGCCGCCGCTGGTCGAGTTCGGTACGGCGCTGTCCGGTGAGCTCGGGCATCCGGTGCAGATCAACGCCTACGTGACGCCGCCGCAGAACCAGGGGTTCGCGCCGCACTACGACGTCCACGACGTGTTCGTGCTGCAAGTGGCGGGACGCAAGCAGTGGCGCATCCACGAACCGGTCGTGCGCGCGCCGCTGGACGACGACGCGTGGGAGAACCACCGCGCGGCGGTCGCCGCCCGGGCCGCCGAGGCACCGCTGATCGACACCGTCCTCGAACCGGGCGATGCGCTGTACCTGCCGCGCGGGACGATCCACTCGGCGGTGGCGCAGGGCGAGACGTCGATCCACCTGACCGTGGGCGTGCATCCGATCAGCCGCTACCAGCTCGTCCGGCACCTGCTCGAGCTGGCGCAGGACGACCCGGAACTACGCACCTCACTGCCGATGGGCGTCGACCTCGGCGATCCGGCGGTGCTGGCCGACGAACTCGCGGCCACGGTCGCCAAGCTGCACGAGCGCCTCGACGCCGTCGCGCCGGCCGCCGTCGCCGCGCGGGTCGGCGCCAACCTGATGCACCGCACCCGACCGGAGCCGATCGGCCCGCTGGCTCAGCTCGACGCCGCCGCCGCGCTCGACGCCGGCACCCGGCTGCGGCTGCGCGCCCACCTGCGCGTCCGCGTCGAAGTGGACGACCGCGAGCTGCGGCTCGTCCTCGTCGACCGGACCCTGCGGCTGCCGTCGGCGGCCGCCGACGCGGTCAAGGTCGTGCTGACCGGCGCGGTCGTCACGCCGGCTGAGCTGCCGGCCCTCGACGCCGGCCAGCAGCTCGAGATCGCCGGGCAGTTGGTGCGCGCGGGCGTGCTGGTGCCGGCGCGCATTTAGCTTCAGACCACGCGGGCTCAGACCTTGCGGTAGCGGGCCTCGACGAACAGGTAGAGCCCGAACGCGAACAGGCCGGCCGCGAGCGCCCACAGCAGCACGGGTCCACCGCTGCTGTTGGCCAGCATGCGGGCCGAGCCGTCGACGCCCTTGCCCTTGTCCGGGTCGTTCTCGATCGCCGCGTGCAGCACGAACCATCCGACGAGTGCGTACGCGCCGGCCCGGCCGAGGTAGCCGACGACGCCGAGAGCGGTGGCGGTGGTCCGGGTTCGCTCGCGCATCCGCGCCTGCTCGAGGTCCTCGCGGAAGCTGCGCTTGGCGGCTCGGTACACCTGCACGCCGGCCACCACGAACAGCGCAACGCCGAGCGCGCCGAGCCACAGCCAGCCGGCCGGCCAGCGCAGGATCTCCGCGCTCCACTGGCTCTGGCGCCGGCTGGAGTTTCCGCTCGAGCCGCTCGAGGTTCCGGAGATGACCTTCACGAAGCAGTAGATGCCGAACGCGGCGTACAGGCCGGCCTGCCAGACCGACAGCCCTCGCTTGGCCCAGCGTTCGGCGTCGGAGTCGTCGAGATCGTTGTTGCGGACGGCGTCCACCAAGCAGAACAGCGCGAACAGCAGCATGCCGACGCCGAGCAGGAGCAGCGCGACGTTGCCGCCCGTCTGATGCTGGATGGCCTGCGCCGCGCCAGGGCCACTCGCGGAGTCCTTCGTGCTGCCCCCGCCCAGTGCTCCCGTCGCGATGCGGGCGACGAGGTAGGCGATGACGAGGAAGACGAAACCGCGCGCGCCGATGCCGAACCGCAGGCCGCGCTCGCCCCACTTGCTGTTGGCGACCCCGGACGCCGCCTCGCGCGACGCGTTCTCGGCCGACGAACCGCTCGGGCGGGCCGACGCCGACGCTGCCGTGGTCACGCAGGTGACCTACCCGGGCGGCACGGTCGACTATCCCGGCTGGCAGGCTGCACGGGTGAGCGCCGGCCGGTCGGGAAGGGCGAAGCCACACGTGCCGCGCCCGCGCGAGTCGCTGGAGCGCTGCGCGCTGCGGGCCCAGCTGCGGGGCGATCCGATGCTGGGGACGGCCTTCCCGGCGGCCCGCATCCTGCTCGTGGAGCAGCCCGGCCCGTGGGGAGAGAACGGCCTGCGCGACTCGCAGTTCGGCGCCGAGGCGGCCGCGACGCTCGAGGCGCGGGCGGCTCGCGCCGGGGTGCGGGTGCAGGCGATCCGGCGGCCCGGCCGCACCCCGCGCGGTGCGGTGCGGGTCTGGGCCTTCGCCGACACGCGGGACGGCCACGAGTCGCTGCGCTGGGGCGAGTACCGCGAGCCGGCCGAACTGCTCGAGCTGCCTCTGGACGAGACGATCGGCACGGTCGACACCGAGCCGCTGTACCTCGTCTGCGCGCACAGCAAGCACGACACCTGCTGTGCGCTGCGCGGGCGGCCGGTCGCGGCGGCCTTGGGCGCGCTGCGGCCCGGTCGGGTCTGGGAGAGCAGCCACGTGGGTGGCGACCGGTTCGCCGCGAACGTGCTCGTCCTACCGATCGGCTACCTCTACGGCCGGGTGCTGCCCTTCGCCGCCGAGGAGTTCGTGGCCGCGGCCGAGGCGGGCGAGGTGCTGGGGGCGTTGCTGCGGGGCCGGGTCGGCCTGCCGGCGCCGGCCCAGGCGGCGCTCGCCTACGCCTACGAGCACCTGGGCGTGCGTCGGCGCCGCGACCTCGCCGTGGAGTCGGCCACGCCGATCGCGGACGGTCGATCGGTGGTACGCGTGCGCGGCCCGCACGGCCACCTGGAGATCACCGTCCAGGTCGACCGCGTGGCCGCGGACGGGTTGACCTGCCACAACCCCCGGCCGAACCAGTACCTCGCCTATCGGCCGTTGACGATCGTCTCTTTGGACGAACCCTGACGCTCGTCCTCGGGCTGGAGGCGGGCCCGCCACTCAAGCTGAGTGCCGCCGCCCGGCGCCGGCGATACCCGGCAGGTGCCGCCGTGTCGCCGGGCCCGCTCGTACAGGTTGATCAGCCCGCTGCGCCGCTCGGTGGCGCCGATGCCCACCCCGTCGTCGCGCACCTCCAACCGCAGCCAGCCGTCGTCGGTCGTCCCCAGAGTCACCGCCACCGCATGTGCGCGAGCGTGTCGCGCGACATTGGTCAGCGCCTCCCGACCGGCGAGGACGACGTCGTCGGCGAGGTCGTCGTCCACCTCGTCGAGTTCGCCGCAGAACGTCAGCTCCGGCGCGGACTCCAGGATCTCGGTGATCTCGTCGACCAGCTCCGTCATCCGGTTCGGTAGCCGGTCGGGGCCGGCGTAGCTCGGCTGCCGCAGCCCGAAGATCGTCGAGCGGATCTCGTTGATCGTCTCGTCCAGCGACGTCACGTGCTCGGTGAGCTGCTCGGCGAGCCCGCCCGGCCCGAGCCGGTCGGCGACGTGTTGCAGGCGCAGGCCGGTGGCGAACAGCCGCTGGATCACCTGATCGTGCAGGTCGCGCGCGATCCGGTGGCGGTCGGAGAGGACGAGCATTCGCGCCTGCTCGGCCCGCGCCTCGGCGAGTTCCACGGCGACGCCGGCCTGGGCCGCGAAGCCGGAGACGAGCTCGACCTCGCCCGGCGCGAAGGGCTCGGCGCCCACCGAGCGGGCGATGACGAGCGCGCCCAGCAGCCGGTCCCGGCCGGGAAGGGGAACGGTGACGAGCGGGCCGACGTCGGGGTCGAGGCCGGGCACCGCGGCCGACCGGTCGGCCGGCAGCGTTCCGCCGGTGCAGGCGGCGGTGACGGCCCGGGCCGCCGACTCGGTCCGCTCACCGCACCACGGGCCGGTGCGCCTGGGGGCGCCGGCGTCGACCAGCACGGCGAACTGCGCCTCGGCCGCGTCCCGCGCCAGCTCGCACACCCGGCGCAGCGGCTCGGCACACTCGCCGGAGAGCAGCTCGGCCGACAGCTCGCCCGACGCGGCCAGCCACCGATTGCGCCGGAGCAGCGCGACGTGCATCGCCCGCGCGTCGAGCAGGTTCCGCACCCGCAGCACGAGTTCCGTGGCGTCCAGCGGCTTGGTGAGGAAGTCGTTGGCCCCGGCCTCCAGCGCGCGGCGGGTCGCGTCCCGAGTGGTGTCGGCGGTGAGGACGAGCACCGGCAGATCGGCCGGCCCGACGTGCTCGCGCAGCCGTTCGAGCACGGCGTAACCGTCGAGCCCCGGCATGTGCAGGTCGAGCAGGACGAGGTGCGGCGCGAGCTGCGGGAGGCGGGCGAGGAAGTCGCGGGGATCGGCCACCGCCTGGACGTCGGGCACCCCGCTGCGTCCGAGCAGCGCCTGGACGAGCCGGGCGCTGGGCTCGTTGTCGTCCACCACGACGACGCGGGCCCCGGCGTGGCCGGGGAGGGCGGTCGGGCCGGTCGAGCCGGTCGAGCCGGTCATGGCGCCGGCCGGGACGCGTGGCCGGCGGCCGCCGGTTCGTCGGCGCCGGTGGCGAGAGCCCGGTCGACCAGCTCCAGCAACTGCCGCACGTCGATGGGCTTGGTGAGGTAGGCGGTCGCGCCGGCACTGAGCAGGCGCTGGACCTGCCGCGGCATGGCGTCCGCGCTGATGATCACCACCGGGATCGTCGCGGTGACCGGGTCGTCCCGCAACGCCCGCAACACTTCCTCGCCGCCGACGTCGGCCAGGTTGAGGTCGAGCAGGACGAGCACCGGATGGTGCTGCCGGGCCAGCTCGAGCCCGAGCCGGCCCTGCATCGCGGGGATCAGCCGCACGCCGGGACGCTGGGCGAGCACGCGCTCGACGAGCTGGATGTTGGCGAGGTTGTCCTCGACGTGCAGGATCGCCGGGCGGTCGGCCGCGACCGGCATCGCCGCCGGGGCGTCGCCCACCTCGCCGAGCCGCTCCAGCCGGTCGACCGGGCCCTCGACGACCGGGAACTCCACCCAGAACGTGCTGCCCCGGCCCGGCGTGCTCTCCACTCCGAGCGCGCCGCCCATGACGTCGGCCAGCCGGCGGGAGAGTGCGAGTCCGATCCCGGTGCCCTCGATGGTGGTGCGCTCGGCCCCGAGGCGCTCGAAGGGCGTGAACAGCAACTCGAAGTGCTCGGGCGCGATGCCGGGGCCGGTGTCGGTGACCTGGATGCGCAGGGTGCCGCCGGTCGGCTCGACGCAGGTGATCGAGACCGTCCCGCCCTCGCGGTTGTACTTGATGCCGTTGCCGACGAGGTTGAGCAGGATCTGCTTGAGCCGCTGCCGGTCGGCGAACACGTAGGCCGGCCGGCCGGGCGGCATCCCGTCGCTGAGCAGCGTGATCCCGCGCTCGGCGGCCAGCGACCGCAGCAGGTCGAGCGTCTCGGCGATCAGCGCCCGGACCGGCACCGCCTCCGGCGACAGCGCCAGCATGCCCGTCTCGATCTGGCTGATGTCGAGGATCTCGTTGATCAGGTCGAGCAGGTGGCGACCGCCGCGGGTGATCTGCCGGACCGACTGTTCCTGATCGGTGGAAAGATCGTCCAGCTCGAGCAGCTGGCTGAACCCCAGCACCGCGTTGAGCGGAGTCCGCAGCTCGTGGCTCATCCGGGAGAGGAACTCGCTCTTCGATCGGTTGGCCGCCTCCGCGGCCAACTGCGCCTGGTGCATGGCGCGGGTGCGCTGCTCGACGAGCTTGAGGGCGTACTCGCGGCGGCGGGCGAGGACGTGCACCAGTAGGGCCACCAGTACGGCGAGCAGCAGACCGCCGGCCAGCACCAGCCACGGCACGGCGTGGGTGAAGGAGCCCACGAGCGGCGCGTGCGCCGCGGTCACGATGAGCACCTGGTCGACGCCGATGGCGGCGAGGACGTGCACCGGGTGCGCGTCGGGATCGGGGCGGGCGCCGTTGATCAGGATCAGGGCCGAGTCCGTGGCCTGGGTGCCGACGTAGATCGCGACGTCCAGCTCGCGGTACGGCGAGGTCTTGGTCGTGGGCACTGTCGTCGGCTTGGCGGGCAGCAGCCCGGTGGCGAACGCGAGGGTCGGTGCGCGGGCGGCGACCGGCACGGCCTGGACGTAACGCTTGACCGCGCCGTCGCGGTACAGGCTGAACACCATGCCGTGCTTGGCCAGCGCGCGCCGGAACAGGGCCTCGGTGGCCGGCGGAATGCGCTGGCCGACCGTGGCGAGCTTGCCGTCGGCGGCGATGGTGACGAAGTGGCCGCCCTTCAGCTGGGCGACCGCGACCGTGCGGCCCTGGGTGACCAGGGCGGTGGCCAGCGAGTGGAACAGCCGGTCGGGCGCCCCGCGGGCCACGGTCGCCTCACCGACCGCGGTCAGCTGCGCAGCCGTCTGCTGCCCGCTTGCGTTGAGGTAGGCGGAGAGCTCGGCGGCGCGCTCGTTGAGCAGCCGCCGCTCCTGCGCCGAGACGACGCTGCGCAGGACGAGCGCCGCCACGACTGTGATCACCGCGATGACGGCGAAGACGCCCCCGGCGAGGGCGTAGCGGGTGACGCGATGCGGGACGCGCTCGGTGATCCGCCGAGGGAGACGCTGGGCGAGGCTTGGCCGGGAGAGTCGGGGCACGGGTTCCATCCGAGGACCGTTAGATCGCCGTTAGCAGCGGTGTGCTCAGTCCAGCACGGCCCGGCCGGTCCGGCAACGGGATGTCCGCATTCGGGACCAAAGTCCCGACCGCTTCGTTCGGACTCAGTGGTGGGCGGCGTCCGGGTGGCGCTGGTGCTCCGGGCTCTGCTGCAGCCGCTCGACGCTGCGGGTGATCTCCGCCTCGGCCTCGGCCCGGCCGACCCAGTTCGCGCCCTCGACCGACTTGCCCGGCTCGAGGTCCTTGTAGACCTCGAAGAAGTGCTGGATCTCCAGGCGGTCGAACTCCGGCAGGTGGTGGATGTCGCGCAGGTGCTCCAGCCGCGGGTCGGTGGCGGGGACGGCGAGCACCTTGTCGTCGCCGCCCTTCTCGTCCGTCATCCGGAACATGCCGATCGCCCGGCACTTCACCAGCACGCCCGGGAACAGCGGATCGCCCTGGAGGACGACGAGCGCGTCGAGGGGGTCGCCGTCCTCGCCGAGGGTGTTCTCGATGTAGCCGTAGTCGGCCGGGTACTGCGTCGAGGTGAACAACGTCCGGTCGAGGCGCATGCGCCCCGATGCGTGGTCGACCTCGTACTTGTTCCGGCTGCCCCGGGGGATCTCGATCAGGACGTCGAACTCCACGATGGGGCTCCCTCGGCAATGATCGCTTGGCGATGGCTCGGCCCGACTAGTCTGACGCATCGTGACGCGCGCACGCCTGGTGGTCGCCGGGTTGGTGGCGCTGGTCCTCGTCCTCGCCGTCGGCGCCGCGGCCGGGGGCTTCGCGGTCACCGACGCCGCCCGCCGGACAGCGACCGCGTCGCCGTCCTCTTCGCCGCCACCACTGGCCCCGCGGGCCTACGTTGCCGCCGGCGCGACGCCGAGCCCGATCGCCTCGCGGGCGACGGCGCCGGTGCCGTCACGGACGGGGGTTGCCGCGGCGCTCCGCAGGCTGCTCGGCGCGGCCGGTCTCGGGTCGCGGGTGCGAGCGGAGGTGCTCGACGCGGGCGACGGCACGCGGCTGCTCGGCCGCGGCGACACCGCGCCGGCCGCGCCGGCCTCCACCGCGAAGTTGCTCACCGCGGCGGCGGTGCTCGCCGTCCGGCCGGCCGACTACCGGATCCAGACGACCGTGCGGCAGGGCCGGGGCGGTGCGCTCGTCCTCGTCGGCGGCGGCGACCCGACGCTGACCGGCGCGTCCGGATCGTCGGCCGGCGCGTACGGGCAGGCCGCCCGCATCGGTGACCTGGCCGTGCAGCTGAAGCGCGCCGGCGTCCACTGGAACCGCATCGTCGTCGACGACTCGCTGTTCGCCGGTCCGGCCGTGTCGCCGAGGTGGGCGCCCGAGGACGTCCCGAGCGACTACGCGTCGGCGATCACGGCGGTGCTGGCCGACGGTGGCCGGGACGCCCCGGGCGACGCCGTCCGCAGCGCGACGCCCGACCTCGCGGCCGGCCGCCGCCTGGCCACACTGCTGGGCCGGCCGTCCGTGCCGGTGGTGCGCGGTCGCGTCCCGGCCGGTGCGGCGGTACTGGCCACCGTGCGGTCGGCGCCGCTGTCGACGTTGGTCGCGCAGATGCTGCAGACCTCGGACAACGTCATCGCCGAGTGCCTGGCCCGCCAGGTCGCGCTGGCCGAGCACGCGCAGGCCAGCTTCGCCGGGGCGGCGGCGGCCGTGCGCACGGTGTTGCGCCGGCTCGGCGTCGACCCGGGCACCGGACTGTCCGACGGCAGCGGGCTCGCCGCCGCCGATCGCGTGTCGGCGGCGACCCTGGCCCGGGTGCTGCGGCTCGCGGTGACCACGCCTCGGCTCCGCTACCTGGTCGCCGGCCTGCCGACCGCCGCCTGGTCGGGCACCCTCGCCGGCCGCTACCTGCACGGCGCCGCCCGGGCCGGCGCGGGCGTGGTGCGGGCCAAGACCGGGACGCTCACCGGGGTGTCGGCACTGGCCGGGGTGGTGCACGACCGCGACGGGCGGCTGCTCGTCTTCGCCTTCGTCGCCGATCGGGCCGGCTCGACCGAATCGGCCGAAGTCGCCCTCGACGACCTGGCCGCCCGGCTCGCTGCCTGTGGATGCGGCTGAGCGATCCTTCGGCGCACGGGCCCCGGGCTCGGTAGCGTGTGGGAATGAGCTCGCTGATCGACTGGGACGTGGCCACGCGCGCCGCGCGTCGATTCAGCCCGTCCTCGCCGGCCGTGAACCGGCGCGAAGCGGACGACGTGGTGGGCGAGCTGTACCGCGCCACCGCGGTCGCCGCGGATCACGTCGCCGAGCTGACCAAGCTCGCCGAGCCCCCCGTCACCGCCATCACCCGGGTCATCGACCGGCCGGCCTGGATCGACACCAACGCCAACGGCCTGCGCACGATCATGGATCCGCTGGTCGACCGGCTCACCGCCTCGAACCCGGTCGGCGCCGTCGCCGAACGCATCGGCGGTCGGGTGACCGGGTTGCAGGTGGGGGCGGTGCTCGGGTTCCTCTCCGGCAAGGTGCTGGGCCAGTTCGAGTTCTTCGAGCGGGCGGGCGGGCAGCTGCTGCTCGTGGCGCCGAACCTCGTCGCCGTCGAGCGCACCCTGAAGGTCGACCCGCACGACTTCCGGTTGTGGGTGTGCCTGCACGAAGTGACCCACCGGGTGCAGTTCACCGCCGTCCCCTGGCTGCGGCAGCACATGCTGGACGAGGTCGATCAGCTCAGCAGCACCATCGCCGCCGACCCGGCCGAACTGCGCCGGCGCCTGTCCAGTGCGGCCGCCGAGCTGGGCAAGGTCGCCCGCGGGCAGGGGAGCGGCGCCGGGCTGCTCGCCGTGCTGGCGACACCCGAGCAGCGCGTGGTGCTGGAGCGGGTGACCGCCTTCATGTCGCTGGTCGAGGGGCACGCGGAGTACGTGATGAACGCGGTTCCGTCGACGGTGATCCCGTCGCAGAAGCTCATCGAGAGTCGGTTCGCCTCGCGCCGCCGGCGCGGCGGGAACCCGCTCGACCGGCTGCTGCGCCGGCTGCTCGGCATGGAGGCGAAGACCCGCCAGTACGTGGACGGCTCGGCCTTCGTCCGGGCCGTCGTCGACCGGATCGGCGTTACCGACTTCAACGCCATCTGGACCTCGCGGGAGACGCTGCCGACGCGGGAGGAGATCGCCGACCCGACTCGGTGGATCGCCCGCGTGCACGCCTGACGGCGGTGGGTCCGGCCCCGGCGGTGGCGGCCGTTCGGTCGGCCGTGCGGCTGGCCGTCCGAGCGGTGCTTTCCTCGCACCGCTCGGTGCTGGTCGCCTGCTCGGGGGGAGCGGATTCGGTGGCGCTCGCGGCGGCGGTCGCCTTCGAGGCGCCGCGGGCCGGGTGCCGGGCCGCGTTGGTGACCGTCGACCACGGGCTGCAGGACGGTTCGGCCGCCGTGGCGGCGCGAGTCGCCACCCTCGGGTACGAGCTGGGGTTCGACCCGGTGGAGATCGTGCCGGTCGTCGTGGACGCGGCCGGCGGACCCGAAGCGGCGGCGCGGACGGCCCGGTACGCGGCGCTCGACGCGGCCGCGCTCGCCCTGGATGCGACCGTCCTGCTCGGGCACACCCTCGACGACCAGGCCGAGACGGTGCTGCTCGGGCTCGGCCGAGGGTGGGGGCCGCGCTCGGTCGCCGGCATGCGCCCGGTGGACGGCCGGTACGCGCGACCGCTGCTCGGGCTGCGC
>Ga0136846_1219731_pt1 | contig 10622 bp, 4 predicted proteins | sample HopSoiMetagenom2_FD_96841 | JGI IMG/M metagenome (GOLD analysis project Ga0136846, IMG submission 96841) | Grasslands soil microbial communities from Hopland, California, USA - 2 Assembly 2016 (version 4) | ecosystem: Environmental > Terrestrial > Soil > Grasslands | place: USA: Hopland... | reverse complement strand
CGGCAGACTACTCCGGGCGAGTGGGCCCGCGTTTGCCAAGCAGTCGCGAGCGCCTTGAAATCCAAGGCTAAAGGGCTCGCATGAAGGCAACGAGATCGGCTTTCTCCCGCGAAATCAGGAGGATAGCTTCAGTTCGGCCCTCAGCGGCTCCCGATGCTCTCCGCGCAGATACCAAGGCGTGCTAATGACCACGATGCGTTCAGCGCCTTTGAGTAGGAGCGCGGCCTTAAAACCCGCGGTGGATTGATTGTGCAGCAGATACTCCCACCATCGAGGTCGCACCAATTCGGGGACCACTACGGCGATCGTCCGATTCGGCCTTTCCAAGGAGATCCGTTCTACGAAATCCAGCAGAGGCCCGTAGAGCTGTCGGTATGGCGATATAATAAACTGGAGTTCAGGCACTGGCACGCCCGCCTGTTCCGCCGGCGTTGCGACCTTCTCTACCCATACCTTCGCGAAGTCCGGATCGGTGTCATTGGAGGTCACGTGAACCGCGATGATTTCGTTTGAAATGCGAAGTGCAAACCGCATCGCGCGCTCGCTGATGCGGTTCCATTCCTGGATGGGAACGATCACGACTGGAGGTCGCGATGGGGAAATGGCGAGAACCGGGGGGTCCGCCACCACACGGCGGACTCGCTCGTAATAGCGGTGCGTCCCTTCGAGTAACTCCGTCACCAGCGGGATCAAGAGGATCACAATCCACGCGCCTTCCGCAAATTTGGCGATGACCACCACCATGACCGTCGCCGCCGTCGCCGCCGCACCGGCGGCATTAAGACATTGGGGAAGGGACAACCGGCGATGCTTTCGGCCCCAGTGCACGACCATGCCCAGCTGAGACATGGTGAAAGCCGTAAAAGCGCCGACGGCAAAGAGTGGAATCAGCCGATCTGTCACGCCGCCAAACACGATCAGAAGAAGAGCAGAGCCGGCAGTGAGAATCACGATTCCGGCAGAGTGCACCAAGCGCCGCCCCACCGTGGCAAAGACGGGCGGCAAATCCCCCTTCTCAGCGAGGACGCCGCAGAGCCGGGGAAAATCGGCAAAGCTGGTATTCGCGGAGAGCGAGAGGACCATCAGGACGAACGCGATCGCCGTGTAGTAGAAAGCGTTGCGACCGATCACCGCCGCGATGAGCTGCGAAACGACGCTCTCGTAGCCCGGCTGTTCCTGCGTTCGTGCGGTGATCCCGTAACGCTCGGCCAGATAGCCGATACCCAGCAGCAGCACGGTCAGGACGGCGGCGATGATTGTCAACGAGTGCTGAGCGCCGCGCACGCGCGGTTGAGCGAAGATGGGAACGCCGTTGCTGACCGCTTAAATGCCCGTCATCGCAGTGCAGCCATTCGCGAAAGAACGCATGATCAACCAGCCGGAGACCGCGGCGGTGGCCGGCAGCGGCGCAGGCAAGGCGGTGGCCGGCTGCGGATGTCCCCCGCTCACCCACGATTTCCAGATTCCAATGCCGATGATGAAGAACAGGCTCGCGACAAAGCCAAACGTCGGCAAAGACCAAGCCAGACCGGATTCCCTCACTCCGCGCAAGTTGATGAAGCTGACGAGCGCGAGAATCGCCAAGCACACCGCGAGGCGGTGTGCTTGCAGGGAGGGAAGGGCAGACTCGACCGCGCCCACACCAGCGGAAATGCCCACGGCCACATTCAGCGTGTAATCGACCAGCAGCGAAGCGGCCGCCAAATGTCCTGCGCGCCGCCCCAGATTTTCGCTCGCCACCGTGAATGAGCCGCCGCCATTAGGATATGCGGCGATCGTCTGACGATACGAAAGATAGACGATGGCGAGGAGCAGGACGATACAGCCCAGGATGCGCAATGCGTAATGCGGAGCCGTGGACCCAAGCACAGCGAGTACGGCCAGCGCCGCCTCGGGGCCGTAGGCGGCAGAGCCGAGAGCATCCAGGCCGAGGACCGGCACGCCACCAAAAGCGCCCACGCGTTGCGACTCGCTTTCGTCGTTAGCCAGGGGCCGACCGAAAAGCAGGTGGAGCGTCTGCTGCAGGGCCGTCCTGGGCCGTAGCGAAAGTCGCTGGCGTAGGGTTCTTTTTACCGGGGTGTTTTTTTTCCCCATACAGTTCGCGATCGATTCGAGGGTGGAAGAGTTTGCCGGTGGGCGGTGGGAATTGTCAGGCGACAGACTGAACCAAGCGCCTCCTGCGAAGCTAGGTCGCGCCTGAGCTTCACGTGCGGTAAGCCGTGCCATCTTCAGCACGCGCCGGGTGAGTAACGAAGTGGCCGCCTTGGGGGACGGCGATGCGATCGAAATCCCGAGCAAGTGCATGGAGAGTCTCGCGCATTTCAGCTCCGCGAATCGCCCGTCCATGCCCGGTGATGACCAGTTCCGGCTCCAAGGCCGCGAGCATCTCGACCGATGCTTTGGCCGCCTGCCAGTCATGGGTGAAATACTTCGGCGGACCGTGCATCCCCGGCGACTGGGTGGCCACGCTGTAGGCCGATTCCTGTGCAGTTGCGACGAAGGCGTCGCCAACGATGAGTGTCCGGTCCTTCTCGCGCCACAGTGAAATGTGGCCGACTGCATGGCCGGGCGTATGCGGCCAGCGCCAACCTTCCATGAAAGGTACCGAACCATCGGCAGGAAGATTTTGTCGTGAACTCACATCCACCGGATCGCGCGGAAATAAAGGCACCAGCGTGGGCATGATGCCGCCGCCAACCGTGGTATCCGGCGGCGGATAAGATGCCGTGCCATTGAGATACGGATGCTCCAAAGGATGCGCGAATATGGGCGCGTTCCAATCCTCGGCCAATTTCGCCAAACAGCCTACGTGATCGAAATGTCCGTGCGTGAGGATGATCGCTGCCGGCCGGCACTCGACACCAAAGCGGTCGGCGGCTGCGTGAGTGATACGGGAGCAGAGGCCCAGGACTCCGGTGTCCATCAAGACCCAGTCCCGGTCCGGTTTTCCCGGTATTCCATAAAATATTACGTTAACCATAGCGAGGCGGCGACAGGCGAGATCGGGAGCAATTTGATTGGTCCCGTCATTGGTATGCGGAAGATCGGCTAAAGCATCTGCGGATATAGGAATCTGTTGAGCCATACTGCCATTTCGCGATTGCCCGACGAGATGGTCCCTGAGCGCGGCATTCTGATTCCACGTTAAGGCCGCACCCTGCATTTTGATTGCCTGCAGATTACCCGGCTTGAGGAACCTCTACCGCAAAGATCCCACTCAGGTATTCCGCCGGTGCAAGCGACGGGGCGTTCCCGATGCGCGAAATCGGATGCCAGCAGAGGCCCCCGCGGCTGTTGCGCTATGCATTGCCGGCGGTACGACGACTGGCGGCTCTGAAGCGTCGCGTTAAGCACCGCGGCATTCCGATCATTCAAGCAGGCGGAGAAGATCTGCTTTCTTCTGGGAGAGTTGATCCAGCGAGCATTGCCGGGGCGTTTTGTCAGGACGCCAGCGCAGGAGCTTCGTGCCATGGCGGAAGCGTCCACCAGTCACGTGATCGTAGCAGACCTCGACGACAAGCGAAGGCTTGAGCGGTTGCCAACTCGTGTCCTTGCCCGCACTCCAGCGGCTCGGACCGCCGGGCGCTTTTCCGGTGAAGCCCGGTGGAGCAATCAGCTTCTCCAGTTTCTTCGTTAATGCCGGCCGATCCGCGATCGCGATGCCGGAGGTGAATCCCACATGGTGCAAGAGGCCGTCTGCGTCGTAGAGGCCCAGCAACAATGAGCCAACGACTCCGGTCTTGGTGCCGTAGCGAAATCCGCCGACCACACAATCGGCGCTTCGGAAGTTTTTGATCTTCTGCATGCCGTCGCGTCCACCTGCTCGGTAGTCGAGATCCAGTCGTTTGGCGATGATGCCATCGAGCGTAGCGCCGGTTTGAGACAACCATTTCTTCGCCTGGGCCAGTTTCGAAGTGGCGGGAGAAAGACGAATCGAACCCCCTCGGCTCAGATATCGTGAGGCGAAATTTTCCAAATGTGCGCGCCGCTCGCTAAGCGGTTGGTCGAGCAGGGAGCGCCCGTCTGCATCAGCAAGTAGATCGAAAACAACGAAAATGGCCGGCGTCTCTACGGACAAACGTTGGACGCGCGACGCGGCTGGGTGAATGCGCTGCAACAAAGCATCGAAGGAAAAGCCGCGCCCATGCGGAATTGCGACTTCTCCGTCCAAGACGAATCGCTTGGGTGCCACGCTGGCCAGAGCGGCGACAACTTCGGGAAAGTAGCGCCCCAGCGGCTGCAGGGACTTCGATTGCAGTTCAATGCTCGACCCCTCTCGAAATGCTACGCAACGAAATCCGTCCCACTTTGGCTCATATTGCCATTCAGGACCCTTGGGGATGACCTCGACGGAGAGCGCTTCCATCGGAGGCAGGGGAGAGTGGATCTCAAGCGGCATTGCTCAGAGGCGGTAACGGCGCGTGCACGACGTCGTTTACTTTCCAATGGAATGGAATCGCCCTTTTCACGCCTAGCAAGTCGTGCCCTCGCTTGGCTGTACCTGAATTGTTAATGGAAGATGGAGCTCTCCATCGTTTGCCTCGAGGTAATCTTCCACTGCGTGCATGATGGCCAAAGGAAGGTCCCGACAATGCTCTACGAAGATCGGCTCTTTCAACGACGCACCGCCGTCGGCAACCAGCATAAATTCGATTCGTTTCATTGCAGCGTGACGCACATGGGAATTCGCGACGGCCTGAACCATTGGCCGCAAAGGAGGGGCTGAATACCCAGTCTCGCTTAAGAACCTTGCAGAAGGCTTGAAAGACACTGCGGTTTGTCTCTTTCGGCGGAGGGAGACACGCACCACCGAAAGGTACGGCGACATACCAGCAAACCGTTCCTCGTCTAGAAAGCCCTTGGTGCGGTTCAGTCTACCTTCTACCGGCCCATGTACGCATCACCCATACGGATCTTTCTTTCGCTTCTCACTACGTCGCCGGCACATCGATGTGAGAGGAAAAACCGGTTCTCGAGGAAGTAGCCACTTTTCCGAACCAGCAGGTCACGGTCATCACCGTTTCTGCTAGAAGCGGAATTTTTGTGAACTTCCCTTTTTGGTCTGACGATCACACGACGTCATTTTGAAAGTAGGTCCCAAAATTGCTACGCAAGGGAAGTGAAACCGGGCATCCGAAAAAGGAAACTCAGTTACACCTACGTGTTATCCCCACCCCGTGGATAACTCTTCAATCAGAAACATGACATTCACTTTTGTAAAATTGACGGTAACTCCGCGCTTCCTGAATAGATCTGAAGATGCCGATGATCTTTCTGTGCGATGGGGGTTCGCAGGAAGTGGATATTTGTTTCACATTTGTCCGTGTTCGGTGCGCGCTAAAACCAATTCGCACATTTGTAAAAGAAAGATTTGCTTGGAGGCTGAAAGCCTCGTAAAAGCGCGCCTCCTCAACTCGTAAGAAAGGGAAAGTCATGAAGAGATTGTTGTCGATATTGGGAATGCTGCTGCTCGCACTGCTGGTGTTACCCGAAGTGCAAGCCCAAAGTGGTGGCTGGACTTATGGTGACGTTGGGACCGTGGGTATCACCGGCAGCGGAAGTTACAACGCCGGCAACGACACTTATACAGTGCAGGGTTCCGGTGCTGGCATCGGTAATACTACCGACGCTTTTCAATTTGTATCGCGCTCCCTTTCCGGAGACGGAGTGTTTGTGGCCAGAGTATTAAGCCAGAGCGATACGGGTGCTGGAGCGCGCGCGGGGTTGATGATTCGTGATGGTATCAATTCAGGTGCGCGTCAGGTTTTCCTTCACACAACCATCAGTAATGGTCTGTATTTCCAGGCACGTTCCGTCGACAATCAAGCGAGCACCGCCACTAATGTGGCGGGCGCGGCGCCGCAGTGGCTGAAGGTGGTGCGAGAGGGGACTGCGCTCAGTGGTTACTATTCCGCGGATGGAGTCACATGGACGCTGCTCGACTCGATCAATCTCGTGCTTCCTTACCAAGTGACGGTCGGTCTAGCGGTGACCAGCGGAGACGACATGGCCTCGAGCACGGCCACGTTTGACCATGTGCAACTCACCTCGGTGGAATCGCCGACAGGGTTGAGCGGCATGTATTTTCACGGCAGCTTGCTGTCGACCCTACGGACAATTCGCCGCGATGGCGCGATCAACTTCGATTGGGACGGGTTGTCCCCGGATGCCGCCGTCGAGGCGGGCGACTTCTCGGTTCGCTGGAAGGGCGAGGTCCTGGCTACTTTTTCGGAGAAGTACACATTCTACACACTCACCGACGACAAGGTCCGGCTTTGGGTGAACGATCAATTGCTGATCGATAACTGGACGACGCACCCGCTCTCAGAAGACCGGAGTTCAATTTCTCTTACGGGAGGGAATTACTATCGGGTGAGAATGGAGTACGGGCGGACTTCTGGAAGCGGAGTGGCCGTATTGCTCTGGTCGAGTCCGAGTCTGGCCAAGGAAGTCATTCCTTCCCTGGCTTTTCGAAATGGCGATCTTGACGGCGACGGCATCCCGGACACTTGGGAAATGGCCTACGGTCTGAATCCCTATTCTGCTGCGGACGCGAATCAGGATGCGGATGGCGACGGTATCTCAAATTTGCAGGAATATCTCAATGGGACCGACCCGACGGATTATTACAACGGAGTGGCGCCCACGGTCACGCTGGCTGATGGCAACAACCAGAGCGGGGTGGTCAACACCCTTTTCGCGCAGCCTTTGCGCGTGCTGGTGAAAAAGAATGGCGTAGCGCTGAACAATGCGCCGGTAACTTTCGTCGTTACGGCCGGTGGCGGCTTGCTCGCCAACAGCGGTGGAAGCGGCGCGGCGACTTCCTATTCGGTGCGCACGGATTCACAAGGCTATGCCGCTGTTTATTTTAAAGGCGGTTCGCAGGCTGGCGACTCGGCGATTCAGGCCACGGCGGGCACCGCGCCTCAGGTGCCGTTTGTCGCGCGGACACTGACTCCTGGTCAGGCCTCGCTGCCCATGACTGGAATGATGATCTGGCTGATGGGAAACAGCGGCGTTACACTCGACGCCAATGGCAAGGTCAGTAATTGGACCGATGCTTCTGGATCCAATCACCCTGCAGTCCAGACGACGGACACGGCGCGTCCGCTGCTGGTCGCGAATACGTTGAATGGATTTCCCGTCGTCCACTTCGACGGAGCGACGAATTACCTGAGCATTCCTTCGCAGCTGAATGATTTCTCGGCGGGCATTACGGCCTTTGTTGTGACCAAACCGACCAACCCGCGCAACTACGAGCGCTTCTTCGATTTTGCCACCGGTCAGGCTAACAATAACATCCTTCTTTGCCGGAACACGACGACCAACGACCTCCTGTTCCAGACCTATACCGGCGGCGGCGCGACCATGACGGTCACCGCCCCGGCAACCCTCGTCCAAAACACCTTCCAGCTTTTGACCGCCACCCAGGGAGCGGGATTGGCTACGATTTATAAAAATGGGGTGCTGGGTGCTTCCACCACCACCTCGCCGGCTCTGACTGTGGCCACGCGCGCGATCAACTATATTGGCAAGAGCAACTGGGCGGATGCGCTGTTCACCGGCGATATGGCCGAAATCGTGGTTTACAACCGGGTGTTGTCGAATTCGGAGCGGCAGGCAGTGGAAGCTTACCTGAATCAGAAGTATCAGCTCTTGCCCGCGCCGGCGGCCGTTACCGACCTTCTGGCGACCGCGTCCTCCGGCTCGCAGATTGATCTCGCCTGGACTCCGGTGACCGGCGCAAACCAAGTCCTCGTCGAACGCAAAACCGCTGGTGGTTCCTATTCTACGGTTGCCCTTCTGGCCGGCGGCGCCTCCGGCTATTGCGATCAAGGCCTCACTTCGTCGACGGCTTACACCTACCGTGTCACTCCCTCGCAGATGGGGCTCTCGCCGGGTGGGTCGAATGAATCCACAACAACCACCAACGCCAGCGGGATCGTCTCCGTGCCCTCCGACCACCTGATGATCTGGTTGAAGGCCGGCGCGGGCGTGACCCAAGGTACGGGGAGCACCGTCCTGCGTTGGAGCGATATCTCGGGCAATGGCAACGATGCGGTGCAGACGACCGGAGCGGGCTACCCGACTGCAGTGGCGAATGCACTGAACGGCCAACCGGTCGTGCACTTCGATGGGACATCCAGCTACCTGAAAATTCCCGCGACGTTCACGGATTTTACCGCGGGCGTTACTGCATTCATCGTCGCCAAGCCAACCGCCGCAGCCGCCGCGCGTAATTTCGAGCGCTTCTTCGACTTTGGCGTCGGACAGCAGAACTCCAACATTCTCTTTTGCCGATACGGGACGGGCAACGACATCGTTTTTGATACTTTTAATGGAGGGGGATTGAACGTGCAGCTCATCGCGTCGGGTGCTCTCACGCCGAATACGTTCCAGCTCTTCAACGCGAGCCAGACGTCGAGCACGGCTGTGATCTACAAAAACGGGCTGAAAGTAGCGACCGCACCCACGGGACCTCTCCCGTTGGTCGCCCGCGCGAGTAACTACATCGGCAAGAGCAACTGGGGGGCTTCAGATTCCCTTTACGCCGGCGACATGGCCGAAATCCTCATCTATAATCGCTCTCTAAGCGATGCGGAACGTCAGCAGGTGGAGGCATATCTCAATCAGAAGTATCTCCTCGTAACTGCACCTACCGCCGTGACCAACCTGGCGGCGAGCCCGGCGTCGGGATCGCAGATCGATCTGACTTGGTCGGCAGCCACCGGCGCCAACCAACTCCTGGTCGAGCGCAAGGTGACGGGCTCCGGGACCTATGCCGCGGTAGCGACGCTCGCTGGATCGGCGATGGCTTACTGCGACCAGGGACTTACGCCGGGAGCAAGCTATACATATCGCGTCACTGCGTTTCAGATGGGGCTCGCGGCGCTGCCTTCGAATGAAGCGAGCGCGACGACCAATGCTTCGGGCATCGTTTCGGTGCCGGCCGATAGCCTGGCGTTTTGGTTCAAGGCGGGAGCTGGTGTCACGGCAGACGTGAACCAAAAAGTCAGCGCATGGGCGAATTTCGGGTCAGCGGGCGGTTGCGCAGTGCAGGCTACGGCTGGCTTGCAGCCGGCGCTGGTCAGCAATGCGCTCAACACGCAGCCCTCGCTGCAGTTCGATGGGTCGAATGACTCCCTGTCGGCCGGCCCTTCGGGCTTGAGCGGCAACAAATTGACCATGCTTGTGGTGACCAACGGGACGAACTACCAATCGCTTATCCGGATGCAGTCGTCCGGATACCTCGTCTATCCGTGGTCGAATGGGCAGTTCATTCTCAGTAGTGATGGTGGAAACTCCGGCGGCGTTGCCGCCGGGTTGGTGACGAGCCAATGGAACCTCGGTACCGTCCTCTATGATGGAGGAAATCGAATGGCGGCCTATCACAACGGTGCGCTCGTGACCCAGCGGACGGCCAATACCGCGGCTTTGCCCTCGGAAGCGCTCTTCCTCGGCAGTTACAATGGCACTGCGGAATTCATGCAAGGCCAGGTCGCCGAGGTGCTCATTTACTATCGTGCGCTTTCCGATAGTGAACGGATGGCGGTCGAGTCTTACTTGAATCAAAAGTACCAGGTGGTGTCCGTTCCTCCGACCCCGGCGGGGTTGGCAGCGACGCCGATTTCCGCGGGAAATGTGGATCTCTCCTGGATCGCCGTGGCTGGGGCCACACAGTACCGCATCGAGCGGAAGGCCGATGGGGATGCCGGCTACTCGATTGTGGCCGTGATCGACGGGACGACCTATACGGATCGCGGGCTGACCGGGAGCACCGGTTATACTTATCGCATTGTTGCCCTGGGCGTGGGCAACGAATCCGCAGCCTCATCCACTGTAGCGGTGACGACTTTGGGCACCGGCGATTCCCTGCCCCTGGACGCCCTGGCTCTGTGGTTGCGTGCCGATTTGGGTGTCGTCACCGATGTCAATGGCAAGATCAGCAATTGGCTCGACCAATCCGGTGCTCACAACGACGCCACGCAGACCACTGCGGGAAGCCGCCCGGCGTGGACAACGAATGCCATCAATGGTCACCAGGTAGTGACTTTTGCGAACTCGGCCTACATGAACTTGCCGAACTTCGCTTCGACTTTGGCAGCAGGAGAAATGTTCACCATCCATCGCTCCGCATTGAATCAATCGGCCGCCAACTATGTCGGCTGGCATCATCTGGGGAATGCTCCCTCGGGGCATTATCCCTATTATGGGGTGATCTATGATGATTTTGGCAGCAATGTGCGCAAGACCACTGGTACGCCGGTCGTACCGCTCGACCAATACCATCTCTATGACGCGCTTTCCCAGCCAAACGAGTGGACGTCACGGCTGAACGGCGTCCTCCATTACACCACCAATGTAAATACGGTCAGTTTCCCGACCACGCCGCAATTGGCTGTCGACGGTTACTTCTTTGCGGGGGATGTCGGTGAAATCCTCATATTCAAGCGGGCCCTCACTACTGATGAGCGCCACTCGGTAGAGAGTTATCTGTCACGAAAGTACGCCTTGGCAGCAGTGCCGGCGGCGCCGACTTCCTTGACGGCGCGTGCGATCTCATCCTCGCAGATCAACCTTCTCTGGCCGGCGGCCTCGGGATCGATCATCGAATACGTCCT
>Ga0136846_1231756_pt1 | contig 10623 bp, 11 predicted proteins | sample HopSoiMetagenom2_FD_96841 | JGI IMG/M metagenome (GOLD analysis project Ga0136846, IMG submission 96841) | Grasslands soil microbial communities from Hopland, California, USA - 2 Assembly 2016 (version 4) | ecosystem: Environmental > Terrestrial > Soil > Grasslands | place: USA: Hopland... | reverse complement strand
CGGTATTCATTATGGTGCCTATATTATTCCCCAACCTGCTTTATGTCAATACAGGCGTCCGATATTTTTCACTTAGCGACAAACTCACTACAGTCGATTACAACAACCCTGTTGGTGGCGTCGCGGAGCAAACCTTCAGAGCGGAAGGCATTGCACAAATGGCGGGCATTGGTCTGAGTCTTGGCAAACATGCAATCCGGTTTGTGGCAGGCGGTGATTTCTCGTTCAACTTGTACAATTACAGGAACAATAATGATCGTAAAAATGGTATTGGGCTCTGGCCGCATGCAGATGTACTGATATCTGCAGGAAAAAAAATACAACTGGGCGTCACAGGTCAGGCAGGTTCTCTGACATCGCCCAATAGAGCAATCGAAGGCAAGCTAAAAGCTACGTATTATGGCTTTGGCATCAATCTGCGGTATATACTTGTTAAATACAGACCTGTTCAAAATTAAAAAAGCATCCGCAGCTTACGGGCCGGGATGCTGTAGTTGACAGATGCGTGCAATTTGAGCTTAATTTCTCTTTATCCAGTCCAGTATATAGTCTGCATCTTCGCGCCATGTAGGCTGTCCGAGTACAAAGTGATTACGGCCTTCCATTATTTTTATATCGGTAACAGAACCATTGGCTTTGTTATATTTCTTATAGTTTGTCTGGTTTAACGAAGCAGGAATACAATGATCAGTAGTTCCGGCCAGGAACAACAATGGCTCATGCGCTTTGTTGAAATCTACTTTCGCCACGCTGGTAAGCCCGTCCCTCAGTGCCAGTTTTGATTCCGGTATCGCAAACTGTTCATAACCTTTTTGCTGCTGCTCCAGCGACATGCCGTTGGTAAATGCGTATTGCCATGTTTTGAACGACATCTGGTAACTTTTCTTTGTTGAAGTAAAGAAACCCAGTGCGCGCCATGTGGCTTTATAAAATGAAAATTGTGTAGGAATAATGCCTGCAGGCGGCACAGAATGTATCGCAATTCCGGCGGCTGCCAGTCCACGGTTCAGTAATATCTGTGTGATCAGTCCGCCTATGGAATGACCTACCAGTATTGGCTTTTCGGGGAGCTTTGTAATAAAATCCGCGTAACTCTCTATTACATCTTTCAGGCGAACGGAAGCGATGGACGAATGAGGATGCTGGCTGCGCAATACAGCAGCGGGCGCATCTTTCTTTGGCCATGCCGGTGCATAGGTTTTATAACCTTTTGCTTCAAAATACAGCTTCCATTCGTCCCAGCCGGTGTGGCTTACAAATGCACCTGTGATAAATACTACGGTTTTTGACTGGATGTTGCTCATGGGTTTTATTTTTATTGTTTATTGTTTTCTTTATTCGTTGACACAAAGCTATGACCGTTACAAAGCGTGAACAATTGACAAATAAAGACAACTGTTGTACGAATCATCGGCAGCAGGAGTCAATGCCTGGAAATCAATAATCACTGAAAAGCCGCCATAGGAACAAAACATAGTTTTTCCTGCTTATTTTTATAGTATGGATGCACAATTCCGCGCCAGGCACAGCTATCTTACCGACGACCAATGGACAAAATTTACCGGCTTCTTCCAGCGTATGGAAGTTCCTGCAAAAACAGTGCTGCTGCGAGAAGGTGAAATTTCCACCAAAGCTTTTGTAATAGAAAAGGGTAGCCTGCGCGTATGGTTCGACAACAAAGGCCGTGATACTACGTTCCAGTTCTTCTTCGAAGGACAGGGCATATCCAGCCTAGAGAGTTTCAAGAAAAACATTCCCAGCTTTTTTACGATAGAAACACTGGAACCCTGCATCATTTACCGCATTCAGAAGAAAGACCTGGAATATATTATTGCGGAAATAGAAAAGCTGCCGAACTATAACAACCAGTTGCTCGAGTTCCTGTTCGAACGCCAGTTTTACTACATGAAAGAGTTCCTTTCTTTCGTGAGAGACACACCTGAAGAACGCTACCAGCGGCTCATTACCGAACGGCCGCATATTGTGCAACGCGTACCGCAGCAGTACATTGCATCTTACCTGGGCATTACCTCCGTATCGCTGAGCCGTATTAAGGCACGGCTGGCGAAGAAAATGAAAGTGAAAGAAAGTGAAACATGAAACGCTAAAGATGAAAGTGTGAATAGTGAGGAGGTGAGCAGTAAGAGGAAAGAAAGAAACGCCACACCAACAACCATTAACGAACAACAATCAACCAACTTACAAGAAATTATCTTTTGTTATTTACCACTCCGCAGATGCTGCTTTCCTTTGCATAAAACAACAAAACATGAAAGCAGCAGTATTGCACCAGTTTGGCACAGCACCACGTTATGAAGATTTTCCGGATCCTCAACCTGCCGGCGAAAACGAAATGCTGATGCAGGTAAAAGCAGCTTCTATAAAAAATATAGATCGCGGCAGGGCATCGGGTACACATTACGACAAATATGCCCAACTGCCTGTAGTGGCAGGTATAGATGGCGTTGGCATACTGGAAGACGGCCGCCGTGTGTATGCGATGTTTAACGATGGCATGATCGCTGAGAAAGCAGTTGTAGAACTGAAACGCTGTATTCCCCTTCCCGACAATATTGATGATGTGACTGCCGCTGCACTTCCCAATCCCGGTCTTTCGGCGTGGTTTGCGCTCTACTATCGTGCTGCGCTGCAACCCGGCGACAAAGTACTGATCCTCGGAGCAACAGGTGTTACCGGTAAAATGGCCATACAGCTGGCAAAATATTTTGGCGCGGGGCGCGTAATTGCTGCCGGTCGCAATGAAGCCATGCTGGCAAAGCTACCGGAGCTTGGCGCTGACGCTGTTATTTCCATGGCACAGCCCGAAGAACAATTTACCGCCGCTATAAAAGCCGAAGCTGCTGCAAAACCTTTCGACATCGTGATCGATTATGTATGGGGACGCCCTGCAGAACTGGTACTGGATGCTATTTCCGGCCACGATCTCAATGCCGCTGCACACCGCACACGTTATGTGCAGGTAGGCAATATGGCAGGCCAGACCATCAACCTGAAGGCAGGTATACTACGCAGTACGGCTATAGAATTGTACGGTGTTGGGGGTGGCTCTGTACCAAAAGAAGTAATGCAGAAAGTGCCCACAGAAATATTGCCCAAACTGGTAGAACTGGTAGCAACAGGAGTGATAAAAATAGAAACAGAAGCTGTGCCGCTGGCCGATGTAGAAGCCGCCTGGGAACGCGGAGATAAAGACGGGAAGCGGATTGTGATAACGATGTAAAAGATTATTATATTGTACAAAGCCCGGACAACATTATATACCCGGGCTTTGTATACGGCAGTTTTGGTGTTTCGAGTTACGACCAGGCATTATCATGCATCTTAATTATTACTTCTTTTATTTTACAGGCGTGAGTTTTATCTCTTCGTGATGTTTGGCAGTTATGACCGTTTTTCGCTGTTTACAATTGTCTTTCTGAATCACAATTTTCATGCGCTGACAGTAAAATCCCCCGCGTTGAGATACGATTTTGAAATACCCATTCGAATCGGTAGTAACAGAATCGGCTATTGAATATTTCTCCCACACAGTGGCACCAGCTACAGGCAACTTTGTTCTTTTATCATACACAGTGCCCGCGGCTACAATAGCATAGTCACACGATGACAATAGAATGGGCAGCAAGCATATAACAGGCACTAAAGCCCGGCTCAAAAGGTTAGATTTACGCATTGAAGAGATTTACAGGTACAGCACAAACATAAAGAATTCCGTATAAGATCATATCCGCTTATAAGGTATCATCAGCTCCACTACTACCCCGGTTGTTTCACCCTGCCTGTTTTGTACAGACACACTGGCCGTATGACCGGTTTCTTTACTGGCGATTTCCAAACGTTCACGTGCTATACGTACGGCCAGCGATTTACGGCTGGTTGCTGCTTTCTCCTGCAGGCCCGGGCCATTATCTGTTATGGTACAATACAGGCTGCCCTCCTGCCTGCTGATATGTATGTCGATAGATCCTTTGTGCCGCACTCCCCTGATACCGTGATATATGGCATTCTCTACAAACGGTTGCAGCAACATAGGCGGAATAATAATATTGTCCTGCTCATATCCTTCATACAATTGTATCGAATAATCGAATGCATCTTCAAAACGCATTGCCTGCAGGCTTATATAGTTCCGAAGTGCTTCTATCTCATCGTGCAGCGGGACGTAATTTTCGCGCGAGTTTTCGAGGCTCGCACGCAGCAGGCCGGCAAACTGCTGCAGGTAAAGGATAGCTTTAGCATTTTCATGATTGTGAATAAGATTCTGCATTACGCTCAGAGAATTAAAAATAAAGTGTGGCTCCATCTGCGTACGCAGTAACCTTTGCTCCAGTTCTGTTTTATTATTGCGTGCTTCCAGCAGTTGCTTTTCTGTGCGCAGTTTACGCTGCCGCGCAAGCAGCAGTAATACAATCACCGTTACGGCAAACAACAAAATGCCCAGTATCGTTACAATAAGCAGGTTGTTCTTTTCCCTGATCTTTTGTTTAGCTGCTTCATTGACGTTGCTCAGCCGGTCTATATTTTCCTGTTTGTCTGCAAGGTTGTATTCTGATTCAATAGAAGAAAGCATTTTCGACCGGTCACTGTTGCCCAGGTCTTCCAGCAAAGAATCATAGGCCAGGAACGATCTTTCAGTCTCTTTATCGTTCCCGTACAGTGTTTCATAACGGGTCTTATGATGCAGAAAATCCTTCAGCTCATCTTCAGGCAGAGGGTCCGGGCTGTCTTTAAGTATTTGCTCTGCCACACGTAAATTTTTTGCAGCTTCTGCAGGCTGATGCAGGATCGTATATAATTCAAGTTTGGTATAGGCCCCCTGGAAAGGATCAAATGCCCAATCTGTTTTTAAAACATATTTAAGACAACTGTCGTATTGCTTCGTACAATAAAAATAATTGGTCTTACAATTGAACCATGTATTATCCAGCTCTTCATCCGGATTGACCGCTCTCATTTTTTCTTCTATATCAAAATAAGTCTTTGCAGTATCATACTGCCCGCTTGCGAGTAGTGACATAAAATACCTTTGCAACGATCCTTCATAATCTAACGGCTTTTCTTTAACCTCTTTTTCTGCAAGCAGGTAGGAAGCTTTTGCAAAACGCAGGGACTGTTCATTCAACTGACATACCTGGTTGGTAGCCGACGCGTTTGACAATATTGCGCTCAGGTCTGATATTGTTAATATAGTATCCATTTCGGGCAAAAGGCTTATGGCTGCGGCTTTAGAACAGTAATAGTTTGCCTTAAATATATCCATACGCAAATCCATCATCGTTGCGCCGATTATTTTATAACAATCAAGCAGGGGGCGTAAAAAATCTGTGTGGCTCTCGAAGTAAGGCTGTACCTCCTGTGCATATGCCAGGGCTGTATCGGGTATTTTCGATATAAAATAAAAACGGGACAGCGTATTGCAGACCATAGCATGAGTAGCAGAGTCTTCGGTATACGGAAAATCTGTACTCAGCCTGCGCAATGTATCTTTTACCCAGCCGGGGGCTTTTTTAAGCATACTATCACGATTGTTTGAAATACTGTCACAAAGCTGTAGCACGCTTTTATCTGTCAGTTCCCTGAAAGTCTTATTGTATAGATGTTCTTTCTGTTTACAGGCTGCGAAACAAAGCAATATCAGCAAAAAGATAAGTATACGGTTTGGTATTAACATAGGTGGGTATTTTTTGTGTGCCCGGCCGGCAAATAATATGCGGTATATTAATAACCGGAAGTTTAGGCACTTATTGCACGCGGCATTGTTAAGAATGCATATTTATAGCTACTGCTTCCCGGATTGTCACAGCAGTGTTGCACAGCAGTATAATAACAAAAAGACCGGCAATATACCGGTTTTCCTGTTTATTAACTTAACCGTTATAGAACTTATTACCATATCGCAGCCGGGTCATGAAGAACTGCAATTGCGGGTGTGGAGGACGTCTTCTATCTCGCTCAGCTTAACCCCTTTTGCTTTAAGCAGGATAAGTGTGTGGTATAACAGGTCTGCGGCTTCATTCTTAAAAAGATCGGAGTTATCGTCTTTTGCTTCTATGACCAGCTCCACAGCTTCCTCACCAACCTTTTGCGCCACTTTATTAATGCCTTTACTGTAAAGCCGGTTAGTATAAGACAACTTGTCGTTACTGTCAATACGCTGTGCAATTATCTCTTCCAGCATATATAAAAAACCTTTCCCGGTGGCTTCACCAAAACAGGATGTAACGCCTGTATGACAGGCAGGGCCATCCGCCTGTACCCTAATCAGCAGCGTATCGTTATCGCAATCGGCACTCATCTCTTTTACACGTAAATAGTTGCCGGAAGTAGCGCCTTTCGTCCATAGTTCCTCCCGGCTTCTGCTGAAAAAAGTGACTACCCCTTCTTTTTGCGTTTTAACCAGTGCTTCCTCATTCATATAGCCCAGCATCAGCACCTGCAGGCTTATATTATCCTGGATAATGACTGGCACAAGCCCGTTTGATTTATTAAAGTCTATATTCATCTTACAGGAATATTTTGGGTAGTTAAATATTTTTTGAGTGTAGAGATCGGCAGTGTATCATAGTGAAATATACTGGCCGCAAGCCCCGCACTGGCTTTTGTCTGCTCAAACAATAAACGAAAATCATCTGCGCTCCCCGCCCCGCCCGAAGCCACCACCGGGATGTGCAATACATCACTGATCCTGGCGGTTATATCCAACGCAAAACCTGCTTTTGTGCCATCATTATTCATAGATGTGAGCAGTATTTCCCCTGCGCCCATTTGCTCTGCCTGCAGTGCCCAATCTACAGCGTTCAAAGCCGTTACCGAACGTCCACCGTTTACAAAAACCAGCCACTCGCCAGCTACCAGTTTTGTATCAACAGCAACAACCACACACTGACTTCCGAACTGATCTGCGATTTGCCTTATAAGCCCGGGATTGCTGACAGCTGCAGCATTGATACTTATTTTATCCGCACCGGACCGGATCAGAACAGATACATCTTCAAGCGAGCAGATGCCGCCACCAACCGTAAACGGTATGTTGATCTCTCCGGCTATTCTCCTGACCAGTGCTGCCAGTGTTTTCCGTTTTTCATGCGTAGCGCTTATATCCAGGAACACGAGCTCATCCGCGCCGTCAAGCACATATTTCCGCGCCAACATTACCGGGTCGCCCGCATCACGAAGTCCTTCAAAATGGATGCCTTTTACTGTTCGCCCATTTTTAATATCCAGGCAGGGAATGATTCTTTTTTTCAACATAAACTACTGAGTTCTTTTAGTGAAATTCTGTTTTCATAAATAGCTTTCCCGACGATAGCGCCTGCACAGCCGGCAACTTTCAACCGCTCCAGGTCCTGCAGCGATGCGATACCGCCACTCGCAATCAGTCCAATATTCACTTTGTTTATAATCTCCCCGTACAGCTCTATGGACGGGCCTTCCAGCATACCGTCCTTATTGATATCAGTACAAATAACCTTAGTAATGCCTTTGGCTGCATAATCCATAATAAACGTAACCACATCCAGGTCCGACTGCTGCAGCCAACCATGGGTGGCAATGATTCTATTCTTACAATCGGCACCCAGTATGATGCGCTCCGGGCTATACTGCTCCAGCCAGCCGGCAACGATTTCCGGATGATCAACAGCGATACTGCCGGCAGTTATTTGCCTGGCGCCACAATCAAATGCGATGCGGATATCCTCATCCGTTTTTATGCCACCGCCAAAATCTACCCGGAGGTTGGTTTTTGCTGCAATCAGCTGCAGTATTTTATGATTTACAATATGCCCGGACCGTGCGCCATCAAGGTCTACCACATGTACATACTTCATACCGCCGGCCTCCATCGCAAGCGCTACTTCAAGCGGGTCTTCATTATAAATAGCCTGGCTGTTATAATCACCTTTGCTTAACCGGACACATTTACCATTAAGTATATCGATAGCCGGAATGATATTCATAATTCAAGAAAGTTTTTAAGGATTTGCTGACCTATTCCGGCAGATTTTTCCGGGTGAAACTGGGTGGCGTAAAAATTCTTCCGGCACAAAGCCGCACTGAATGGACGGGTATAATCACAAACAGCAATCGTGTCTGCACATAATCCTGCAGCATAGCTATGTACAAAATAAACATCATCAACATTAGCAATACCGGCGAAAAGCGGGCCTGTTGTTTGTTTCAAATTATTCCAGCCCATATGTGGCACCGGCTCTGTGGGTGGCAGCTTTCCAACTACCGTATCAAATATCCCCAGGCACTGCGTATCATCCTCTTCCGAATACCGGCACATCAGCTGCAGACCCAGGCAAATACCTAGTACCGGTTGTTCCAGTTTCCTGATCACTTCATCCAGCCCACGATCTCTGAGGTAAGCCATAGCCATACCCGCGGCTCCCACACCCGGCAGCATCACTTTATCTGCCTGCCGTAGCTGTAGTGCGTCGTCTGTAACGAGGTAATCATAACCCAAACGCCCAAGTGCATTGGCTACAGACAACACATTGCCGGCATTATATTGAACGATTACTATCATAAAATTCCTTTTGTGCTTGGTATGGAAAAATGCCCTGTCCTGCGAACCGCCTGTTGAATGGCTTTTGCAAAGGCTTTAAAAATGGCTTCGATCTTATGGTGTTCATTGTTGCCTGTCGCCTTAACATTGAGGTTGCACCTGGCTTCATCACTAAACGATTTAAAAAAATGAAGGAACATTTCTGTGGGCATCGCGCCAATCATTTCCCGCGTAAAAACAACGTCCCAAACCAGCCATGGCCTGCCGCCAAAATCAATAACTACCTGCGCCAAAGCATCATCCATCGGCAATAAAAACCCATACCTTTCTATACCTTTCTTCTGTCCTAATGCTTCACTAAAAGCTGCTCCCAGTGCAATTGCCACGTCCTCAACAGTGTGGTGCTCATCAATATGTAGATCACCTTTTACCTGTATATCCAGGTCAAGGCGGCCATGCTTTGCCAGTTGCTCCAGCATATGATCAAAGAAACCAATGCCGGTGTGAAGCCTGCTTTGGCCTGCGCCATCTATATTGAGCCGCACCGTAATATCAGTCTCTGTCGTTTTCCTTTCTATCGTTGCTGTACGTGGCTCATTTTTCAAAAGGTCATAAACAGCAGCCCAGTTCACTGTGCTCAGGATGGCATCTGGATGCATATTTTCATTCAGATAAATAGCTTTGCAGCCTAAGTTCTTTGCCAGCTGTAAATCAGTTTCCCTGTCGCCGATCACATAGCTGTTTTCAAGATCATACGCTCCCTTCAGGTAGTGTGTAAGCATGGCTGTTCCCGGCTTGCGCGTAGGCAGGTGCTGGTGCGGCAGAGACCGGTCGATCAGTACTTCACTAAATATGATCCCCTCATTGGCAAATGCCTTCATTATTTTATTGTGTGCAGGCCAGAAGGTATTTTCCGGGAACGAATCAGTACCCAGGCCATCCTGGTTGGTAACCATCACCAATTCATATTCCAGCTCCTGCGCAATACGGCCCAGGTATTGAAACACACCCGGGTAAAACTCCAGTTTCTCCAGGCTATCCAGCTGGTAATCCTGCGGCGGCTCGATGACTAAAGTACCGTCGCGGTCAATAAATAATACTTTCTTTTTCATAAAATGGTTTGAAAAAACGATGATTGGATTTGCTGCAATGCATCAATGAGCAGACTGTTTTCGGCCGGGCTACCGACGCTGATACGTATACAATTCGGTACATCTCTGTGCCTGTTGCGGACAATAATATTTCGTGCACGTAGCTGATGACAAACCCATGCAGCATCGGCTGTTTCCACGAGCAAAAAATTAGCATCGGAAGGGTATATTTTTTTCACAAACGGCAAAAGCAATATCCGCTTTTCAAGTATCACTCTCTGTTGTATGAGCAGGTTTCGGTTCGCTTCAAAGCCGGCTACATCAGACAAGACTTTCAATGCCGCATCCTGGTCGGGCTGACTCACATTGTACGGCGGTTTTGTGTTGAAAAAATAAGCCAGTACCGCAGCTGAAGCAAAAGCAATACCAATCCTGGCACCTGCCAAACCCCATGCCTTGCTAAGCGTCTGTGTAACAATCAGGTTGGGATATTGATCCAGCTTATTGATAAACGAAGGTCGCTGCGCAAAATCAATATAGGCCTCATCCACTACCACAATGCCTTTGAAGCGATCCATTAATACTTCAATGCCATCCAGGCAATTGCCGGTAGGATTATTGGGCGAACAGACAAAGACTACTTTCAGGTTTTCGTCCTGCAACATCTCATTCATACCATCCGTACTCAACTGGAAAGATTCATCCAAAGGTATTTCCAGTAAGGCCACATCATTAATAGCAGCAGCTACCCTGTACATACCATAAGTAGGCGTAAACGTCAATATTTTATCAACCCCGGGCCTGCAAAAAATGCGGATGACCAGGTCAATGATCTCATCACTGCCATTGCCAATAAAGACATTTTCCGCAGGAACATTTTTTAGTGCACCAAGTTGTTGTCTTAGCCTCTGCTGATATGGATCCGGGTACCGGTTGAATGTGCCGAACGGGTTTTCATTGGCATCCAGGAATACACCTTCAGTGCCCGTATATTCAGAT
>Ga0136846_1234479_pt1 | contig 10624 bp, 8 predicted proteins | sample HopSoiMetagenom2_FD_96841 | JGI IMG/M metagenome (GOLD analysis project Ga0136846, IMG submission 96841) | Grasslands soil microbial communities from Hopland, California, USA - 2 Assembly 2016 (version 4) | ecosystem: Environmental > Terrestrial > Soil > Grasslands | place: USA: Hopland... | reverse complement strand
AGAAGTTGGGCATTCGCGAGAGCTACTCCGTCGCGCTGATGAACGCTCCCGATGCCTTTGAGCGCAAACTTAGCCCGTTGCCTCAGGGCGTGCAGATTTCCGGAAATCCCGAGGGCGCGAATGTCGCAGTCCTTTTCGTTAAATCCGAAGCCGAACTGATTCGCGATTTTCGTCCGCTGGCAAAAGTCCTGCCCGCAAAAACCGCGCTCTGGATTTCCTGGCCCAAACAGGCATCGGGAGTCGCGACCGATTTGAAAGAAAACATGATCCGCGAACTCGGCCTGGGCGCCGGGTGGGTGGACTACAAAGTCTGCGCGATCGATGAAACCTGGTCCGGCCTGTGCTTTGCCAGACGCAAGTGAGCAGTTGACAAGTTATTCCTTAAAGGTTATATTCCATAGGTGGAATGGAGTGTCGAATACACCGGCGAGTTCGAGGGCTGGTGGAACACACTGTCGGAAGACGAGCAGATCGTGGTCGCCGCCAAGGTCACGCTTCTGGAAAAACATGGCCCGACCCTCCCTCGGCCGCATTCCGATGTGATCGTCACATCTCGACACTCGAACATGAAGGAACTCAGAGGTAAGTCTGGGGCAAGTTTGCTGCGCGTTCTGTATGCATTCGATCCGCGTCGTACGGCGATTCTCCTCATTGGAGGAGACAAGGCAGGCAGCCCCGCCCGGTATGAAGAATTTGTGCCGACTGCCGATCGCTTGTTCGATGAGCACTTGAATGCCCTGAATAAAGAACGAGGATGATTATGACCAGAAAATTTGAGACTCTGCGAAATAAACTGTCTCCGGCAGCTCGCGAGCGGGCACAGCGGCTGGCCGCGAAGTACGAGTCCGAGATGGCATTGGATGAACTGCGCGTGGCTCGCGACCTCACGCAGGAACATCTTGCTCAATTGCTCGGCGTGAAGCAGGCGGCCGTTTCAAAAATGGAGCGGCGCGCGGACATGTACATCAGCACGCTGCAATCGATCATCCGCGCAATGGGCGGGGAGCTGAGGATACAGGCAGTTTTTCCCCAGGGGAAAGTCGATATCAATCAGTTTAGAAAGTTGAAGAAAGCTGCTTCGTAGGGCACGTCTGAAAGTTGCTCGTTACTTCCATCGCGTCGTTCTTTCGCGTAAACCCGCGGCGACGCGCCGGGTAAAACCCCTACTTGATCTGCACTAATTCGCTCTCCGCAGACTCCGCCACCGGCGCGGGATGCTGTGGCGCTCGCCATCCGTCGAAAATTGACACCTGGTGCACGCAGGAAACTGTGCAATGCGGCGCGCACGATTTCTCGGTCAGGTATTCGCGCCGGATGTCTTCGAGCGTATATTTTTCCAGCGGTATCGCCGGGTACCCCCGCTGCTGGGAGCAATAGTGCACCAGTCCGTCTTCGCAGATGTAGAGATACCGAGCACCCGCGCGGCACTTCCAATCATTGGGCTGGCCGAGGGCGATGTTGTCTTGAAATGAATTGATGCGCGAGAAACTTCGTTTCTCGAGCGCCTTCATCTCGTGGTAAATGTGGCGCTCTTCGTCTCCGAGTGGCTGCAATTGTCCGTCGCCGTCGTGAATGATGCCGATGGTCGAACTGAAGCCCAATTCCAGCGCGCGCTTGCCGATGGTGAGAGCGTCCTGCGGATGATGCACGCCGCCGCCGACCACCGAATTGATGTTCACGTGGAAGTCGGCGTACTCGGCCAGCAATTGCAGTTTTTTGTCGAGAACCTTCAAGCTCTTCTTTGAAACGTCATCGGGATTGACGTTGTCGATAGAAATCTGCAGCCACTCGAGTCCGGCGCGGTTCAGCCGCTCGATGCGCTCAGGGACGAGCAGATAGCCGTTGGTGATCATCCCGGCAACGCTTCCATTCTTGCGGATGCGGGCGATGATGTCATCGAGGTCGGGATGCAGCAGCGGTTCACCGCCGCTGATGGTGATCACCGATGTGCGGAACTCGCCGAGCTTGTCGATCCTTCGAAACATGATTTCGGTGGGGACCGGCTTGGAGAAATCGTCGTACTCGTTGCAATACTTGCAGGCCAGATTGCAGCGGCGAATCGGAATGATATGCGCCAGCAGCGGGTGGTCAGTCGAGAGAAACGCACCCGCAATCTTGCCCGCGCCACGCAATGCGCGAGACGCAGCCTTGAGCCGCCTGTGCAACTTGGATCCGGTGGAGGGCATTCGTTCTATTTTAGATTAAACCACGCCGCCCAGCTAAGTGCATCATTCTGAACAGCGTATGGGAAATCTAGGCAAGCGAAAGGGGCATCAGCGGCGGCGAATCTCGGCTGCGGGTGGCTGGGTGGGTTCGTCTTTCTTGGGATCAGCGGCCTTGGCAGTGTCAACCTGCTGAGCGGACTCCTGCTCAACCTGTAACAGCATGGCGTCAAGGTCGTTTCGCGGATAGAACGTGCCCCGCAGAATCACCCCGGAAATCTTGTGAACGTTGGCGATGTTATCGAGCGGGTTTTCATCGAGCAGGACCATGTTGGCGATGTGGCCGGCCTCGATCACGCCATAACTCTCGAGCTTCGCCATGTACATGGCAGGATTAAAAGTGGCGGCCTGCAACGCTTCGATGGGAGTGAACCCGCCCTGCACCAGCAGATCCAATTCGCGGTGCAAGGAAAACCCGGGGAACAGTTGCGGAGAGGGCGCGCTGGTTCCGGCAAGGAATTGCACCCCGGAGCGCTTCATGTCGCCGACCAGTCGCAGATCGCGCTGCGATTCAGCTATCTGTTCCAGCAGAGTCGACGTAGCCAAATGGCGCGGCGCGCTGCGGTAGCGTGCGGGAGCGTATTTTCCCCACGCAGGCTCTTCGGAAGCTTCTGCCGGTGGCGGTTCCTCCGCAACCAGGGCAGGCACCACCCAGGTGTCGTGCTCGGCGATTTTGCGGAAAACGTCATGCGCTTTATTGGAATCGAAAGTTTCCCACAGCGCGCCGGCGATGTAGGCATGGGTCGCGAGGTCGGAGTTGGCGATGGCTTCGAGGCCGCCGTCGCGCAGATCGTGCTCCTGCCCGGAGCAGGCCAGCAGGATTTCATTTAAATCCTGAATGGTGCGTTGCGGGGCGAGTGGCGATGCCAGCGACAATGGCTGCTGCACCTCCGCCCAAACCGGCTCTGGCGGCTCGATTTCAGGCTGCAACTCCGCTGTGGGCGCCGTCAAGTCAATTCCCGTCGCGTCCATATTGCGGATTCCCGTCACGCCGTTAGCCAGATAGAGAGAGAAGAGAGACTTGCGGCTCCACCCAGCGGCCGCCTGCGCGGAGAGGTGGGCGCTCATATCCCAAAGGCCGGGAATCAGGTACTTGGCGTTGCCATTCACCACGTGCGTATGGGCGCCAGTATTGATGACCGCAACTTTGGTGAGGCCCTCGATAACGCCGTCTTTAATGATGACTGTGAGGTTGGGTAGAAGCTGGCCGAAGCGGGTATCAACAACGTTGACGTTGGTGATGATCAGGGTCTCGGGAATTTTCGGAGGAGAGCCCGCCCATGCGAAACCGGCTCCCAATAAGGAAGTGCAAAGCACCAGTCCGATCGCCATGGCCTTCATGGTCCGAACTCCTCAGCCAAACAAAGGCTAGGCGCGGGTCGCCGCCGAGTCAAGTAGATTCAAAAACCGCACTTTCGTTTCGCCAGGCAGAAACGACGCTTCAAACGAGTTGCGTGCCAATTCCCGCAGGTGCTCGTCGGTAAAGCCAAATTCCGCCTGCGCCAGCTGGTATTCGCCCGTCAAGGTAGCGCCAAACATGGCGGGATCGTCGGTGTTCATCGTCACCATCAACCCGTGATCAAAATACTTGCGCACCGGGTGCTCGCCGATTTTGACGCAGCAGCCGGTACGCAGGTTGCTGGTCAGGCAAATTTCGATGGGAATCTGCCGCACGGCCAGCTCCTCAACCAGCTCCGGATCTTGAATCGCCGTCAGCCCGTGGCCGATGCGCTCGGCCCCTAGATTCAATGCTCCCCAAACCGACTCCGGCCCTGCACTCTCGCCGGCATGTGCAGTGAGCCTCAGCCCCTGGTCGGCGGCGTAAGCGTATTGCTCGCGAAAGAGCTCCGGTGGGGCTTTTTGCTCGTCTCCGCCAATCCCGATCCCAATCACATTTCGCTCGCGAAACTTCGCCGCCAGCTCAAACACATCCCGCGCCGCTTCCGGGCCAAACTGGCGGACAGCATCGAAAATCCACAGCAGCGAGATTCCAAAATCATGCTGCCCGCGCTCGCGTCCACGTTCAAGCCCGTCGAAAATGGCCGCAAAATCCAGCTTCCGCCACAAACACACGCCGACCGAAACATACACCTCGGCATGCAGAACGTTCTCGGCCTTGAGCTGTTCCATCAGCCGGTAGGTGATGAGTTCATAATCGTCAGAAGTTTGCAGATCTTCAGTCAGAGTCTTGAACGCCATCAGAAAGCCGTTGAAGTCTTTGTACTGATAAAGCGCCTCGGCGTTGGCGAGCGAGCTCCGTTTCCCATGCCGGCTGCGAAGCTCAACCAGGGTGGCGGGAGTAATTGATCCCTCAAGATGCAAGTGCAGCTCAGCTTTGGGGAGTGAGCGGATGAGGGCCGACGGCATAGTTGAGATTGTGCCTCAAAAGCCTGCACGCCGGGGGAGTGGCCGGGGTGGAATACTCCCGCAGAACTGACCGCATGACACGGCAACCGCTAACCCGCTTTCGCAAATTCGCTATGCCGCCGGCTGTACAAGACGTAAATGGCCAGTCCAATCGTCAGCCATACAAAAAATCTTAACCACGTGATTACGGTCAGTCCGGTCATCAGCCCGCCGCAGAGGACGACGGAAATGAGTGGGAACCAGGGCACCAGCGGAACCCGGAACGCTCGCGGGCGGTCGGGCTGCCGGCGACGCAGGAAGATCACGCCCAGCGAAACCAGCACGAATGCAAAGAGCGTGCCGATATTCGAAAGATCGGCAGCGTCGCCGATGTCCACCAGGCCGGCGGGAATTCCTACGGCGAAACAGGCGATCCACGTGGACCAGTGCGGCGTTTTGAATTTGGGATGGACTGCGGAAAACAGTTTAGGCAGCAGTCCATCGCGCGACATTGCGTACCAGATGCGTGCCTGGCCGTATTGAAATACCAGAATGGAGGAAATCATTCCCATCAGCGCACCCAACACGATCACCGAACGGAAAATCGGGTGCGCGCCCAGGGCTTTGAGCGCATATGCCACCGGCGCTTCGGCTGCGGCGCCCGAAACGAAGGTCGTGTACTTGAGCATGCCAAGCAGCACCACCGCGACGCCGACGTAAAGAATGGTGCAAACGATGAGCGACGCGATGATCCCGAAGGGCAGGTCGCGCTGCGGTTTGTGGCACTCCTCGGCGGCGGTCGAAACTGAATCGAATCCGATGTAGGTAAAAAAAACAATCGCGCCTCCGGTAACGATTCCGGCAAATCCCGACGGCGCGAACGGGTCCCAGTTGGCTTTGTTAACCAGCATTCCGCCGACGACCAGGAAGGTGAGAATCGCGCCGATCTTGATTGCGACCATCACGTTGTTGGCGCCCGCCGATTCGCGCACGCCGCGCACCAGCAGCAGGGTAAGAATAAATACGATGAGAAAGCCTGGCAGGTTGAAATAGGCGCCCGTCCAATGCCCCGCCGCCCACACCGGGCTCGACCATCTGTCGGACAAATGAATTCCGAATGCGGCCAGTTGCGCCTTCGAGTAGCCGCTGAATCCCACCGCCACGGCTACGTTGCTGACAACATATTCAAGGATGAGGTCCCACCCGATGATCCACGCGAAGATTTCGCCCAGGGTCGCGTACGAATAGGTGTAAGCGCTGCCAGCGATAGGGATCATCGAAGCGAGTTCGGCATAACACAATCCGGCAAAGCTGCATGCGATCGCGACCAGGATGAACGAAATCGCTATCGACGGTCCGGCAGCCGGACGTCCATGCATCAGCGCGCCGGATGTGCTGCCGGTTCGCACCAGATTCAGGAATAGATCGAGCACTTGCGCGTGCAGAATGGACGGCGCTTCGAAGTGCTCCCCGGCGGCGGCGGTCCCGGTGAGAACAAAAATTCCCGAGCCGATGATTGCGCCAATACCAAGCGCCGTCAGCGACCATGGTCCCAGACTCTTCTTCAGACGATGTTCGGGATTGTCAGCCTCGGCAATCAGCTTGTCGATCGACTTACAACAGAGAAGCTGGCTCTCCGAGGTACGGATGGTCTGGTTGGACTCGCCCAAGGTTGGCTGTGCCAAACGGTTGTTGTCTCCTGAAATCTTGGATGCCGTGCTGGCAAAAAGGCGCCCGCCGGAGCAGGCGCCTTATTGCTTTACCGTTTCGACGTGCCGCGAACCAGCTTCTTTACCTTGCGTTTTTGCGAACCGCGGGCGTACTCGCGGGGCTTGAGCGGCTGATCGGTCTTTTTCTTTTTGCGCGAAGCGCGTTTAATCTTCTTGCGTTCGTCTTTGCTGAGTGCGGATGTGTTGGCCATGAATGCGGAACCCCAATCTAAAATTTGTAATGCGGTAATCGGATAATTTGGTAATTTGAAGCCTGCTGCACCGGGAGTTCTAAAATTACCAGATTACCCAATTAGCCGGTTGCGTCACCCCTTCTCCAGCTGGGCGTACTTCTCTACTAATTTCTTCAATCCGAAGCGAGGGAATTGTACCGTAATCTTGGCCTCCTCGCCTTCTCCTTCACGCTGATAGACCGTGCCTTCTCCATATTTTGGATGCTTCACCTTCTGCCCGGGACGAAATCCGCGGCGGCCTTTCGGCTCCTCCACCGGCACCGCGGGACGGGTGAACTTCTTTCCTCGCGAAGCAAAAAACTCGGCAATGTTGTCGATCGAATTGTACTTTGCACCCGAGTAGGCCTGAGTGCGCTGCGGCTTCTCCACCCAATTGGCCGACTGGTCTTCGTCTTCGTAAGAATATTGCGGATCGGAGTGCGTATCAGCACGGCGGTTTTGACCCTGTGCGCCGGACACTCCGGTCCGGCGGAGTTGACCTGGTCTCTGAGAGTTGCCGGACGAAAGTGACCGAGCACCCGCTGCCCGTCCCCGGCCGCCCAATTCCTCCAGCAGCTCTGCTGGAATCTCTTCCAAAAAACGCGACGGGATGCTCGCCTCAGGCAAGTCGGTGCCATAACGCCGCCGGTACACCGCTCGCGTGACCACCAGTTGATCCATCGCCCGCGTCATGCCGACATAACAAAGCCGCCGCTCTTCTTCAACGTCATCTGGATTCAGGAATGTCCGCGAATGGGGGAACAGCCCTTCTTCCAGGCCGCACAAAAATACTAGCGGGAACTCCAGCCCTTTGGCGGCGTGAAGCGTCATCAGCGTGATCTGCGCCCGTTCATCGTAGGCGTCGGCGTCGCTCACCAGCGCGGCGTGATCCAGAAACTGGTCGAGCGTTTCGCCGCGGTCTTTGGAATCCATCGCCGCATTCACCAACTCGCGCAGGTTTTCAATTCTCGAGTAGGCCTCAGGCGTGTCTTCGGCTTCGAGGATTTTTATGTATCCGGTGCGGTCGATCAGAAATTTTAAAATTTCCGCCGTGTTGGCCGGCCCGCCGGGCGAGCGGAAGCCTTCGACGGGTGCGTCGTTAACCGCTTCAGGCGCGGCATCTTCTGCGTCGTCGCTCCGCCCCAGCGACTCTCCCTCGCGATGCGAGGTCTCGGCGTGAATGTGCTCGCCGCCGCCAAAATCAAACGCCATGGGATCGAAGTCGGTGGTGTCGTCAACTCGAAATGCGACATCCGAACCGTTTTGCGGCTGAAGATCGGACGTCGCCAGTTCCCGCTCCCCTCCACCCGCGGCCGTATCCTGCAACCGCTGCGCATACGTGCCCGCCATGATGGCCCGCGCATCCTCAACCAGATCGCGAAATGATTTCAGCGCTTCGAGTGCCCGTGCCGGAAGCAGCGACCGCTTAACGGACTCGCCAATCGCGCCCCACAACGAAATTCCGGTTTCGAGCGCGACCCGCTCGACGGTTTCCATCGTGGTCTTGCCGATTCCGCGAGGCGGAGTATTAATTACGCGCAGCAGCGAAACCGAGTCGTCAGGATTGTGAATGACCTTCAAATACGAAATCAGGTCTTTGATTTCCGCGCGCTCGTAAAACGAAAATCCGCCGACCACGTGATACTTGAGCTGATATCGCCGCATCGCTTCTTCAAATAATCGCGACTGCGAGTTGGTACGGTAAAGAATCGCGGCTTTCGCGTCCTCGGCGCGCTCCGTAGCTTCGCGCACATAGCGCGCAATCGAATCTGCGGCGAACAGCGCCTCGTTTTCGCCGTCCGGCGCTTCGTAGTATCCGATCTTGGTGCCGCCCTGGCGCGACGTCCAAAGATTTTTTCCCTTGCGCCGTAAATTGTTCGACACCACCGCCGACGCAGCCTGCAGAATGTTCTGAGTCGAGCGATAGTTCTGCTCCAGGCGAATGATCTTCGCTTCGGGAAAATCTTTCTCAAATTCCAAAATGTTGCGGATGTCGGCGCCGCGCCACGAGTAAATCGACTGATCTTCATCTCCCACGGCGCACACGTTGTGCCGCGAACCGGCGAGCAGCCGCATCAGTTCGTACTGCGGACGATTGGTGTCCTGATATTCATCCACCAAAATGTACTGAAAGCGCTGGTTGTAATATTCCCGGACCGTCGCCGCCGATTTCAGCACCCGCACCGCTTCGAGCAGCAGATCGTCGAAGTCGAAGGCGTTGGCCTTGCGCAGCTCTTTGCGGTACTCCTCATAAATCTGCGCCACCCGCTCGGTCTTGGGGTCGGCGGAGTTCAAATAGACCTCCTGCGGATCGAGCATGTGGTTCTTGGCCCACGAAATATGTGACAGCACGGTGCGCGGCGTCAGTTGTTTGTCGTCAATACCCAGCCGCTTCATCACTGACTTCGTGACCTGCTGCTGGTCCGACTCATCGTAGATCACGAAACTTTTTGTGTGGCCGATCGCGGGCTGTCCGGGGACGGACGATGGAATGCGCAGGGCTTCAATGTCGCGGCGCAGCAAGCGCACGCAAAACGAATGGAACGTCGAAAGCACCGGCTTGGCAACCGAGAGCCCGCCGACCAGTTTCTCCACCCGCTCGGCCATTTCCGCCGACGCTTTGTTGGTGAACGTGACCGCCAGAATCGATTCGGGCATCGCGCCCACATTTTCGATCAGGTGCGCAATGCGATAGGTAATGACGCGCGTCTTCCCGCTGCCGGCGCCGGCCAGAATGAGCACCGGGCCGTCGGTGGTTTCAACCGCCTCACGCTGCTGCGGATTAAGTTGGGAGAGAAAGGACAAAAAGGGGACTCGCTGCTTTAATTTTACAGGAAGCGATTCTTCCCGCCGGTCGCTGGCGCACCGAGGTCTCCCAGAGGTGTGTCTTGAAACGGTGCGGCTTCAGCCGCACCGTTCAGTTTGGAATTTGAATAAAGCGAGCTTCAGCTCGGCGAGCGGCTCGCTGCGCTGGCGCACCCATTTTTTTAAACGAATTTACGGTGCCGCTGTAAGCCGCGCCCTTTCAAAGCCTGGCTGCGATTGAACCAGCCACGTCTGGTCAACATTGGGCTGATTCGGATTTCGGATTCTGAATTAACGCCGCGTCTCGGCGATGATTCATTGCCTACAATCACAATATGGCAAGGTCCTGTACACGTGATCAACGACGAAGCCTCAGTAGCGGAAGGTGTATTTCAGCTGCGCGGAAATCTCGCGCGGATTTGCGAAGTGGGTGCCGCCAAATGTGTTGCTGTTGTCCAGCATGTATCGCTTGTTCGCGAGGTTCAGAGCGGTCAAGCGCAATGAAAAGTTTTCCCCAAACGATTTCGCAAGCGCCAGATCGAAGGTCGTGTGCCCGGGGAGATGCGCCGGCCCATCCGCGTTGAGAAAGCCGGAGCCGTAGGCCAGATTGAAATCCACCGAACTCTTCCAGGGCAGGCTGGCGTTGAGCCCCGCGGAGAGAGTGTCGCGCTGATCATGATCAAGGAAGCAGAGGGTATCGCAGGAGTCCCCGCCGATCAGCCCTCCGGTGACTGCGCCCGACCAGTCAGCGAACTGGTGCGAATAGGCCAGGTGCAGTTCCGCGCGGCCGGCGATCTTCGGGGATGTGCCGGCGGCCTCCCATCCGCGAATGCGCGCGTGAGCGAGAGTCAGCGGGAAAAATACATTGGAATTGCCGAGCGCGTCATGGTCAAAAAAATTGTGCGCGCCGGTGCGGAAGTTGCTCAGGTCGATGGTCCAATCGTGCAAGGGAATCGCCAGGCCGAACTCACGCTGTTCGTCGCGCTCGCCGGGTAGCGGCAAGAAGGTCTGGCTGAGGGCCGGATTATTCACCGTCACCAGCGGCGGAGGTTGATAGTAGCGCCCATAGAATCCGCGGAAAACCCAGTTCAGACGCGGGATCCGCAGGGCGGCGCCTATGCGCGGGTCGGCGGCGTTCTCACTGACGGGGCCACCGTAATGCGTAAGCCGAAGGCCGCCATTAAAGCTGAGCCAGTTCGTCGCCTTGAATTGCTCCTCGACAAACGCGGCCTCGATATTCGCCCACGGGATTGTCCTGGTCGGCGAAACGCTGCCACCGCCGCCGCTGTTATCCACCACGGAATAAAGT
>Ga0136846_1230851_pt1 | contig 10627 bp, 7 predicted proteins | sample HopSoiMetagenom2_FD_96841 | JGI IMG/M metagenome (GOLD analysis project Ga0136846, IMG submission 96841) | Grasslands soil microbial communities from Hopland, California, USA - 2 Assembly 2016 (version 4) | ecosystem: Environmental > Terrestrial > Soil > Grasslands | place: USA: Hopland... | reverse complement strand
TTTATAAAAAAGAAATCAGCGCCGAATGTTGTTGGATCGACAACTAATGAAAAGCTTGTCCCCCGGGAAATAATCACACAAACTATAACCGGGACTGTTTTGAGTTCAGACGGTCTTCCGCTGCAAGGCGCAACTATAATGATAAAAGAGACTAAGAAATCAGTCGCTACTAGCGCCGATGGTCAATTTTCTATTGACGCTGAAGCCAACCAGACACTGGTTGTATCTTATATTGGTTACCGTACAGAAGAACTGGCCATCAACAACCGAAGCACGATAAATGTTACACTTCAAAAACTGGAAAACGAGATCGAACAGGTCGTGGTGACGGCTTTAGGCATCACCAAAAAATCAAAATCCCTCACTTATAATGTACAGGAAATAAAAGGCGATGAAGTGAACCGTGTGAAAGATGCCAATTTTGTCAACTCTTTGAATGGTAAGATAGCCGGCGCTACGATCAACAGTTCTTCGGCAGGTGCGGGAAGCTCTTCAAGGGTCGTAATGCGTGGCGTGAAGTCCATTAATGGCAATAACAATGCACTGTATGTAATCGATGGTATCCCGATGCCGAATAATATCCGCGGGCAGGCAGAAGACATTTTTTCCGGTGCGGGACAAACCGGTGATTTCGTTTCCAATATTAACCCGGAAGATATCGAAAGCATATCTGTATTAAGTGGTCCTTCCGCCGCGGCTTTATATGGCAGCGCTGCCGCAAACGGTGTAATCGTCATCAATACCAAAAAGGGATCAAAAGATAAAACAGGAGTCAGCGTAACAAACTCTACGATGTTCTCGAACCCTCTTTTGTTACCGGAGTTTCAAAATACGTATGGTGTTTCTGAAGTTGGCAGCTATTATAGTTGGGGAGACAAACTGGTTACACCATCCACCTACCGTCCTGCAGATTTTTTCCAAACGGGCTTAACTACATCAACGGGAGTAACACTTTCAACAGGGACGGCAAAGAACCAGACTTATGTATCGCTCGGAAATGTGTACTCACGCGGTATTATCCTCAACAATAATTATGGCCGCTCCAATTTTACCGCCCGCAATTCAACCGCATTCCTGGACGGAAAATTAAATCTCGATATAGCATTTAATACGGCGATGGTCAATGAGCAGAATATGATCACGCAGGGGCAGTATTTTAACCCATTGATCGCTGCCTATCTCTTCCCGCCCGGTGATCATTTTGACAGGGTACAGGCTTTCGAGCGCTTTGATCCCTCCCGCAACCTGATGACACAGTTCTGGCCCTACGGTGACAACGGCTTTATGATTCAAAATCCTTACTGGGTTACGCAACGTGATCTTTTCCAGAATAAAAAACAAAGGTATATGACCACCCTTGCGGCGAAATATAACCTGGCTGATTGGATCAATGTGTCGGTCCGCGCCAAAATGGATAAGGACAACGAAAAAGACGAAAAGAAATTCGCGGCATCCACCAATACGCTGTTTGCTTCGGAAAATGGTTATTACTCTCTCAATTCCCTTGACACCCGGCAGATATATGCTGATGGACTGGTTAGCATAAACAGGACGTTCATGACCGATTACACACTTATTGCCAATGCGGGTGTATCGGTGGAAGATGTTCAGTTTGATCAATACCTCTTTGGCGGCAAGCTACAGGGAGTTGCGAACTTATATACTTATGCAAACGTCAACAGGTCAGTCGCTGATATTTCCCAGGGCGGATACCACAAACAAAAACAATCTGCTTTTGCCAGCGCACAATTAGGATACAGGAGCATGGTTTTTCTTGATGCGACTGCACGCAATGACTGGGCTTCAACACTGGCTGAATCACAGAAGGCATCGTTCTTTTATCCTTCGATTGGGCTTTCAGGAGTTATTACCGACCTGTTTCATATGCATTCGGATAAATTGTCTTACCTGAAAATTCGCGCATCCTATTCGGAAGTTGGTAACGAACCCGATGTATTCCTTACCATACCTACTTATTCGCTCGCAGGCGGTTTCCCTGTTACGCAAACAAGAATGCCGAATCCCGACCTGAAACCCGAGTTGACCAAATCATGGGAGATCGGGTTGAATGCCGCATTGTTCAGGGGTGCATTGAAAATTGATGGGACTATTTACAGTTCCCGTACATACAACCAGTTTTTCCAACCCACTCTTTCATCGGCTTCGGGTTTTACCAGTGTTATTGTGAACGCAGGCCGTGTTGATAACAGGGGCATTGAAGTGTCGGCAAGATATTCTCATAAATTTTATGGCATACAATGGAGCTCTTATCTGAACTATTCTTTGAACCAGAATAAAATTGTCGAATTGCTCCCGGGATGGACCAATCCCGTTACCGGCGAGATCGTTTCATTGCATGAATTGGATATGAGCGGAACGGGCAGCTATAAGATGGTATTGAAAGAAGGCGGTTCGATGGGCGATATTTATGTGAATACGCTCAAGACAGATGAGCATGGCGCCATCTATGTCGATCCAGGATCTCAAACGGTAATAGCCGAACCAAATAAATTTATCTATGCGGGCAATAACAATCCTAAATATAATGTCGGGTGGGGTAATAGTTTGCAATGGAAAGGCATCAATCTTAATTTCCTCTTTACAGCCCGGATAGGCGGTATCGTTGTTTCGAACACACAGGCGGTGTTGGATGCATTTGGGGTTTCAAAACAATCAGCCGATGCCCGCGATGCAGGCGGCGCTCTTGTAAACGGAAGGCCTATCCCGGCAAAAGAATATTATTCAGTTGTTGGCGCGGGTGCATCGGGCGGTATTGCTTCGATGTATTGTTATAGTGCTACCAATGTGCGGTTGGCCGAAGTATCTGTTGGATACGATCTCCCGGTTAAAAAATGGACGAAGTTTATAAAAGATGCAAACGTATCGCTTGTCGGCCGCAACCTTTTCCTGTTGTACAACAGCGCCCCGTTTGACCCGGAACTGACATCGAATACACAAACCTATTTCCAGGGCATCGACTATTTCATGATGCCGAGCATCCGCTCACTGGGGTTTTCTTTAAAACTTAATTTTTGAACCTAATGGCACCAAAAGTTATGACAACAAGTAAAATAAGTTTTTGGAAAAGCATTGCCCTACTGGGCGTGCTGCTAATGATAGGTGCATCCTGTACAAAGGGCTTTGACAAGATGAATACCAACCAGCATGAAGCCACCGAGGATATGATGGCTACAGACAACCTGAAAACGGGTGCTTTCTTTTCTCAAATACAACGGAATGTAATGCTGTTTAAAGATGGAAGCAATCTTTCCAGTGATTACCAGGTGGCGCAGGGACTTACCAGTGATGTTTACTCTAACTATATCGCTCCAACAGGAACATGGTATGGCGGCGTGCACAACGGTTCCTACTATTTCATTTCTGCCTGGATTGAGAAAACTTTTACTTCAGGGTTTGCTTCCGTAATGCCGGCATGGCAATCCATTAAGAAGATCGCCGATGAGCAGGGGCTGCCTGAGATTTCTGCGCTGGCTACTATCCTGAAAGTAGAAGGTATGCACCGCGTTACGGATGCTTATGGACCGATCCCATATAACAACTATGGCAGTGGTGCATTACAAAATGCTTATAGCTCGCAGCAGGATGTTTACAAAAAATTCTTTGATGAACTGGATGCGGCTATTGATGTGCTTACAAACTATGTACAGGGAAATCCCGGAAGGGTCGTGCTCAAGAATTATGACTACATATATAATGGTAATGTTGTGAGCTGGATAAAATTTGCCAATACGCTCCGGCTGCGTTTGGCTATGCGGATCGTGTATGCAGACGCTGTACTGGCCCAGGCAGAAGCTGAGAAATCGATTTCCAATGTATACGGCGTGATCTCCACGACGAATGAAAGGGCGGCGTTGCAACATTCTTCAAGCCTGGTGTATTATCATCCTTTATATGAGATCGCTTACTCGTTCAATGCTGGTGAAGCCCGTATGAGTGCATCGATGGATTCTTATTTGAATGGTTATGCCGACCCACGACGCGCTTCCTATTTCACAAAAGCTGATGATGGCAATTATCATGGAGTACGCCAGGGAATCATCACAACTACCTGGACTCCTTACACCGGTACCAAGATCTCCAACCTGAATATGAACACCAGCACCACACAATTGGTGTGGATGACGGCTGCTGAATCTTATTTCTTACGCGCCGAAGGCGCTCTGCGCGGGTGGAACATGGGAGGTACTGCGCAGAATTTCTACAACCAGGGCATTACGATGTCATTTATGGAAAATGGCCTTGCTGCTTCCGATGCTGCTACTTATTTAGCTAATAATGTTTTAACTCCCGCTGCCTTTACAGATAACAGTGGGCAAAGCGGTAATAATATAGCAACCCCGCCGAGCACGATCAAGATCGCCTGGAATGCCGCTGACAATTTTGAAACTAACCTCGAAAGGATTATCACACAGAAATGGATAGCGCTGTACCCCGATGGTCCTGAAGGATGGGCAGAATTTCGCCGCACAGGATATCCCAAACTTTTTCCTGTTGTTAGTAATAGCAGCAACGGCACGATCAATACTGCTGTGCAGGTTCGACGTATACCTTTTCCGCAATCGGAATATAATAATAACCCAACCGGCGTACAGAGTGGTATTTCACTGTTAGGTGGCCCTGATGGCGGTGGTACGAAAGTGTGGTGGGATAAAAAATAATTAACTGAAAAATTTTCTACAATGAAAATTAGATCGATCCATAGTTTACTGCTGTTCGCATTCATGCTTTCGGTTGTTGGCTGTACCAAGCCGAAAGCATTGGAGATACAGAAGCCATTTACATATGATGAGCAGTATTACGAAAATTTAAGAGCTTACAAGAAAACAAATCATACGTTGGCTTTCGGCTGGTATGCCGCTTATGCTCCTATAGCAGGTGCGGGGGGATACAAGGATCCTGCCTCGTGGGGTGAAAGGATAATGGGTTTGCCGGACAGCATGGATATTGTTTCGTTGTGGATGGGTATACCCGGCATTGACAGTACCAAATCGGGTTATGCTCCGGTCGCCTATTCAGATATGCGTTATGTCCGCAGTACAAAAGGCACCCGTTTCGTAGCGCCTACCATTACACGGATGGATCATGTGATCACGTTAAAAGACGGCACCCAGTACGATTTAAGCCAAAATAAAAATGATGCAGGCATTGCCGTATATGCAAAACACCTTGTCGACATGGTTGTTGATGCTGACATTGATGGCGTCGATCTTGACTATGAACCGGCAGGTGACTGGTTGCAAGGCACAAATTTCACCAAGCTGGTACAGGAAATAGGCAAGACGTTTGGACCGAAGGGATCGAACCCCGAGAAATTGCTGATCATTGATTTTTACAGCCAGGTGCCACCGGTGGAAACAGGTGAATATGCAAACTACTTTATCCGCCAGGCTTATTCGCAGGGAACCGGTGGTGTTCAAAATGCCACAAACCTCCAAAGTTATTATAACGCGGTACAGGCAGCAGTTCCCCCGGGGAAATTCATCGTTACAGAAAACTTTGGAGATTTTTCAGCCAATGGCGGTACACCTTTTACAGAAGCAAATGGGAATACACTGACGACAAACGGAACGATTATGTATTCATTGGAAGGAATGGCAAGATGGAATCCTACACAGGGAAAGAAAGCTGGTTTTGGTGCATTTTATTTTGACCGGGATTATTATTCATCAACGGGTATTCCCTATTACAACGTTAGGCGTTGTATACAGATCGCCAACCCTGCTGTTCATTAAAAAATAATTGTTTAATAAAACTATTTGATACAATGAAACTGACTGCAAAAACATACCGGGGATCAATGGTGATATTGCTCCTCTGTGTAATAAGCTGTAAGAAATCGGATTTTGGCAAGCCGGTTATCCTGATCACGGGTACAGAAGTGAACCCGGTAGTCAAATTTGCAGTTGAAAATACTCCTGCTGAATTTTTAGTGACAGCGACAGCTACTTACAAGGCGGAAGAGGATATGAATGTCAGTTTTGCCGTGGATACCGCTGCTGTGGCAAGCTACAACAAGGAGCATAACACAACGTATTATGTTGCGCCCGCAGCTGCATTCGAAGTTTCTGGATTATCAACTGTTATCAGTACGGGTTCTTCTACATCCACTCCGGTGAGTGTAAAGATAATTTCCACTTCACCATTGATCGACGGCCGCTCTTATCTTATTCCTTTAAGCATTACAGGGATTGCCGGTGGCAGGATGAAGGTGCTGGAATCATCGAGAACAATTTTTTTACGAATAGCAAGGATACTGAGTTTTCCCGCTCTTTCTCTGAATAACGCCACGGGACCAACAACGGGCACACCCGGCACAAGAGGCCGTATCAATGCCACTGCATTGTTTGACACGGCACACCCCGTAATGCTGGCCAATTTTACTGTTGAAATAAAAAATCTTGTGTATGCCTTCCGCGGTGGCGATGGCAATACAAATCCGCAACCTATTCAAACGTTGATCAGCTGGACCAACGTGGCAGAGAATACTTCGATAGGCCTTCGCTATGCTGAATTGGGTAATCCCAATAACTCTTTGCAATTGATCGGCGCACTGGGTGGCGCTTTCGCATATGGATTTAATCCCATGCAGTGGTATATGATATCGATAGTATATGATGGCCACAAAGGCGTCATGTATGTCGATGGTAATAAGGCCGCCGAATTAACGGGTAACATGGTCATGCAGTTTTGCAGGTTGAACATCGGACAAAACTGGGGAGGATACGATACGAAACAATACTTCAACGGGCGTATTTCAGAATGCAGGGTGTGGAGCAGGGCACTAACGCCCGGTGAGATAAAACTTAATCTCTGCGGCGCCGATCCGAATGCTAATGGGTTGCTTGCTTACTGGAAACTTAATGAAGGCTCCGGATCCATATTTCACAATTCATCAGCAGAAGGCAGCAAATACGATATGGACTGGACCAAAGTTTATTGGGACAATGCCGGTAGCGGTGTGCTGGTACAGGCCAACAAATCACAGTATGTGACATGGGCCAACGATAATTTGAATAAGTGCAGTCAATAATGATAACTAATTCTAAAGAATAAGCCATGCTAAAGACTAAATATTGTTTTGCATATATAATGATTGTCTCGGTTCTTCTTTCGTGTAAGAAGAGTGAAACCTTTGACGTAACAGGTAACAAGCAGGTCAAATTCTTTACCAACAATACAGCTTCCGGGAATGCCCCGGATAATTCTATAAGCTATAGCGTCGTCAACATTCCTGATGTGGCAGGAAACGGGTTAGTAAACCTTTCGACGAATCTGCCTGCTGCGATTAAGTTCCCGGTATTTGCAACCAAACCTGTCAGCCAGGATGTAGTGATCGGGGCGGAACTGGACAATTCTTTCATCTCAAAATACAATTCGGCTCATGGTACCAGTTACGCAGCGTTTCCTGCAGGCATTTTAAACACGGCCGGGTTAACAGCACACCTGGTAAGTGGCAATACCAGTTCTGCAGATTCTGTCACCATACAAACGAATTCAGCCCTGGCCAATTCAATGACTGAGAAAGCATACATGGCGCCGATCAGGCTGACCACAGTATCCAATGAAGGTGCGGGCGTGATAACCGATAACAGCACTTCGCAGATCGTTTATATTGTTGCCAATGTTGAGCTCAGAAGAATAAAATATCTCGCGACGACTGCAGACGTGATGGGAACTTTAGTAAGTCCCCGCACAGCCTGGACCGCGACTTTCAACCCGGTGCCTACGACCGTCGGCAGTATTTTAGATGGTTCCACAACCACTTTTTCAAGATGGGCAGCTTCCCCGGGAATTTTGGATGTAAATATGCAGGTTACCAAGAATGTAACGGGAATACGTTTATATACTACCACCTCAACCACGCTTATTCCAACGCAGGTGGAAGTGTATTTAAGCAATGATGGAATTAACTATGACTTTATAGGCGCTCCGTTGCGGGCTAATCTCACCTTTGCTACGAATTATAACTATATTTTATTTTATAAGGCGATACCGGCAAAATACATCCGGCTCAAGTTATCGTATTCAACATCTACTAATACGCAGAACCTGAGAGTAACGGAGTTTGATGTTTATGCCAATTAAAATTATTAATGTATTGTTGACGGATCGGGAGAACATGAAGAAATATGTAGTTATTATATTGATGTTATTCAGTTGCATGGGTTCGATATATTCCCAGAACCCCTCATCGGCTATTGCTTTTGATGAACGGGTGCATGATTTTGGAACTATTTTGGAAAAGAATGGAAAAGTGACCCATACTTTTACTTTCCGCAATAATGCGAAGACCGCTGTCATTATTAATGATATTTATAGCGCTTGTGGCTGTGTCGGTAACATCATTTCAAAAGACCCGGTCAAACCTGGCGCCAAAGGAAAAGTGACGATAACCTTTAACCCCGATTACAAATCAGGTTTTTTTTCCAAGGAGATCGTCGTGTATAGTAATAATGGCCAGGAATATAATCGCATCTGGGTACAGGGAGTGGTAACAGCAGCCGAACACCCGGTCGAAGAAGACTACCCTTATAATTTTGGAAAGGGACTTTATCTCCGGTTGAAAGTTATGGCATTTGGCTATGTCAAACCTGGAGAGACCAAACAAATGCAGCTGCATTACGCAAATGCTACAAATAGAGAGATGGAAATGAAGTTTGTTATTGATGGAAACAAGAGCGGGTTGGTATTTACCAGTCCGGGTAAAATAGGCCCGAAGCAGCGTGGTGTGATCAATTTTTCTTACACAATGCCTGCTACCGCGACAGATGATGTAATGATTCGTGTTTACCCATATGTAAATGGCACCCGGCTCGATGAAACGCTTGACGTTCGTGTACTTAATGAAAATAAATTAAAGAAAACGGGCCGCTAAAATAAATTGAAGATTTTAAATAGTCGTTAGCTGGCAAGCTACGCAGAAATGGTTTAACTGGTTTGTTGTCTAACAATGCTAGTGGGCCATTTTTTTTTGATGTACCTGGGGCCGATCTCGGATCTTCATAATTCTATTTTTTCGCCGTCGGCTGGAATCAGCACCTCATCTTGTAAACCCACTGCGGTGAGCGACCTTCTCAGGTCATCACGCGTGCTGAGGCAATGATTGATCGTGTCCATATGAACAGCAACGATCTTTATACCGGGTAATTTTTCATGTACCTTAATAATATCTTCCGGTGTCATGGTAATTGGATTGCCTGTTAAGAACCTGGCAGAACCGGCATTTACGATGACAATTGTTGGCTTAAACTCGTCCAGTGCTTTATCAACGTCTTCACACCAGATTGTATCGCCGGCAATATATCTTGTATGGTGGCCGTCATTCAACACAAAACCTGACACCTTGCCCATCTTTTCGCCGATCTCACCCGTACCATGTCTTCCGCCAGTGCGATTGAATATGATGCCGTTCCAATCTGGTAATGCGTCTATCGCAAAGACATGTCTAAAGCCCTGTTCTTTTATTTTGGACACATCCGCCGGTTGACAAAAAACAGGTTTGTTTTTATTGATCAGGGCCTGGGCTGCTGTATCCCAATGATCCCTGTGTGTATGAGTGACAATGATAGCATCCGCTTCAATTAACAGCCTGTTTAATTCTTCAGGACCAAAGGGCAGATCTGTCATTGGTATGCGTCTATTATTGCCGCAATCCTGGACCGGATCCATCTGATCTTTCCCGGAAAGCATTGGATCAACCAGCAATTTCATTGAATTCATTTCAATATATAAGGTCGCATGTCTCAGCAGGCGGATACTGTTATTGGGTTTCATTTTTTTGATCAATGGATTTTACAAGCGAGTTGATAAGTTTCCTGACCTGCTGCAGCGTATCGCTGTCAATGATTTTATCATCCTTTACTTTCGTTTTTACAAAAGAGATCAGCAACTGCGAATCAACCGGGATCTCCGATTCAATGACCCTCAATGTTTCCAGTAATGAGTAGTGTGCTTTCTGTCCTGATGATGACGCGGTGATCAACGCCACAGGCTTGTGAGAAAATTCCATTGACGAAACCGTCCAATCGATTGCGTTCTTGAGAGATCCGGGAACACCCATTGCATATTCAGGGGTGCAGATCAATATCCCGTCCGCTTCCTTCAATAGCTGACGGAATTCCAGAACTGCTTCGGGAGGAGTTTCGGTATCAAGGTCAGGGTTGAAATGCGGGATACCGGTAAGTCCCAGGAATATTTTGATATCCACTTGATCCTGGAAAAGATCACAGATCGCCTGTACAAGGCTTAGATTGGTTGAAAAATGCCGGGTACTTCCCGGTATCGCGAGTATTTTTTTCTTATTGATACTGGTCATATAATTAAGCTTGCTTCTCCTGGAAATCCGGTGGCGTTTCAGTTTGAAGATAAATCTCCCGCAATCCCTTTGCGTAGCCCCTGCACTTTGCGACAGTTCTTGTATCGCATCTCAAAGGAAGAACAAAAAACCCAATGTAGAAACACCAGGTTGTATATCACATTGAAAAATCACTGAATTGAGAAAGCTCGTTAGAAATTATGAATTATGAGTTATGAATTAAGTTGCCCACTCTCACTACTTACCACTCATCATTGACCACTCACCACTCACTATTGCTTTATTATCTGT
>Ga0136846_1216949_pt1 | contig 10627 bp, 11 predicted proteins | sample HopSoiMetagenom2_FD_96841 | JGI IMG/M metagenome (GOLD analysis project Ga0136846, IMG submission 96841) | Grasslands soil microbial communities from Hopland, California, USA - 2 Assembly 2016 (version 4) | ecosystem: Environmental > Terrestrial > Soil > Grasslands | place: USA: Hopland... | reverse complement strand
GCGGGCATGTGCGGGATCGCTTTGATATAGGGGAACCGGTCAGGCTTCGGCGGCAACGCGGCAGGCGCGGCCCATGCGCTGCGCTCGAGCGTCCAGTGGCCCGGGCCCGCCGCGACGGTGAAAGGCCGCGAACGCAAGCCCACATCGCGCTTGGCGGCAACGAGATCGCGGTCGATCGCAAGACCACGCTCGATCGCCTCTTTGGCCTTCGCTTCCTGCTCCACCTGAAGATACGCGTTGAGCTTCTCTATCTCGGGCTTTGCAGCGTCGGGGTGACCGTGCATAGACGAGATTAGTCTATGTCGTGCAGCCGATCTTCCGGTCCGCCTCGATCGATCTCGGCCTTCTCGGCCGAGACGTTCGTATCGATCGTCTCCTTCCACATCCCGAGCAGCACGTAAGTATGCGACGGCATGTGAATCGCGTGCGGCACATAGGGAGTGGATTTGGCGTATTGCTCCGCGGCGGGCCGGGCGCGTTCCGCCAGCGGACCGCAATCGTACGCGTGGATCAGGTAATGCGCGGCGGCGGGATGGTTCGGCTCCTCGCGAAAAATCGCTTCGAGGATTTTGCCGGCCTCGCGCTGTCTCGCATAAGTAGCATCCAAGGGATCGACGGTCGCGAGCATCGATGGCGCATAGAACGCCGCCCCTTCGCGGTCTTCGGGATATTTTGTGTAGACTTTTTCCATCGCATCGGAATAGACGCGGGCGCGCGTGCGATGATCGAGCTTGTCGGAATCGGCATAAAATTTCGCGACCGCATTGATGTAATCGCGCTCGCGCTCCGATTTCGCGCCTAGCGCGACAGCCTTCTGAATCGCATCGTCGCCCTTCTGCAGCGCGTCCTGGCGCGGCGGCGCCCAGAGCTGGTTCCATAGGCTCAACGCGACGCCCCAATATGCGATGGCGCAATCGGGCTCCGTCTGCGCGATCTCGCCGAATTCTTTGACGGCGCGCGCGTACCAGAAGGAATGGAGACCCGCGAGCGCGCCGTTGAAGCGCGCTTGCAGGGAAGGAGTGCAGGATGTCGGGAAATTGACGCCAGCGGCGCGGCCGGACGCAGCTTCAGGCGCGGCTTGCCCGTGGCCTGTGGAAACTCCCATTGTCAGCGTGAGAACGAAAATTCCGACCGCAAATTTGCTCTGCATGGTGCTCCCCTCGCTTCGCTAGACGCTGTCCTCTTAGCTTCCGGTCTCGCCGTGGATCTCCGGAAAAAATAAATCCTTCCATTGCGACGGAGGCGATTTCAATGCGCCTGCGCGACCGAGAAACCCGGCGATCTTCATCGATTGCTCCGGCGCCAATGTGTAGCGCAGGCTCGCTTTGTCGGCGAGCGCGGCGATGAGCAGGTCGGGCGCCAGTTTCGAATGCTCGGCGGCGATATAGATGTCGGCAGCACGCTTCGGATCGTCGGAAATCAGCGTCATCGCGTCTTTCATTGCCGCGACGATCGCTGCGAACAGCTTCGGGTTTTCGCGATGGAACTTTTCCGTCGTCCAGCTGACGAGTGCGGTTGCGGGAGAACCGAACAATTCATTCGACGACCAGACGCGGCGGATGTTGGGTTTCCCCATCATCTGCTGGATAAAGGGCGGCGAGAACATGTAGCTGTTGACGGTGCTGCCGCCGGACAACAAGGAAGTCGCACCATCGGGCTGGGAGAGCGATACAGTGGCGACGTCGAGCCTCGTTTGCTTGCCGGGCCCGTAGAGCTGCTCCGCCGCCATCTGCAGGTAGACGGCAGGAACCGACACTTTGATCGAGGGCACACCGACCTTGTCGCGCTGAACGTCGATGTCTCTGAGCGTCTTCAGCTCGGGGTCGACGGTGAAGAGGTCGTATGGAACGGAGGCAAGGGCGCTGATCCCCCGGAACTGCTTGTCGCCAGCGCCGCGCGTCTTTTCGCAGAATACCATCATCGCGGTGTAGCCACCGCTGGCGATCTCGAGCGTGCCGCTGAGCAGGCCGTCATTCATCTGCGGCCCGCCGGCGAGCTGCACGATGCGCACCGGCACCGGCTTGATCCCCTGCTCGCGCATGCGGTTCGTCAGAAACCCGGCGCGATCGGCGACATGGAACGGCAGATATCCAAGACCGAACTGCACCCCGACGCGCAGCTCCTGGACGCCCTGCGCCTGCGCGGCAAACCCCGTGGCGCAAGCCGCGGAGAACACCAGGCCGATCAGCGTGCGCTTGAACAACGAATCAATCGACAGCATCGGCGCGTTCCAGGTTGCGGAAGGCTTTCGCCGCACGCGCGGAATGGGTTAGGTTCCACGCGAAACGCGATGACAGCACATGCGCCAACCGCTATCAAGAACCGTGCCCGAGAGGCATCCGATACTGTAGCGGCAATGATGCTCGACCACACCGGCAGAGGGCATGCGGAAGCGATATTATGCGAACTGCAGTCAAGGCGGGTTGGATCGTCGGGCACGAGAACGGCGCCCATACGCTCATCCGCGAGGGCGTGCTGGTCTACGAGGGAAACAAGATTATCCACGTCGGCCACACATTTGAAGGGCGCGTCGATCAGACAGTCGATGCGACCGACAAGCTCCTCGCGCCCGGCTTCATCGACACCCATGTTCATTCGGGGCATCGCGCCTCGCACCGCCTGATCACCGATACCGGACGGCCGATCTATTACGGTCAGCCGTTTCTGGAGATCAGTGTTCCCAAGGAGGGCAAGCAGGTCATCGGCGATGTCCGCTATCTCAAGCATGGCGAGGCAGGGGCCGATGCCGCTATCCGGCTCAATGCGACGTTCACCGTGGCCGAGCTTTTGCGCAACGGCGTGACGACCTTCGTCGAGTTCGGCAGCCAGCTGGCGATCCAGGACGCGCTGCTTGCGGAGGTCACGCGAATTGGGACGCGCGCCTATCTCGCGCCGGGTTATGATTGCGGCCGCTGGGTGGGCGACGAGAAGGGCCTCCTCAAGCGGGTCGCCAACGAGGAGCTTGGATTTGAGGGACTGAGGACTGCCCTCGAATGGATCGAGCGCAATGATGGGATCGCGGGCGGTCGCGTAAACGGCATCCTCGTGCCGCGCGAGGTCGAAACATCGACGATCGAGGTCCTCCGCCGCACGGTGGATGCCGCCGATCGGCTCAAGCTGCCGATCGCGACGCACGCTGCGTACAGTGTTATCGAATTCTACGAAACTGTGCGCGAGCACATGATGACACCAATCGAGCTTCTCGATTCGATCGGCATGTTGCGGCCGACCCTCAACATCGGACACGGGAATTTTATCTCCGACAACCCGAACCTGAACTATTCCGTGAAGCGCGATCTCGAATTGATGGGGGGCGCCGGCGCGTCGATCTCGCATTGTCCGATCAATATCGCCCGCCGCGCGCGAACGCTGAACGACTGGCAGAAATATCGCGACGCGGGCGTCAACATGTCGATGGGCTCCGACACCTATCCGCGCGATATGATCATGAACATGCGCACCGCCTCTTATATGGGCAAGATCATGGCGCACAGCTATTTCGCCGCAAACGCGGGCGACGTATTCGAGGCAGCGACGCTCGGCGGCGCAAAGTCCGTCGCCCGGGACGATCTCGGGCGGCTTGCGCCGGGCGCGCTTGCCGACATGATCATCATCGATCTCACCGGGCGGGACAGTTTGCGTTACGGTCCGGTGCGCGATCCGGTGAAAAGCCTCGTCGAATGCGGTATCGGTGATGACGTCGACACCGTCATTGTCGATGGCAAGATCGTGATGCAGGGCGGCAAGATTCCGGGCGTGGACTTCGCCACGCTTCGCGCTGAAGCGCAGGCGGCGGGCGAGAAGGTCTGGGCAACGCTGCCCGACTGGGACCCGCTCGGACGGACGGCCGAATCTGCCTGTCCCTGGTGTTACCCGATGGCGCAATGAGCCACCCCGATCATCTGAAGCCGCAACCCACAGACGCCTCGCTTTGGGCGTTCGCGGTCGATCTCTACACCGCGCCAGGTGTAGCGGAGGCCTGTCTCGACTTGCAGGATCGGTACGGCTGTGACGTAAATGTCTTGCTTTTTGCGGCGTGGATGCGGGCGGCCCATCACCACACGTTAACGTCTATCGAGATGACCGAAATCGCCGCAAGCGTCCAAGACTGGCATACGGAAATCGTGTGTCCACTGCGTTCGGTCCGTCGGCGTCTGAAGGCAGGTCCAGCGCCCGCGCCAAGCGCAACGTCAGAGGCGCTGCGCGCCCGCGTCAAATCCGTGGAGCTCGAAGCCGAACGGATCGAACTCGCGATGCTCGAGGCGTTAGCCGCGAGGGCGTACACAAGGGGCTCGAACTCTGGCGGAGAGAGCCTCGAAAATCTCGAAGTCGCGGTTCGGCATTTCAGCGGCGGCAACCTATCGGCTGAAGCGCTGGAGCTGATCCGGGCGGTCGAGAAAGGCTTGGACATACACATGGCAGTGGCCGCGCCCGAATGATACGTAAGCTCATCGTCGCCATCACCGGAGCATCGGGTGCGATCTACGGCATTCGGGCGCTGCAAATCCTGCGTTCGCTCCAAGACGTCAAGACACATCTGATTCTCACGCCCGCGGGCCTACGCACGATCACGGAAGAGACGGAGTTCACGGCAGAGCAGGTCCGCGCCCTCGCGCATCGCCTATATGACTACCGCGATATTGGCGCGGCGATCTCATCGGGCTCGTTTCAAACGATCGGCATGCTGGTGGCACCCTGTTCCGTGCGGACACTGAGCGGGATCGCGAATTGCTACGATAGCGAACTCACGGTACGCGCCGCCGACGTCTGCTTGAAGGAGGGCCGCCGTGTCGTGTTGCTGTTCCGAGAGGCGCCATTGCATGCTGGCCACATCGCTCTCATGGCCCAGGCAACGCGCAACGGCGCGGTCGTCATGCCGCCGGTGCCTGCCTTCTACACACAACCGAAGACGATTGACGACATCGTCGATCAGACCGTCGGACGCGCGCTCGACCTTTTTGGAATCGACGCGAAACTCGTCAAACGGTGGAGGGACGAGCCGTGAACGAACAGGTCGGGCGCAACGTCTTCGTCGAGGACAATCAAAGCCTGCGCGGGTTCTTGCGCATGGTCGAGGCTGAATATCCCGACGAGATCCTCCGCATCAGCGACCCTGTCGATCTGCGTTTCGAGACGACTTCGATCATCTTCGAGTTGGATCGCGTCGGACGAAGTCCGGTCGTCATCTTCGAGAATGTCGGCGGCCAATCCATGCCAGTCGTGACTAATGTCGCGGGCAATCGCAAACTGCTCGCCGCGTGTCTCGGCGTGCCCGTTGAGGATCTGCCGAGCGCCTTCAGGCAGCGCTGCCAAGCCTATTTGCCGTGTGAGACCGTCGAACGCGCCGAGTGGGACGAGATCGTCATCGAGGGCGATGAACTCGATCTCACCAAGCTGCCGATTCCGCTGCAATTCACCGTCGATGGCGCACCCTATATCACCGCCGGCCAGATCAGCGCGCGCGATCCCGTGACCGGCGTCGATACGACCGGTTTTCATCGCCTCATGCTGAAAGGCAAGAACCGGCTCGGCGTGTCGCTGCATTCGCGACGGCGCATGTACGAATTTCATCGCCGCGCCGAGGAGCGCGGCAACTCGCTTCCCGCGGCGATCACGCTTGGCACGCACCCGCTGCATTATATGGGCTCGATGGTCTACGCTTATCCGCCACAGGTGCGTAAGTTCGAGATCATCGGCGGCCTCTTCGGTGAGCCCTACCGCCTCGCGCGCTGCGGGGTCGAGGATCTCGAAGTTCCCGCCGGCGCGGAAATAATCATTGAAGGCGAGATACTCCCCGGCGTGCATGAACCCGAGGGGCCGTTCGGCGAATTTACGGGATATGCCTCCTACCGCAGCACGCAGAATGTCTTTGTCGCGCATCGCATCCGGATGCGTCGCGATGCCATCTTCCACAGTGTTACGTCAGGTATGTCCCGCGATCACATCCTGATTTCGTGCATCACGCGGGAGGGCGAAATCCTGAACACGATCCGCCGCAACCTGCCGAATGTTCGCGCCGTTCACGTCCCACACACGACCTGCGGCGCATTCGTAGCGATCGTATCGATGAAGAAGACGGCGGAAGGCGAACCGCAAATGGCGATCATGGCGACGTTCGGGACGGAGCTTTACACAAAATATGTAATCGTCGTGGATGAGGACGTCGACATTTTCAACATGAACGACGTCATGTGGGCGATCGCTACGCGCGTGCGGGCGGAGAAAGACATCATCTTCATTCCTGGCGCGAAGGGGGCGATCCTCGATCCGAGCTCCGATCCGGAAACGTTCACGCTGACGAAGATGGGCATCGATGCGACAAAGCCGAGCGGCCGTGATTTCGCCGAGCGGCTGGTCATCGATGACGAGCAGCGCGCGCGAGCCCGCTCCATCCTGGCGCGCGCCGGGATCACGCTTTAGCCGTCAGCCGCCGCTCATCCGCTCTATTCCGGTAGCGCCGCGAACCGACCAACTGGTGAACCGCGTCTCCAGCAGGGCGAAGATCGCGTACATGCCAACTCCCATCATTCCGACCACGATCAACGCGGCAAAAACCAGGGGCACATTGAAGCTCGAACTCGCAACCAGCATCACGTTGCCGATGCCGGCATTGCCGGCGACGATTTCCGCAATGACCGAGCCGACGAAAGCCAGCGTAATCGCGATCTTCAGTGACGCGAAGAAATAGGGCAGGGAACGCGGAAAACCGATCTTGACCACCAGATCGGAGCGCGAAGCGCCGAGGGAACGCAGGACGTCGAGAAGTTCGGGTTCGATCGTTGCGAAACCGGTCGCAACCTTTACGATCACCGGAAAAAACGACAGCATGAAAGCTGTCGCAACCGCAAGCACCGTACCTGCGCCGAACCAAATCACGAGGATGGGGACTAATGCCGCCTTCGGCACGCTGTTGAAGGCAATCAGGATCGGGTAAAGCGCGCTGTAGACGATGCGGAACGTTCCGACGAAAATTCCGAGACACAGCCCGAAAGCGACGGCGAGCGCGAAACCGGCAAGCGTGGTCGACAGCGTCGCCAGTCCATGATGAAGAAGCGCTGCGCGATATTTGACGATGGCCTCGACTGCTTCGAACGGCGTCGGTAGGACGTAGCTCTCGATGTGGAAAAGTTTCACTCCAAGCCACCAGAGCGCGACGAGGATGAGTGCCGTCGCCCATGGTGCGATCCGATGAAGCGCAGTCGAGGTCATGCCGGCGCCGCATCGATATTCCCGCGCAGCTCGTGAACGAGCGCGACGAAGTCCGGCGCGAACGTGTTTCCAGAGACTGGGCGCGAAAACGGCACGGCATAGCTCGCAATCACCCGACCGGGTCGGGCGCACATGACGTGCACCTTGTCTGCAAGATAGCCGGTCTCGCGCAACTCGTGAGTCACCAAGATGACCGTAAATCGCCGCTCGAGCCACAAGGCCTGAAGCACGCCCCAAAGCTCCTCGCGCGTGAAGGCGTCGAGCGCGCCGATGGGCTCGTCTAAAAGCAATATTGCAGGCTCATGAACGAGTGCGCGACAGAGTTGCGCACGTTGCTGCATCCCGCCCGAAAGCTCCCACGGCATTCGCGAACCGAAGCCGGTGAGCCCGACCGATTTGAGCAGCATTTCCGCCCGCTCGCGCTGCTCTCCCCGTTGTCGGCGCTGCTGGCTTCGGAACGGTTCGACAATCTCGAGCGGCAAGAGCACATTGTCGCGTATCGAGCGCCATGGCAGCAGTGTCGCATTCTGGAAGGCCATGCCGACGCGCTTCAATGGCCGCGTGACCTGTTCCCCGCCTACTTTCACGCTTCCCCGCGTCGGCCGAACCAATTCGTCGCGCATAGTTTACGCGGACTCGTGGGCGCAATTGCACCGGTCATGCCGCCCGCGCGGCCGCTGGTCTGGGTGACATTTCTACGAGCCGGACTATCTCCGCCTTTCCGGAGAAATAGCAACCAAGCTCTGCTTGATGCCTTGAAGAAGACGTTCGCTCCCGCTTCCGTGTCGCACGGTTATGCCTCGACCGAAGCCGGCATTCAATGTTGCGGATGGCCTCGAGGGTTTTCCTACCAGTTGGTGTCGCAATCGCGCCGCAGTGAAGTCGAGATGAAGATCGTCGATGATTCCCCGCGTATCCGTTCCGAGCGCACGGCGAGCGGCTATCTGGGCGTGGCCGATGAACTGCGTGATTCCGATGGCTTTGTCGACACCGGCGACATGGTCGAGCAGCGCGGCGACCGCTATTATTTTGTCGGGCGGCGTGGCGGCATCATCAATGTCGGCGGGCTGAAAGTCCATCCGGAGGAGGTCGAATCGATCATCAATACACATCCATTGGTTCGTATGTCGCGCGCGAGTGCGCGAAAAAATCCAATCACCGGCGCGCTCGTGCAGGCGGAAATGGTGCTGAATGCCGGCGCGCCCTGTGTCGATTCGGAAATCGCGCAGGAAATTTCGGCGCTTTGCCGAGCCAAGCTGTCGCCGCACAAAGTTCCTTCCCGCATAAAGGTTGTCGATCGCCTCGCGGTCACGTCAGGCGGAAAGCTGGCGCGCTGCAATGGCTAACGTGATCGTCACCGGCGGCAGCCGCGGCATCGGGCTAGCCGTCGTGCAGACATTGGCCGCGAGCAATTATACCGAGATTGCCGTTGCGCGGCAGGAGACGAAGGAGCTTGCCGTAGCAAGGGAGCAGGCTTCCGAATCCATATACTTCATACCATTCGATCTCAGCGAAGTCGGCAAGATTCATGAGCTCACTCGCAAAGTGCGCGAACGCTTTGGACCGATTTATGGATTGATCAATAATGCCGGGCTTGGAACCGAGGGCATCTTGGCCACCATGCCGGAATCGAGCATCGAAAAGCTTGTTGAGCTCAACACGCTCGCCCCGATCGTACTTACGAAGTACGCAGTGCGTAGCATGATGAATGAAGGCGCCGGGGCGAATCGTTAACATGTCCTCGATCATGGCGAGCACCGGGTCTTTTGGGCGGCTCGGCATCACTGTCAACGCCGTCGCGCCCGGGTTTTTAGAGACCGAGCTCACGGCTTCGAAGGACGCGAAGCAGCGCGGGCAGATCGCGCGGCGCAGCGCGTTTCAGCGGCTTGCGACCGTGAATGACGTAGCCGAGGCGGTCGCGTTCTTGCTGAGCGACAAGGCAGGCAACCGGGACGGTATTTACGATCCATGCCGGCAGCACGGCGTAGACCGAGATTCAGGTCGCAAATCGGAAATGCATGACGTCGCCGTCCGCGACGACATAGTCGCGGCCTTCGAGGCGGAATTTTCCGGCTTCACGAGCGCCGGCTTCGCCGCCAAGCGCGATATAGTCGTCATAGGCGATCGTCTCGGCGCGGATGAAGCCTTTCTCGAAATCGGTGTGGATGACGCCCGCGGCCTGCGGCGCCCGTGTGCCCGTCTCAATTGTCCAGGCGCGCGTCTCGTTGGGCCCGGCGGTGAAATAGGTGATGAGATGCAAAAGATCGTAGCCGGCGCGGATGACGCGGTTCAATCCAGGCTCCGATAAGCCGACCGCCTCGAGATAGTCGGCCTGCTCGTCGGGGGACAGGTTAGCGATTTCGCTTTCGATCTGCGCCGAAACGACGACCGCCACCGCACCTTCTTCGGCGGCGCGCCTCTCCACTTCAGCCGAGAATGCATTGCCTTTGGCGGCGGACGCCTCCTCCACATTGCACACGTAGAGCACCGGCTTTGACGACAGGAGCCAGAGCTGCCCGAAGGCGCGCCGCTCGTCCGGCGCGACATCGGCCACGCGCGCCGGGCGCCCTTCGCGCAAAAGCTCGAGAGAGCGGCTCATCAGGGCGAACTGCTCCTTCGCTTCCTTGTCGCCGAACTTTGCTTTTTTCTCGATCGCAACGAGCCGCTTCTCTACGCTCTCGAGGTCGGCCAGCATCAGCTCGGTCTCGATCGTCTCGATATCGCGGATCGGATCGATGGCGCCCTCCACATGAGTGACATCGCTATCTTCGAAACAGCGCACCACATGTGCGATCGCATCGCATTCGCGGATATTGGCGAGAAACTGATTGCCGAGTCCCTCACCTTTCGAGGCGCCGCGCACGAGCCCGGCGATATCGACGAAGGTGAGCCGCGTCGGGATAATATCCTTCGAGCCGGCGATGCGTGCCAGCGTCTCGAGGCGCGGATCGGGCACGGCGACCTCGCCGACATTCGGCTCGATCGTGCAGAACGGGTAATTTGCCGCTTGCGCCGCCGCGGTCTGCGTGAGCGCGTTGAAGAGCGTCGATTTGCCGACATTGGGCAGCCCGACGATGCCGCATTTGAAACCCATGAAAGCTTTTCGTCCGGTGGTCGGGAGGGGCCTACTCCCGGGAGCGTGGCGCTTTCCGGGTTTCGCCGCTGCCTGTCAAGCGGGCTTGCGCGCCTTGCGCGCGGGGCTTGCGTGGTATAGTGGCCCTCGCTTTCCCGCCGCAGGGCGCCGGCCATCTGGCGCACGAGCGGAATGCGGAGGGGTGGCCGAGTGGTTGAAGGCGCACGCCTGGAAAGTGTGTATACCGGAAACGGTATCGCGGGTTCGAATCCCGCTCCCTCCGCCACGATTTGTGCCATTCTGTAGACTACGGTGTTCACCCCGGCGGAAGCGGGATTTTGCCGG
>Ga0136846_1219689_pt1 | contig 10628 bp, 10 predicted proteins | sample HopSoiMetagenom2_FD_96841 | JGI IMG/M metagenome (GOLD analysis project Ga0136846, IMG submission 96841) | Grasslands soil microbial communities from Hopland, California, USA - 2 Assembly 2016 (version 4) | ecosystem: Environmental > Terrestrial > Soil > Grasslands | place: USA: Hopland... | reverse complement strand
CCGGCGCAGCGACATTCCGCAGCTCGTCGCGTATTTTGCCGCCGACCTGACGCGGGTGGGGCTGCCCGCGAAAGAATTCGACACGGGCGCGATCGAGCGGCTCACAGCCCACGACTGGCCCGGTAACATCCGCGAGCTCAAAAACGCCGTCGAACGATTGCTCATTCTCGCCTCGGGTCGGTCCATCACGGCGAGCGACGTGGATCGGCTCGTACGGACGGACGATGGCGGGCGCTGGACGGGCGCGGAGGGGAGCGGGGCCGGGACCAGGGATGCAACCTGGTTGCGCGTGAATACGTTCGAGGAATTCAAGCAGGCCGCCGAGCGGGCGTTCCTGCTTGGCAAGTTGCAGCAGCACGACTGGAACGTGTCGGAGACTGCGCGCACGTTGGGCATGCCGCGCAGCAATCTGTACAAGAAGATCGAACGGTATGGCTTGGGGCGAGGGCACTTGGGCGGTGGGGGGTGGGGCGGGGGAGGTGAGGACTAGTGCCAGACAATCCGAAGGACCGAGATTGGGATCGCGAGATGCGCGAGGTGGACAAGCTGCTCGCGAAGCTTCCCGACGCTGATCCAACGTTGGGACGGGGGCACCCGGCCGCGGGGCCGTCGCCCGGCGGTGTGCCTACCGTGCGCACTACACCGGTGAGTCCGGGAGGCACGCGCAGCATTGCTGCGAGCTGGTTACGGCTCGGGCTGGGACTCCTGCTCGGCGTCGGGATGCTGATATGGCCGTACACACATGTCTGCGGCGGCCGGCTGCTGTTCTACGGCATCGGCGCGGTCACGCTCGTGGTTGCCGGCGTGTGGAGCGCCTTCGCCTCGTGGAGGCATCGGCAGGGCTTCGCGCACCTGCTATCTATCCTGCTCGTTATCTGGGGCCTCGTGCTCGTGATGGGGGTCGTGCTTCCTCGTATCGGGTATGCCGGCCAACAGGCTGTCTGGTTTTGTCCCGAACCGCGCGCAACCAAATGACCGAAACGTTCAGGAACTTCATTGCGGGCGAGTGGGTCGCGCCGTCGACCGGCGAACATTTCGACAACCGCAATCCGGCGGATTGGAACGACGTCATCGGACATTTTCCGCGGTCCGGACCGGACGATCTCACGCGCGCGGTCGCGGCTGCGAGAGAGGGCTTTGCGAAATGGTCGCGGACGCCGGCGCCGATCCGCGGCCAGGTCCTCCAGCGCGTCGGTCAGCTGCTGGTCGACCGGAAGGAAGCCATCGCGCGGGCGATGACGCGGGAAATGGGCAAGGTGCTCGCCGAAACGCGTGGCGACGTGCAGGAAGGCATCGATACGGCGTTCTACGCGGCAACCGAAGGCCGGCGGCTCTATGGCCGCACGGTACCGTCCGAGCTGCGCAATAAGTGGGCAATGAGTTATCGCCGGCCGATTGGCCTCGCGGGTCTGATCACGCCGTTCAATTTCCCGCTGGCGATTCCGACCTGGAAAATGTTTCCCGCGCTGTTGTGCGGAAATGCCGTGATCTTCAAACCTGCCGAGGACGTCCCGCACACGGCGCATCTGCTGGTCGAGGTCTTGCTCGAGGCTGGAGTTCCGCCCGACGTCGTCCAGCTCGTCCATGGGCAAGGATCGGTAGTCGGCCGCGCGCTCGTCGAGCATCCAGACGTGCCGGTGATCTCGTTCACCGGATCGACCGAAACAGGCTCGGCGATCGGCGCGACGTGCGGCAAGATGCACAAGCGGTTATCGCTCGAGATGGGTGGTAAGAATGCCATGATGGTGATGGACGATGCCGACCTGGATCTTGCGCTCGATGGCGTGCTCTGGGGTGCCTTCGGCACGACGGGCCAGCGGTGCACCGCGACGAGCCGGTTGATTCTGCACGAAAGAATTCACGACCGGTTCGTAACGATGCTGACCGATCGGGCCGCACAGCTGCGCCTCGGGCCCGGCCTCGATGATAAGACCGACGTGGGTCCCCTGATTCACGAAGAAGCGCGCCAGAAGGTCGGCGAGTACGTCGATATTGCTAAGAAGGAAGGGGCGAGCGTGGCGCTCGGCGGCAGAATTCCCCAGGGCGACCAGCGCCTCGAATGCGGGTGGTTCTACGAGCCGACGGTGCTGACCGGCGTGAAGCCGGGGATGCGGGTCGAGCAGGAAGAGATCTTTGGTCCCGTCCTCGCTGTGCTCAAGGCCAAAGACCTATCCGACGCGATTCGAATCAATAACGACGTGAAGTACGGACTCTCGAGCTCGCTGTACACGCGCGACGTCAACGCGGCCTTTCGGGCAATGACCGATCTCGATACGGGCATCACGTACGTCAACGCGCCGACGATCGGCGCGGAAGCCCATCTTCACTTCGGGGGTGTCAAACAAACCGGCAATGGACACCGCGAAGGCGGATGGGAGGTTTACGACTTCTACTCCGAGACGAAAACGATCTACGTGGACTACTCCGGCCATCTCCAGCGGGCGCAGATCGACACGGAATTCAGCCCTTGACGTCGGCCGTACCAGTGCGGTAGACTCACGAACAACTGAAGACTCCGTGGTCATTTGCCGCGTATTGCCGCCACGTTAAACAAGGTGCTAAAAAGCGACTCGCCCGCGGCTTTATTAGTCCGGGCGACGGTATTTTCAGGGAGTCGCTTCCCGCGGCCGCTCAGTTGAGCGGCCGTTTGTGTTTCGGAGGAAGCCATGACGACAACGATGACGCCGCCCCAGACCCTCCGACCGCGCCCCCAGGTATGCCGCGCGTGCGGGGCGCTGCACGAGCCGGCCCCCATCGCCGTGTGCGAGCAGTGTCTTGGCCCGCTCGACCCCGTGTTCGATGCGGCGCGCGTTACGCCCACCCGTGAGACTATCGCGTCGCGTCCGCCCTCGCTGTGGCGCTATCGCGAATGGCTGCCGTTCGATGGCGATCCCGTACTGTCGCTCGATACCGGCGGTACGCCACTCGTGGAGGCGCCCCGTCTCGCCGCGCGGCTCGGCGTGGCGCGGCTCTGGGTGAAGAACGACGCCGTGTCTCATCCGTCGTTGTCGTTCAAGGATCGCGTGGTGGCGACGGCGATCAACGCGGCCGCGGCGTTCGGGCTCGACACGGTCGGCTGCGCGTCGACCGGTAATCTGGCCAACGCCGTCGCCGCGCAAGCAGCGCGCGCCGGGCTCAAGGCGTGGATCTTCATTCCGGAGGACCTCGAGCCGGCGAAGGTTATCGGGACCGCGGTATACGGCGCGCGGCTCGTGCGCGTGCGCGGGCATTACGATGACGTGAACCGTTTGTGCGCGCAGGTGGCCGATCTGTTCGGCTGGGGCATCGTGAACGTGAATCTGCGCGGTTATTACGGCGAGGGATCGAAGACGATGGCCTTCGAGATCGCCGAGCAGCTCGGCTGGCGTCTGCCGACGGCGGTCGTGGCCCCAATGGCCGGTGGGTCGCTCGTAACGAAGCTGCGCAAGGGATTCCTGGAATTCAGCGCCGCGGGACTCGTGAGCGGCGGCGCGCCGCGGATCTTCGGCGCGCAGGCCTCCGGGTGCGCGCCGATCGTGGAGCTGGTGCACGCGAACGGCGACGCGGTCAAACCGGTCGTCCCGCACACCATCGCGCGATCGATCGCAATCGGAAATCCAGCCGATGGGCTGTTCGCCAAGCGCGCGATTCTCGAGTCGGGCGGCTGGGCCGCGGCTGTGTCGGATGCCGAGCTCGTCGCTGCCATCCGGCTGCTCGCTGAGGAGGCGGGGATCTTTACAGAGACTGCCGGCGGCGTGACGGTCGCTGCGGCCTTGGCGCTGGCGACCGAAGGCCGGTTTTCACCGGACGATGAAGTCGTGTTATGCATTACGGGGAACGGGCTGAAGACGATCGATGCCGTTGCCCCGGTGCTGCCGGCGCCGCCCCTGATCGCGGCGCGGGTGGCGGAAGTTCGCGCATTGGTGAAGGCCCACACGCAGGAGATACTATGAGCGTTACACTCCAACTCCCTACTGTCCTCGCGAAGCTCGCGGATGGGCGGCGCACTCTGGAAGCCGACGGAGCGACGTTGGGCGACGTCGTCGCCGATGTCGCGGCGCGATTCCCGGGACTCGCGCCGCGGTTGCGCGATGCGGCGGGCCAGCCATATCCCTTCGTGACTTTTTACGTGAACGACGACGATGCCCGGCTCCAGGGCGGCTTTGCCGCAAGCGTCCGCGACGGTGACGAGATCATTGTCGTTCCCGCGATCGCAGGAGGTTGACCATGGCCGCTCTCGGACAAGCCGAGCTGGTGCGCTACAGCCGGCATCTCATTTTGCCCGACGTCGGCGTCCCGGGGCAGGAAAAACTGAAGGCCGCGCGGGTGTTGCTGATCGGGGCAGGGGGACTCGGCTCGCCCGCGGCGCTCTATCTCGCCGCGGCCGGTGTCGGCACCCTCGGCCTCGTGGACTTCGATAACGTCGACGTCACGAATCTCCAGCGGCAGATCCTGCACGGCACGAAGGACGTGGGCCGCCCCAAGCTCGTGTCGGCGCGGGAGCGCCTGGCCGACGTGAACCCGCATGTGCGACTCGAGACCTACGAGACGGCGCTCACATCCAAGAACGCGCTCGACATCCTCAGCAGCTACGACATCGTCGTCGATGGCACCGACAACTTCGCAACGCGCTACCTCGTCAACGACGCGTGCGTCCTGCTCGGCAAGCCCAACGTGTACGGCAGCATTTTCCGGTTCGAGGGGCAGGCGTCGGTATTCGCCCTTCCCGATGGTCCGTGCTACCGCTGTCTGTTTCCCGAGCCTCCGCCCCCCGGACTCGTGCCGAGCTGCGCCGAAGGGGGCGTCCTGGGCGTGCTGCCGGGACTGGTGGGCACGATTCAGGCGACGGAAGCCATCAAGCTGATCGTCGGCGCGGGCGAGTCGCTGTCCGGCCGGCTGCTGCTCATCGACACACTCGGAATGAAATTCCGCACTGTGAACGTGCGAAAGGATCCGGCGTGCCCGGCGTGCGGCACGCGGGAGATTCAATCGCTCATCGATTACGAGCAGTTCTGCGGCGTGCGCGCGGCGGAGGCGGAGCCCCGGGCGCTCGCCGGCTTCGTCGAGGTGACGCCGCGCGAATTGCAGAGCCGATTGTCGCGCGGCGAGGAGCTCCAGCTGATCGACGTGCGCGAGCAATTCGAGTGGGAGATCGCACACATCGGCGGCGCGCGGCTCGTGCCGTTGGCGACGCTACCCGAGGTCGCTGCTACGCTCGATCGCGATCGTGAGGTCGTCGTGTACTGCAAAGGTGGAAGTCGCAGCCGAGCGGCGGCGTCGCAGCTCGCCGACACGGGATTCCGCCGCGTGTCGAATCTGACCGGCGGAATCCTGCGCTGGCAGGAGGACGTGGATCCGACCCTCTCGCGCTATTGAGCGAGCGGGCCTGCGGCGTGAATCGGCTCCGCCCGGCGCCGGAATGGTGATGACGATCACCGGAATCCGAGTAGCGTCGGGCCATGCCGTACGAGTCGGTGCTCGTCGTCCTCGCGACCGGTGGCGCAGCTCTCCAACGTGACGCACTCGATGCGTTGCTCGAGACCACCGTCACATGGTGTCGCGTCGAGCAAGAGGGTCGGGTCGCCTGTCTCGCTGCCCGGGTCCGGCATGACGACCCGGTAGCCGAATTCCGAGTCAGAGTTCGGCAATGGGCTGGACCTCGCGGATGGGGTGTAACTGTTGCGCCGTGCGGGCCGGATTGCTAACGTACGTTACATGCATGACTTGGGGGCCCCCGTCGTCCGCACTGGCGCAGCAACGCCTCGGGTCCCGTCACCCCCCCAACCACTACCACCGCCCTACCCGCCCAGGCAGCGCTCCGTCTTCGCGCGTTGGTTCGACAGCTGGATGCGTTCGCTTGGCATGGCGCTCGTTTTGTTTCTGATCATCCGGACTTTCCTGCTCGAAGCTTTTCAAATCCCCTCCGGCAGCATGGAGCGCACGCTGCTCGCAGGGGATTTTCTTTTCGTCAATAAGGCGGTGTACGGGGCGCAGATTCCCGGCACGACTGCCCGGCTCCCCGGCTTCAACACGCCGCAGCGCGGGGACGTCATTGTCTTCGCGTACCCGAAGGATCCGACCCTGAGCTACGTGAAACGGGTGATCGCGGTCTCCGGCGACGTCGTGGAGATGCGGTTTGGTCAGGTCTTCGTGGATGGCCGCGCGATCGAAGAGCCGTACGTGCAGCGCGTGGATCCGCTCCATGACGGGTTCGATCCCGAATTCAACTGGCAGCGCGAGTATCTGGTGCAGCGGAATGTCGACCTGCGGCGGCGCTATCATCCGACGCGCGACACGTGGGGCCCGCTGCGGGTTCCGATGGGAAAGTATTTCGTACTGGGTGACAATCGCGACAACTCCGCCGACTCCCGCTACTGGGGATTTGTCGACGTGAGCGCGGTGAAGGGTCGCCCGCTGGTCGTCTATTTCAGTTATGACCGGGGGACGCGTGATGCGCTGCCCTGGTTGACGGACATTCGCTGGAGACGGCTCGGTTCGCTGATTCATTAGAGTGGTAGCTTCCCTGCTGAGAGGAGTGGCCACCCCATGCAATTGAATACGGCGAAGCGCGCATCATTCGATGAGGGATCTCTGGATCAGTATTTACGGGAAATCAGCCAGTATCCGCTGATCACGCGAGAGGAAGAAGTCACACTCGCGCAGCGGATCAAGCAGAACGATCCGGAGGCGCTCGACAAACTGGTGCGCTCCAACCTGCGGTTCGTCGTATCCGTCGCCAAGAAATACCAGAACCAGGGAGTTTCCCTCTCCGACCTGATCAACGAGGGCAACCTCGGTCTGATTCGGGCGGCGCACAAATTCGACGAGACAAAAGGCATCAAGTTCATCTCGTACGCGGTGTGGTGGATCCGTCAGGCGATTCTGCAGGCGCTGGCCGAGCAGTCGCGCATCGTGCGAGTCCCCCTGAACCGAGCCGGCACGCTGCATCGGATCGGCAAACGCTCCGCCACGCTGCTGCAGGAGCTGGGACGCGAGCCGACGGTCGAAGAAATCGCCGAAGGGATGGACATCTCGGAAGAGGAAGTCGCAAAGACGCTGTCGATATCGCAGGCGCATCTCTCATTGGACGCGCCGCTCACCCCTGGTGAAGACAACAAGCTGCTCGACTACCTGCCCGATACGACCAATCCCGGACCCGACGACGAGATCTTCGAGCACGCGCTGACCGAATCGATCGAATCGGTACTCGCGACGCTCAAGGAGCGCGAGGCGCGGATCCTCCGCCTCTACTTCGGTCTCGAGGGGCAGGAACCGATGACGCTCGAGGAGATCGGGTCGCAGCTCGGGATCACGCGCGAACGGGTCCGGCAGCTGAAGGAGAAAGCGCTGGCGCGACTCCGGCATGTCTCGCGCGCCCGGGCGCTGGAAAGCTTCCTGTCCTAGACAAGGGAGTGGGGAGTGGGGAGTGGTACCACTCCCTACTCCCCACTCCCCGCTTAGATTCCCCGGCCTATGGCCCCCCAAGCATCGTTTGATATTTCGACCGGCGCGGATCTTCAGGAAGTCGACAACGCCGTCAATCAAGCACAAAAAGAAATCATCCAGCGCTACGACTTTAAGGGGTCGAAAGCGTCGATCGCCTTCGACCGCCCCGAGGCCACACTGACGCTCATCGCCGACGACGACTTCAAGATGAAAGCGCTGTTCGACGTGCTGCAGTCCAAAATGATCAAGCGCGGCGTCCCCGTAAAAAACATGGAGCTCGGCGCAATCATGCCCGCCGCGAACGACACGGTGCGACGCGAAATCAAGCTGACACAGGGCATCCCGCAGGAAAAAGCGAAAGCCATCGTGAAAGCGATCAAAGACAAGAAATTCAAGAAGGCGCAAAGCTCCATTCAGGGCGAAGAGATTCGCGTGACGGCCCCATCCAAGGACGAGCTCCAGGAAGTCATTGCGTTCCTCCGCTCCCAGGATTTCGGGCTCGAGCTCAGGTTCGGGAACTACCGCGGATGAAGCTGGGTGTCATTTCCCTCGGCTGTGACAAGGCGACCGTCGACTCGGAGCGGCTCGTCGGCGAGCTCGTGGGGCACGGCGCGGTCGTCACGCCGGACCTCCCGGCGGCCGACGTCATTCTCGTCAACACCTGCGGCTTCATCGACGCCGCCAAGCAGGAATCGATCGATGCCATGCTGGCCGCCGCAAAGCTCAAAGAAGACGGCGTCAAGGCCGTCGTGGCGGTCGGGTGTCTCGTCCAGCGCTATAAGCAGGAGCTGTCGCAAGAAATTCCGGAGGTTGATCTGTTCCTGGGATTCTCCGAGCTGCACCATCTGGTCCCCGAGCTCGCGCGGCGTGGGCTGATCGAGGATCCGCTCGCGACGCATCCGGGCGTCCGTCAGTTCCTGGGTGAGCAGTCGCACGTGCGCTACCTCAAAATCTCCGAAGGCTGCGATCACACGTGCGCGTTCTGCGCGATTCCGCTGATGCGGGGCAAGCACCGCTCCGAGCCGCTCACCCGGCTGGTTCGGGAGGCGCAGCAGCTCGAGGCCCAGGGCGCCAAGGAGATCAATCTTGTTGCTCAAGATCTCGGGCATTGGGGTAGGGATTTGGGACTCGGTGGTCCCAAGCTCCCAGACTTGCTCGAGACGCTGCTGCGCGAAACGTCCGTGCCGTGGTATCGCCTGCTGTACGTCTACTCGGCGGGCATCAGCCAGCGGCTCGTGGATCTGATGGCGCGCGAAACGCGCATTGTGCCCTACATCGACATGCCGATCCAGCACGCGACCGATCGGATGCTCGAGCGCATGCGCCGGCCCGAGCGGGTGCGGACGCTGCGCGAGAAGCTCGCGTGGCTGCGCACCGCCATTCCCGATCTCGCGATCCGCACGACGTGCCTGGTGGGATTTCACGGCGAGGCCGAGGACGATTTTCGCGCACTGCTCGCCTTTCTCGAAGAGGCGCAGTTCGACCGCATGGGCGCGTTCGCGTATTCGCCTCAAGAGGGGACGCGCGCGATGCAGTACGAAGACGACGTGCCGGACATCGTCAAAAAAGAGCGTCTCGAGGAAGTCCTCGAAGTCCAACGATCGATCTCCGCGGAGCGTCTCGAGCGATTCGTGGGACGGGAGGTGGACGTGCTGGTCGATGGCTTGGAGGATGAAGGCGGGATCAAGGCAGGCCGCGTCCAGTGGCAGGCGGATGATGTCGATGGCGTCACCTATCTGGAGCGGGGCGGCTGGGCGCAACCGGGAGACTTTGTGCGCGCGCGCATCACGGCGAGCGAGGACTACGATTTCCAGGCCGCCGCTCTGACGTGACACGATCGGGCGACCTCTTTGACCGGGCGAAGCGGGTGTTGCCCGGTGGCGTGAATTCACCCGTGCGGGCGTTCCGGGCGGTCGGCGGGTCGCCCTTTTTTGTCGCCCGTGGACACGGCTCGAGCCTGGCCGATGTCGACGGCAACGAGTATGTGGATTACGTCTGCTCCTGGGGCGCCCTCATCCTGGGACACGCACACCCGGTGGTACGCGCGGCCGTTGCGCAGGCGGTAGAGCGAGGCTGGACGTACGGTGCCCCCTGTGATGCCGAGGTGGAGCTCGCGGAGGAAGTCCGCCGGCGCATGCCGTCGCTCGAGATGATGCGGTTCGTCAACAGTGGAACCGAAGCGACGATGGCGGCGGTGCGGCTGGCACGGGCCGCGACCGGCCGCGACTTGATCATCAAGTTCGACGGCTGTTATCACGGCCACGCGGACAGCTTTCTGGTCAAAGCGGGCTCGGGCGTCGCGACATTCGGTTTGCCGGATAGTCCCGGCGTTCCCGCGGAGTTGGCCCACCTCACATTGACGGCGCCGTTCAACGACGCCCGCACCGTCGCGGATCTCTTTCACAAGCATGCCGACAAGATCGCTGCGGTGATCGTGGAGCCGTATGTCGGGAATGCCGGTTTCATCGCTCCCGATCCCGATTTTCATCCGGCGCTGCGGCTATTGTGTGACCGGCACGGCGCGCTGCTGATCTTCGATGAAGTGATGACCGGATTTCGCGTGGCCGCTGGCGGCGCGCAGCAGCAGCTCGGCGTCACACCCGACCTGACGACGCTGGGCAAGATCGTGGGAGGAGGTTTTCCGGTCGGCGTGTACGGCGGTCGCGCCGAGCTGATGCATCGGATTGCGCCGGAGGGCCCTGTGTATCAGGCAGGCACGATGTCCGGCAATCCCGTCGCGATGGCGGCAGGCCTCGCCACGCTGCGTGAGACTGCGCGCCCTGGCTTCTACGAAGCCCTCGAGCTTCGCACCGACCGGCTCGTCGCCGGCATCGCCGCAGTGGCGGCGAGTCACGGCGTCCCGGCCAGCGTGAGTCATGCGGGGTCGATGTGGGGCATCTATCTCACACCAGGTCCGGTGCGCAACTACGATGACGCACGGCAAACCGACACGGCGCTCTTTGCTCGCTGGCACAAGGCCGCGCTCGCGCGAGGCGTGTTTCTCGCCCCCTCGTCCTTCGAGGCCGCGTTTGTGTCGAGTGCCCACTCGGAAGCGGATATTGCATTCACCATCCGGGAGCTCGATGCGGCGTTGGGCGAAGCGCGCGGCGGTTAGCGCCGCCCTGATTGGAGTGCTCGGTTGCTCCGGCCGGCGGACTGCCGGGCCGGGACCCCTCCCGAGTGCCGAGCCGGAGCTCCGCGTG
>Ga0136846_1215258_pt1 | contig 10628 bp, 10 predicted proteins | sample HopSoiMetagenom2_FD_96841 | JGI IMG/M metagenome (GOLD analysis project Ga0136846, IMG submission 96841) | Grasslands soil microbial communities from Hopland, California, USA - 2 Assembly 2016 (version 4) | ecosystem: Environmental > Terrestrial > Soil > Grasslands | place: USA: Hopland... | reverse complement strand
TCGTACTTGTACTTGCCGTAGTCCATGATCCTGCACACCGGCGGATCGGCCTGCGGCGCGACCTCGACGAGATCCAGATCGAGCGCCCGAGCCTGGTTCAGTGCGTCGCGGGTCTCGACCACGCCGATCTGCTGGCCGTCCGCCCCGACGAGGCGAACCTGTGGCGACCGGATCCTGTCGTTGATCCTGGGATCTTGCGAAACCCCGCATCACCCCTTCTTGGAAAAAGGCACCGGCCTCGCCGGTGCACGTCGAACACACGTGCGCATCTGCGCCCGCGCAGTATAGGTGGCGAGACCGGCCCCGTCGACCGAACGCTCACGCATCGCCGCTCGGCGCGCCCTCGACGGGGAGCCGATCGTCCTCGCTCGCGTACCCGAACGCGATCTGCAGCACGCGGCCCGAAGCGTCTGGACCGCAGCGGATACGATGCGGCTCCTCCGCAGGCACCTGCAGCTCGTCCCCGGGCTCGGGCTGCAGCGTCCGGTTCCCGATCTCGATCGTGAGCCCGTGGTCGAGGACGATCCATAGCTCGTCGCGGAGCCGGTGGTAGTGGGCGCCGGTGTCACCGCCGGGGACGACGGTGACGAGACGCGCGGTCGCCGGTTGGTTGAGGGCGTACGTCTGCGTTCGGCCCCACGGGCGGTCGACGATCATCGAGCGACCGGCTCCGGCAGCGCCCGCAGCACGAGCGCCATCTCGATCGCCGCGAGCGCGGCCTCCCATCCCTTGTTGCCGTGCGCGCCGCCGGCGCGCGCCTGCGCTTGCGCCAGATCGTCGGTCGCGAGCACCTCGAAGATGCACGGGACGCCCGTCGTCCGGGTCACGTCGGCGATCCCCCGCGCCGCCTCGTTCGCCACGAGGTCGAAGTGCGCCGTCTCGCCGCGGATCACGGCGCCGAGGCACACGATCGCATCCGTGTCGGCCAACGCCAGGCGCCGCGCCACGGCCGCGATCTCGAACGCACCGGGGACCCAAACCACGGTGACGTCGTCGTCGGCGACGCCGGCGTGGGCGAGCGCCTGCACCGCGCCGTCGAGCAGCGCCGCCGTGATGACCTCGTTGAACCGCGCCACGACGATCGCGACGCGAAGCGCGGTGCCGTCAGGGTCGGCACGGACGATCTTCACGCGTGGACCTCGGGCTCGACGTCCAGCAGGTGGCCCATCTTCTCGCGCTTCGTGCGGAGGTACTCGCGGTTGTGCACCGTCGGCTCGGTCTGCAACGGGATCCGCTCCGCGATCGACAGCCCGTACCCCTCGAGTCCCGCGCGCTTGTCGGGGTTGTTGGTCAGCAGACGCATCGATCGGACGCCGAGATCGACGAGGATCTGCGCGCCGATCCCGTAATCCCGCTGATCGGCCGCGAACCCGAGCTCGAGGTTCGCCTCGACGGTGTCGCGGCCGCGGTCCTGGAGCTCGTAGGCCCGGAGCTTGTGACTGAGCCCGATCGCCCGCCCCTCGTGGCCGCGCATGTACAGGACGATGCCGCGGCCGGTCTCCGCGATCTGCTCGAGCGCCGCGTCGAGCTGGCGGCCGCAATCGCACCGGAGCGACCCGAACACGTCGCCGGTCAGGCACTCGGAGTGCACGCGCGTCAGGACCTTGTCACCGTCGCCGATGTCGCCCCGGACGAGCGCGACGTGTGTGCGCCCGTCGACCGTGCTGTCGTATGCGTAGGCGCGGAAGTCGCCCCACTCCGTCGGAAGGGTGGCCTCGGCGACCCGTTGGACGAGCACCTCGCGGCGACGGCGGTACTCGATCAGGTCGGCGATCGAGATCAGCTTGAGATCGAACGCGCGCGCCACCCGAACGAGCTCGGGCAGGCGCGCCATCGTGCCGTCCTCATTCATCACCTCGCAGATCACGCCCGCCGGGAACAGCCCGGCGAGCATCGCAAGGTCGACGGCGGCCTCGGTGTGTCCGGCGCGTCGCAGGACGCCGCCCTCACGAGCGCGGAGTGGGAACACGTGGCCGGGGCGGTGGAAGTCGCCGGACGCGACCTCAGGATCGGCGATCGCGGCGGCGGTGATCGCGCGATCGTGCGCACTCGTGCCGGTGGTGACGCCGGGCCGGTAGTCGATCGAGACGGTGAACGCGGTGTCGTCGCCGCCGTTGGTCGACACCATCTGCGGGATCTCCAACGCGTCGAGACGCCAGGCGGTCACCGGCAGACAGACGATCCCCCGCCCGTGCGTGACCATGAAGTTCACGGCGTCGGCCGTGCACTTCTCGGCCGCGATCACGAAGTCGCCCTCGTTCTCGCGGTCTGCGTCGTCGACGACCAACACCACCTTGCCCTCGCGGATGTCGGTGATCGCCTCGTCGACCGTCGCGAACACCGCCCGGTCGACCTCCCCATCCGTGGGCGCGAGCTGCTCTTCGTTCATGTTCCCGACCTTTCCATCAGACGTGCCACGTAGCGGCCGACCATGTCGACCTCGATGTTCACGGGATCGCCGACCAGGGCGGCGCCGAGCGTCGTCGCGGCGAGCGTGTGCGGGATCAATGCGATGCGAACCTCCGGGCCCTCGATCGCGGCGACCGTGAGACTCACACCGTCGATCGCGATAGAGCCTTTGTGCACCACGAGCGGCTCGAGCTCGCCGGGGATCCGTACGGCGAACGTCGCCCCACCGTCGGGTTCGAGGTCGATCGCGGCGACCTCCCCAACGCCGTCGACATGGCCCTGGACGAGGTGACCGCCCAGCCGCGCCGCCAGACTTACCGGACGCTCGAGGTTGACGCTCGCTCCTGCCCGGATAGACCCGAGGCTCGTGCGGTCGAGCGTCTCGCCGCTGACATCGAACGCGAGTGACTCGTCGGTGCGTTCCACGACGGTCAGGCACGTGCCGTTGACCGCGACCGACGCGCCGATCGGGCTGTCGGTCGCCACCAGCGCACAGCGCACGACGAGCCGCGCTCCGTCGAAGGCGCGAACGGTTCCGAGCTCCTCAACGATGCCCGTGAACATCGGCCTCCACCCGGATGTCTTCGCCGACCCGATCCACTCGCGCGAAGGAGAGACCCAGCGCGGCGCCGATCGGGGCGAACCCCTCCCCCATCACGGCGCTCGGCGCGGTTGCGCCCCCCACCACGCGCGGGGCCAGGTACTGCACGATCCGGTCTACGGCACCGTCGCGCAGGAAGCTCCAGGCGAGCGTTGCGCCGCCCTCGAGCAGGACGCCTTGCACGTCTCGCTTGCCGAGCTCCTCGAGCAGAGCGCCGGGCGACACGCCGCCCGTCCCGTCGGCGGCGCAGACGGCGACGTCGACGCCCGCCGGGAGCGACCTCGTGACCGACGGCTCGCCGGCCACGGTCGTCGCGACCAGGGTCGGCGCCGCACCGTCGAACACCGCGGCCGTCGGTGGCACGCGTCCGGCCACGTCCACCACGACCCGCAGCGGCGGCCGGGCCGCCGGAAGGTCCGGGTGACGCGCTGTGAGCGCCGGGTCGTCGGCGACGGCGGTCCCGGCGCCGACGACGATCGCATCGGACCACGCCCGCAACCGGTGAGCATCGCGCCTCGACTCCTCCGACGTGATCCATCGCGACGAGCCGTCGCGCGCGGCGGTCTTGCCGTCGAGCGAGGTGGCGACCTTCCAGATCACGAACGGCGTGCCCGTCGTGACATGCCGGTCGAAGGCGGCGTTCAGGCGGTGGGACTCATCGGCCAGGACCTCCGTGCGCACGTCGACGCCGGCCTCGCGCAGGCGCGCGATCCCGGAGCCGTCGACGAGCGGGTTCGGGTCGCCGGCTCCCACGACCACGCGTACGACGCCCGCGTCGACCAGCGCCTCGGTGCACGGCGGTGTGGCGCCGGTGTGGTTGCAGGGCTCCAGCGTGCACACGACGGTCGCGCCCCGCGCGCGATCACCCGCCTCGCGCAGCGCACGAACCTCGGCGTGCGGGGCACCGCGGGGACCGTCGTACCAGCCTCGCCCGACGATCTCGTCGCCGGAGATCACGACGGTGCCGACCATAGGCCTCGGCGAAACGTGACCCCAGCCACGCTCGGCGAGGGCGAGCGCCTCGCGCATGTGGGTCACATCGGTGTCGTGTGCGTCCATCGTCCCTCGCTCGGGGCGTGGACCGACACGCGGACCGCCGCCGCGGACGCGGCGGCGCAGCGTGCCCGTTCCCTCTCATCCCGACTCTCACGGTCGGTCCCGGGATCGCACCGGGTCCACCCGCCGCTGGCTGCGGTGGGGTCGCGGACTGTCACCGCCGGTGGGGATTTCCGCCCCGCCCCGGAAACAGGCTGGGAGCCAGTATAGGACCGAGCCTTACGGTTCGGGAGCCGAGCGGTCAGACCTCGGTCCGGCGGTCGACCGCGTAGCTCGACCCGCCGTCGCGCTTGGCGAAGGACTTCATCTCGGTCGCGACGGCGACCGCCTCGCCGTAGTGGGCGAACTGTCGCTTCGACGTGCTCGCGATCCCGATCGAGATCGCCACGAGCGGGATGTCCTGGAGCACGCCCTTGCGGTCTTCCATCCGGACGAACCCGCGGTCCAGGTCCTCCGCCTCGTAGAACTCGGCACGCGCCTCGTCGAACCGCTCGCAGATGCTCTTGGCGATGTCTTCGGCGCCATCGGGGATCACGACCGCAACGAAGTCGTCGCCGCCGACGTGGCCGACGAACCCCTCCGAGCCCGACCCCTCGACGACGGCGTCCTGGATGATCCGCGCGGTCGCCTGGATCAGACGGTCGCCGCGGACGAAGCCCTTCTGGTCGTTGTACGTCTTGAAGTTGTCGAGATCGCAGTACAGCACCGCGAACTCGCGCTCTTCGCGCACCTGTCGCTCGATCTCCTCCTGGATCCGGATGTTGCCGGGCAGACCGGTGAGCGGCGAGAGGTTCCGCATCTCCTTCGCCCGGCGAAGCGTCCCCTTCACCCGCGCGAGGAGCTCGATCGGATCGAAGGGCTTGATGATGTAGTCGTCGGCCCCGGACTGGAGTCCCGTGACCTTGTCGGCGGACAACGCCTTCGCCGTCAGCATGATGATGCTGGTGTTCGCCGTCTGGGGGTTCTTGCGAAGACGCTGCGCGACCTCGAACCCGTCGATGCGCGGCATCATCACGTCGAGCAGGACGAGGTCGGGCCGAAGCGACGACGCGCGGGTGAGCGCCTCTTCGCCGTCGGCGGCGACCGCGACGTCGTAGCCCGCCGAGCGAAGGTTCACCTCGACGAACCGCGCGATGTCCGGATCGTCGTCGACGACCAAGATGGTCTCGGGCACCCCTCTACGCTCCCTCTCCGTCCGTGGCGCCGCCCGCCGCGATCGCAGCGAGCCCGCGCGCGGCCGACGCCGGATCCGGCTGCGCGAAGATACCCGATGCGGCGATGAGAACCGAGGCGCCGGCCTCGACCGCCCGCCGGGCGTTGTCGCGCTTGATCCCGCCGTCGATCTCGAGCGCGACATCGAGGCCATGGCGGTCGATCTCGGCCCGAGCGGCCTCGAGCTTGCCGTACACCTCTTCGTTGAGCGTCTGGTAAGACCAGCCGGGCCGGATGCTCATCAGCATCACGTCATCGACCGTGTCGAGGTACGGGAATACCGCCTCGACGGGCGTCTCGAGATTGAGCGTGAGGCCGACGCCGAGCCCCGCGCCGCGCGCCTTCGCGATCGACGGTGCGGGCTCGGGCACCGCTTCGAGGTGGAAGCTCACGATGTCCAGACCCGCCTCGCGAAGCTCGTCGAAGAACCCCTCCGGGTGATCGACCATCAGATGGCCGTGCAGCGGCCGGTCGGTCACCGGGCGCAGGCTCGACACGATCACCGCACCGAGCGCGATCGGCGGCACGAAGTGGCCGTCCATGATGTCGACGTGGAACACGCCGACATGCGGCTCGACCGCTACGACCTGCGCCCCGAGGTTCGCGAAGTCGGCGGCCAGGATCGATGCAGCGACCGTACCCATCGGGCGCAATGGTACCGGTCGCGACCACGCCAACCTACGGACCGACGACCTACGACGCCCGCTCGAAGGCGGCGACGAACATGCCGTCGCACCCGTGGCGATGGGGCCAGAGCCGATGGCGCTCGGCGGGCCCGTCGGGACCGTCGGTCACCACCGGCCGCAGGCCCGGGCGAGCGCGCAACAGCGCGTCGCACACGGCATCGGTTTCCCCGCGAGTGAAGGTGCAGACCGCGTAGACGAGCCGCCCGTCCGGGCCGAGCGCGGCCTCCGCGGCCGTCACGATCGCGAGTTGCCGCGCCGCCAAGGCGCTCACGCGTTCCTTCGGCACACGCCACAGGAGCTCGGGGCGCCGGCGAGCCGAGCCGAGCCCGCTGCACGGCGCGTCGATCAGCACCCGGTCGAACGAGCCGGTGAAGGCCGGCGTCGCGGCGTCCTGGACGAGGAGCCACGGCGACCGCCCCAGCCGTGCAGCCGTCTCCGCGATCAGGCGCACCCGGCGCGGCGACACATCGGCGCCGAGCACCGCGCCGTCCGGCTCGACGCATTCGGCGGCGTACACGGTCTTGCCGCCGGGCGCGGCGCAGGCGTCGTACACGTGGTCGCCGCGCCGCGGGTCGAGCGCCGCGACCACGAAGCACGACGCCTGATCCTGCACCATCCACCGACCCTCGGCGAAGCCCGGCATCGTCCGTGGATCACCGCCCTCCTCGACGATCAGGCAGCCCTCGTGAACCAGCCCGCGTTGCGCCGTGACGCCGGCCGATCGCAGGTCCTCGCGGACGGCCGGCACCGCGTCGGCACCACCCACGACGCGGATCGACAGTGCTGCTCGCGTGGCGAGCGCCGCGGCGGCGGCCTCGGCCTCACCGCCGACCAGCCTGGTCAGCTCCTCAACGGCCCATGGGCGCATGCCCGTTCGCGCCGCGATCGCGTCGGCTCCGGATCCGGCCGGTGGTTCGAACTCCGTCCCGGCGAGACGACGCAGCACGGCGTTGACGAACCCACGCGCGCGGCCGGACACGAGATCGACCGTCGCCGAAACGGCGGCGTGTGGCGCGACGCCGACCTGGAGCTGGTACGCGCCGAGCCGCAAGGCATGGCGCGCCTCGGGCGGCGTCACGCGGTCGATCGGGCGGTTCGCCGCCCGCCCGATCGCGTCGTCAAGAACCAGCCGGCGCCGCAGCGTCCCGAACCCGAGCTCGGTGGCGAACGCCCGATCCCTGGGTTCCAAGCCGGATCGCGCGAGCAACGCAGGCATCAGCCGGTTGGAGTACGCCCCGTCGTCGATCACCCGCCCGATGAGTTCGAGCGCCACCGACCGCGCGGTGGTCGCGCTCATCCCAGGCGTTCGCCCGCGGTGAACCGCGCGCCGCGGGCCCATGCGGCCGCGTCCATCCGCTTGCGGCCGGCCGGTGCAACCTCCACCAATCGCACGCCTCCGCCCGCGGCGCGGACGAGGACGCCGCGTTCGTCCGCAGCGACCACCGTGCCGGGTGGCCCGTCGCTGCCCTGATGGTCGATCGCGGCGGCGAGGACCTTCACATGCGTGCCGCGGAACGCCGTGGCCGCGCTCGGACGCGGCGCGAGCGCCCGCACCCATCGCACGATCTCCTCGGGCGATCGCTCCCAGTCGATCGTGCGTTCGTCCGCGCCGATCGTCGGCGCGAGCGTCGCGGCGGCCTCCTCCTGCGCGCGCTCGGGCACGCCCCCGTGGGGCAGCATCCGCAGGACACCCACGAGCAGGAGCCCACCGATCTTGGCAAGACGCGCGCCAAGCACGCCGGCGTCGTCCTCGGCGCGGATCTGCTCCTCGAGCTGATTCAGGATCGGGCCGGTGTCGAGGCCCTCGTCCATCCGCATCACCGTGACGCCGGTGCGTTCGTCGCCGGCCGCGATCGCGTGCTGGACCGGCGTGGCGCCGCGCCATCGTGGCAGCAGCGAGAAATGAAGGTTGATCGCGCCGTACGGAGCGAGCTGCAACGTCTCCTGTTGCAAGATCTGTCCGTACGCGACGACGACGATGACGTCGGGCGCGGCCTCGGCGAGCGCGGTCGCGCCGGGTCCGTCGAGCACGCCCGGCGCCTCGAGGAACGGGACGCCGTGCTCCGACGCCGCAGCCGCCACCGGGGTGTGCGTGAGCGTCGCGTCGCGCCCTGCCTCCTTCGGCGTGTTCGTCACGACGAGCGAGAGCGACAGCTCGGGTTCGGCCGCGATCGCGTCGAGCGACGGCACGGACCAGGCGTCATTGCCGAGGAACGCGACCCGTAACGTCATCCGGCGCAGGATAGCCGGCGTCGCTGCGGCGCGCCCTACGGCCGCTTCCGCTCGCGCGGCTCCACGAGCCCAAGCTCGATCCGCCGGAGCTCCGCGAGCACGGCGCGCCGGCCGGTGTCGTCGAGGCGGTCGATGTACAGCGTTCCGTGCAGATGGTCGGTCTCGTGCTGCAAGATCCTGGCCAGCAAACCGTCGCCTTGGACCTCGATCGGGTTTCCCTTGAGATCCAGACCCCGACACCGGATAGAGCGGAACCGCAGCGTCGCGTGATACGGACCGGGGATCGACAGACATCCCTCTTCTTCAGTGACTTCGCCGTCGCCGTCGTAGAGCTCGGGGTTGGCCAGGAACGACGGCCCGCGCTCGCCGTCGTCGAAGACGAACACCTGGAGCGACACGCCGACCTGCGGCCCGGCGAGCCCTACGCCGGGCGCCTGATACATCGTCTCGGTCATGTCCTTGGCGAGGCGGCGGAGTGTCCGGTCGAAGTGCTCGACCGGCTTGGCGGGCTCACGCAGGACGGGGTCGCCGAGCGTCCGGATCGGTAGCAGCAACGGAACCCCTCACAGGTGCGGTTCGGCTTCGACGCGCTCGACGACCCCCACCGCGGCCAGGCGCCGCATCGCGTCGCCGAAGGCCGGCACGCGGCCGGGCTCGAGCGCGAGCAAGCATACCGTTCGACCTCCGAGCGAAGTGACGAGCGATGTGATCGGTTCGTGCTCGGCGAGCGCGTCCTCGAGCGCCTCGGTGCCGATGACGCGAAAGACTGCCGCGCCGACCGGGAACCCCGCGGCGGCGCGTCGCTCGCGCTCGCGATCATGGAACCGGTCGGGGATCCCGCGAACCAACGCCTGCACCGCGGGGTCGCCGGGGTGCGCCGTCTGCACGATCGCCGAGCCGGCCGGTCGCGCCCACCCGATCGCCTCCATCCACACCGCGAGGGCGCGCTCCATCGCGGTCAGCCCGGGACGTCGCGCCGCACGGTCCGCGTCGAGGATCGCGACGAGGTCGACCGCAGCCACGCCGAGATCGCGAACCGCCTCCGGACCGCCGACCAGGACCTCGCCATCGGGCGATGGCAACCGCGGTTCTCTGACGCGGCGAACGGGCACGCGCGCCGCGCGTGAGGCCCACCGCTCGACGCGTTCCGCGCCGCCGCTTCGAACACCGAACGTGGTGCCACCGCACCTCGCGCACCGCCCGCGCGCCTCGCAGACCACGCACCGGATCTCACCTTCGGATGCTCGAAGCATCCCACCGCACACCGCGCACGCCGCCGCCGCGCCGCAGGTCCGGCACACCTGCGCGACGCCGGCGCCGGGAAGCGGCGAGAACACGAACGCCCGCCGAACGTCGCCGAGCGCATGGATCAGACGCGGCGCGCGACCCTCCGGTCCCGGGCGCACGACCTCGACCTTGGGCCACCGCTTCGTCGACGGAACGACCGTGGGTAGGCGGAGCGCGGCGGCTTCGGTCGATGGGCAGACCGCGGCGAGCACCGCCACCGCATTCGCGATCGTGGCGCGCCGCAGCGCGACGTCACGCACGTGGTGGTAGGGCGCGCGCTCCTCTCTGTGGGCCGGGTGCGATTCGCGGGCGACCCACAGCAGACCGAGCGACGGTACCGGCGCGAAGACGGCCGGCCTCGTCCCGACCACCACATCTGCCGCTCCCGACCGGATGCGGAGCCACGTCCGGTAGCGCGCGCGCTGATCTCCGCCGGCGAAGACCAGCACCCGTTCGCCGAACGCGTCCTCGAGCGCCGTCACCGTCGTGGGCGTGGGCGATGCCTCGGGGACGATCACGATCGCGCGCCGCCCGCGCGCCAGGCACGCGCGGACCGCCTCGACGGCCAGGAGCTGCTCGTCCTCGGGGGCGGGGCGAACGACGAACGCGCCGTCGACGCCGGCGCCGATCATTCGCGCGAGTTCAGTGCCGTGCGTGTACCCCTGCCATACCGTCCGCGGTCCCTCGGCGACCGCCGCAACCGCGGCGTCACGCATCGCCGGCGCGCGCTGCTCCTCCGACGCGACCCGTGGGGGCGACAGCGCGCCGAGGACCTCGGCCAACGGCGTGACGTACCGCGTCGAGATCCACCGGGCGAGCGCGAGCAGCTCCTCGTCGAAGAACCGCACCGGCGAAACCGCGCGCATCACCGGCAGGGTGCGCTTGGGCAGATCGTCGGTCGGTCCGAGCACCCAGCCCTTGGTCAGCTTCCCGTGGAACCGGAAGCGCACGTACGAGCCGATGCCGGCGTCGAGCTCACGCGGCAGGTCGTAGGTGAACGGCTTGTCGAGCGCGAGCAGCGGCCGGTCGATGCAGACCGCGACAGGCCCGGCGAGGACCTCAGGCGCCGACGGCGCTTCGGAGCGCGTCGACGCGATCGGTGGCCTCCCAGGGGAACTCCTTGCGGCCGAAGTGGCCGTAGGCCG
>Ga0136846_1221533_pt1 | contig 10629 bp, 12 predicted proteins | sample HopSoiMetagenom2_FD_96841 | JGI IMG/M metagenome (GOLD analysis project Ga0136846, IMG submission 96841) | Grasslands soil microbial communities from Hopland, California, USA - 2 Assembly 2016 (version 4) | ecosystem: Environmental > Terrestrial > Soil > Grasslands | place: USA: Hopland... | reverse complement strand
GTCGACGTCACGCTGCTGGGCCGGTTCTACGAACGGTTCGCCGACCACGCCGTCGAGGTGGCCCGCCGGGTGATCTTCCAGGTCACCGGCAAGCATCCCGCCGAGGAAGAGATCCCCGCCCCCCGCTGAGCCGGCCGGCCGTCACGGCCGTAGCACGATCTTTCCCCTGGTGTGCCGCTGCTCCAAGCTATGAAATGCCTGTTGTACCTGGTCAAGCGGGTATACCTCGGCCACCGGCACTTCCAGTTCACCGGCCGCGATCAACGCCGCGAGCTCCGCCACCACGCCGGCGTCGGCGGCGTCGGCATTTCCCTCGCCCTTGACCCCGAACCGCTCGATGGCCGGAAAATCGATGATCGTGTCGACCCGCTGCGGATCGATGCCGAGTTCGGTCACGGCCAGTTCGACGTAGCCGCCGCCGAAAAAGTCCAGGAACGCGTCGATCTGCCCGTCGGGCGCCACGTCTCTCAGCCGGTTCGCCAGGCCGTCACCATAATTGACCGGAACGACGCCGTGCGCGGTGAGCCAATCGTCGTTCGACGGACCGGCGATGCCCAGCACGGTCGCGCCCGCGCGCTTGGCCAGTTGCACGGCGATGCTGCCTACGCCTCCAGCCGCGCCGGCGACGACAACGGTCTCACCCGGCTTCAACGCGACGGCGCGCACCGCGGCGTACGCGGTGGTGCCAACCACATACAGCGCACCGGCAACCTCCCACGGCACTTCCGGTGGCTTGGCGGTCAGCTGGCCGGCAGGCACGGCGACGAACTGCGCGTGGCTGGCACGGTCGTCCGTGAAGCCGAGCACCTCGTCGCCGACCGCAAATGTGTCGACGTCGGGGCCGACCTCGGCCACGACACCCGCCAGGTCGCTGCCCTGGCCCGAGGGGAACGTCGACGGCCAACGGTCATGCAGCGCACCGCGGCGGATCATCGCCTCGCCGGGATTGACGCCTGCGGCCTTGACCTCGACCAGTACCTCGCCCTCGGCGGGCACCGGCTTGTCGACATCGCGCACCTCGAGCACGTCGACGTCTCCGTATCGATCGAACCGTACCGCCTTGCTCATGGCAGTTACGAACGCGGCAGCGCGTGGACTATTCCCTAGCCGAAGCGGCCGGAGATGTAGTCCTCCGTGGCCTTTTCGTTGGGGTTCGAGAAGATCTTCTCGGTGTCGTCGATCTCGATCAGCCGGCCCGGCTTGCCCGTCGCCTCGAGGTTGAAGAATGCGGTCTGGTCACTCACCCGTGCGGCCTGCTGCATGTTGTGCGTGACGATCACGATTGTGAATTCCTGCTTGAGCTCCGCGATCAGGTCCTCGATCGCCAGCGTCGAGATGGGGTCCAGCGACGAACACGGCTCGTCCATCAGCAGCACGTCGGGCTGCACAGCGATCGCGCGTGCGATGCACAGCCGCTGCTGCTGACCGCCCGACAAACCGCCGCCGGGCTTGTCCAGCCGGTCCTTGACCTCGTTCCACAGGTTGGCACCCTTGAGCGAACGTTCGGCGACGTCGTCGAGCGCCTTCTTGTTGCGCACACCTTGGAGCTTGAGCCCGGCCACGACGTTGTCGCGAATCGACATGGTGGGGAACGGGTTTGGCCGTTGGAACACCATGCCGATGGTCTTGCGAACGCCGACCGGGTCGACCCCGGCGCCGTAGATGTCCTCGCCGTCCAGAAGCACCGACCCCTCGACGCGGGCGCCGGGGATGACTTCGTGCATGCGGTTCAGCGTCCGCAGCACGGTTGACTTGCCGCAGCCCGACGGTCCGATGAATGCCGTCACGCTGCGGGGCTGAACGGACAGCGCGACGTCGGCAACGGCCTGAAACGAGCCGTAGAAGATGTTGACGTCCTTGAGGTCCAACCGCTTGGCCACGAAAGCTCCTAAACCTTCTTGGGGGCGAAGATCTTGGCGACGTACCGCGCCCCGATATTGAGTATGGCGATCAACAGGATCAATGTCAGCGCCGCACCCCAGAGCCGATCGGTCGGCACCGGGTTGGCACCGGCGCCCGCCGACGTCTGGTCGTACATCATGCCGGGCAGCGAGCCCATGAACCCGTTGAACATGTCGAAGTTCATCGCCTGCGAGTAGCCCACCAGGATCAGCAGCGGGGCGGTCTCACCCATCACCCGCGCCAGCGCCAGCATGATGCCGGTGACGATGCCCGACAACGCAGTCGGAATGACAATGCGTGCAATGGTTTTCCACTTAGGCACGCCGAGCGCATAACTGGCTTCGCGCAGATCCATCGGAACGATCCGCAGCATCTCCTCGGTCGCGCGCACGATCACCGGGATCATCAGCAGCACCAACGCCAGCGATACCGCGAAGCCCGATCGCTGGAAGCCGAGCGTGGCCACCCACAGTGCGTAGATGAACAGCGCGGCCACGATCGACGGGACACCGGTGAGGATGTCCACCATGAAGGTCGTCAGCTTGCCCAGTCGGGTGCCGCCGCCGTACTCCACCAAGTAGATAGCGACGAAGATGCCGACTGGGATCGAGATGATCGCGCACACCAGGCCCTGCAGCAGAGTGCCGATGATTGCGTGGTAGACACCACCGCCAACTTGGAAAGCCGTCATGCCGGCCTGTGAGTGGGTGAACCAGACGGGCGAGGTGATTGCCTTGATGCCCTTGGTGATGACGGAGTACAGGACCCACAGCAGCGGGACCAACGCGATCAGCACCGCCAACGTAACTAGCACGGTCGCAACGTTGTTGGTCACCTTGCGGCGCATGCTGACGCCCTGGAAGACGGTGACCTTGACGGGGCGGTCCAACGTCGATGTCATCGTGCTCCCCTCCCGGCGACCGCGGCGCGGGCCAGCGAGTTCACCACGAACGTCAGGATGAACAGCACCAGCCCGGCGGCGATGTACGCGCCTGCTTTGTACTGATCGTTGAATTCGCTTGCGGTGGCGGCGATCTTGCTCGCGAACGTGTAGCCACCGTCGAACAGCGTCCACCCGAACGCCTTCTGCGTTCCGCGAAGGATGATCAGCAGCGCGATCGTCTCACCGAGCGCGCGGCCGAGGCCGAGCATCGAACCGCTGATGTATCCGGACAGACCGAAGGGCAGCACCGTGGTGCGGACGACCTCCCATCGGGTGGCGCCCAGTGCCAGCGCCGCCTCGATCTGCCCGCGTGGCGTCTGGACGAACACCTCGCGCGTCACCGCGGTGATGATCGGGAGGATCATCACCGCCAGCACGATGCCGGCCGTGAAGATCGTTCCTCCGCCCGACACCGACGCGTTGCCAGTCTTGAAAAGGAACAGCCAGTCCAGATTCTTGTTGAGCCACAACGCGATCGGCTTGAGTACCGGCGCCAGCACGTACAGGCCCCATACGCCGTAGATGATCGACGGCACCGCGGCGAGCAGGTCGACCATGTAGGCCAGCGGACCGGAGACCCGCCGTGGCGAATACTGGGTCAAGAAGATCGCGATGCCGAGTGCCACCGGCATGGCGAGGACGAGCGCGAACACCGATACGAACACCGTTACCTGCAGCAGGTCGAAGATCCCGAAGTGCATCGCCGAGGTGTCGGTGGTGATCCAGTTGCCGCCGTAGAGGAGGAAGTTCTCCTCGTTGCGGGCGAGCGCCGGAATCGCGCGCCAGAGCAGGAAGACCCCGATCGCCGCGATCAGGACGACGATGAAGATGCCCGAACCTTCCGCCAATCCGCGGAAGATTCGGTCGCCCAGTCGAACCCTGGCGTTCTTGGAGGGGTCGGTGGAGATGGGTGCCGGCTCGGGGAAGGGCGAAGCAAGCGCTTCGCCCGATCCCGCGTCGGCTGGATTCGGTGTTGTCACATCGACCCTATCGGTCATCGGTCCCGGCACCCATCCTCACCGCAATCGTGCTGACGCGCTACGTATCTATGCAATTGCGTCGATAGACTTGCTGAGGCGCTCCTTGAAGGCGTCGGGAAGCGGGATGTAGCCGGCGGCGGACAGACTGGCCTGACCCTGGTTGGCGGACACCGTCAGGAAGGATTTACCCGCGGCGGCCGTGTCCGCGTCGTATCCCTTCGAGCAGACGACTTCGTAGGTGGCCAGCACCAGCGGGTAGGCGCCCGCCTCCTTTGTGCCGTACAGCGAGTTCAGGTCGAGCGTCAGGTCGTTGCCCTGGGCGGCGAACTTCGCGGCGTCGATCGCCTTCTTGGCGGCGTCGTCGGTCAACTCGACCGCCCCTGCGCCGCTGTCGATCTGCGCGTAGGGCAGACCTGCTTGCGTCGCAAAGCCCTTCTCCACGTAGCCGATGGCGCCAGGGGTCGACTGCACGGCCTGCGCCACACCGGCGGACTTCTGCGCGCCCTCGCCTGCGCCGCCCTGGAATTCACTGCCAGCGCCCTTGGTCCAGCTCTGCGGGGCCGCGGCGCCCAGGTACTTCTGGAAGTTGTCGGTGGTGCCCGACGAATCCGAGCGGTAGATCGGCTTGATGTCGCTGTCTGGCAGGGTGGCACCACTGTTCAGCGCGGCGATGGCCGGGTCGTTCCACTTCTTGATCTGGCCCTGGAAGATCTTGGCGAGCACGTCGCCGTTGACCACGAGCTTGTCGACGCCTTCGAGGTTGTAGGCCAGCGCGACCGGACCGAACACCATCGGCAGGTTCCATGCCGGGTTGCCGCCGCAACGTTCGGCGGCCTTCTGGACCTGCTCGTCCTTGAGCGCTGAGTCGGAGCCGGCGAAGTCAACCTGCTTGGCGATGAACTGATCGCGGCCCGCGCCCGAGCCGGTGGGGTTGTACGAGAGGTTCTTGCCCGAGCAGACCTGCCCCCACACCTTGTTGAACTCCGCGATCGCGTTCTGCTGAGCGGTCGAGCCCTCCGCTGTCAGGGCGGCCTTGCCGCCGCAGTCGGCCGACGCGGTGCCGGTGCCGGTGCCCGATGCACTGGTGCTGGGAGTCGAGGCATTGTTGTCGCTGCCGCAGGCGGTCAGCGTCAGCGCGGCGATCGCCGTCGCAGACAGTGCCAATTGAAGCGGCGTGCCGACACTCTTGCCGATGCTGTTGAGCTTCACTGATCCCACTTTCGGTTGACGGCTTTGAACTCCCCGGCAACGTATGCGGCCGTGGTCAACGGCTTGCGGATGGAAAGTGAACGGGAGGTGAACAGGTCCAGCTCAGCGAATCCGGGACCCCAGCCCCGCTAGGGGACATGGGCCGCATACGCCGCCGCACGCTGAACGCGTTGAAACCCCGTCGCCGATAGGTCTTTACGGCTGCCGAGTTATCTGCTCTGACGTAAAGGATCGGACCGTGTGGCTCGCGCCATCGCGCCCGAAACGAAAAACAATGCCTAGCGGCGGTCGCCCGTGGCGTAGGCGGCGTCGACGCTGAACACGTCGAAACCCAGCCTCTGATAGGTCTTTACGGCCGCGGAGTTATCCGCCTCGACATACAGCATCACCGTCGGCTGTTCGGTTTCTGCTAGCCGCTCGGCCAGATGATGCAGTCCGACCAACGTCAGCGTGGCGCCCAGCCCGCGGCCCTGCGCGGCCGGGTCGACGCCGAGGACGTAGACCTCGCCGAGGTCCCTTCCGTGCACCTTCGTCCAGTGAAAGCCCAACAGCTTGCCGGTGCGCTCGTCGACGGCCATGAAGAGGCCTGCGGGGTCGAACCACGGCTCTCCGCGTCGCTCGGCGAGGTCGGCGTCCGTCCACCCGCTCTGCTCGGGATGCCATGCGAACGCCGTGTTGTTGACGCGCAGCAGCTCGCCGTCGTCGGCCGGGCCGGAGTACGTCGTGATGCGCACACCCTCGGGAACCGTGACTGGCGGCAGGTCGGTCAGCGGCCGCCGCATCTGCAGCAGCTCGCGAACCACGACCATGCCCAGCGCGCCCGCGGTGGCCCGTGCCGGCTCGAGGTTGCCGTGCGCCCAGATGCGGACATCGTGGCCGCCCTCGGACAGCGCGGTGCGAGCCAGCGCCGAGCCGATGCCGCGGCGCCTGGCGTTCGGACGCACCACCAGCTCGGCCGTCGCAGGCGCCTCGGTGAGGTTCAGATAGCCGGAGATGTCGTCGCCCTCGACGGAGAGCAGGTGCCGGGTGCGGTCGTGCGGCAATTCGCGGAGCACCTGGTCGCCGACGGGCGCGACGCCGTCGGCCTGTTTCGCCGCGGCGATCAGTTCGCGGATCCTGCGCTGCTCATCGTCGGACAGTCCCGAGCGCCAGCCGATTTCCAGGCGGGTCACTGACTGCGCAGCGGGTCAGCCAGTGCTTCGGGCAGGCTGTCGGGTGCGTCGTAGCCGCCCGCGTCGTCGACCATGTCGTCGGACACTTCGGCGCCCTGCGCCGGTGGGCGGCCGCGCGCGGGCCGAACCGCCTTGTACCCGACGTTGCGCACGGTGCCGATCAACGATTCGTATTCGGTGCCGAGCTTGGCGCGCAGCCGCCGCACGTGGACGTCGACAGTGCGGGTGCCGCCGAAGAAGTCGTAGCCCCACACCTCTTGAAGGAGCTGAGCGCGGGTAAACACCCGACCGGCGTGTTGAGAAAGATACTTCAGCAGCTCGAATTCCTTATATGTGAGATCGAGCGGTCGGCCGCGAAGCCGTGCGGTGTAGGTGCCCTCGTCGATGACCAGTTCGCCCAGGCTGATCTTGCCGAGGTTCTCCTGGTTGGCCACGCCGCCGCGACGTCCCACCAGCAGCCGCAGCCGGGCGTCGATCTCAGCGGGTCCGGTGCTGGGCAGCAGTATCTCGTCGAGTCCCCATTCGACGTTGACGGCGACCAGGCCGCCCTCGTTGACGACGGCCACCACGGGCACCGACGTCCCCGTCGTTCCCAACAGGCGACACAGCCCGCGGGCGGCGGCCAGATCAGTGCGCGCGTCGACGATCGCCACATCCGCGGTGCCCGCCTCGAGAAGGGAGGACACCTCCGTCGGCGCCGTCCGCACGTTGTGCGCGAGCAGCGACAACGAAGGCAGGACGGATTCGGGATGGGGATCGACGGTCAGTAGCAGTAGATCCAACTGGCCCTCCAGAAGCCATGGGGACCTCGCCCGGACAACGATGTCGGTCGTGACTTCCCAGATTCATGCCTGACATATGGCCGTTACCCGGCCGATGGTCATCCAACGATAGCGCGCTACCTGCCGGTTAGCCGCGCCGAGCCCGATCCTTCGTTGTAGTGGGCAAGAATGTCCGGGTGCGAAAGCTGCTGATCGGTGCGATCGCGACCATGACCACGGTGGTGGTGGGCGCCGTCGGAGCCGACTTCGGGGCGGCGATCTACGCCGAATACCGGCTGGCCAGGAGCGTGCGCACCGCCGCAAACCTGAGTTTCGACCCCTGGGTCAGCATCCTCGGTTTTCCATTCATCTCCCAGGCGATGCGCCACAACTACAACGAGGTCGAGATCAAGGCCAGTGGCGTTGGTCACCCCGTCGCGGGCAAGGTCGGACTGGAGGCGACCCTGCACTCGGTCGACCTCAGCGATACCTCCTGGCTCGTCGGGCCGGACGCCAAGCTGCCGGTCGGCGAGCTGGAGAGCCGCATCATCATCGACTCCACCCACGTCGGGCGGTTCATGGGCATCCCCGACCTGCTGGTCGAGGCGCCGTCGCGGGAGACCAATGATGCCACCGGCGGCACTACGGAATCGGGCATCTCCAGCAACCGGGGACTGGTGTTCACCGGCACGCCCAAGAAGGCCGACTACGACAAGAAGGTCAGCATCGCCGTCGACCTGTCGATCGCAGGGCCCGACCAGACCACGCTGATCTTCACCGCAACCGGCGTGCTGACCGGTGCGGGCACGGCCGACCAGCAGATTCCGCAGGACAAGCTTCCCGCTGTACTCACGGCGTTCAGCACCAGCCTGCCCGGTCAGAAGCTGCCGTTCGGAGTCCGGCCGACCAGCGAGGGCGCCCGCGGCTCCGACATCATCATTGAGGGCATCACCCGGGGAGTAACCATCCCGCTCGATGGGTTCAGGTTGTCATGAGCTCATCAGTGGTGCTCGCGATCACCGTGCTGGTCGCCGCGCTGGGCGTGGCGTATGTGATCGGCCGGCTGCTCACGCTGCGGGCCGGGATGCTGAAGGCTGCCACCGAGGCGAGCAATGTCGACACCTCCGACCTCGGGCTGTCGCACACCGGTCCGACCGTGCTGCACTTCAGCGCGGTGTGGTGCGGACCGTGCGCCGCGGTACGCCGCGTGGTCGACGACGTATGCCGCGATCTGCCTGGCGTCGCGCATGTGGAGATCGACATGGACGCCAATCCCGAAGCAGCCCGACGGCTTTCGGTGATGTCGCTGCCGACGACGTTGATTTTCGACACGGACGGACGGCCGCGATATCGCACCACGGGCGTGCCCAGCGCCGCTGACCTGCGGTCGGCGCTGGAACCGCTATTGGCTTGATCACCATGTCTTTGGGTAAGCTGTCGGGCGTGTCAACCCGCCTTGAGCCGATGCTCACCAAGCGCCGCGCAGTCGATCTGTGCCGCGTTGCGGGTTGTTGCTGTTGTTGTTGTAGCTGCTGAGCGCAGCTGCGCGAGTTAAGCGCGCTCGCTCGGAGCAGCCGTTTCGGCCTGCTCATCCCCAGCCCCTCCAACGCAACAGGAGTCTGTTTCCATGCCTTCCACGTCGACCAACACCAAGACGGCCGCGCCGGCCTTGGTGGATGTGCGCGGTCCCCGGTTCGCCGCCTGGGTCACCACCGTCGTCATCGTGGCGACGTTGATCGCGGCGGCCTTCAGCTCCACGGCGGCGGCCGTGATCCTGGGTATCCAGGCCGTCGTCTTCGCGATCGGGGCGTGGCGCGGGCCCCGCGAGCATCCCTACGGGCTGATCTTCCAGCGCGCCATCCTTCCCCGACTCGGGCCCGTCACCGAGAAGGAACCCGTGCCGCCGCTGAAGTTCGCCCAATTGGTCGGCTTCGTGTTCGCGGTGATCGGCGTCATCGGCTTCGCCGCCGGCAGCCAGCTTCTCGGCCTGATCGCCACCGGCTTCGCGCTCATCGCGGCCTTCCTCAACGCGGCCTTCGGTATCTGCCTCGGCTGCCAGATCTACCCGCTCGTCGCACGTCTGCGCCGAACTCCGTTCGCTGCATAACTCTCAAACAGCAAGTAACCGAAAGGATTTCATCCATGGCACGCTCCGACGTCCTGGTCAGCACAGACTGGGCCGAGAGCAATCTCGATGCGCCGAACACCGTATTCGTCGAGGTCGACGAGGACACCAGCGCCTACGACGGCGGTCATATCCAGGGCGCAGTCAAGCTGGACTGGAAGGCCGACCTGCAGGACCAGGTCAAGCGCGACTTCGTCGACGCCCAGCAGTTCTCGAAACTGCTGTCAGAGCGCGGCATCTCCAACGACGACACCGTGATCCTCTACGGCGGCAACAACAACTGGTTCGCCGCATACGCGTACTGGTACTTCAAGCTGTACGGCCATGACAAGGTCAAGCTGCTCGACGGTGGCCGCAAGAGGTGGGAGCTCGACGCTCGCCCACTGTCCACCGACGCGGTGACACGGGCGGAGACGAGCTACACCGCCAAGGACCCGGACAACACCATCCGCGCGTTCCGCGACGAGGTCATCGCGGCCATCAACAAGAAGAACCTGGTCGACGTGCGCTCCCCCGACGAGTTCTCCGGCAAGATCCTCGCTCCCGCGCACCTGCCGCAGGAGCAGAGCCAGCGCCCGGGGCATATCCCGGGCGCCATCAACGTTCCGTGGAGCAAGGCGGCCAACGAGGACGGCACGTTCAAGTCCGATGAGGACCTGGCCAAGCTCTACGCCGAGGCCGGCCTGGACGGCGAGAAGGAAACCATCGCGTACTGCCGGATCGGTGAGCGCTCGTCGCACACATGGTTCGTGCTGCAGGAGTTGTTGGGACACAAGAACGTCAAGAACTACGACGGCAGTTGGACGGAATACGGCTCCCTTGTGGGTGCCCCGATCGAGTTGGGAAGTTGATATGTGCTCAGCACCGAAGCAAGGCCTGACGTTGCCTGCGAGCGTCGACCTCGAGAAGGAAACGGTGATCACCGGCCGCGTTGTCGACGGCGCGGGTCAGGCGGTCGGTGGCGCGTTCGTGCGCCTGCTGGACTCGTCTGACGAATTCACCGCAGAGGTCGTCGCGTCGGCCACCGGTGACTTCCGGTTCTTCGCCGCGCCTGGCACGTGGACGCTGCGCGCCCTGTCCCCTGCGGGCAACGGCGACGCCAGCGTGGCACCGTCCGGTGCGGGCATTCACGAGGTCGACGTCAAGGTCGCATGAGATGCCGCTGCGGCCGGCTACCGGCCGCAGCTCAGCTTTTGCTGCGAAAATGCTCCGAAATTAGCTGTTTCGGTCCACCATGTGGATAGTTGCTGTGCTGTCGCGCGGGAACACCACAATGAACAGGGCCGATCATGAAATTCGCAATTGGTGGATTCGCGACGACGGTGTTCGCCCTCCTCGCCATAGCAACTTCGCCATATGCCGCAGCCAGCCCCGACACCGAGTTCCTCGACGCGCTGGCCAGCAACGGCCTCTCGGTCCCGCCGCAGGCGAGACTTGGGGTGATCAGCGCCGGGCACTCCGTATGCCGGGACTTCGCGAATGGGGACAGCTTCAACGAGGCCGTCTCAGACATTGCCAAACGTGGTCTGGGCGGAAG
>Ga0136846_1212689_pt1 | contig 10630 bp, 10 predicted proteins | sample HopSoiMetagenom2_FD_96841 | JGI IMG/M metagenome (GOLD analysis project Ga0136846, IMG submission 96841) | Grasslands soil microbial communities from Hopland, California, USA - 2 Assembly 2016 (version 4) | ecosystem: Environmental > Terrestrial > Soil > Grasslands | place: USA: Hopland... | reverse complement strand
GCCAAGGCGCGCCAGATCCTCGTCTCCGAGCTGGCCCTGGCCGAGCACACCAACGAGGACAAGGCCGAGGCCATCCTCGACGAGGTGCTCGCCTCCTGAGCGACGCCTCAGCAGACCACGTCATCGACCCGTCCGAGCCAGAGCTCGGGCGGGTCGATGCGTTCGGGACCGTCGTCGAGACCGACCGTGGCTCGCTGCCGTTCGCGCTGGTGCACGGCGAGCCCTTGGTCGCAGCGGCCGCCTGGGCCCTCGGAGAGGCCGGGGTGACGCTGGTGGACATCGGCACGGGCTGGGACGTCCTGGTTGATACGGACGCTCCGTTCGTGCTCCACGACGCCCTGTGCCCGCTGACGCCGCCCGGTTTTCTGGCCGAGTGCGTGGCCCACGCCAGCGAGAGCTCCGCGGTGACCGTCGGCGTCCGCCCCGTCACCGACACGGTCAAGCAGCTCCACGAGGGCCGGGTCGGCGACACCGTGGACCGGGGTGAGCTGCTCCAGGTCGTCTCCCCGGTGGTGCTGCCGGCGGGCGTCGTCGGCGCTCTCGAAGGCCTGCCCACCACCGACTTCGCCGACCTGGTGGCCGATCTGGCCCGGCGGTTCCCGGTCGTGACGCTCGAGGCGCCGGCCGAGGCCCGCCGGGTCGCCGACGAGGCCGACCTGCGCGTGATCGAGGCGCTCACCGCGCGCTGAGCAGCCGCTCCGCGACCTCGAGGTCCTCGGGGAAGGTGACCTTGAGGTTGGTGGCGCCGCTGGGGACGGCCACCACGGGCAGGTCGGTGTAGCGCTCGAAGCAGGCGGCGGTGTCGGTGCTCTCGTAGCCGCCCTCGGCCGCGCGGCGGTGCGCCTCGAGCAGCGGTACGGCGCGGAAGGCCTGCGGTGTCTGCACGCCCGCCACCCCCCGCGCCACCGGGCGCAGGTCGCGGCGCAGCAGCCCCGGCAGGTCGAGCACGGGCAACGCTCCACCGTGCGCGCGAGCCGCGGCGATCGTGGCCTCGAACAGCTCCGGGCCAGCCAGCGGCCGAGCGGCGTCGTGGCCCGCCACGACGTCCACATCGCCGGCCTCGACCTGCCTGCGGAGGGCCTGAAGGGCGGCGTGCTCCGGGGCGTGTCGGGTGGCTCCGCCCGGCACCAGCCTCGCCTCGTGCTGGCCGAGCATCGGGGCGACGGCCTCGCCGACGGCGTCCTCGTCACCCGGGCGCACGCCGATCACCAGCCGGGTGACCCCGCCGACGGCCAGCACCGTGCGCAGCGACTGGCCGAGCACGGTGGTGTCGCCGAGCGGGAGCAGCACCTTGTTGGTCGAGGCACCGACGCGGCTTCCGGACCCGGCGGCGAGGATCACGACGGCCGCGGACACGCATACACATTTACACGGCTGTTGCACGAATGGCGCCAGCGGAAACAGTAGGTGCCTACCTTCGGCCCCGTGACGCCCCCTCGGGACCTGGTCGAGTGGCAGCCGGTGTGCCCGCTCTCCGAGCTGGAGATCGAGCGCGGCGCGCTCGCCCTGGTGCACGGCCAGGCCATCGCGCTCTTCCGGATCGACGCGGCCACCGTGCACGCGCTGGCCGATCACGACCCGTTCGACCGGCACGCCACCCTGGCCCGGGGCATCGTCGGCCGGGACGGACCGGTGCCGTTCGTGGCGTCCCCGGTGCACAAGCACGCCTTCGACCTGCGCACCGGCCAGTGCCTCGACGACCCGCACGTCTGGGTCACGGCGTACGACGTGAAGGTGACCGACGGCATGGTGCTGGTCGGCCACCGCAGGCAGGTGGCCGCCTCCGTCAGGCCTCCGGCACGTCCGCCGGGTGCTCACCCGCCGGCCCGGCAGCCAACCGACTAGAGGTCGTCCGGGACCAGGGCGGTCAGCACGTCGTCGCCGCCGAAGGCCGCGTCCTGCCAGACCAATCGGTTGCCCGACATCGAGGGGAAGCCCTGCTGGCCGCCCTCGGGCACCAGGTCGTAGATCTTCCCGGTGGCCAGCGACGCGAGGTAGAGGTCGGTGTCGGGGTACGGCGAGTCGCCACCGGCCACGCCCGCGGTGAGGGTGCCCTTCTCCTCGGCCCACACGACGTACTTCCCGTTCGTGGTGACGCCGAACGGTGCGGCGCCGCTGCTGAGCCGGAAGGTCTGCCCGTCGGGGGTGAACAGCTCCTCGTGGCCGCTGTCGTCCACGGCCACGACGCTGCGGCCGTACGCCGCCACCGAGATGACCGCGCCCCTGAGCTGGCCGACCTGGGTGACGTCGGCCCCGGGCTGCCAGACCAGCACCCGGCCGCCATCGGTGCCGATGCCGACCACCCCGCCGCCGGTGCCGAGCCCCGTGATGCTGTCGCCGCCCAGGCCCTTGACCTTCGTGCTGGACACCTGGCCGTCGAGGTCGGCGAACGAGACGTTGTCGCCGGCACCCGTCCAGGCCGTCCCGGCGTCGGACCCCGCCAGGCCCGCGGCCAGGGCGGCCTGGAACGGCACCGTGTCGAGCGTCCCGGACGAGCCCTCGGGTGCGTAGCGCGTGATCGCGCCGTTGACGTCGAGGGTGACGAGTGCGTCGCCGCCGAAGGCGACGTCGGCGACGTTGGAGCTCGACCCCAGGCTGGTCGCGGCGCCGCCGATCCTGGTCGAGGCGAGGTAGCCGAAGGAGTCGAAGCTGCCGCCGCCGCTGAGGTCCAGCCAGGCGACGCTGTCGCCGCTCACCACGGGGTGCAGCTGGGTGGACGGCGAGGCCGAGACGGTGTCACCCGCGAGCGCGCCGGTCACGGGGCAGCCGGCACAGATCTTGTTCGCGTCGAAGACCTCACGCTCGGTGCGGAGCACCACGGGGTCGAGCTGGGAGTCGACGGTCACCTGCTCGACCGCGGCGCGGGCGTCGAGGAAGCCGGCCGTGGGGCCGAGCCGAGTGGTCAAAGCGGCGTACACGACCCTGTCGAAGGCCTGGGCCAGCGGCGAGTCGTTGCCCGGCTGGTTGTCGATCCGGGCCAGGTTGACCCGGATCGACCACAGCGCGTTGTTCCAGATCGCGGAGTTGTAGTGGACGCCGCCCTGGTCCTGGCTGTCGAAGCCGAGCAGCTGGAGCCGGTAGCCCGGGTTGAGGGCGCGCAGGTAGTCGTCGAAGTCGTTCCCGTTGAGCATGTAGCGCAGCGACAGGCTGCCGTCGGGGTTGCGGATGCAGAAGTAGGTCTCCTCGGTGAAGCCGGTGCAGCCGCCCTCGAAGATCGCGACGCTGTCGGTGCCCTTGACCCGGTTGCCGATGACGTTGCCGAAGTAGTCGGAGAAGCTCTCGTTGAGGGCGCCGGACTGGCCGGAGTACTTCAGCCCGGCGGTGGTCGCGGTGACGCCGTGCGTGATCTCGTGGCCGGCGGTGTCGATCTCGACCTCGGTGACCTCGGCCCGGCCCTGGCTGGTGGTGCAGGGGTTGCCGTAGACCATCTGCGGCTGCTTGAGCGCGTTGGTGAAGAACGAGTTGCAGAAGTCCGAGGGGCCGTAGTGGACGGAGCTGACCATGGAGCCGCCCCGGCCGTCCCACGAGCTGCGGCCCATCGTCGCGTAGTAGTCGTAGACGTCGCGACTCAGCGCCTGGGCCGCGATCTCCTCGGGGTCGCGGATGTTGGTGTCCGGGCTGATCACGAGCTTGCCCGGCAGCTGGCTCGAGCTCCGGATCCTCGCGGCGTCGTACGTCGAGATGCCGCCGGTCCCGGTCGGGCCGCTCCAGGACGGGGTGGTGGTGTCGAGCAGCGCCACGCCGTGGCCGGTCTGGAGCCCGTGCCCGACGAGCGTGCCGCCGATCGGGTTCGGCCCCGTCACCTCGACCGAGCGGGGGTCGGGCTGCGCCGGGGTGGTCACGGACGTATTTGTCGCCCTGGCGGCCGAAAAGCGACCAGAACGTCCGTGACTACCGCTGGAGGAGAGGTGGACACGGTGCAGGTACGTCGCGGCCTCGGCGGCCCAGGGCAGCGCGACTCGTCCCCCGCCGGTGACCTGTTCGACGCTGAGGATGCCGCCGTCGGTCGCGTCGACGAAGTAGCTGGCCGCGGCCAGGGGCGCGGCGGGGTCACCGGTCGTGGCCACCGTCACCAGCCAGGCCAGCCGCCCGGTGCCGCGCGGCAGGACCACCAAGGACGGCGGCGTCTGGGCGGTGCCGCCCGAGGCCCGCTCGGCGATCGCCCGCGCCTGCTTGGCCGGGATGGTCGGCGAGGTCGACACGGTCAGCCCCGGGAAGACCCGGCCGTGGACGCCGGTCAGCCGGCCGTCGCGGGCGACGAAGACGATCGACGCGTCGTGGACCGGCACCTCGCCCACCGCCTGGGTCGCCCTGGTCGTGACGATGCCGGGGACGGTCCGTCCGTCCGGCTCACCCAGCCTCAGCACCGACGAGTCGACGCCGAACAGGTCCGGTCCGTAGGCGTCCATGAACCCGGTCGCCGGGCCCGGCCAGGATCCGCCGGTCAGCTCCGAGAGGAAGCCGGTGACGTCGTCCTGGCGTCCGACCCAGCCTGTCCCGGTCTCCTGGCGCAGCGTGTCGAGGGCCTTCTGCAACGAGGTGAGGCGGGACTGTACGTCCGAGCCGCCGGCCGCGCTGCCGCCGCCCGAGCCGGCCTGGTGGTCCCGGACCCACGCTTCGGAGACGATGAGTGTCCTGGGCTTCTCCGATGACCCGCCGACGCCGCCGACGTCGGTGTCGCAGCCGGTGGCGACCAGGCCGAGAACGACCACCAGCGGTGCCAGCCACCAAGGGCGGGCGAACGGCCTGGTCGACGTCGGGGCGGACGCACGGATGGTCATCATGGCTGCCCGATGGTCGAGGGCTCGCGGCGCCGGCGTCAATGACCCTTCTGGGTGCGCGGAAGATAGTCAGATTTCATCGCCTCCAGCCCTGCACGTACCGACCCGGACCTGAAAACATGCCCGCAGCAGCACGCCCCGTCGCGGCGTGCTGGCCTGCCACCCCGGAGGCAACGCCGACAGCTGAGGAGTGATCCACGTGGCGTGTCCTACGTGTTCGTCCGACAACCCGGAGGTGGCGTCCTTCTGCTACCGGTGTGGGACGTCGCTGCGGGCCGGTGATGCCAAGCGCACGGCGTCCTACGCCGTCCAGTCGGCCGAGGGCGTGACCCAGTTCGCGCTCATCTCGACGGTGATGCCGCACACCTCCCGGCACTCCGCGGACAACTACCGCTGGGCGGTGATCCTCGCCGGCGTGCTGGTCCTCGCCGCGACGGCGCTCGGTCTGCTGCCGATAGCGATCGCCGCCGCCGCCTTCCTCGTGCCGCTGGCCTACCTCGTCTACATCGACGACGTGAACCTCTGGGAGGAGGCGCCGACCGCGGTCGTCGTCGGGCTGTTCGTGGCGACCGGTGCCCTCTCGGTCCTGGTCTCGCTGTTCTTCTTCGACTGGGTCTTCGACGCGCAGTGGGCGAGCTTCGCCGGTGGCACCCGCGCGCGCGGCGGGATCGGCTCGATGTCGTTCCCGGCGCTGCTGATCTTCGCGGTGCTGCTGCCGGTCGTGGCCGAGGTGGCCAAGAACGTCTTCGCGGTCCTGCTGGCGGCCCAGCCCCAGTTCGACGACATGATCGACGGGCTCACCTTCGGCGTGGCGGCCGGCACGTCGTACGCCGCGTTCGAGACCTGCGTCGTCTACTCCTCGGTGTTCACCGCGCAGGACTTCCGCACGACCTCCGGCATCGCCACCTGGATGGTCGTCGTGGTCAACGTGATGGTGGTCAAGTCGCTGATCTACGGCACCGCCACCGGGATCGCGGTGGCGTCGTTCTCCGGCAAGGGCGAGGGGTACGACGGCTTCACCCCGGCGTACTTCGCCAACTTCGGCCTCGCGGTCGGCGCCAACGTCGTCTACTGGCTCGGCGTCCGGCTGATGGCCTACCTGCCGTACGGGAACTCGCTCGGTCTGGTCTGGGGCTTCGTGGTCCTCGCTGTCCTGGTCGTCAAGGTCCGGATGATGCTGCAGGTCGCGCTGCTCGAGGCCGCGGTCGAGGCCGCCGCCGTGGGTGACGGGTCCGAGGACAGGCGCTCGACATTTGTCGAGACGTTCTGCCCCGAGTGCGAGAACGTCCTGCTCGCCAACGCGTCGTTCTGCATCGTCTGCGGCACCTCGGTGCGCTCCAGCTCGCGGCAGGCCAGGCTGGCGATGGGCATGCCGCCGGTGCCGGCCGGGGTCGGCGCGGCGCCACCAGGGACGCTCGCGCTGCCACCGGCCGAGGAGGACGCTCCCGAGAGCGACGGGGGGGCCGGGAAGTGACCACGCCGCAGACCCCGCCGCAGACCCCTCCGCAGACCCCTCCGCCGGCCCCTCCTTCGACCCGGCCTCCGGTGAAGTCGAGCGAGGAGTACTTCAACAGCAGCCGGATCAGGGTGATCGGCATGATCACCGTCGCGACCGTCGCCGTCGGCGCGCTCGGCGGCCTCGCCGGTGTCGTCTTCGATCCGCAGCCGGTCCCCAAGGACCACGTGCACCAGCCGGCCACGGGCACCGGCACCAGGCTGGCGCCGCTGACCCTCGGCGGTCCCGGGAGCTCCGCGCCGCACAGGAGCGGCCTCGAGGTGCCCTTCGCGGTGCGGGTGCCGAGCGCCGACGGCACCGAGAGCCCCGGCCCGGTGGGATCCATCTCGCCGGGTGCAGATGTGTCGGGTTCCCCGGCACCCACCCAAGGCGGCGGGCCGGCGGTGCCCGACGACTCGGGCAAGGTCACGATCGAGGCCACCGGCGTCGACGTCTACGTGCCGCCCGGGTGGAGCGTCGACAACCAGAACGAGAACCAGGTCTACTTCAGCAACGGCGACGGCAGTTACGCCTTCGCGTTCAGCGGTGTGGAGGACCCATCGACGACGGCGGGCGACGTCATCACCTCCGCGCTGGACAGCCTGCTCCCGCCGGACGTCTACACCCAGCGGCGGACGTCGGACGTCCAGACCCTCAGCCCGTTCGGCTCGGTGGTGTCCATCGCCGCGATCGAGTACGAGGCGCTCTGGGTCGACAACCAGGGGTCGGCGCCCATCCACGGCCAGGTCTATGTCGGGGTCCGCCAGGACGGCACCGTCCTCGGGATCGAGATCGAGCACCTGCCGGCGGAGGACTTCGCGGACTCGGTCACGGAGATGTACCCGATCCTCGACAACTCCTTCGGCCGGTTCGCGGGGCTCGGCTGACCGGGTCACGAGCAGGGTCCCGGAGAGCCTGCCGCGCTAGCCCGGAACGACGAGGGCGGTGGCCAGCGCGGCCACGCCTTCACCGCGTCCGGTGAGCCCGAGGCCGTCGGTGGTCGTCGCCGACACCGACACGGGTGCACCCAGCGCCTGGCTCAGCGCGCGCTCGGCCTCCTGACGGCTCGGACCGAGCCTGGGCCGGTTGCCGACCACCTGCACCGCGGCGTTGCCGATCCCGAAGCCCGCCGCGCGCACCCGCCTGGCCGTCTCCTCCAGCATCGCCGTGCCGGACGCGCCCGACCACTCGGGCTCGGCCGTGCCGAAGTTCGAGCCGAGGTCGCCCAGCCCGGACGCCGACAGCAGCGCGTCGCACAGCGCGTGCGCGGCCGCATCGCCGTCGGAGTGGCCCTCCAGACCCCGGGGCTCGTCCGGCCACTCGAGCCCGGCGAGATGGAGGGGCGCGCCGTCGGCGTACCGGTGCACGTCGACCCCCAGCCCCACGCGGGGCAGCTCGCTCATGGCCGCATCATGCCCGTCCGGCCGGAGCGCCGTAACGAATGGGACTCGTGGGAGACAATTCCGGTGTGAGGACGTTCCGCGGCGCCTGGTCGCTCGCGGGCATCGCCGCCGGAGCCGCCGGGCTCGCCACGAGCTACTTCGTCGCGATGGCGCTGACGCTGCAGGACTCGCCCGTCGTCGCCGTGGCCAACCTCGTCGTCAAGCTGACTCCGGGGCGGGTCGCGCACTACCTGATCGAGCGGGTGGGCCACCTCGACAAGCCCCTGCTCCTGCTCGGCATCTTCGTGGTGCTCGCGATCGTGTTCGCCTGGGCCGGGCGGCTGGCCCGGCGCACCTGGTGGGCCCCGGCAGTCGTGTACGGCGCCCTCACCGTGTTCGCGGCCGTGGCCATCTCCCGCGAGCGGGGCGCGACCACGGTCGACTTCGTCCCGGTGGCGGTCGGCTTCGTGACCTGGCTCGTCGCGCTCTCGCTGCTCACCGAGCCGTTGCGCAGGGCCGAGCTCGCGGCATCAAGGCCGGCACCGGTCGCCGACGCGGACGTCGACCGGCTCGAGACGGTTCCTGCATCGTCCGGGCACGGCCGGCGCACCTTCGTGATCCGAGCCGGGCTCATCGCCGCAGCCTCCGTGGCCGTGGCGCTGGCCGGGAAGGTGGTCGGGCGCAAGCGCCGCCAGGTCGAGACGTCGCGCCGGCTGCTCCGGCTCACCCAGGTCAGCGAGCCGGCGATCCCGCGCGGCGCACAGATCGGGGTCGAGGGGATCACTCCCTGGGAGACGCCGAACGCGAGCTTCTACCGGATCGACACCGAGTTCGTCGTACCGGCCATCGAGCCCAAGGACTGGCAGCTGCGCATCCACGGCAAGGTCGACCGCGAGATCACGCTCACCTTCCCCGAGCTGATCGCGCGGCAGTTCACCGAGGCCTGGGTCACCCTCTGCTGCGTCTCCAACGACGTGGGCGGCGACCTGATCAGCAACGCATGGTTCAGCGGTGTGCTCCTCGCCGAGATCCTGGCCGAGGCCGGCCCCCACGCCGACGCCGACGCCGTGCTGCAGACCTCCGACGACGGCTGGACCTGCGGTACGCCGCTGTCGGCGATGACCGACGGACGCGACGCGATGCTGGCGGTGGCGATGAACGGCGACCCGCTCCCGCTCGAGCACGGCTTCCCGGTGCGGACCGTCGTGCCCGGCCTGTACGGCTACGTCTCGGCCTGCAAGTGGGTCGTGGACATGGAGGTCACGAACTTCTCGAAGATCTCGGCGTACTGGACCGAGCGCGGCTGGAGCGAGAAGGGCCCGGTCAAGATGTCCTCGCGCGTCGACGTGCCCCGGTCCGGGTCCGAGGTTCCCGCCGGCGCCGTGACCTTCGCGGGAGTGGCGTGGGCCCAGCACACGGGCATCGAAGGGGTGCAGTTCGCGGTGGACGGCGGCGAGTGGACGGACGCCGAGATCGCGGCGGTGCCGAGCGACGACACCTGGGTGCAGTGGAAGGGCGTGGCCGACGTGGAGCAGGGCGACCACCTGGTGAAGGTGCGGGCCGTCGACAAGAGCGGCCAGGTGCAGACCGGGGTCTTGCAGGACGTCCTTCCCGACGGCGCCACCGGCTGGGACTCCGCGGACTTCACCTGCACCTAGGGAGACACTCCCTAGGGTGTGCGCGTGCCCTCCGACTTCTCTCCGCGTGCCGGCTGCGCACTCGTCATCGGTGGCTCCGGTGGGCTGGGGCTGTCGATCGTGCGGATGCTCGCCTCGCGAGGTTCGTCGGTCGCCCTGACCTACCGCACCAACGCCGGTGCCGCTGACTCCGCGGTCGACGCGGCCCGTGGCTGGGGCGGGCACGCCTCCGCGCACCACCTCGACGTCACCGACCCCGAGGCCTGCGCCTCCCTCGTCGACGCCGTGGCAACGACGTACGGCGGCCTGCACACCCTCGTCCACGCCGCGGGGCCGCACGTGCCGATGAAGCACCTCGCCTCGGTGGCGCCCACCGAGCTGGCCGGGCAGCTGGCCCAGGACGCGGCCGGTTTCTTCAACGTCGTGCACCCCGCCCTCGCACACCTGCGCGCATCGGAGGGCTCGATCGTCGCGGTCACCACGGCAGCGACGTCCCGCTACCCGGTCCGCGACGGACTCTCCGCCGCGCCCAAGGGCGCGGTCGAGGTCCTGGTCCGTGGGCTGGCCGCGGAGGAGGGCCGGTACGGCGTCCGCGTCAACGCCGTCGCTCCCGGGATGCTCACCGACGGCATGGCCGCCCGGCTGATCTCCTCCGGCGACCTCTCCGAGGAGGCACTGGCCGTCGCCCGCCGCAACATCCCGCTGCGCCGCTTCGGCACCGCCACCGACGTGGCCGAGGCGGTCTGCTTCCTGGCCTCGGACCGGGCGGGCTTCATCTCGGGCCAGAAGCTGGACGTCGACGGCGGCTACTCGGTCTGAGCCGAGGCCACCACCCGCAATCGAGGACAGGTCAGCCGGCTGCGGAGCTCAGGCCGCCTGCGCGACCGCCGCCGCGTACGCCGCCGGGACGCAGGCGCACGTGTCGCTGCAGGGCAGGTAGGTGTGCGTCGCGTGGCCGCAGTCCGCGCACGGAAGGTCGTGCGACAGGTGAACCTGGTTGGTCTGGGGTGTGTCCCACATGTCCGTGCCTTTCGTGCGTGGTGGTTGCTCTCACCTCCTCCACGAACGGGATCGTTCGAGTACGACAGGAGTTCGCAAGGGCGCCCCGATCTGGATTGGGCTGTGCCCCGCTCAGTTGCGTCGGTTGAAGGTGTACTTGCCGGTGGGGAGTCGGTTCATCTGGTAGCGGGTGTCGTGGGCTCGGGTGTGGTGCCAGGGGCAGATCATGATGCCGTCGCGGTCGGTGGGGCCGCCGTCGGCCCAGCGGACCGGGTGGTGCAGGTGGCACATCCCGGGTGGGCGGTCGCAGCCGTCTGTTTCGCAGCCGCCGGCCTC
>Ga0136846_1212600_pt1 | contig 10630 bp, 8 predicted proteins | sample HopSoiMetagenom2_FD_96841 | JGI IMG/M metagenome (GOLD analysis project Ga0136846, IMG submission 96841) | Grasslands soil microbial communities from Hopland, California, USA - 2 Assembly 2016 (version 4) | ecosystem: Environmental > Terrestrial > Soil > Grasslands | place: USA: Hopland... | reverse complement strand
GATGTCGCAGTTGTAGGCCTCGCGACGCTGGTCCGGGGTCATGTCCGGGAGGATCACGCCGACGGTCAGACCGAGGAAGTTGTGGACGCGACCCATCTGCTGGGACTGGTACTTCGCCAGGTAGTCGTTGACCGTCACGACGTGCACGCCCTTGCCCTCGAGCGCGTTGAGGTAGGCCGGCAGCGTCGAGACCAGGGTCTTGCCCTCACCGGTCTTCATCTCGGCGATGTTGCCGAGGTGGAGCGCGGCACCACCCATGACCTGGACGTCGAAGTGGCGCTGGCCGAGCACCCGGCGGCCCGCCTCGCGCACGGTCGCGAACGCCTCCGGCATCAGGTCGTCGAGGCTCTCACCCCTGGCCAGTCGCTCCCTGAACTCCACCGTCATCGCCTGGAGCTCGGCGTCGCTCATCGCCACGAAGTCGTCCTCGATGGCGTTGACGGCCCGGGAGATGCCTTCGAGCTGGCGCAGGATCTTGCCCTCGCCGATACGGAGGATCTTGTCGAGGATGGCAGGCACGGTGCGGTGACTCCTGGGTCGGTAGGGGCGGCGCGGACGGCGCACAGGGCGCTGGGACGCCGTCGTTCATCGTAACGGGCGAGAGGTCAGGACCGTTCCTCCCCGTCGCGCCCGCTTGGCGATTTTGATGTGAGTCGGGGTTGACACCAATTTACCTTTGGTGTGAACTTCGGCTGACATGAAAACGCCGCGCACCTACACCATGACGGTCCGGGCCGAGGCCGCGGAGCGGACCCGGGTCGGCATCCTCGACGCGGCCATCAGGCTCGCGAACGCGCGGCGGCTCGCCGACATCTCCCTCGACGACATCGCCGCCGAGGCAGGCGTCAGCGTGCAGACCGTCCTGCGCCGGTTCGGGAGCCGGGCCGGCCTGATGGAGACCGCGACCCTCCATGCGCTCGAACAGGTCCACGAGGAGCGGCAGGCGCCGGTCGGCGACGTGGCCGGCGCCATCGACGTCGTGGTCGACCACTACGAGCTGCGCGGTGACGGTGTCATCCTCCTGCTGGCCCAGGAGTCGACCGACCCACAGGTCCGTCAGATCACCGACAACGGCCGCCGGCTGCACCGCGAGTGGGTCGAGACCGTGTTCGCGCCGTACCTCTCCGACTCCCGAGCCGTCCGCACCCAGCTGGTCGACCTGTTGGCGGTGGCCACGGACGTCTACACCTGGAAGCAGCTGCGGCGCGACCGCGACCTCGACCGTGCCACCACCACCCAGCGGATCCACGATCTCGTGGCCGCACTCATCCCGCAGGAGTGACCGTGTCCGACATCCTCTTCGTCACCTGGGACGGCGGCGGCAACGTGCCGCCGGCGCTCGCCATCGCCCGTGAGCTCCAGGCCCGCGGTCACACCGTCCGGGTGCTCGGCCACGCCTCGCAGACCGACGCCCTGGCCGCGGCCGGGCTCGAGGTGGTGCTCCCCCGGCACGCCCGGGAGTTCTCCTCGCACGTCACGAACTCCCCCTTCACGCTGATGGCCGCCTTCGGCGATCGAGGCATGGGGCGCGACCTGCTCGACGCCGTGGCCGCCCGGCCCGCCGACCTGGTGGTCATCGACTGCATGATGTTCGGCGCGCTCGACGCCGCGCGGACGGCCGGGCTCCGCTACGTCGTGCTCGAGCACTTCTACGACGGCTACTACGAGCGAGGCTGCCTGCGCGGGCCGCTCGGCCTCAGCCTGGCCCTGCGCCGGCTGGCCCCGCGCCGCGCGCTGGCCGGGGCGGCCGGCCGGATCGTGACGACGCTCCCTGACCTGGACCCGAGCTCTGGCCAGGTGGCCGGGCTGACCTACACCGGGCCGGTCGTCGACGTCGCTGGGTTGGTCCCCGAGCGTGACGCCGAGCCGATGGTGCTCGTCAGCCTCAGCACGTTCGCGTTCGCCGGCATGACCGAGGCACTGCAGCGCATCCTCGACGGGACCGCCGGGCTGGACGCCCGGGTGGTCGTCACCACCGGCGGCGCCCTCGACCCGGCCGCGCTCAGAGTGCCCGAGGGTGTCGAGGTCCACCGCTACGTGCCGCACGCCGAGCTGATGCCGCTAGCCTCGCTCGTCGTCGGCCACGGGGGCCACGGGACCACCATGCAGGCGCTGGCCCACGACCTGCCCGTCGTGGTGATGCCGATGGACGGTCGCACCGACCAGCCGCTGGTCGGCCGCAGCCTCGAGGACGCGGGCGCTGGCCGGGTCGTGGCCAAGAAGGCCCAGCCCGAACAGCTCGCACCCGTCCTGGCCGAGCTGCTGGCCGACGGGCCGCACCGCGCCGCGGCCGCTGGACTCGGCGCCGCGATCCGGGCACTCCCCGGCGCGGCCCTGGGTGCTGACGCGGTTGAGGCTCAGCTCCGGGACCTCAGGGGCGGAGCATCGGCGCCAGGTCCCCCCGCGGCTCGACGGTGATGTCGGTCAGGTCCAGCCAGCACGCCAGCTGACGCAGCTCTTCGCCCAGCTCCTCGGCGGTGTCGTCGGGGGCGCCGTCCTCCGCCCACGCCGACTTCACCACGAGTCGGCCCTCCTTGCGGTCGGCCTTGAGGTCAACGCGAGCGACGATCTCGTCGCGCAGGAGGAACGGCAGCACGTAGTAGCCGTAGATCCGCTTGTCGGCGGGCGTGTAGATCTCGATGCGGTAGTGGAAGTCGAACAGCTTCTCGGTCCGCTCCCGAAGCCACACGACGGGGTCGAACGGGCTCAGGAAGGCGCGGGCCTCGACCTTGCGGGGTCGGCGCGCCTCCGCGTGGAGGTAGGCCGGTCGGCTCCAACCCTCGATCTGCACGGGCAGCAGCACGCCCTGCTCGACCAGCACGTCGACCGCCGGCTTCACCTCGTCGATCTTCATCCGGTAGTAGTCGGCCAGGTCGCGGACGGTCGCCACGCCGTGGGAGCCGGCCGCCCGGCGTACGAGCTCGAGCACGGCGTCCTCCTTGCTCGGCGTGGGCAGGGCCAGCACTTCAGCCGGGATCACGCGCTCGGGGACGTCGTAGATGACCTCGAACTGGCTGTTGCGGCCCGCGACGGCCAGATCACCGGCCATGTAGAGGAAGTCGAGGGCCTTCTTGGCCTCCGACCAGTTCCAGCCCCAGTGCTTCTTGTCTCGAGGCGCACCGTCGTCGAGGTCGCGGGCCGTGCTGGGACCGCGCGCCGAGACCTCCGCGAGCAGGCGCTCACTGAGGTCGTCGTCGACCTCCTGCCACCACTTTCCCCGCTGGTCGCGGTAGGACGCCATCCGGTGCTGCATGACCGGCCACAGCTCGACCGGCATCAACGCCTGTACGTGCGCCCAGTACTCGACCAGCCGCCGCGGCTTCTTCTCGGTCGCCCGGGTCAGCATGGCGGTGTCGTAACGGCCCATCCGCGAGAACAACGGCATGTAGTGAGCCCGCTGCAGCACGTTGACCGAGTCGACCTGCAGGACGCCGGTGCGCTCGAGGGTGCGGTTGAAGGTCCGCATCGTCGGTGTGGTGTGCCGAGGGTCCAGGAACCCCTGGGCGGCGAGCGCGATCCGTCGCGCCTGGGCGCGGCTCAGAGTGTCGGGCACGGGCCGAACTCAACCACGGCGTACCGACAGCAGATACGCCAGCCCTGTGGGGTCGGCTCGGCGCCGTGACGAGGCCTTCGGCCTCCTCACGGCAGGTCGAGCAGCTTCTCCTTGACGGCGTACATGACCGCCTCCATCCGCGAGTGGAGCTGGAGCTTCTCGAGGATGTTGCGGACGTGGTTCTTGACGGTGTTCTCCGAGATGAACAGGTCCCGGGCGATCTCGCGGTTGTTCATCCCCTTGGCGACCAGCCGGAGAACCTCGAGCTCACGGTCGGTGAGCCGCAGCCCGGGCACGTGCTCGCGCTCGGGGCGCGACATCTGCTTGAACTCGTCGATCAGCTTGACCGCCATCGAGGGGCTGATCAGCGACTGACCGTCTGCCACCACGCGGATGGCCTGGGCCACCTCCTCGATCGAGGAGTCCTTGAGCAGGTAGCCCGAAGCACCGCTCTTGACGGCCTCGTAGAGGTCGGCCTCCTCGTCGGACACGGTGAGGATGATGATCTTGGCCGAGGGCACGGCCTCCTTGATGGCGAGGCAGGCCTCGATGCCGGAGCGCTTGGGCATCCGGATGTCCAGCAGCACCACGTCGGGCGCGGCGGTCGCGGCCAGGCTGGTGCCCTCCAGGCCGTCGCCCGCCTCGCCGACGACCTCGACGCCGGGCTCCGCGGCGAGCAGCATCGTGAGCCCCCGCCGGAACAGCTCCTGGTCGTCAACGACCAGCACCCGGATGGGCTCCGGTTCCCCGTGCTTCGTGTCCGCCACCCGCGCATCATGACACGGATGGGCGATGGCCCGGGCACGGATGGGTGATGCGGACACCTGCCCGGGTGACCCGAACGGGCCACCCGCCCGAGCCTTCCCCTGGGGTCAGTCGACGTCGAGCGCGATGACGCCGTAGTCATAGCCGCGGCGGCGGTAGACAACCGAGGGCCGGTCGTTCTCCTTGTCCACGAACAGGAAGAAGTCGTGCCCGACCAGCTCCATCTCGTAGAGGGCCTGGTCGAGCGTCATCGGGCTGGCCGCGTGGACCTTCTCGCGGACCACCAGCGGACCGTCGCCGGTGACCGCGATCGGACCGACCCGGCGCTCTCCGACCTGGCCCTCGTCGGTCGATGTCTCCGCACCGTCGTCGACAGCGGCCAGGGCCTGGCCGACCGAGACCGGGGCGTGCCTGCCGTGGTGGACCCGCCGTCGGTCGGCCGCACGCCGCATCTGGGAGGCCATCTTGTCGAGGGCCATGTCGAGCGCCGCCATCTTGTCGCCGGCCGCGGCCTCGGCGCGGATCACCGGACCCCTGGAGAAAGCCGTGAGCTCCAGCCGGACGGCTCGGTCCCGCTGACGCGGGTTGGCCTCGCAGTCGACCTCTACCTGGACTCGCATGATGCGGTGGTCGTGCTTCTCCAGCCTGGCCAGCTTCTCCTCAACGTGGCTGCGATACCTGTCGGTGATCTCGCAGTGCCGGCCGGTGACCACTACATCCATGTGAACCTCCCGTGTAGGCGTCGTCCTGTCGGTTGGTCAGGAAGACCACCTGAGACCGGCTGGAACGGGAAGAGCCCGGGAGTCCCCCCGGGCTCTCAGTAGTTCAGCGTCCTCGGGTGGACTCCATACACAGACGTTAGACGCCGCCCCGTGGTCATGGAAGGGAGATACCGGCTTTTCAGGAACTCATCAGCCCCACCGGCGCGCAGTGGCCGCCACCGTGGCCACCCGGACCACGTCAAGACCCGCCTCCTCGAGCGCCCGCTGGGCCTCCCGGGCCGTCGAGCCCGTGGTCAGCACGTCGTCGCAGACCACCAGCCGGGGCCGTCCAGGGCGGCGCCCGAGCTCGCGAAGCGCCCGGGCCCGCGCGCGCATCGAGCCACCCAGGTTGGCAGCTCGCTCGGCCGCGTCGAGCCCGGACTGGTCGGCCACGCCTCGGCGCACCCGGAGCAGCCGCCGCACCTCGACGTCGAACCCGGCAGGCCTGAGCTGTCGTGCCGCTCGCAAGGTGATGGTGTGCGTGGGGTCGTGGCCGCGCGCCCGCACCGTCCGCGGCCGGGAGGGGACCGGCACCAGCACCAGTGGACTCCCCCGCGGCAGCTCGCTCGCGACCGCGGCGGCCAGCAGCCGCCCCAGCGGCGCAGCCAGCCCGAGCAGCCGCCGCTCCTTGAGCCCGAGCACCATCGACCGGACGGTCGCCTCGTAGGCCGCCGCCGCCCACGGCTCCACCAGCCCCGCCGGAACCGGGGTCGGCCATGCGGGCGCCGCGCCCCCCGGCAGCTCGTCGCGGCAGCCCGGACAGAGCAGCCGGCCGGGCCGGGAGCAGCCCACGCACGACCCACCCAGCAGCAGGTCGATCGCTCCGTCCAGCACGGTCTCGCTCATGCCCAGAGTCAAGCTCGGGCCACCGACCGGACCTGACGGACCAGCCCGCGGTTGTGCAGAACGGCTCCGCTGGGTCCAGGTGTGGACAGGAAGCGGACGACTCGCGCGAAAGCCCCTGGCTCAGCCTGCATAGGAGAGTGACGTGACCCGCGAATCCACCTTCATCGAGTTGGACTGCGGACCGGCCAGGTCCACCAGCGCGGCCGGCGTCCCGGTGTCGGCCGCCTGGAAGGCATAGATCTTCTCGTCCGGCACCGGGGTGCCGGCGAGGCCGACCACGTTGCCGTCCACAGGCACCGGGAACGGGTCGAAACCGCTGGCGCCGTCAACCGAGGCGCTGCCCACCTGGAACAGGTGCCGGCTGACCGGCCGCAGCACGGCCAGGCTGGTGGGCGAGCTCCACGTGATGTCGCGGATCTGGCCCTCCGGGTTCAGCGGGTCGGTGATGTTGTCCGCGACCAGCGCCTGCACCACCTGGCCATCCCCGGTGGTGAGGATCCGGCTCACCACGATGGAGTCCTGCTCGGCGCTGTCCCGGATCACCGCGATCAGCCGCGAGCCGTCCCTCGAGACCAGGAAGTGCTTCACGTCCGCACCGCTGATCCCGGGGACGTCGAGGGACACGAGATGGCTCCCGCCAGCCCGGTCCTTGTGCAGGTAGTGGACCACCGCGCCGGAGCTGCGGCGGTCCACCTCCCACAACCGACCGCTGAAGTCCCAGGCCGGCCGCAGCAGGTCCTCGCCCGAGCTGGTCAGCTCGACGGGTGGGTCCCCGCTGTCCTTGACCGGCGCCAGCCACAGGGAGCTTCCATCGGTGGAGACCCCGGCGGCCTGCTGGCCCAGCACGTCCGTGGAGACCTCCCGCAGGCTGAAGCCCGGCTGGCCGAACGGCCCGGTGACCGGGGCGATGTTCTGCGGGCTGCCGCCGACCATCAGCCCGTCCTGCAGGCCGAACAGCTGCGTGCTCGAGCCCCCGACGTACGGCGCGTACTGATGTCCGTGCTCGACGCTGAACTCGCTCTCTCCCGGCAGCCGCAACGGCCGGTCGTCGATGGTGACCCGGAACTTGGCGATCGTCGGGTCCTGGCGCAGGGTCCACGCCAGCTGCGAGACGAGCATCTCGGACTGCTGCCCCGACGGCATGTCCGCGTCGGCAGTGTCACTGGTCAGGTCGACCTGCGCGACGCCGCCGGCCGAGACCGGTACGGACACGAGCGAGCGCAGGTCGGTCGGGAGATAGCTCTGCTCCATCCCGGAGAGCTCGTGGGAGGGCCCGGCCAGCAACGCGTTCACCAGTGCGGAGGCGAACTGCGGTCCCCGCGGGACGAACACCGGCTCGGGGATCAGCAACGTGTTCGACGGGTCGAAGAAGTACAGGGAGACCTGCCGGAACCGGGCCGCGAACCACGTCTGCGGCACCAGCAGGTTCGCCGGCGGCTGCGAGATCCGCCACTCGCCGTCCTCGAGGTCCATCGGGAACTCGACCGTGGCCTGTGCGGCGGTGGCAGGTCCGAGCCAGGCACCGCGCGCGTCGGTCCGGTAGGCGTCGATGAACTGCTGCTCGATCGGGTTGTTGCCACTCGGGCTGAGGGGTTCGCGGTAGATCAGCATCCCGCTCGGCTGCCAGCTGTCGCTCGCCTCCTTGGTGAGGTACTCGCGGGCGACCGAGGTGCGGACCGCCGGGGTGGCCGTCATCGCGTCCAGGAAGCCGGCCACGATCTCCTCGCGGGATGCGCCCTTCGTGGGACGGGGCGGGTCGATGTTGGGCGGCAGCTCGTCCCGGTCCGAGCCGGCCAGGGTGGTCTCGTGCACCGGCCCGCTGTGCGGCATCGCGACGCCGCACCCTGTGAGCACCAGACAGGCCGCGGCCAGGGCGGCCCACGCGGAGACCCGGGTACGCCGCCTCATCGAACCGGCTCCGGGGCATCGTCTGGGACGAGCGGCAGCGGGCTCTGGCGCAGCGAGCCGGCGACCCGTCGCGGCAGGGTGAGCCGGAACTGCGAACCCTCACCCGGGCGGCCCCAGGCCTGCAGCCACCCGCCGTGCAGGTGCGTGTCCTCCATCGAGATCGACAGTCCCAGGCCGGTGCCGCCGCTGGTCCGCGCTCGGGCCGGGTCGGCCCGCCAGAAGCGGTTGAACACCATGGCCGACTCGCCCGGCGCCAGTCCGACGCCGTAGTCGCGCACCGCGATCGCCGCCGCCTGCTCGTCACCAGCGACCCGGATGAGCACCCGGGCGGTGGTGGTGCGCTCGCCGTCGGCGTGCGCGTGGTCGATGGCGTTGGTGACCAGGTTGCGCACGACCCGCTCCACGCGGCGTACGTCGGCCTCGGCCAGGCAGGGGTGGTCGGGCGCCTCGATCTCCAGCCGCACGTTGCGCTGTTCGGCCAGGGCCCGGGTGGTGTCGACGACGCGGTGGGCGACGTCGACGAGGTTGACGTCGTCGGCCTCGAGCACCGCGGCTCCAGCGTCGAACCGGCTGATCTCGAGCAGGTCGACGAGCAGCGTCTCGAACCGGTCCAGCTCACCCTGGAGCAGCTCCGCGGCCCGCGCGGTGACCGGGTCGAAGTCGCGCCGGGCGTCGTGCAGCACGTCGCCGGCCATCCGGACCGTGGTGAGCGGCGTGCGCAGCTCGTGGGAGACGTCGGAGACGAACCGGCGCTGCACGCGGCTCAGCTCCTCGAGCTGCCGGATCTGGCGCTGGAGGTTGGAGGCCATCTGGTTGAACGACGTAGCCAGCCGGGCCAGGTCGTCCTCGCCGGTGACCCGCAGCCGCTCCTGGAGCCGGCCGGCGGCCAGCCGTTCGGCGACCTGGCGGGCCATCCGCACCGGGGTCACGACCTGACGGGTGACCAGCCAGCTCACGCCGGCCACGAGCAGCAGCATCAGCACGCCGGCGGTGAGCAGGGTGCGGGTGACCAGCCCTATCGTGTCCTGCTGCTCCTTGAGCGGGAACAGGAAGTAGACGTTGTAGGTGCTGCCGTCGGACGGCAGGGTCACCTGTGAGCCGACCACGATGCCGGGCTCGTGGCTGACCACGGTGTCGTCGCCGTCGGTGCGGGCGATCGTCGTGAAGGTCCAGGCCGACGTGGCCCCCGACCGCTCGAAGTGGCGTTCGAGGGACAGCGGCACGCTGCTCGGGGAGAAGTCGGCACTCGACTCGGTGCCGCCCTCGGCGATCCGCGCGCCTCCGCCCGTCGGCCCGGCCACGACCACGCCGTACCCGCGGGTCGAACCCCGCCCGATGATCAGGTCGGTGATGTCACGTCGCTGCTCCGAGGCGTCGCTGTCCTGTCCCGGCGCCGACACGAGCCGGCCGTTGGCCTCCCGGACCTCGTCCGCCGCCTCGCGGGTCACCGCCGCGACCCGGTCGTCGAGCAGGCCGTCGCGGGTCTGCTGGAGCAGCAGCCAGCCGACCCCGGCGATGACGAGCGCCGTCAGGATGACGGTGCTGGCGACCACCCGGGCCAGGATCGAGCGGCGCCAGAACGTCAGCCCGCGGCGGAGGGCCCCGGGAAGACGGCGCGGCGCGCGGGCGCGGAGCACAGGGACCGGCCTATCCCGTCCCGGCCTTGTAGCCGACGCCGCGCACGGTCACGACGATCTCGGGGTTCTCGGGGTCGTGCTCGACCTTCGAGCGCAACCGCTGCACGTGGACGTTGACCAGCCGGGTGTCGGCGGCGTGCCGGTAGCCCCACACCTGCTCCAGCAGCACCTCGCGGGTGAAGACCTGCCACGGCTTGCGCGCCAGGCAGACCAGCAGGTCGAACTCCAGGGGCGTGAGGTTGATGACCTCGCCGTCGCGGACCACCGAGTGGCCGGCCACGTCGATCGCCAGGTCGCCGATCGACAGCGACTCCTGGGATGCCCGGTCGTTGCGGCGTACGCGTGCGCGGATGCGCGCCACCAGCTCCTTGGGCTTGAACGGCTTGACGACGTAGTCGTCGGCCCCGGACTCCAGCCCGACCACCACGTCGACGGTGTCGCCCTTGGCGGTCAGCATGACGATGGGTACGCCGGACTCCGCCCGGATCTCCCGGCACACGTCGATGCCGTCCTTGCCGGGCAGCATCAGGTCCAGCAGCACCACGTCGGGGCGGTACTCGTGGAACGCGTCCAGTGCGAGGTCCCCACGGGTCACGACCCGACCGTCGAACCCCTCTTGGCGCAGCACGATGGTGAGCATCTCCGCCAGCGACGCGTCGTCGTCCACGACCAGGACGCGCCCCTTGGTCGGGAGGTCGGAGGCGACCGCGGCGTGCTCAACCATGCTGCAAGTGTGCCAGCAAGGCGGGCGAAGCCCGCCCTGCTGGCGAAACCGTTACCGGTCGACTAGTAGCGGTACTGATCGGACTTGTACGGACCCTCGACCGCGACGCCGAGGTAGGTGGCCTGGTCGTCGGAGAGCTCGGTCAGCTTCACGCCCAGGGCGCCGAGGTGCAGCCGGGCGACCTCCTCGTCTGCCTGGCGCGCAAGCCGTGGCAGGTCTTCACCCGCGAGGTGCTGCTCGAGCAGGTGTGGGGCTACCGGCACGCGGCCGACACTCGGCTGGTCAACGTCCACGTGCAGCGGCTGCGGTCCAAGATCGAGCACGACCCGGAGAACCCCGAGATCGTCGTGACGGTCCGGGGCGTGGGCTACAAGGCTGGCTGAACCGTGCGGGCGCCGAGAGCGACCAGGCTGGTCCGCTGGACCGCGGCCGTCTG
>Ga0136846_1238028_pt1 | contig 10631 bp, 8 predicted proteins | sample HopSoiMetagenom2_FD_96841 | JGI IMG/M metagenome (GOLD analysis project Ga0136846, IMG submission 96841) | Grasslands soil microbial communities from Hopland, California, USA - 2 Assembly 2016 (version 4) | ecosystem: Environmental > Terrestrial > Soil > Grasslands | place: USA: Hopland... | reverse complement strand
CCAACATTGGAGTCGCGGCGTTTTCAGGATGCCCATTGTTGCAAACGATTATAGTTGCTGCCTCGAATCCAGCTTACATGAGTACAAATGGCTCCCTTTTAAGCAAGGACGGCTCAACCTTGCTCCAGTGTCCGGGCGGCAGAGTTGGCACCCACACTATTGAAGATGGAGTGCTCACCATTGGTCCTGATGCGTTTCAGTACTGCATCAACCTGACCAACGTCGTAATCCCGAAGAGCGTAACGAGCATCGAGATAGGTGGATTCTACGCATCTGGACTAACCACAATTACGATTCCGAATGGGGTTACGAATATCGGACCCGCTGCATTCAATCTTTGCACGAATCTGGTTGAGGTCAGCATTTCAAAAACCGTCAAGAGAATCGAAACCTGGGCTTTCCAGGAGTGCAACCTTCTGACGAATGTTTATGTTCAAGGTGATGCTCCCTTTTTTGGACAATACGTGTTTGATGGTGATTATGCTGCGAGGATTTACTTCCTGCCCGGAAGCCAAGGTTGGGCGGGAACTCCTGGTCCCCCTGCTCTGCTGTGGAATCCTCAGATCCAAACGAAAGACAACGGATTTGGGATTGGAACGAATGGCTTCGGTTTCAATGTAACTGGAACTGTAGGCATTCCAGTAAGTATCGAAGCATGCGCGGCTATCGGGTCTTTCACATGGGAACCGTTGCTGACCATCCGTCTCGCGTATGGGCAGATCACTTTCAGCGATCCGCAGTGGACGAATTATCCAGCGCGGCTTTACCGCATTCACTCGCCCTGGCCAAATTAGGCCCGCTGCCGGGCCCGAGGGTGGTGCCCAACTTGAGTTTCGCGCTGAATTGCCGACAATCGAAGGATGAGTTTTGTCAAAATCGCCAGGGTCGTCCAACGACTTCCAGCACAGACCCGGCCGGTTATTTTGACCTGCGCCTACGGGTTGGCTGCGGGGCTTGCCGCTGTCGCATTCCAGTTGGCGATGAACGCGCTTTACCGCTTCTCCTTCGTAAATCTATCGCATCATAGTCGCGCGGTGTTTTTATCCGGCAGCTTTGCAGTCATCGCGGCGACTTCGTTGTTGGTGGGCTATTTGCTGAATCACTTTTGCCGGGAAGCTTCGGGTAGCGGGATTCCGCAACTCAAATTGGAATTCTGGAAAGATTTCGGCGTCGTCTCCTGGCGCGTAGTCTGGGTGAAGTTCGTCGCCGGAGTCCTGAGCATTGGGGGTGGATGCAGCCTGGGCCGCGAAGGTCCCAGCGTGCATCTGGCTGGCGGGCTGGCTTCGAACCTTGCTGGAATTCTGGGCGAGGCCAAGCAAGCGCGGCGGCTGGCGGCTGCAGCCGGCGCCGGCGCAGGATTGGCGGCGGCCTTCAACACACCGATCGCGGCAGTGACATTCGTGCTGGAAGAGATCATCGGTGATTTAAATAGCCGTCTGCTGGGAGGAGTGCTGCTGGCTTCGGTGATCGGGGCGTTTGTGGTGCACGGTTTGGTCGGCAAACAACCTGCCTTTGCGCTTACAGGCGTGGCGTCCCCCGGTTGGCTGGCTTATGTGCTGACACCCCTGATCGCGGCAAGCGCCGCGTTTATTGGCGTCGTTTTTCAGAAATTGACCCTGGCTTTGCGCGCCAAACGCCAACGCTTTGAGCGCGTGCCCGCCTGGATTCGCCCGTTAATGGGTGGCGTGGTTACCTGGATGCTCGGCGCGACGGTTTTCGTCGCGACGGGCCATCTCGGTGTTTTTGGTTTGGGCTATGATGATCTTTCAAGCGGCCTGAGCCATGGCCTGGGCTGGAAGATTGCCGGTGTTTTGTTGGCGGCCAAGCTTGTGGCAACCGCGGCATGTTACGGTTTCGGGGGCTGCGGCGGCATATTCTCGCCCACACTGTTTCTGGGCGGCATGGCGGGAATTTGTCTGGCTGGTTTGCTGGCGACGGTGATGCCGTTGAGCGCGCCCGATCAATTGGCTTTGACCGTGGTGGGCATGAGCGCATGTCTCGGGGCAGTAGTGCGCGCGCCGGTAACCGGCATTCTCATCGTATTCGAAATGACCCACGAATTTTCGCTCGTGCCGGCATTGATGATCGGCGCCCTGGTGAGTGAAACAATCAGCCGCCGGATGAATGAGCAAAACTTTTACGACGCGCTCATCCGGCAGGACGGGCATCAGATCGAACACGTCAAACCACCGCGGGACTTGCAGGCCTGGCAGAAGTTGCCGGTATCCGCCATTGCCAATTTTCATCCTGTCGTTGTGAGCGACTCAAATCCCATTGAATTGATGCAGGCACTGAAGGCCCATCCGTATCAGCGATTTCCATTGATGCGAAACGGCGAGCTTGCCGGTATTCTGACTCGGAAGGAAGCTGAAGCGGCGCTGGCGGAAAAACGCCCGGTAAAGCTCGAGAAAGCCATTACTTGTTTGCGTCGGCAGACGGTGAGAGAACTTCAATCCCTCCTGATTGAAAGCACGGCTTTGATGGTCGTTCTCCTGGACAAGCCGAACGGAAAAATTTTAGGATTGGTCACACTGCACGACTTGATTCGCGCGGAGGTTGCCGTCGCCAACAGCGACGAATGACTGAATAGTGGTTTCAACCAAGAACGGCGCCAGACCATCACAGAACTGGTCGAAGACACTCGACTGAACTGCCGGAGAACCAGGCGGGGTTCGTGAACTATTCTCAGGGGTTTGCGAAATAATCTTCGTGTCTTTCTTGTGAAATAATCATCTCCCCCCGCCTGTGGTCCTTGGTGCTGCCGCCGGCGTTGCGGCTTTCACGGAACGGCATTCCGCGTTATTCCGTATTGTTCCCGTTCGTTTTAGTCAGCTATTCTACCGGCCACATGACGAATCCGAACGACAAGGCAAACGCGGTCCCTTATCTCGATTTACCGGCGCAGATGCGCCCGCTTCGCAAAGAAATTGATGCCGCCATAGCGCGCACGCTCGACAATTGCTCCTTCTGTCTCGGACCGGATGTCGTCCAGTTCGAAAAAGATTTTGCTCGTTATTGCCAGGCCGAACATTGCGTCGCTTTCAACAGCGGTACTTCGGCGCTGCACATTGCTTTGATGCTTTTGAACATCAAGCCGGGTGACGAAATCATCACCACGCCCTGCACATTCGTCGCCACGAGCTGGGCGATTTCGTACGTCGGCGCGACGCCCGTTTATGTGGACATTGATGATGCCACCTTCAATCTCGACCCGAAGCTGGCCGAAAAGGCTATCACGCCGCGCACCAAGGCAATCATGCCGGTGCATCTTTACGGGCATCCCGCGGACCTCGAGCCATTGCTGGCAATTGGTCGCAAACACAATCTGCCGCTGGTGGAAGATGCCGCCCAGGCGCACGGCGCAACTTACAAAGGCAAAGTTGTCGGCACATTCGGGGCAGTTTCAGGTTTCAGCTTTTATCCGGGCAAGAATCTAGGCGCATATGGCGAAGGCGGTGCGCTTGTCACCAACAACGCCGCCTACGCCGCGCGTGCCCGTGCGCTGCGCGAACACGGTTCCACACAGCGCTACTATCACGATGAAGTCGGCTTTAATTATCGCATGGAAGGCATTCAGGGAGCGGTCCTTGGCGTGAAGCTGAAACATCTCGACACCTGGACGCGCGAGCGTCGCCGCGTCGCGCATCGTTACAACGAACTTCTTGCCGGCACTCCGTTGCAATTGCCCAAAGAAGCCAGCTATGCCGAAAGCGCCTGGCACCTCTACGTCGTACGCCACCCACAGCGTGACGAATTGAAGAAGCATCTCGAAGCTAACCAGGTCGGCTGCGCTTTGCATTATCCCCTTCCTCTGCACCTGCAGAAGTGTTACGCGCATCTGGGATACAAAGAAGGCAACTTCCCAATTTCCGAGAAGGCCGCCCGCGAATGTCTCAGTCTCCCGATTTACCCGGAGCTGACAGAAGCCCAAATCCAGCGTGTCGTCGAAATGGTAAAAGGGTTTTTCGGCAGATAACGCGAAACCCTGATCTTGGGTCCATGGATTGTTGGAGACGACGTCAGGAGTCTCTGATCAACGAACATGGCACGCGTCAAAAATCTGGGGAGCCCTTAGGTTCTTACATTGCGTCTACGGAATTAGACTCCTGACGTCGTCCCCTACAATGCAGCGCCATTCAACGGCCCCCTAGAACAAAAGGCGTACCCAAAACTTCTTGCCCGGGGAGCCGCTTTTTCCTATCTCCTTATTAACAGGTCACTTTATGAAAATGCTTACCCGCCGGGATTTCCTAAAAACAAGCACTCTCACCGCCGCCGCCGCCAGCCTCAGCCCGCTGGCCTGGGGACGAGTCGAAGGGGCCAACAGCGACATTCGTGTCGCCCAGATCGGCTTTCGCAGCCAGGGCGCGGGGCATCTGAGCACTTTGCGCAAAATGAAAGGCGTGCGCGTCGTGGCGCTTTGCGACGTGGACCATCATGTGCTGGATGGAAAAGCAAAAGAGATGGGCAATGACGTGCAGCGGTACACGGACATCCGCAAGCTGCTGGAAAATAAGGAAGTGGATGCCGTCTCCATCGCGATCCCGAACCATTGGCACGCGCTGGCGACCGTTTGGGCATGCCAGGCCGGCAAAGATGTTTATGTGGAGAAGCCCGCCTGCCACAATATTTTCGAAGGCCGCCAAATGATTGATGCGGCCCGCAAATACAATCGGATCGTCCAATGCGGAACGCAGTGCCGCTCCTCACCAGGGTTGCGCGAGGCCGTCCAATACCTGCGCGATGGACATCTCGGGAAGGTAAAGATTGCGCGCGGTTTCTGCTATAAGGCGCGGCAAAGCATCGGCACAGTTTCCGGTCCGCAGGAAGTGCCTGATTACATTGATTACGATATCTGGTGCGGACCAGCGCCGAAGGAACTTCCGCGGCGCAACGCCAAGTTCGGTCCCGTGCATTACGATTGGCACTGGTTCTGGGCTTACGGCAACGGCGATTACGGCAACCAGGGCCCGCACCAGGTGGACATCGCCCGCTGGTTCCTCGGCGAAGACGCAGTCGCTCCCTTCTCAATGGCCATTGGGGGACGGCTCGGTTACAAAGACAGTGCCGAAACGCCCAATACACTCACCGTTTATCATGGCTACAAAACGCCGATGGTGTTCGAAGTTCGGGGTCTGCCCGTGGACAAGAAATCCCAGACCGACGGCTGGAAGATGGACCGCTACAAATCCGTCGAGATCGGAAATGTGATCGAATGTGAGAATGGCGAAATCGTCATCCCAAGCTACACGCTGGCAATTATCCACGACAAAGATGGCAAGGAAGTCACGCGTTTCGATGGCAAAAAGAAAAACCAGAAGCAGGACGCCTCCCCTACCGGACTCTCCGCCGAATCGGAAGGGCATCATGCCAACTGGATGTCCGCCATTCGCAGCCGCAAGCCCACGGATTTGCATGCTGAAATTCGGGAAGGCGTGCTCTCCGCGGACCTGGTGCATACCGGCAACATCTCTTACCGGCTCGGCGCCTGCAAAGCACCTGAGGCGATCAAAGACGCCATCAAAGATAACAAGCCGCTCGCGGAAGCTTACGACCGCATGGTGGGCCACCTGGAAGCCAACGAAGTGGACATTACGAAAGAAAATCTTCAGCTTGGCCTCCCCTTGAAATTCGATCCGCAAGCCGAAAAGTTCGCCGACAACACCGAAGCCAACGCGATGCTCTCGCGCAAATATCGCGAACCATTCGTCGTGCCCGATAAAGTCTGAGACGTAGGAAAAAACGTGCGGAGTGCCGACATCGGGCAGCAACAAGCAACCCCTCACCCTGGCCCTCCCCCCTTCTCAAGGGGAGAGGGAAATCGTTAGTCTGGCATTGGAGGGGGTCGCTCGAATCTGATCTTCGAAGATGGCAAGAACTACGCCTTCGGTCCGCGTTTCGTACTTCCCAAGTGAATCCAGATAGCATTGCCCGGATACAGCGGCACTCCGATAATGCCGGCAAATCAACTTTAGCTCGATGGGGCCTCATGCTATCCTGGAAGAGTGCCTGAGATCCTGCTGACGACTCTGAATGCGAAGTACATTCACTCCGCGTTTGGCTTGCGCTATCTCCTGGCAAACATGGGTAAACTTCAGCCTGCCACGGCGTTGCTGGAGTTCGATATCAATCAGCGGCCGCTCGACATCGCGGAAATTCTGCTGCGCGCGAATCCGAAGATCATCGGATTGGGAGTTTACATTTGGAATGTGGAGGAAACCACCGCGTTGGTCGCCGCGCTCAAGCGTGTGCGGCCAGACATCGTTGTCATCCTTGGTGGGCCGGAGGTGGGTTACGAATTTGAAGAACAGGCCGTGGTCAAATTGGCTGACTTTGTCATCACCGGCGAAGCGGACCTGAAGTTTGCTGAAGCGTGCGAATTGATTTTGTCCGGCGCTCCCCCTCGGGAAAAGATAATCGCGGCCGAGTTGCCGGAGTTTTCGCGGCTGACGCTGCCCTACCAGCTCTACAGCGAACAGGATGTCGCGCATCGCATCATCTACGTCGAGGCCTCGCGCGGTTGCCCCTTCACTTGCGAGTTTTGTCTATCGTCCCTGGACATCCCCGTGCGGCAGGCGCCCTTGCCGCACTTCCTGAGTGAACTGGAAAAACTGCTCGCTAGCGGCGCGAAGCAGTTCAAATTCGTGGACCGCACGTTCAACCTGAACGCCTCGGTTAGCCGCCAGATTCTGGAGTTCTTCCTGGCGCGATGGAAGCCCGGCCACTTTTTTCATTTCGAAATGGTGCCCGACCGGCTGCCGGAACCATTGCGAGAGGTGATTGCAAAGTTTCCGCCTGGCGCGCTGCAATTCGAAGTTGGCATCCAGACTTTCAATGAAGAAGTCGGTGAATTGATTCGACGACGCCAAAATTATGAAAGGCTGGCAGACAATCTGCGCTTTCTGCGAGAGCACACGGGCGTGCACGTCCACGCTGATTTGATCGCGGGCCTTCCAGGCGAGTCCGTCGAAAGCTTCGCTGCCGGGTTTGGCCGCCTCGTTGCCCTTGGGCCGCAGGAGATTCAGGTGGGAATTTTGAAAAGACTCCGCGGCACGCCAATCGTGCGGCACGATCGGACACACGGGATGTTGTATAGTTCTCATCCGCCTTACGAAATCCTGCAGACCAGCAAGATTGACTTTGTTTCGATGCAGAAGCTGCGTCGCTTCGCCCGCTACTGGGATTTGATCGCCAACAGCGGCAATTTTGTCGAGACCACGCCTTTAATCTGGCAGGCAGAAGCGCAATCGCCTTTTTTTGCCTTCATGGCTTTCAGCGAGTGGCTGCACGCTGAGGCGGGCCGGACCGACAGCATCGCCCTGGTGCGCCTCATGGAGTTTCTTTTCCGCTACTTGTCCGAACACTCGACCGTCGAACCCCAGGTCGCCGCGCGAAGCTTATGGCGGGATTATCAGCGCGGCGGACGGCACGATAAGCCCGCGTTTTTAAAGGATTTTCTGACGGAGGAAAGCCCTGAGCGACGCTCACAGCGGAACGCACTCCTGCCGAAACGGCAAGCGCGGCATCAAGCGCGCACTTTCTAAAACTACGGCTTGCTTGCCGAACAAGGGTAAATACCGAAGTTCGCTTCAGAATTCTACCGGTCACTGGTTAACGGCGTGACCCCATTTCATGGTGGAATATCCCTGAATGTTCGTCTATCTTGTCGGCATGTCGCAGACACTTGAAGAACGCGTTGAGGAGTTGGAACGGAGAGTCGCTGAGCTAACTGGCAAGCCGAACCTCGCCGTCCGCAAGAAGGATCCTTGGCGCACTTACGGCGCATTCAAGGATGACCCGGACTTTGAGGAGGCCGTCCGGCTCGGACGCGAATATCGAGAGCAGCAAACCTACGAGAAAGAAATTGCTGGTTCTTGACACAGACCATTTCTCCGATTGGGAACGGGACTCTGCCGCCGGGAAGCGCTTCCGCAACAGGCTTGAATCCGCCAGGCCAGAAATCGCCCTCAGCATCGTTACTGTGGAGGAGCAGGTCCGAGGCTGGCTCGCCGAGATAAGCCGTCATCGTGATCCTCATCGCCAAATCAGCCCTTATACAAAACTTCAACGTCAGATCGATCTCTTTGCCCACTGGATCATTCTCCCGTGGGACGCCGACTCTGCAGAGCTATTCCTCACGCTCCGTCGTCAAGGCTTGCGCATCGGCTCTTTGGATTTGAAAATCGCCTGCATAGCTATTGCGCATGAGGCCACCGTCCTGACTCGCAACGCGACGGACTTCGCCCAAGTGCCCAGTCTGCGTATCGAGAACTGGCTGGACTAATCCCGAACGGTGGCGAGCAGGGAAGTGGGCTGTCCATGGTTAGCCACAAAGTTGAAAGCGGCATATTGGTTTGCCGAAACGGCAAGCGCGGCATCAAGCGCGCACTTTCTGAAACTACGGCTTGCATGCCGAACAAAGGTAAATAACATCGGCAGATGAAATTTTGGATGTCGGTGGTTGTTTATTTGCTGATCGGCGCGCTACTCGGCTGGGGTATGCTGCGAATGGTGCATGGTCATCCCGGTCTTTTGATTGCGGGTTTGCTCGTGTACATCGTTGCCTTTGGCAAGTTGGGCTGTCTCCCCGGAAAATCTCACTAATGGAATGGAGCGCGGACATTCTTTTCCGCCAAGCGCCACTCCGTGCCCGCATGGTGAAAATCTCGCCTGGACTTGGGCGATTCGAGCAGGCTGGATTGTTGAACAGTTGGCGGACAAGAATGTCCGCGCTCCACGGTGGACGACCTTCAGGGCGCCAACAGGCGATAGCCGATTCCTGACTCCGTCACAATCAGCGTTGGCGAGGCGGGATCTTCCTCCAATTTTTCACGCAGGTGAGCAATGTGGACGCGCAAGTATTGGGTCTGCTCGGCGGCGTTCGGTCCCCAGACTTCGGTAAGCAGCAGCCGATGCGTGAGCACCTTCCCGGCATGTGTAACGAACATGCGCAACAACGCGTATTCGGTCGGGGTCAGCTTGATTTCCTGACTTCGTTTGCGCACGACGCGAGCGGCCAAGTCCATTTCGAAATCACCGCTGCGAAACACCGCTTCACTGCCTTGCGGCTGATTGTGCCGCAAGGCAGCGCGCAAACGCGCAAGCAACTCTCCTGAACCAAACGGTTTGGTGACGTAGTCGTCCGCTCCGGCATCGAGCGCGGTAATCTTGTCCGCCTCGGTATCACGCACAGTCAGCACGACAACTGGCAGGCGAGTCCATTCGCGGAGGCGCTTTAGAACTTCCAACCCCTCCATATCCGGCAAACTGAGATCAAGCAGGATCACTTCCGGCCGGCATTGCGCGGCCTGAAGCAGGCCATCCTTCCCGGTCGCCGCGTCGAAAACCCTGTAGCCGTTGCCTTCGAGTGTTATCCGCAAGAGGCGGCGAATTTGCGGCTCGTCGTCAATAACCAGCGCATTCGTCAGGACTGATTTGCGTTCGGTGCTCATCCGGTTGCAGGCATGGCAGGAGGTTTGTCCGGTTGAGGCAAGTATAAAGTAAAAAGAGCTCCTCCACCCGGGCGGTTTTCGACGTTCAGTTTGCCTCCCTGGGCTTCGATAAAGCCCTTGGCGATTGTCAATCCAAGGCCGCTGCCGCCAGGGGGCGCATCCGGGCCGCGCACGAATTTTTCGAAGATGCGTGGCAGCATTTCCGGCGGAATCCCTGGCCCACGATCGGCTACGGTGAGCGTGAGAATGTTCTGAGGTCGTTGTGTTTGCACTTCGATCAGCGTGCCGTGTGGCGTATGCGTAGCGGCATTCACCAAAAGGTTTCCCAGCGCGTGCTGCAACAGGGAAAAATCACAGCGCACCAGAATTGGGTCCGAGGGCATCTCCAGTTTGACCGGGTTAGAGGACAATTCACGTTTCAGTTCGCGCAGAGTTGTCTGGACCAGATCGCGAGCGTCATACCAATCCAGGCGGGGCACGACCTTTCCGGATTCGAGGCGTGCCACATCAAGCAGGTTGCCCACGATTCGGTTCAGCCGGGCATTGGCAACCTGAATTTCGCCAATGAGAGCCTGGCGTTGCTCCGCTGTGGCGCTGTGGTTTTCGGCCAGAGTGCTGGCGGCGGTGGTGCTCGCTGCCAGCGGCGTCCGCAACTCGTGTGAGATGGAGTTGAGCAACGCGCGGCTTAGTCGCTCGGACTCCGACAGCAGCCGGCTCTGCTCCGCGGCTGCGCGCAGTTCGACCCGATCGAGCACTAGAGCGGCCTGCCGGGCAAAGGTTTCGAGCAAATCACGTTGCGCGATGGTTAGATTCGTCTCGGACAACGCAACCGCGAGGACACCGAATGTCTTTTGCTCCGTGCCCAGCGGCAGGTGCAACGCTTCGGAACCTGGCAGATTATCGGTACACCGTCCGGCCGCTTTGCGATGCCGAAACGCCCAATCACTTACGCTAAGTTCCTTCTCGGTCAGCTCCAGAGTGCTATCCGGATGCGGCGCAAGGCGGTCGCTCGACCAGACACTTACCGCGGCAGAAGCCTTAAACACGCGGCTTACCTGCGCCATGAGTTGCCAAACTACCTCGTCACGCGAACCTGCTTCGGCCAACTCCTTCGTCAATTCATAAAGCGCCGTCGAGCGTTCCTCGCGCCGGCGCTCGGCTTCAGCCTGCGCGCGAATT
>Ga0136846_1219401_pt1 | contig 10631 bp, 9 predicted proteins | sample HopSoiMetagenom2_FD_96841 | JGI IMG/M metagenome (GOLD analysis project Ga0136846, IMG submission 96841) | Grasslands soil microbial communities from Hopland, California, USA - 2 Assembly 2016 (version 4) | ecosystem: Environmental > Terrestrial > Soil > Grasslands | place: USA: Hopland... | reverse complement strand
TGATCGCGCGATCGATGTTCTCGGCCGGCATGTTCTCGGCCTTCGCGGCATCGATCGCGGTGCGGAGCCGGGCATTGCCACCGGGGTCACCGCCGCCCGCTTTGGCGGCGATCGTGATTTCCCGGATCAAACGGGTGAACACGGCGCCCCGCTTCTGATCCGTCACGGCCTTTTTGCGTTTGATTTGCTTCCACTTACTATGACCCGCCATGCTCCAACTTATAACTTGACCATGCGAGCACGCCACAGGTAGCATTCCCGCCCATGTCTCGCGTCTCCCATGTCCTCGTCGTTCTGGCGTTGATTGCCGCCTGTGACCGCCCGTCCGAGCAAGCGCGGGCCCGCACCGCAGCCGGCCGGGCGCTGAGCGGCGCCCTCGCGTACCCGCGGTCTTCACCGGTGTCCGTGACGGCGGGCGAAGAAGCCGCACAGCTCAGCCTGACCTCGCCCGATTCTGTCGCGATGGTCGCCGCGTGGTTTCGGCGCGCGCTGCCGCTGAACGGCTGGGTCATCCAACGAGAGGCCGCCGGTGCTGCAGGGAGTGTGACACTCTATGCGCAGAAGGGCGTGCGGCCGCTATGGATTACGCTGCGCCCGAATGTGGGCGCCGCGGGCACGACTTACACGATGATCGGTGAGATTCCCGCGGATTCCACGAAGCGGTAGGTGCCGGCTACCTCTCCGGGTCGAGCATATCCTCGAAGCGCATCCAGCGACGATAGAAGTAGAGATCCACGAACCCGGTCGGGCCGTTGCGGTTCTTTCCGATAAGCAGCTCCGTCGCGCCCTCGACGCCCCCGCCCGGCCGGTACATCTCTTCGCGGAAAATCGAGAGGACGACGTCGGCGTGTTGCTTCGGTGCGCCGAGCACGCCGTAATCGTCGAGCGTGGGACGCGGATCGTCGCGCCTGGCGTCGAATCCCGGTAGGTGCGCGACGGCGAGTAGCGCGATCTGCCGGGAGAGCGCCACCGTCTTGAGCTCCCGGAGCACGAGCGCCGTGTCCTCATCCTGAGAGGTCCGCGCGGTCGGCGGTGGAACGAGCTGGAGATAGTCGAGCACGACGAGACCGATCTGCCTCAGCGGGTCGAGCCGCTCGAAGACCGACTCGAAGTCCTCCCCGGCGAGTGGCAGGAACGTGATCGGGAGGCCGCGCAGCCGGACCGCGGCGGCACCCACACCCGCTCTTGTCTGATCGGTCAGCTTGGCAGCGCGTAACTCGTCGATGGCCACGCATCCTTCGATCGCGAGGGCCCGCTCCATCAGCCGCTCTTCATTCATCTCACCGGAGAGGTAGGCGACTCCCACCGATTGTTGTGCCACGCGCAGCGCGATGCTCAGCGCGAGCGCCGACTTGCCGCTGCCGATGTCGCCCCCCAGCAGAATCAGGTCGCGCCGCCGCAGGCCGCCGCCGAGCAGCTTGTCGAGGGATCCGAAACCGGTCGGAATGGTGTCGCCGGTGATCTCGCCGGGACGTTGGGCGTCCACTCGTTCGACGAGGTTGTCGAGCGACGGTCGTTTTTCGAAGCGACGGGCGGGTGAGGGCATGGTCTATAGATGCAATTTGGCAGCGCGCGCCGCAACGCTGACCGCGTCCGCCGCCTCGGCGCCCAGCACGTCGCGCGCTGGCGCCGTTAGCTGGCTGAGCACCAGCGCGGCGGCACCGGGCGTGGCGGTCTCGAGGTGTTGGCGCGCCGCGACCAGCGCCCGCTTCAACGGCGCGGGAAGCGCCAGGCTCCCGAGCCGCGTCTCCAGCGCCTGCAACCGGCGCCGATGATTCTTCGCGCTGACCGGCGTCGGCGGCAGCAACCCCTCGGCCGCGCGCACGATTAGCCAGAGTGCGAACAGCCCCTCCCGCTGCGGGCCGCGCGCCGCCTCCGCAATGAGCGTGACGAGACGCTCTTCGGCAGGCGTGGTGGCGGAGACGGTCATGCGACGAGCCGCTGCACCGCGGCGGCAACCTGATCCGGGAGAACGTCACCGAGGCAGCGATGGTGACCGAGCGGGCAGCGCTTCGTCCCCATGGCAGAGCAGGGCCGGCAATCGAGGTCGAGCTCGATCACGCTCGCGCGCGACTTATAAGGAAGGAAGCCGAACGGCTCGACCGTCGGTCCGAACAACGCCACAACGCGCGTGCCGACGCCGCTGGCCATGTGCATCACGCCCGTGTCTCCGGAGATGAGCACCGTCGAGCGAGCGAGACACGCGCCGGTCTCCTGGAGCGAAAACTCTCCCGCCGCGTTCGTGACTGTAGACCCGAGACGACTCGCGAGCTCGCGATCTTCGGGGCCGCCAAGCGCCACCAGCGCATACCCCATCCCCTCGAGCTGCGCGCTGAGCGCCCGCCAATGATGAATCGGCCAGCGCTTGGTCGCGTGCGCGGCACCCGGCGCCAGCGCGGCAATGGGTTTGCCGTCGAGCTGGTGCTCCCGCAGCCAGCGCGCGATGCGCTCGCGCGCCGCAGGCGCCAGAAAAAACTCGGGTGGGCCGCCATCGGGTGCGACGTCGAGGGCGCGAGCGGCCTCGAAGTAACGCTCCGGAACGGGAACGGGCCTGCCGTAGACGTTGATCTTGGTCGAGATCAGCATCGTGCGCGCGATTTTGCGTTTCGAGTAGCCCGTCCAGCGGCACGGAACCAGCCATCGCAGCGCGCGGCTGCGGAGGCTGCCGTGCAGATCGAGGGCGTACGTTGCGCCCACCGCCCGCATCCGCCGGGCGAGGTCGGTGATGCGCTCGCCCTGCTCCAGAGCGATGACCTGCATGAGATTCGGATTCTCCATCACGAGCGGCGCCATGGCGCGCTTGGTGACGAAGTACAGCTCGGCGTCGGGATGGCGCCGGTGCAATGCGCGCACGAGAGGAGTGGTGAGGAGGACGTCGCCGATGGAGCTGAACCGGACGCACAGGACGCGCAACACGCGGCCAATGTAGTCGTGCGTTGCCCGCCTTCGCCAGCGGGACTAGCTTCACTCGCACGATGCCACGCCCGAAGAGTATTCTCTGGGTCGACGACGAAGTCGACGGACTCGCCGCGCACCGCCGCTTTCTCGAGCAGCAGGGATTCGCGGTGGCGCAGGCCGCGCACGGCGACGATGCCCTGGCGATGCTGCGCCGGCAGCCCTACAGCATCGTGCTCCTCGACGAGCAGATGCCGGGCCGCCGCGGACTCGATCTGTTGCCGGAGATCCGTGCCATCGATCCCGCGATGGCCGTCGTCATGGTGACGCAGAGCGAAGACGACAGCTTGCTGCGCGACGCGATCGGTATCGACGTCGACGATTATCTGGTGAAGCCGGTGCATCCGCGGCAGGTGCTGTCCGTGGTCACGCGCCTGCTCGAAGGCGATCGCATCCGCCAGCAACGCCTCGCGCGCGATTTCGTCACACGCTTTCGTGAGCTGGAGGGGCGGCGCGGCTCGAACCTCGCCTGGCGGGAGTGGATCGAGCTTGTGGCGGAGCTGGCGCGCTGGGAGGTGCGACTCGCCGCCGCGTCGGAACCTGGACTCTCCGAAGCACTGCGCGCGCTGCAGGAAAGCCTGCGCAAGGATTTCCAGGGATTCATCACCCGGCAGTATCCGCGTTGGCTGGCCGATCCGGAGCGCGACCGGCCGCCGCTGTCGGTCGACGTGGGGGCCGAGTTTCTCGTTCCCGCGCTGAAGCGGACCGGCCGTCTCGTCTTCATCGTGGTCGATTGCTTGCGACTCGATCAGTGGGAAGTGCTGCGCGATCTCATCACGCCGATGTTCGACGTCGAGGAGTCGCACTACTACAGCATTCTCCCGACGGCGACGCCGTTTTCCCGCAACGCCATTTTCAGCGGCCTCTTCCCGATGGAGATCGCCGCCCGCCATCCCGAGTGGTGGGGCGCGCCCACGGACGATGAGAGTCTCAATGCCCACGAAGCCGAGCTGCTGTCCGAGCAGCTGCGCGAGCTCACGGGCGAAGCCGTGCCCGTGCGCTACGAGAAGCTGTTCACTGCCGCAGACGGCACGGACCTGCTGCGCCGGCTGCCCGCGCATCTGGCGCAGCCCGGGGTCACGGCGCTCGTGTTCAACTTCATCGATCAGCTCACGCACGGCCGCTCCGAGAATGCGATCCTCTATGAGGTCGCGCGGGACGCCGACGCGTTGCGCGGGCTGACGCGGACCTGGTTCGAGCGCTCGCCGGTGCTCGCGGCGCTGCAGGAAGCCGAGCGGCGCAACGTGCCCGTGCTCCTGACGACGGATCACGGCTCGATTCACTGCGACACACCGGCGACGGTGTTCGCCAAGCGCGATGCCACCGCCAATCTCCGCTACAAATTCGGCGAGGATCTCCGCTCCGAGGATCCGGAAGCGGCCATCATGGTGGAGGACTTGAAGGCGTTTGGCCTGCCGGCCAAAGGCCTCGGTGTTCGGCTCCTGCTTGCGACCGGCGACCGCTTCTTCGTCTATCCGACCAAGCTGCGTGAATACCAGGCGCGCTATCGGGGCGCGTTCCTGCACGGGGGCGCCACTCCGGAGGAGATGATCCTTCCGGTCGCCCTGCTCACGCCCCGCTCCTCGAAATAATGGGCCGCGGCGCCCGACTGCTGTCGCTGCTCCGCCCCTATTCCTGGCTGTTCAGCGCCACGATCGCGGCGACCGTCGTTTCGTCCGTGCTCGACGGCTTCACCTTCGTGCTCCTGATCCCGTTCCTCCGCACGTTGTTCGGCAACGCGGCGTTGCCGGCCCAAGGCGGGTCGCAGGTGGAAGCGATCCTCAACCGGGTCGCGGGACCGTTCCTGGCGGCGGGCAACCCCGCGCTCGCGCTGCGCAACGTGGTCATCATTCTGCTCGTCGCGCTGCTGCTCAAGAACCTCACCTCGTATCTGGCTTCGATCGGCAGTGTGTCGATCCAGGAAGGCGTCGTGCGCGATCTCCGGGTGCGGCTGTTCCGCCATCTGCAGACGCTCCCGCTCGGCTTCTTTCAGCGCACGCGCGGCGGCCAGATCATCGCCCGGATCATCAGCGACACCGATCAGGTGAAGACCGCCGTCAGCGCCGCCCTCGCGTCACTGCTCCAGAACATCGTTGTGATCGTCGTCTACCTGGTCATCCTGTTCGGGCTCTCGCCGCGGCTGGCGCTGCTTTCCTTATTACTCGCTCCCGTGCTGTTGCTCATCATCCGGCCGATGATCAACCGCCTGCGGCGGCGCTCCCGCGAGCTCGCGACCGAGCGCGGCGAGGTCACGAGCCACGTCGGCGAAATGATCGCGTCCGCCAAGCTGGTACGGGCCTACGTCGCCGAAGCGTTCGAGCTCGACCGGTTCCGGGAGCTGGCGGAGCGGTATCGGCGGCGCGTGCTGCGCGCGCAACGCTACTCGAGCATGACGAGTCCCGTGAGCGAGATCTTTGGGGGCGTGATGATCGTGCTGATTCTCGTCGTCGGCACGAGGCTCGCGCTGGGTGCCGGCGCGTCGCTCGATCCCGCCGTGCTGATCACGTTCCTCGCCGTGAGCTTGCGGCTGATGTCGCCGATCAAGGCGGTGTCGAACTATCCGGCCATCATGGCGTCCGCCGTCGCGTCGGCCGAGCGCGTGTTCGAGGTTCTCGATCTTCCGTCGGCCGAAGGCGATCGGCCCGGCGAGACCACCGCGGAGTTCAGCGAGCGCATCGAGTTCCGCGGGGTGTCATTTGAGTACGAGCCGAGCGAAGCCGTCCTCCGCGATGTGGACCTCGAGGTGCGCCGCGGGCAAGTGGTCGCGATCGTCGGCCCGTCCGGTGCCGGAAAGACGACGCTGGTCGATCTGCTCCCGCGCTTCTACGAGCCGACGCGCGGTGAGATCCTGATGGACGGCGTGCCGCTCACCAGGTACACGCGTACGTCGCTGCGCCGGCTGATGGGCATCGTGTCGCAGGAGACCGTGCTGCTCAACGACACGGTGCTTGCGAATATCGCCTACGGTTTGAAAGACGTGCCGCTCGAACACGTACGCGCGGCGGCGCGCGCCGCGAACGCGGACGAATTCATCATGCGGCTGCCCGAAGGGTACGAGACGCTGCTCGGCGAACGCGGGACGCGCCTCAGCGGCGGGCAGCGCCAGCGCATCGCGATTGCCCGGGCGCTGCTGCGCGATCCGCCGATTTTGATCCTCGACGAAGCGACGAGCGCGCTGGACACCGAATCGGAGCGCCTGGTGCAGGAGGCGATTGATCGCCTCATGGCGCACCGCACCGTGTTCGTCATTGCCCACCGGCTCGCCACGGTGCAACACGCCGATTTCATCGTGGTCCTTGCGGAAGGCAGGATCGTGGAGAACGGCACACACGGGGCCCTGCTGTCCGCCGACGGCCTGTACCGGCGCCTGTACAATCTGCAATTCAGGACCTGACGTGCTGTCCGGTTTCACCATTGTCCGCAACGCCGTCAAGCTCGACTTCCCGATTGTTCCCGCCATTCGATCGGTGCTCGAGGTTTGCGACGAAGTCGTCGTCAACGTCGGCAAGTCCGAGGACGATACCCGTGACCTCGTGACGTCGATTCGCGACCCGCGCGTGCGCATTCTCGATACCGAATGGGACTTCACCAAAAAGAACATCATGCTGTCCATCGAGACACAGCGCGCGATGGACGCGTGCCGCGGGTCGTGGGGGATCTACATCCAGGCCGATGAGGTGCTGCATGAGCGCGGTGCGCGGATCCTGAAAGAAAAGGTCGCCGCGTGGGATGGCGACGCGCGCGTCGAAGGATTGCTGGTGAAGTATCTGCATTTCTACGGCGGCTTCGATCGCATCGCGACCAGTCGCCGCTGGTATCGCCGCGAGGTGCGTTGCATCCGGCTCGGCACGGACATTCGGCCGTATCAAGGGGCGCAAGGATTTCGTGTGGGGCCCGACTACAGAAAGATTCGCGCCCGTCCCACGGATGCCGAGATGTTCCATTACGGCTGGGCGCGCCCGGCGAAGGCGATCAAGGAAAAGCTCGAAATCTCCAAGACGATTTATCCCTGGGCCGGGAATCGGCTCGATAAAGAGCAGGCGCGCGGCTTTCTCGAATGGATCCCCTTGCTGCGGGACTTCACCGGCACGCACCCGGCCGCGGCGCGCGAGTGGATCGCCGCGCGCACGCACGACCCCGACCGCGTGATCGGCCCCCGGCATTTCAAGCCGGAGCACGCGCGGTTCTATGTCTCGGACTGGATCGAGCGGCTGACCGGCGCGCGCCTGTTCGAGTTCCGCAATTACGTCGTGGTGTAAACGAGGGCCGTCCGCGCCTTGTTGTGGCGCGGATTGATCGCGTGCGCGATCCGATCGGTGAGACTCGGGGTGATGATCGTCAGCAGCGTGAGATTCCTGTGGAGCGCGGTCGCCAGGAAGGCGCGATCCGCCTCGGGCGCGTCGCTGTAGAGAATGACATAGTTGATCGGCACGTCGATCGGCCGCACGTCCCGCCCGGTCGTGATCACTAAGGGCGGACGTGGTCTTCCGAGATAATAGTCCGGCACGTGAAAAGTCTGGTTGTACTGCGCGACGAGGACGCCCGTCGCATCGTGATGGCGGTACACGTAGAGCAGCGGCGCCACGCGGTCCTGCTTGGAAAAACTGAACGTCAGGACGAGCAGCAGTCCCGTGTTGACGGCCCAGAAATATCCCCACATCGCGCGGTACCAGCCGCTCCTCTCCCCGTGCATCCAGGCAGCGAGCCATGGAAGCCCTGCAACGATCAGCATGAAGAGCACCGGCAGGATCGGCAGCAGGAATCGCTCCTGCTTATTCGCGATCAAGCTATGGCTGACGAGAAACGCCACGGTGGCGGCGCCGAGCAATGAAGAGGGACGGGTGGCGCCGCCTTTGACTGCCGCGGCCAGCAGCAATACCGAAACGGGAGGAATGAGCGCGCCCAGCAGGGTGAGGAGGTAGTGCCAGGGCGGGCTGTGCGGGTATCCTTCCGCCTCCACCGCCATGCGTTGTGGATGCAGCATGGGTCCGAGGCGCTCCCGGAACGAATACCACCATTCGTGATTGATCAGCGCATTGCTGTAGCCCTGCACCAGGATGACCAGCAACAGCCCTCCGAGCAATGCGAGCTTGCTCGCGATCGTCACCGGTCGCCGCCGCAACAACGCCAGCAGTACGAAGACCGCGACGAAGCCGATCAGGGGAAAGCGGAGAATCAGCGCGAGCCCCAGAGCCATTCCCGCCAGCGCTCCCCAAAGCGCTTGCCGAGCGCCGGCGGTTGCTTCGTTGCGCTGCCACCACCAGCAGGCCGCCAGCAGCGGCACCTGGCAGACCGACTCCTCGAGCTGATGGACCGCCGTAACCGGCATTGCGAAGAACACCGCAGCGAGCAGGCCGCCAATGACGGCGCCTCGTAATTGGAGGGTCTCCTCTCCCGATCGGGAGCGGGGGTCAGGGGGTGAGGACAGTATCCGATAAACGAAATAGACCACGAGCAGCGAATACGCGGCTTGCACGAGCCGCACGAGCAGCATTTCGATCCCGGGATCACGGATGCCGAGCGTCCGGCCGACCGTCATGATCGCGGCAATGGCGCCAGGAAGCAGCGCTGAGCACGCGTACGTGGCGGGCAATCCGGCGCCCGTCGCGATCTGATCGGCTGCAGCAATCACGACGTGATGATCGTCGCTGGCGAGAAATCCCTGACTGAAAATCGCGGCGAACAAGCGCAGCGCAGCGCCGACGAGCAGCACGCGCCGCAGATCGCGATCTATGTGGCTTTCCCGGGAGGCAGTTTGCCGTCGCGCACCATCGTCTGGTACATGCGGACGTATGCCTCCGCCATGACCAGATGCGTGAAGTGGCGCTCCGCGCGCGCGCGGCACGCCTGAGGGTCGAGCGAGCCGACGCTGTCCAGCGCCGCGATCAGCTCATCCATCTTGTCGCGCAAGACGCCGACGTCCGGGGTGACGATCTCCGGCAGCGCGCCGCGTCGCGTTCCCACCACCGGCGTGCCGGACAGCAGTGCCTCGATCGTCGGCAGGCCGAAGGGCTCGTCCCATTGGGCGGGCATCCAGAGACAACGCGCGCGCGCGAGCAGCACGGCCTTCCGATTGCCGTCGACTTCACCGACGTACTTGATCACGCCGGTGAAACTGGGCCGCCATCCGCCGGCGACGATGAGGCGGCGGCCGGTATGCTTGGCGGCGTCGATCGCCCAATGGTAGCCGCGATCGCTGTGCAGTTTGCCGAGGAAGAGATCCCACTGCTCTTTGCGCCGGCGAAAGATGTATTCCGCGGGGTCGAGCCCGTTGTACACGAACACGTCACTGCCGTGACGTTTGGCGTGATCGCCGGAAAGAAAGATCGTGTTGGGAGGGAGCGGGGTGCCGGGTTTCCAGTTGCCGTGCAGCGTCTGGACGAAGGGGGCGTTCTTGGGAAGTCGTTTGACGGGGAAGTGCGCGTGCACGATGTCGGCGTCGCGCGGGATGAGCGGCGTGATGTCGCCGCCATTGTTCTTCAGGACCCGCGGCGCGACCTCGACGATCTTCGCCGCCTCCGCGACACGCGTCCCGGGTTGTGCCAGGACGGTCACCTTGTGACCGAGCGCCGCGAGCCCCCGGACCAGCGCCACGACGACGCGCTGCGGTCCGCCGTAGCCTTCGACGGGGAGGCGGTGGTGCGACGCGACCACGACGTGCATCGAAGTCCCAGTATAACTAGCTTCGGCGCATGACGGAGCCACGGCGGCTCACAACGTTACAGCTTACGCACCAGGGCCAGGGTGCGGGCTCGACGCAATCGATCTATAGCCTCAGTCGCGAGCTGGCACAGCGTGGTCATCGCGTCCTGGTCGGATGCCCGCCACATACGCTGCTCGCCAACATGGTCGCGGATACCGCGTCCCTCGAGCACGTGTCTCTCGATTTTCGCGGTGTGCGTCCCGTGGCCGGTCAGATTGCGCACGTCATCGCCCAGCACCGCGTGGACGTCGTGAACAGTCACGCCACGGGAGATCGCCGGGCGCTGACCTGGCTGCGTTGGCGCGGTCACTTGCCGCAATCCTTCGTCGTCACGCGCCGCACCATGCCGCTGACGTCGCCGCCCGAGCTGATCGCCGTCGGATTCACCGCCGATCGTACGATTGCCGTGAGCACCGCGGTGGCGAGCGCGCTGCGCCGCCGGCTCCATCCCGACGCCCGGCTGCGCATCGTGCCGAACGGCATCGATCTCGAACGGGTGACGGCGGAGCCGGCGCCGGACGATCTGGCGGCGGCGCGCGCGGCACTGGGTGATTCGGGGAGGCCCGTCGTCGTCGTGGTCGCGCGGCGTAAAGACCAGCAGATCCTGCTGCGCGCGCTTCCCGCGCTCGAGCGACCGGTAACCGTGGCCTTTGTCGGGATCCGGCCGGATCGCGAGCTCGCCCGTGCCCAGGCCGCAGTCCCGGATCGACATCGGATCGTGTTCGTTCCCTTCACGGAGCGACCGCTGGCGTTCTATCGCTTGGCGACGCTCGCCGCGCTCCCATCGCGAATCGAAGGCCTGTCGCAGGCATTGCTCGAGGCGATGTCGCTCGGCGTTCCGGTGATCGCCTCCGCCGCCGGCGGAAACCCCGAGCTCGTCTATTCAGGTGAGACCGGCTTGCTCGTCCCGCCGCTCGACCCCGCCGCCTGGGCACGAGCGCTGGAGCGAATGCTGGCGGACGATACGTGGCGG
>Ga0136846_1217664_pt1 | contig 10631 bp, 9 predicted proteins | sample HopSoiMetagenom2_FD_96841 | JGI IMG/M metagenome (GOLD analysis project Ga0136846, IMG submission 96841) | Grasslands soil microbial communities from Hopland, California, USA - 2 Assembly 2016 (version 4) | ecosystem: Environmental > Terrestrial > Soil > Grasslands | place: USA: Hopland... | reverse complement strand
TGTCGAGCGTGCGCCAGCGCACCCTTCCGCGACGCATGTTCGAGGACATCGAGCAGAACCTCACGCCGATCATTCCGGCCATCGCCACCTTGCTCACGCTGCTGTCCATTGCCGTGCTGGTTGCGGTCGCGCTGCTGCGCGTGCTCGAGCGGCGGCGAAAGGGCACCTGATCCCGGTTTCGGTTTCGCCGGTCTTTTTCCTGGTCTTCATTCACAAGGAGTTCGTGATGATGAAATGGCTCGATCGATGCAAGGGCGCGGCATCCGCGTCGCTGTGCTGCGCCGCGTTGGCGGTTGTGTCCGGGGCGCAGGCGCAGGCGCAGGCGCTTGAAAAGGAGCTGGTGATCGCCACCACCGGCGGCCTGATGGAGAAGACGCTGGTACAGCACTTCTACACGCCGTTCTCCAAGGCCAAGGGCGTCGAGGTTGTTCCCGCAGCCATCGAGGTGCCTGACCAATGGGCCAAGGTGCAGGCCATGTCGCGCAGCGGCGGCATGGAGTTCGACATCGTAACGGCCACGCCACCGGATCTGGTGCAGAAGAAGGACCTGCTCCAGACCATCGACTGCACCAAGCTTCCGAGCGTGGCGGCCAACGGCGTGAAGGGCGCGTGCACCCCCTATGGTGTGATCCGCACCGTGGGCGGCATGCAGATCGGCTACAGCACAGAGGCCTTCAAAGGCGCGAACGTGCCCAGGACCTGGGCCGACTTCTGGGACACCGCCAAGTTTCCCGGCCCGCGTGGCCTTCCGGACACCGGCGACCGCGAATGGTGGGTGCCCGTGGCGGCGCTGCTGGCCGATGGCGTGACGCCCGACAAGCTCTTTCCGCTCGATCTGGACCGCGCCTACCGAAAACTCGACAAGATCCGCCCCAACGTCACTGTCTGGTGGAAGAGCGGCGACCAGCTGCAGCAGATCCTGCGCAACAAAGAAGTGGTCATGAGCATGGGCTACTCGGGCCGGCTGATCTCGCTGATGGGCGCCAAGGTACCGATCAACGTCTCGTGGGACGGCGCGATCCGAGACGTGGGCTACATGTCGATCCCCAAGGGCGCACCGCACCCGAAGGCGGCGATGGCTTACCTCGACTACTTCTACGCCTCGTCGCCCGAGCAACACGTGGCCTTCGTCAACGCCGTCAACTACGACACCGGCAACGGAAAGACCGCCAACCTGTTCCCACCCGAGCGCCGTGCCATGCTCGCCACTTCCGCCGAGAATTTCGACAAGCTGATCGTGGCCGACTACGACTGGATCGGCAACAACCGCCAGATGCTGCGCGACCGCTGGATCGCCTGGCTGGGCCGTTGAACCCGCCAGTTCGCCGTGCCACCCCGCCGCACCGTCGTCGCGACAATTGGGGGACGGATGCCCGGGCATCCAACAACGACCGAGGGACATATATGGCGAACGCAATCAACGTCGTGGAACGAACCAACCTGGCCAGCCAGATCTATGAACATCTGCGCGAGCAGCTGATGTCGGCCACCTTCCAGCCGGGGCAGCGGCTCAAGATTCGCGAACTCGCGAAAACCATGGGCACCAGCGAGACGCCGGTGCGCGAAGCGCTGATCCAGCTGGTGCGAGACCGCGCGCTGGAGATGAAGGAAGGCTACTTCATCCGTGTGCGGCGCCTCTCGCTGGCCGAATACATCGAGCTGCGGGACATCCGACTCGCGCTCGAACCGCTGGCTGCCGAGCGGGCGGTGCCTAACCTCGACGCGGCCGCAATCAAACAGCTGACCGAAAGCCACCGCCTGCTGATGCGCGCGGAGAAGACCAAGGACTACCGCGCCGCACTGCAGCACAACTTCGACTTTCATTTCGGCATCTACCGCCGCTCCGGCATGCCGCAACTCACCGAGCTGCTCGACCGCATCTGGGTGCAGGTGGGGCCGATGCTGAACTTCCTCTACCCGGCCGGTCATCCGACCTATGACGCCGAGCACCAGCATGTGAACGTGCTGCGCGGCCTGCAGCAGCGCGACAGCCAGATGCTGCGCAAGGCCATCGAGCAGGATCTGATCGAAGGCGGCCGCGCCTTCGTGCGGGTGCTCGAGGAAATCGAGGCCAATCCCAAGCGCGCGGACGACCTGCTCGCCTTGCGCAACCAGTCCCTTCAAGCCGAAAGTCCCGCCTGATGATGGACCACACCAGTGACCCGAACGCCGCGCGCTACGTCATCGACCCGGAGCGCACCGAACTCGCCCTCGAGTTCCGCAACTGCATTCGCGGACCGCACAGCGAGGAGCTGAGAAAGCTCATGCATCGCATGCGCTGGGGTGCCTTCCCCGGACGCTACCTGCTGGTGATGCTGGAGCCGGGGCGGCGCTGGGCGCTGGCTCAGATGCCGCAGGAGCGCGGCCAGAAGGTCAAGGTGTTCCATGACGTGCTGTTCGACTCGCTCGAGGACGCCGAGTGGCATGTGTTCAAGCTGCGCTGGAAGGCGCTGACCGGCGCCGAACTGAACCTGGACTGAACGGCGAAAACATGACCACCATGAGCGCAACCATCGAAACCAATGCCTTCGTCGGCTATCCCGACACCCTCAGCGTGCGCGCCGGTGAGCGCATCCGCTTCCATCTCGGCAGCGAACAGCAGTCGCAGGTCGACGTCAAGTTCGTCCGTGTGCGCTGCGCCGACGCGGACGCCACCGGTCCAGGGATCAAGTATGAGGAGCTCACCTCGCCGATCGACGGCATGCACGATGTCTCGTTCCACGAAGTGCCTTGCGGATCCAGCATGCTTGTTCCGGTGGACGCAAGGCTTGCCCCGGCGGACGCCTTCTCGTTCGGCTGCTACATCTGGCCCACCCGTCTGCTGGATGCGCCGCAGACCGTGCTCGCGCGCTGGTGCGACGACAGCGGCAAGGGCTATGCGCTGCAGGTGGCGCGCGACGGCGTGACGCTGCGTGCGGGCAGCGGCCATGCGGGCGAGCCGTTTGAGGTGAAGACTGGCGTATCCCTCCTCGAGCGCCGCTGGTACTGGATCCAGGGCGGCCTCGATTCCACGACCGGCGAGATGGTCGTGCAGCAATGCCGGCTGGCCGAAGGCGTCATGCCCGAGCGACGGCACGAGGTCCGCGCCACAGCACCCTCGGCCTGGCAGCTCGACTCGGGCGGCCCCTTCACGGTGGCCGCGCACCATGTTTCCCTGTCCACGCTGCGCACCACGGCGCACTACGACGGCAAGGTGGAGGCACCGCGCATCGCCGAGGGCCTGATGTCGATCGAAGCGCTGCGCCGTTTCGACGACCTGGCGCGCCCCGGCCTGGCCGACGCGGCCCTGATCGCCTGCTGGGATTTCTCTGAAGGCATCGACGGCCTCGAGGTGACCGACCGTTCGGCCAATCGCCTGCACGGCACGCTGAACCAGTTGCCTTGCCGGGGCATGACCGGCGTGCACTGGACCGGCGACGTGCACGACTGGCGGCTCGCGCCGCGCGAATACGGCGCCATTCATTTTCATAGCGACGACATCTACGACTGCGGCTGGCCCGCCACGCTGACGCTCGACGTGCCCGCCAACTGGCGCTCCGGCGTGCATGCGCTGCGCCTGCGGCCCACGTCGGCCGAGGCAGCGGCGCGAGCCGAGACCTTCATCACCTTCTTCGTCACGCCCGCGGCAGGGGCGCCCCGTGCGCCGCTGGTGGTGCTGGCCGCAACGATGACGTACATGGCCTACGCGAACAGCGCATTGCGCCTGCATGCCGTTCACTTCGAGGTGCTGACCGAGCGGCTGCTGATGCTCACCGGCGACGACATCTACCTGCAAGAGCACCCGGAGGTCGGGCAGTCCACCTACGACCATCACGTGGACGGCAGCGGCCGTGCCTACAGTTCCTGGCTGCGCCCGGTGCTCAACATGCGGCCGCGCTCGCAGCCGGGCAACCTGGCCATCGACACCCACTTCATCGACTGGCTCGAGGAGAAGGGCATCGAGTACGACCTGGTGACCGACGTCGAGCTCGACCGCCAGGGCGCAGGTGCGCTCGCAGGCTATCGGGTGCTCGCGACGCTCTCGCACCCCGAGTACTACAGCGAGGCCATGATGAACGGCATCATGGCCTACCAAAACGCAGGCGGGCGCCATCTCGCGCTGGGCGCCAACGGTTTCTACTGGCGCTGCGCTTTCCATCCGAAGGCACCGGCAGCGGTCGAGGTGCGGCGCGGCATGGCCGGTACACGCACCTGGGAGTCGCAACCTGGCGAAGTGCACCTGGCGGGCACGGGCGAACCGGGCGCGCTCTGGCGCCACAGCGGCTTCGCCCCGCAAAAGCTCATCGGCGTGGGCTTTGCCGCCATGGTCTACGACCATGCGGGGTACTACATGCTCACGCCCGGCAGCGCCGATCCCCGCGTGGCCTTCGCGGTCGAGGGCATTCGCGCGGACGAGCGCATCGGGGACTTCGGCGTGCGCATCGGCGGCGCCGTGGGCATCGAGATCGATCGCTGGGACGTCGGCCTCGGTTCGCCGCCGCATGCGGTGATGCTCGCGACCTCGCACGGCCTGGGTCCGGGCGCACTGCCGACACCGGAGGAGTACCGCACCACGGTGCACGGCCTGGATGGCGAACAGAACGCGCTGGTGCGCGCCGACGTGGTGTTCTTCGAGACGGCCAAGGGCGGCGCGGTGTTCTCGACCGGATCGATCTCGTACGTGCTGTCGCTGAGCCACAACGGCTACGACAACAACGTGAGCTGCCTGACCGAGAACGTGCTGCGCCGCTTTCTCGACCCGATGCCTTTCGAGGTGCCGGCATGAGCCGCACGGCCGCTCCGAAGGGGAATAGCACCGCAGCCGGAGGCGAAGGTACTCCAGTGAACGCGCTCACGCTCCCCTCCCACGCGCCCTGGCAGCAGCGCGGCCGCCTCGCACTTCACGAGCCGGAACTGCGCCAAGTCGCGCATGCGCTGCGGCGCACGGTCATCGAACTGGTGCGCAGGCACGGCCAGGGCTATGTGCAACAGGGGCTGGGCGCGGCGGAGATCTTTGCGAGCCTGTACTTTCACGAAGCGCGGATCGACCCAGCCGACGCGCGCTGGGACGCGCGCGACCGCTGCATTCTTTCCACGGCGCACAACTCTGCGCTGTTCCATGCCGCGCTGGCGCTGCGCGGCATGATTCCCGCGGTCGCGCTCGACGGCTATGTGCAGGACGGCTCGCCGCTGGAGATCAACGTGTCCGAGCGCCTCGGCCCGATGGTCGAGGGCACCTTCGGCTCGCTGGGGCAGGGCCTGTCAGTAGCGGCCGGCATGGCACTGGCATCACGCATCCGCGGCGTGCCCTATCGAGTCAACGTGGTGCTGGGCGATGGCGAGCTGGAAGAGGGCCAAGTCTGGGAGGCAGCGATGTTTGCCGGTTCCGAAGGCCTGCACAACCTGTGCGTGGTGCTCGACCTGAACTGGATGCAGGTCGAGGGTCATACCGACAGCGTGTTGCGGCTGAACCCGATCGCCGACAAGTGGCGTGCCTTCAACTGGCAGGTGATCGAGGCCGATGGCCATGACCTCGGCGCGCTGCTGGCTGCCTTCGCGCAGGCTCGCGCGCAGTCCGAACGCCCCACCATGGTCGTTGCCACCACCGTGCCCGGCAAGGGCGTGAGTGCGCTTGAAGGCGTGATCAGCCACAACGCCAAACTGCCGGCGGACGTGGCCGACACCGCGCTGCGCGAACTGGGAGTCTCCGCATGAATGGACTCGCGCCCACGCTGGAAGTCAGCGATTTCACTCAGGGCGGCGCTCACACGCCTGCAGCCGCGGCTATCTCTGTTCCGCGCTACTACGGCGAAACGCTGCTCGAACTCGCGCGCGAGCGGCCCGAGATCGTGTGCCTCACGGCCGATCTCACCACCTCGACCGAGACCGACCTGTTCCGCGACAGCCTCCCCGAACGCTTCGTGATGCCGGGCATCGCCGAGGCCAACATGGTCGGCCTGGCCGGCGGGCTCGCGCGCAGCGGGCTGCAGGCTTGGGTGCACACTTTCTGTGTCTTCGCCACGCGCCGGCCGTACGACCAGGTGGCGATGCAGGTGGCCTACCCCCGCTGCGACGTCAAGATCGTCGGCTTCTTGCCTGGCCTGTCCACCATCCTCGGCGTGAGCCATCAGGCCATCGACGACGTGGCGCTGATGCGGGCGCTGCCGAACATGACGGTGATCGAGCCCTCGGGGCCGGCACAGGTGCCCGCCGCGGTGCGTGCGGCCGCGAACCACCGCGGGCCGGTGTACCTGCGCATGCTGCGCGCACAGGCGGTCCTGCCGCCGGGCACGCCCTGGGAGCCGCTCGAGATCGGGCGTATCCAGCCGCTGGCCGAGGGGCGCGATGCGCTGGTCATCGCGAGCGGCCTGGCTGTCGAGCCTGCTCGGCAGGCGCTGCAGCTACTGCGGGCCCACGGCATCGAAGCCGGGCTGGCCAACGCCCACACGATCAAGCCTTTCGACGAGGCGTTCGTGCGCGAGCAGGCGCGGCGTCATCGGCTGATCGTGACGGTGGAGAACCATTCGATCATCGGGGGCCTTGGCTCCGCCGTGGCCGAGGTGCTGGCCGAGGCCGGCAGCAGCACGCGGCTGTTGCGGCTGGGCGTGCGCGACCGCTTCGCCGAAGGCGCCTCGATGAGCTATCTGTTCGAACATCACGGACTTTCCGCGGCAGCTATCGCCGATGCGATCCGGAAGAAGTCGAAGGAGGCGCTGAAATGAACAACGCCATGAGGATCACCGGCAAGACGAAGATCCTCTTCATGCTGGCGGACCCCGTCGGCCACGTCGTGGGATCGCACATGCTCAACCAGCGATTCCTGGCCGAGGGCCACGACGTTGCGGTGTCGCCGCTGCACGTGGCTTCCGCCGACCTGTCGATCGTGCTGAACGCGGTGCGCCGCATGCGCAATGTCGCAGGCTTCGGCGTAACGATCCCGCACAAGATCGAGGTTGTGAGCCTTCTTGACGGCACCACCGAGCGCGCAGCGCGCATCGGCTCCGTCAATTTTGTGCGGCGCGAGGTCGACGGCCGCTTATACGGCGACAACCTCGACGGCGCGGGCTTCGTCGACGGCCTGGCGCACAGCGGCATCACCCTGCGAGGGCGCCGCGTGCTGCAGTTGGGTGCTGGCGGGGCAGGGCGCGCGGTGGCCTTCGCCATTGCCGAGGCGGGCGCGGCCGCGCTTGCCGTGCACAACCGTGACGGGGCCAAGGCCGCTATGCTGGCGTCGGAGGTTGCACGGGCGAATCCAGGCTGCCTGTGCAGTGCGGACGCGAACGATCCGCGGGGCTTCGATGTCGTCGTCAACACCACATCGCTGGGCATGCATGCCGACGACCCGTTGCCGCTCCAACTCGAGAACCTGGACGCGGCGACCGACGTGGCCGAGATCATCATGTCTCCCGAAATGACGCCCCTGTTGATGGCAGCGCAGTCACGTGGCTGCCGTATCGGGCTTGGAAAGTACATGCTGCAAGAGCAGTACAAGCTGGTCAAGATGCTGCTGAACATGTAGTTCCTGCTCAATATCCGTCGCAGTGGTCTGCGTCATTCCGACTCGTTCATGAGGTAGAGCCGCGCCCCGACCTGCAGTCGGAAGCGCCCCTCCGGGGACTCCAAGTCGAGCCCGGTGAGTTCCGACAAGCGGCCCAGTCGATAGCGCAATGTACTGAGATGAACATTCATGCGCTCGGCGGTACGTTGTAGGTGGAAACCTTCCTCCGCGAGCGCTAGCGCCGTCTCCAGCAACTGGCGACCGCGCTTGTTTTCCTCGAGGGGGCCAAACAGCTGGGCGAGAAAGACGCGCTTGGCGTCGGGATCCCCGTTCAGCACACGCGGAAACAGCATCTGCTCGAAGTAGTACACGCGCCCCGGCTTCAAATGCTCGATCAGCTCCGAAGTTTCTTGACCCGCAGCGCGCATTCCTTCGACGCCGACCTTCGCCTGGCTGACGCCCATGGCCATGCGAGTCGGCGCGAACTCGGACCACCACATATCGATGTCCAGCCCGTCCGGTATCAAGATATGGATCTGGTTTGCCGACAGCGAAAGCAGGGGACGGACGCCTCTTCGCATCAGGCTCATGTTCGCGCGCGCCGCAAATTCCTCGCGGCGAGCAAAGCCCTGGCGCGAAAGGGGGTTGGGTTCATCGAGCAGCACCGTGCACAGCCTGTAACGGGCCTCGTTGTTCCAGCCGGACAGCTTTGCGCGCTCGAGGGTCTGGGGCTTCTCCTCGAAGCGCCCCTCGATCAGTGAGGCAACGAGTGCATACCCCAGCCTGGCCTCCTGCATCGACAACTCGCGTTGGTGCGAGATTTGCAGCGCCGCAACTGTGCCTGCATGCTCGATCGCCCGCAGATCAAGGGCGCTGAGAGGTTCAGCTCCCTCGGTCGCTATGACATAGCCGACGCGATCGGCGCGCACTCGAGCAGCATACGCAACAAGGCGAACTTGCTCCTTCGTTCCGGACAGACCCAGCTTGAGGCGAACAGGATGGCTGGAGGCGTCGACCTGGCCGATCGCTTCGGCTTCGACCAGGGCTCGAAATCCATCGGCCGCTGGGCGGCCGACGGGGAGTTTCGGCTGCCGATCGGAGGGCGTGTATGCACCGAGCACATTACCGTCCACCGAGCAGATCTGGACGCTGCGCGCCAGCACGCGACCGAGGACCTGGGCGACGTCGCTGAGGCTGGCCCCGGAGACTGCCGCTTCCGTAAGTTCCCGATGAATCTGCTCGGAGCGCATGAGCGCAAGGCTCTGTTGGTCGACGAGTTCGCGATGGACGGCCTGGGTGATTTCGCTGAAAGGAACGTCCCAGGGAAGCTCGATCAGCGTCAGGCCGACCCGTTCGGCCGCCTGCACGCTGGACTGCGGGAAATGGTCGAGGAAATGCGGAACCGCCAGCACGACGCCGGAAATGCCTTTGAGCGCGAGTTTTTCAACGATGCTCGCTGCTTCGGCCTCCGATTTGGGCCAGTTGTAGCCGGTGCTCAGCAAAAGGTGCCCTTCTTTCACCCAGGACTCGATGTCGGGGTGGTCGACCACCTGCACCCAGCTGATGTCCTTGTCCACATTGTTCTTGCCGGCGACCACGCGGCCGGCAGCCAAGGGCGGGTTTGACAGGGCTTCCTTCAGCTTCACGCCTCGATTATCGGATGAAACATAGGAATTTTGCGGGCATAACTTCTATGTTTCATGCATATCCTCGGTCCCGATTCCTGCCTAACCTTGCAGTCATTCGAACCCCTCTCTCCCTAAACAGAAGGAAAGTCATGAGCAAGCAGGAAAACGGCGCCGCCGATTGGCAGAAACTACGCCAGACACACATTGCCCAAGGTGTCTTGACCGCCCATCCCGTCCTGTTGAAGCGAGGCGAGGGTGCCTATGTCTGGGACCAGGACGGAAGGCAGTACATCGACTTCGTGGGTGGGATCGGTGTGCTCAACGTCGGACACAACCACCCCCGCGTGGTTGCCGCCGCCACTGCCCAGCTGGGAATGCTCTCGCACACCTGCTTTCAGGTTGCCGCCTACGAGCCTTACATCGATCTGGCTGCTCGCTTGAACGGCCTGGTCAGCGAGACGGAACCATTCAAGACGGTCTTCCTGACCACTGGCGCAGAGGCCACCGAAAACGCCATCAAAATCGCGCGTGGCTATACCAACAGGCCCGGTGTGATCGCCTTCCGCGGCGGCTTCCATGGCCGAACCCTTCTCGGCATGAGCCTGACCGGGATGAGCCAGCCGTACAAGCAGAACTTCGGGCCCTTCGCTCCGGATGTCTATCACACGGCCTTCCCCGACGCCTACCGCGGAATCACCACGGAGCGGGCCTTGGAGTCGCTCGCCGAACTGTTTGCCACGGCCATCGCGCCTGATCGCGTGGCGGCCATCCTGATCGAACCCGTTCAGGGCGATGGCGGGTTCCTCTCCGTGCCGGATGATTTCATGATCGAGCTGCGCCGCATCGCCACGGCTCATGGGATCGTTCTGATCGCGGATGAAATCCAGACAGGCTTTGGCCGCACAGGCAAGATGTTCGGCTTCCAGCACAGTGGCATCGTTCCCGACCTGGTCACGGTCGCCAAGAGTCTTGCTGGTGGCTTGCCGCTCTCCGCGGTGGTCGGGAAGGCTCACATCATGGATGCCCCGGCGCCTGGCGGACTGGGTGGCACGTATGCGGGCAATCCGGTGGCATGCGCGGCGGCACTCGCGGTGCTGGACGTCATCGAGGAAGAGCGCTTGCTCGAGCGGTCGAACGCCATCGGACAGCAACTGGAGAAGGGCTTCGATGCCCTGCGGGAGAAGTACGAGGTCATCGGCGAGTCACGCGGCCTGGGCGCGATGCGCGCCATCGAGTTGGTGAAGGACGCGAAGAGCAAGGTGCAGGATCCCGCGCTGGCCCAACGCGTGATCGACCGCCTGCGCGAGCATGGCGTGCTCGCGATCAAATGCGGCGTGCACCGCAATGTCGTGCGCTGTCTGGTTCCGCTGGTTGCCGACGCAGCCACCATCGAGAAGGCCTTGCAGGCATTCGCCTTCGCGCTCCAGGAAGCGGTCGCCGCGGCCTGAGCGCGCCGGAACCCGAGGAACCAGGAATGACAACAGGGCATATCGACCGGTTGGTGGCGATCGTTGGCGAGGCCAATT
>Ga0136846_1229948_pt1 | contig 10632 bp, 7 predicted proteins | sample HopSoiMetagenom2_FD_96841 | JGI IMG/M metagenome (GOLD analysis project Ga0136846, IMG submission 96841) | Grasslands soil microbial communities from Hopland, California, USA - 2 Assembly 2016 (version 4) | ecosystem: Environmental > Terrestrial > Soil > Grasslands | place: USA: Hopland... | reverse complement strand
GCGAGGAACCACTGCTCTATGTGCAGCGCCCGGTCGAGGCCGCGAGTGGCGACACGGCCCATGATGCGCGCGAGGTCGCCAAGACCCGGCTCGGGCTCCTGTGTCACCCAATGCGGCACCTCGCGGCAGCGCGCAAGCCAGCCCTCGCCGGAGCGGTGGAGCTCCCGCAGCGAGCGGAAGGCGAATTCGGCGGTCTTCTGCAGCAGCTGGTCGCGGTTCCGGACGACGGAGAACGGGTACGTGCGCGACCAGGATTGATACGCCAGGCGCGCCGGTCGGCCGGCGCCGAGGCGCACCTTGATGCCGGAGGCGGTCAGCGGCTCTCCGGCGGCGACTTCGCGCAGGCCGGCGAACGTCTCGCCGTGAGCGCCATCGGCGCCGAAGCAGAAGCGCCACACGCCGTATCGAGCGGTGCCGTCGAGCCGGCTGTCGTCGACGCCGCCGAGGACGAAGGCGACGTCGAGCTCGGAATCCGGTCCGGTGGTGCCGAGATGCTCGGCGAGCGCGATGAGATCCGTCGGCTCCGCGCCGAACATTCGCCGGTCGAGCGCGCCATAGATCTGCCACGCCACGGAGGGCGCCTCCGCGCGCGCCGAGCCCGCCTCGACCACGCGCACGTGCGCGAAGTCGGAGGCGGCGAGCTTGGCGAGCGCCTCGACCGCCCAGCGCGGCTGCAGCGGACTGTCGGCGAAGACGCCGACGCGCAGCTTGCGCGGCTGCGGGCTGGTGGCGGCGAGCGTGAGGACGCCGGAGCTTACAGCCGCCACACGCGCAGCCCCTCGCGGCGAAGCGCGGCGGTATCGAGCACGGCCTTCACGTCGACGATGCAGCCGGAGCGCACCACTTTGCGCAGAAGGTCGGGCGTCGGCATGTCGAGGTACTGGCGATGCGCCACGGCCAGGATGATGGCGTCGGCCGCCGGCAGCGAATCCCACGCCGCGAGGCGCACGCCGTACTCGTGCATCGCCTCCTCCGGGTTGGCCGTCGGGTCGTGCACGAAGGTCTCGACGCCGAACTCGTGCAGCTCGCGGATGATGTCGATCACCTTCGAGTTGCGGATGTCGGGCACGTCTTCCTTGAACGTCAGGCCGAGCACGTTGACGCGCGCGCCCTTGATGTTGCGCCCGGCGTGGATCATCTGCTGCACGCATTTCCTCGCCACGTGCTGGCCCATCGAGTCGTTGATGCGCCGCCCGGCGAGGATCACCTCCGGGTGGTGGCCGAGAAGCTCGGCCTTGTGCGTGAGGTAGTACGGGTCGACGCCGATGCAGTGGCCACCGACCAGGCCCGGCTTGAACGGCAGGAAGTTCCACTTCGTGCCGGCCGCCTTGAGGACCTCGTGCGTGTCGAGGCCCATCTTCTCGAAGATGATGGCGAGCTCGTTGACGAAGGCGATGTTGATGTCGCGCTGCGTGTTCTCGATCACCTTGGCCGCTTCCGCGACGCGGATCGACGAGGCCTTGAACACCCCCGCCGTGACGACCGACGAATAGAGCTCGGCCACCTTCTCCAGCGTGTCGGCATCGTCGCCCGAGACGACTTTCAGGATCTTGGTGAACGTATGCGTCTTGTCGCCCGGATTGATGCGCTCGGGCGAATAGCCGACGTGGAAGTCCTGCTTCCAGCGCATGCCGGAGGCTTTCTCCAGGATCGGCACGCACACTTCCTCGGTCGCGCCGGGATAGACCGTCGATTCGTAGACCACGATCGCGCCAGGCTTCATGTACCGGCCGACGGTCTCGCTCGCGCTTTCCAGCGGCGAGAGATCGGGCTGGCGCGCGGCATTGATCGGCGTCGGCACGGCGACGATGATGAAATCGGCGTCGGCGAGATCCGCCGGGTAGTCCGTGGCGCGGAAATGCTTCGAGTCGAGCAGATCCGCGGTCGCCACCTCGCCGGTCGCGTCGACGTGGTGCCGCAGGTTCTCGATCCGCTTCTTGGACAGGTCGTAGCCGACGGTCGGCCGCTGTCTGCCGAATGCCACGGCCACCGGCAAGCCGACGTAGCCGAGGCCGACCACGGCCACGGTGGCGAGCTTCTGCTCGGCCGCACTCTCAGTTTGCGGGCGCTCCAGGACCCGATCGATGACTTCAGCCATGCGCTACCTTTCGTTCCTCCATGACAGGCGCAAGATTTTCCGCGTACCAATCGACAGTCTTTTGCAGGCCTTCCATGATCCGAACTGCCGGGCGGTAGCCCAGCAGCCGCTGCGCCTTGCTGGTATCGGCGCGCGAGAACAGGACGTCGCCCTTCCTCGGCTCGCGATGCAGCGCGCGCACGCCCTTCGCCGCCGGATCCTTCGTCGCCACCTGGTCGCGGATGATGGCGTAGAGCTCGAGGAGCGAGGTCTGGTCGCCGAGCGCGATGTTGTAGGCCTGGCCGAGGGCGAGCGGCTCCTCGACCGTGGCGGCGAGCAGGTTCGCCTGCACCACGTTGTCGACGTGGCAGAAATCGCGCGCCGCGGCGCCGTCGCCGTTGATGTAGGGCACCTGGCCGCGCAGCAGCGCGCCGATCCACGCCGGGATCACCGAGGCATACGCGCCGTTCGGGTCCTGGCGCGCGCCGAAAACGTTGAAGTAGCGAAGGCCGATGCTCTTGAAGCCGTAGCAGACGTCGAACACGTCGGCATACAGCTCGTTCACCCATTTCGTGAGCCCGTAGGGCGACAGGGCGCGGCCGGTGACCGCCTCGACCTTGGGCAGCACGGGATGGTCGCCATACACCGCGCTCGAGCTCGCATAGACGAAGCGCTGGACGCCCGCGTCTCGCGCCGCCACCTGCATGTTGATGAAGCCCATCACGTTGGTCTCGCTCGAGGCGATGGGATCGTCGACCGAGCGCGGCACGCTGCCGAGCGCCGCCTGATGGAGGACGATGTCGACGCCCGCGCACGCGCGCTTGCAGGCATCGAGGGAACGGATGTCGCCCTCGATGAAGCGGAAGTTCTTCCACGCCGCCTCGCCCACTGCGGCGCGGACGTGCTGCAAATTCTCGCGCTTGCCGGTGGCGAAGTTGTCGAGCGCCACCACCTTTTGCTCGAGCCTGAGCAGGTTCTCCGCCAGGTGCGAGCCGATGAAGCCGGCGGCCCCGGTCACGAGCCAGGTGCGGCCGCCGCTGCCACTCCTACTTCTAATGCGCTGTAGCGCGGTTTCGTAGCTGTTCACGTGTGCTCCGGGTTGAACTGATTTCCGACAGCAGCTCTTCGTAGCGCTCGACCATCGCGCGCTCCGAGAAGCGTTGCACGACCGTCGAGCGCGCGTTCTCGCCCATGCGAGAGCGCGCCACCGGGTCGGCGAGCGCGGCTAGCCTGTCGACAAGGGTAGCGGTGTCGTTCACAGGGAATAGCCACCCGTCTTGGCCCGAGTGGATCATCTCGGCGGCGCCGCCCACCTCGGCGTGCACCACCGGGCGGCCGAGCGCCATCGCCTCGATCGCGGCGAGCGAGAAGGCCTCCGTGAAGGAGGTCAAGGTGACGACGTCGCAGACGGAGAGGAAGGGCCGCACGTCCTGCTGGAAGCCCGAAATGACGATGCGCTCGGCGATCCCCAGGGCGCGGGCACGGCTCTCCACCTTCGAGCGCTCCGGCCCGTCGCCGATGAACAAGGCGCGCGCCGGGATGCCGCGCTGCACGAGGCGCCACACGGCCTCGACGAGCTGGACGGCATTCTTCTCCGGGCGCAGCACGGCGGACAGGCCGATGACATAGTCCTCGGGCGCGAAGCCGAGCGCCCGGCGAAGCGGCGCCGCTTCGACGGGCTTCCAGTGCTCCACGTCGACGCCGTTGTAGACGACGCGGTTGCGCCGGCCGAAAAGGCCGCGCTTGAGCCAGTGGCGGCGCTGCTTCTCGCAGACGAACACCGCGCACGCCGCGCTCCAGAAGGCCGGCCGGTAGGCGAGCATCTGCAGCTCTTCCTTCAGCGTGCGGATGTAGGTCGAATGCAGCGTGACGACGATCGGCGCGCCCACGCGCGCGAGGGAAGCGTACATGTGCGCGTACGGGTTGGTCGCCAGCACCACATGCGGGCTTAGTCTCTGTAAGAGAGCATGCAAATGGGACAGCGCCCGCGTGTCGAAATAGCGAGCCGCATGCAGGCAGCGCACCGTCGACTCCGGCGGCAGTTGCAGGCGGCCGAGCTGGCTCGGGTCGTTCTTCACGTAGATGGCGTGGCAGTGGTGGCCGCGGTCGGCCAGCCGATTCGCGAGCGTGATGGCTTGCCTTTCGGCGCCGCCATGCACGAGAGAGCCGGTGATGAAGGCGATCCTCATGGTTTCAAGTTTTTCCAGTTCACGGCGCCGTAGACCGCCGCGAGCGCCGCGCCGCCCATGGCGAGGCGCAGGAGGATCGGGCTGCCGGCGAAGAGGTGATGGCCGACGAGCCAGCCGCCGAGCGTGGCGATCACGCTCCACGCGAGGTGGCGCGCAAGGCTCGCCCAGTGCTGCTGACTCTTCACCGGGACTCCGGTCACCGCGGTGATGCGGCGCAGGACCAGGATGCGGTCGAGGTAGAGCGCGACCGCGCTGCCGATCGCGGCGCCGGCGAGCCCCAGCTCGACGCCGCCCAGCCATGAAAGCGGCACCGACACGGCGAGGATGATCACGCTCACACTGAGGTTGAACATTCCCTGCCGCAGGAGCTGCAGCACGCTGTTCAGCTCGACCACCAGCGCGAGCATGCCGATCACGTAGACGCGCATCACCGCCGCCGCGTCGACATACTCGGCGGTGTAGATCAGCGTGACGATGTCTTCGGCGAACGCGAAGACGAAGCCGAGGAGCGGGAAGAGCAGCATCCCCACCATGGCGTTCGCGCGGGCGTTCATCTCCATCATGCTCTTCAGCTCGCCGGCCGCTTCCAGGCGGCTCATGCTCGGCATGAAGGCCTCGACCACCGACTGGCGGAAGAGGTTGACCACCTGGCCGAGGATCGCAGCGATCGAGAAGGCGGCGAAGCTGTGCAAGGTGAAAAGCGACGCCGCGACCCATTGGTCGGCCTGCCCGCGCAGCACGTAGGCCGCGCTCGATACGCCGAAGGGCGCGGTGTAGTGGATCTGGCCGCGGAACACCGGGCCCGAGAACCAGGGCCGCTTCCAGCCGTGGAAGCGCTGGATGTAGCCGATCAGGAGGGCGAGCTTGAGGAGCACGACCGCGACGAGGAGCCACAGGATCACGCCCATGTCTGCCGTCAGCCAGGCGGCGCCGGCGGTGAGGAGCGCGCGCGCCGCGGCCACCGAGATGTTGGCGTATGCCTGCAGCGGGATGCGCTCCTCGATGGTCGGCAGGAAGTCGAGCAGCACGCAGACCACCCACAGCGCGACGAAGACCGGCACCAGCGCGCCGTATTTCGTCAGCGGCTCGAGCGTCTTCGGCATCCAGGGATTGAGCGGGCTGACGATGAACGCGGCGAGAAGTCCGGTGACGGCGAGGAAAGCGATCGTCTGGTGGACGTAAAGCCGGCGCGCCTGCGGATCCGAACGCGGCAGGAAGTAGTACAGCGCGCCCGGCATGCTGAACGGCGCGAGCGCCATCACCGTGCCGATCGCGAGCCAGAGCAGGCGGTATTCGCCGAAGGTATGCGCATCGAGGCAGCGCACGAGCACGATCGGCAGCAGGAACTGCAGCGCCTGGTCGAACGCCTTGACCACGCCCAACGACAGCGCCCGCCGCGCAAGCCCTTGGGCGGCGATGGCTTTCGATGCGGCGTTCATTCCTCGCTCGGTTCTTTTGAAACCAGTTCTTCGATCAGACGCGAGTAGCGCGCCAGCACCTCGGTGCTCGAGTGGTTGCGCTGGAAGTAGGCCAGGCTGTCGACGGAGGCCTGGTTCCAGAGGTCGGGGTCGGAGAAGAGGGCGGAGATCTTCGCTGCGCCCTGCTGCGCATCGGTAAATACCGCGTTGACCGGCGCGCCCACGTCGACGGTCGCGACCGTCGGTACGCCGCGCGCCCAGGCCTGCAGGAAGACGTTCGGCATGCCTTCGTAGACGGACGTGTTGACCAGCACGCGCGCGCGGTCGAACCACGGCTCCACCTGCGCGAGCGGCAGGAAGCCGGTGAATTCGACGTTCGGCATCTTGGCCGCGCGGGCGCGAATCTCCTCGAAGTAGCCGGGCTTCAGGCGCTCGCCGCCGACGCTCGGCCCGCCGACCATCACGAAGCGCTGCTCCGGCAGCCGCTCGGCAATATCGAGGAACAGCTCCGGCCGCTTGTAGCCGTGCACCGTGCCGACCCACAGCACGCGATCGCCGCTGCCAGGCTTCGCGTCCGCCGGCAGCTCGTAGCAGCTCGGGATGAGCACCGCCTGCCGCTCGTGGTTGCGACGGCAGCTTTCGATCTGGTAGGGGTTCTGGGCCACGATGCGATCGACGCGCCCCAGGCCGCGGCGGTAGAGCCACTTGTCGCGCGCGTGGACGATCTGCTCCTGGCCGATGTCGAAATCGCGGTCGGAGGCGCCGGCGTAGATCGAGCGCTTGCCGTGGCGGCGGCAGAACTCGGCGATGATGCCGGTCCACATCGCGCTCGAGCGCTGGTAATAGACGTCGGCGTCGACCTCGCGCAATACGCGCCACATGGTGGTGAGCCGAGGATGCAGGAAGCGCACCACCGGCACGCCCGCGTCGGGACGGAAGCTCTTGTAGACGGTGACGCCGTCGACCAGCGTCGGCGAAGGCTGGCCGTAATCGAAGCAGATCATCGACACGCGATAGCCGTTCGCCGCGAGGAGCCGCGCCAGGATGCACTGCTGCACTTCCGCGCCGCCGACCACCTGGATGTTCGGGTCGCGCGACAGGACCGGCCACGCGTAGGGCGCGACAAAGCAGATGTGCGGCTTGCGACGCGCCGGCGCCTGTGGCGGCTTCGGCACGTCGATCGCAACCCGGCGCAGCGTGGCGCTCGGCATTACTTTTGCGCCCTCCATGCCGGGCCGGTCTCGGGCTTGCGGGCCAGCTGGCCGTACATCATCCCGATGGCGATCCAGAGGAACGCGAATTCCGGCGTCGCGCGCAAGCTCGAGCCGGCGAAGCCGGTGACGATGAAGCACAGCAGACCCGCCACCGCGCCCTGGTAGAAGCCGCGCATCGTAGGACTGAGGTACGCGTTCGAGCCGAGGTCGCGCAGCTTGCGGTACACGTGCCAGTAGAAGGCGAGCAGCAGCACCGTGCCGAGGAGACCCATGTCGAGGATCCCCTGGATATAGGCGTTGTGCGGATGCGTCACCGGCAGCATGGTCTCGGCCCACAGCGCGTTCGCCCACATGGTCGAGTCGAGGCCGTTGCCCCAGAGCGGGCTCTTGAAGACCTCGGGCATCAGCGGCAGCCAGATCTCGTCGATGCGCCCCGCGCTCACCTCGTTCACGTCGGCGCCGCCGACGAGGCCGAGCGTCATGCGGCTCACCACCGCGCCCGGCATGAAGGCGAGGCCGATGCCGGCGGCGAGGATCGCGAGCGCCGCCGTGCGCGCATTGAATTTCCAGACGAGGAACAGCACGTTCACCATCACCCAGCCGATGAACGCGCCGCGCGAGAAGGTGAAGAGCAGCGCCAGCGTGAGGGCGCCCATCGTCGCCACCAGCACCGTCTTCAGGCGCACGTCCTTGGTCTCGCCCCAGGTGAAGAGGAGCAGGCCGTAGGCCACGGCGTAGAGGCGGCCGAGATCGTTCGCGTGCATGCCGAGCACCGAGAGCAGCGTGCGCTGCGTGGCGAGGGCGAGCTGCCCGAGCGAAAGGCCGGAGGTGACGACGAAGCCGATCAGCATCAGGCTCATCACCCAGACGGCGATGATGATCGGCACCAGGAAGTTCTCCACGCGCTTCGCCTGCGCCACCGCGGCGCCGATGAGGAGCGAGGCGGCGACCATGAAGAGCGGCTTCACCAGCACGTCGCGCAGATACCCCATCGCGTCGGTGAAGTGGATCACCTCCACTTCATAGAAGTACGGATAGATGTCGTCCACGTGCTGCGTGCCGAGGAAACCGGCGATCACCACCGGCACGAGGTAGAGCCAGAGGAGCGGCTTCGGCAGGACGATCTTCAGCCCCTTGCCGCGGATCAGGAATGCGACCAGCGTCGCGCCGAGCACCACGTTGAACGGGTTGAGGCCCGTCACGCCGAGCATGTTGTGCGGGAAGAGGTAGCTGCCCTCGACCGGCATCATGATGAGCAGCAGCACGGCGCCGATGCGGAAGTCCGCCAGCACCGCCACCGCGGCGAGGAACGACAGGCTGATGACCAGCGCCTGGATCTCGCCGATGGCGAGGCCGATGCCCGTCAGCACGCCGAAGACGCCCAGCCCGATGACGCCGAGCGCGAGGCCCGGCGTGCGGTCGGCGCCGAGCCGGTGAGTGGCTACCGCCATGTCACGACCTCCCGAAAAACTTTGCGACTAGCACCGCCGTGGAGCCACTCATGTCGCCATTAGCGGTCCCCACTGCGGGCCGGGACAGGGAGAAGCTCGCCGCCGCGAGCAGCACGGTAACGGCGAGCAGCAATTTCTTCTGCGGTTTCACTTCACCTCAGAACGCGTTCATCAGCGTGCCGACGATGCGCGCGCTGGCGTCCGACATCTCCTTCACCGCGCGCTCCGTGTCCTCGACGCGCGTCACGTCGCGGCGCGACACCAGCATCACGTCGCTGGCGCGGAAGGCGATGCTTTGCGCGTCGGCGTACTCGCACGCGGGCGGCGTGTCGATGAGGATCACGTCGTACTCGGCCTGCGCCTTGGCGAGCAGCGCCGCGAAGCTGGGCCGCGAAAGGAGCTCGAGCGGGTTCGGCGGCACGGGGCCGGCGGGCAATACCGCCAATCCGGTCAATCCTGCCACGGGCGCGGCCACCGACAGATCGGCTCTTCCGCTGAGTACCGACGAAAGGCCGAACCGGTCGGCGATGTTGAAGATGCCCTGCTGGCGCGGCGAGCGGAAGTCCGCATCGATGAGCAGCGTGCGCTGGCCGAGCTGGCTGAACGACACCGCGAGATTGGCGGCAATGAAGCTGCGGCCTTCGCGGGCCGACGGGCTCGCGATGGCGAGCGTGCGGCGGCCGGCGGCCGGGTTGAACCAGCGGATGAGAAGCTGGGTGCGCACGGCGCGCAGCTCTTCCACCACCGGGTGGAACGGATCCCAGGCGGCGACCAGCTCCTTGCTCACGCCGTCGGGGCCGGCGACGAGATACGGGAACTCGTACTGCTTGGCGAGCGCCTCGCGCAGGTCGCTGTCGGTGATCAGGTTGAGCTCGATCGCCGCCTCGCCGAAGCGCCAGCCCAGCTCGCGCTGGCGCTTGAGCACTTGCTCCGCGTCGGAGGGCGTGATCTTGCCCTCGTCCATCAGGATGGCGCCGATGTGGCGGCCCGTCAGGCGGGCATTGCCCTCGATGGGCAGCACGTTGTCAGTGGGTTTTACGAGCATGGCTGTCCTCTCTTACCAGGGGCGCGGAAGCGCATTGCGAACGGGTGAATTCGGCGACGGCAGGAGGCGGGCGCCGGCCGGCGTCCAGCGCGAAAGCACGCCGAGCGAGGGCACTGCGAGGCGCGACTCGAGGTCGGAGCGCGAGCGAACGCGGCGGTCCATATGCTCGAACACGTAGACCACGCCGGCCGCGAGCAGCAGGCCGATCACCACGGAAAGCGCGGAGATCAGGCCGACCTTCGGGAACGCCGCCTTGAGCGGCTCCAGCGCAGGCGTGAGCATGGCGAGGTTGGTCTGGCGCACGCGGCTGTCCACCTTGACCGCGATCGCGCGCTGCAGGGCGCCGTCGTAGGCGCGCTGCGCGTTCTCGAGGTCGCGCGACAGCACCGCCATGTCGACGCGCGCGGACTTCATCTCCATGATCCGCGCCTGCTGCGCGGCGAGCGCCGCTTCGAGGTCCTGCACGCGCTTCTGGCTCTGCTGCACGCCGTTGCCGAGGCCGGCGACGACCTTGTTCGACTCCGCCGTGAGGCGCGCCTTCAGGCTCTCCACTTCGGCCGCGGTGCGCTGGTACGTCGGATGGTTCTGGCCGAGCACCTCGGACTGCTCCTTGAGGCGCTGCTCCGCCACCTGCAGGGCCTGCTTGATGGTGATGATGTAGCCGTTGCCGAGCACCTCCGGGAAGGCTTCGAGCGACGTGCCGCCGGCGATGATGTCCTGCGCCTGCTTGTAGCGCGTCTGCGCGTCCATCGTGGCGGCGCGCTGGCGGTTGAGCTCGCCGGAGATCTCCGCGAGGCGCGAGTACTCGACGTCCAGGCGCTCCTCGACCGCGGCGACGCCCTTCTCCTTCTGGTAGGCGGTGAGCTTCGTCTGGGCGCTGGTGAGGTCGGCGCGCAGCGTCTTCAGCTGCTCGTCGAACCACTGGCCGGCTTCGCGCGAGGGCTCGGTGCGCAGCTCGAGCGCCGTGTCCAGGTACGCCTTGGCGAACGCGTTGGCGACGGCCGCCGACTTCTTCGCGTCGTTCGACGAGAACTTGATGGTGATGATGTTGCTCGCGCCGGAGTCGACCTTCAGCTTCTCGAGCAAATTGGCGGCGACCCATTCCTCGACGGTGCCGACGCCGCCCGTGTCGCGCTCCCAGTCTTCGCGCACGCCGGGCTGGCTGGCGAGCTTGAGATCGCGCACCACGCGGTTGGCCACCTTGCCGCTCTGGATCAGGTCCATCTGCGTGAAGATGT
>Ga0136846_1207782_pt1 | contig 10632 bp, 8 predicted proteins | sample HopSoiMetagenom2_FD_96841 | JGI IMG/M metagenome (GOLD analysis project Ga0136846, IMG submission 96841) | Grasslands soil microbial communities from Hopland, California, USA - 2 Assembly 2016 (version 4) | ecosystem: Environmental > Terrestrial > Soil > Grasslands | place: USA: Hopland... | reverse complement strand
TCCGCCATCAATGCATCGACGGGCCAATCGGTGCATATCTGCACATCGGGAAAGCGATCACGCGTCGCAAAGGCTGTGCGCGGATCGATGATGCGCACATCGAAGCCGGCCAACCTTGCCATCGGCGTCAGATACTGGCTGATATGGACGGCGCCGATGACGGCGATGCGGGGGGCAGGTATGTAGACATTGAGGAAGCCGCTGGCATCTATCGTTTCGAAAGCCATCGAGCGGCCAGACCGAAAGGCGCCTTCGACGAGCGCGGCAAATGGCGGCTCGACTGGATCCCCTTCCAGGAAGATATGCTCTTTTCCCCGAAAATCTGTCAGCAGCACGACGGCGAGACGTTTCCGGCGCGCGGCGTTTAAACGCTGCAGGCTGTCGCGGAGCATCAGCCGAGCCTTTCGACAAAGACACGGATGCGCCCGCCGCACGACAGCCCGGCGCGCCAGGCGGTCTTGTCCGCAACGCCGAATTCCAGCATCTGCGCCTTGCCGGCGGCAATTACCTCGGCAGCGGCGGCAATCACCGCACCCTCGACGCAGCCACCGGAAACCGAACCCTCGAAGTTGCCATCACCATCGACCACCAGATGACTGCCAACCGGACGCGGCGCCGAACCCCACGTCTCGATCACCGTCGCAATCGCAACAGCTCGGCGCGCTTCCATCCAAAGCTCGGCCGTCAGCAGCGGGTCGGTCAGGTTCGTCTGGATGGTCATTCCTGCGGGCCTCAATCTAGTGTTGGTTCAGTTCTGAAAAGACTTCGGCAATATCCGCCTCTTTGACGCTGTCTCCGACATACCAGCTCAAAGTGTCGTAGAAGCCGAGAAAGGAGCCCTTTGTCTTGGCAAGAAGGGCCATGGCGTCGGCGGCGGAGATCGAAAGCCTGCTGACGAAGAAACGAACGAGAGCGGGCTCGGTGTTCGGGTGGGCAAATACAAGCGCTGTCGGAGAGTTGGCCGAAATCGTCGGCAGGGCCGGAGCCTCCGACCTGCATGGCAAGGTGATCGACAAGCGGATGTCTCTGGAGGATGCAGCCGCTTCGATTACAAAAGCCTCGGCATCGAGAACCCAAGCCGAACGCGACGTGTCGAAATACTGGAAGTCTCGCAGCGACAGCCCAAGCGTTACCCTCTTCGCTTCTCCTGGCGCCAGATGAAGCTTGGTGAAGGCCTTAAGCTCACGGACTGGTCGTTTGAGACCCGGCTTAATCGGCCGGACATAGAGTTGCACGATTTCCTTGCCGGCAACCGTACCTGTGTTGCGTATGGTAAGGGCGGCGGTGCAGCCGGCGCCGGGCGTGATCGCCTGCGTATCGAGCCTGAGATCCTCATAGGCGAACGTGGTGTAGCTGAGCCCATGTCCGAACGGAAAGGCTGGCGTCATCGCCTTCAGATCGTAGAACCGGTAACCGACGAAAATGCCCTCGCTATAGACATGCCGGCCATGCTCGCCCGGATAGGTGTGCCAGCCCGGAATATCCCGCATGCGAACCGGCATGCTGGCGGAGAGCTTGCCGCACGGGTTCTGCTCGCCAAACAGGATGCGGGCCAGTGCTTCGCCACCGCCCTGCCCGGCATAGAAGCTGGCCAGCACGGCGTCGACATCCCCGATCCATGGCATCTCGACCGTGTCTGGCATCGAGAGCACGACGACGAGCTTGCGACCTGTCGCCGCCAACGCCGTGATGAGTGCATCGTGGCTGGCGGCGAGTTTCAGTGTGTCGCGGTCGTTGCCCTCGCCGTGCCGGCTCTTCTCGTTTTCCGCAAACACGACAACGACATCGGCACGCTCCGCGGCTTCGACGATCGCCTCGATCGACGCCGTTACGTCGGGCTGCGCGACCGGCGAGAAGGGCAGATGCCGGACCTTCAGGCTGTCTCCTGCCCGCGCGGCAATCTGAACGAACGGACTGTCGACGCGATAGGGATTGGTGGTGGCCGAGCCGGAGCCTTGGATAACAGGAGTGACGGCGCCGTCGCCGACAATGAGAAGCTCACCCGGTCGGCCGGGATCGAGCGGCAGCGCCTGGCCCTCATTGCGCAGCAGCACGATCGATTCCGCCGCGATGTCGCGCGCCAGCGTATGATGCGCCTCGAAATCCGCCGGCGTGCCGCGCCGCTCGCTCGACTTGCATTTGCGCACGAACGCCAGAACTTTAGCGCAAGCCGCATCGATCACCTCGGGCGCCACGTCGCCGGCGTTGATCGCCGCATGGAGACGCGCCTTTCGGGGCTTGCTTTCCGGCATGTCGAGTTCGGTGCCGGCATCGAGTGCTGCGGCACGATCCTTGATCGCGTGCCAGTCTGACAGGACAAGCCCGTCATAGCCCCATTCATCGCGCAGCACGGTTCGCAACAGCCAATGATGTTCGGCGGCCTGGATGCCGTTCAGCGGATTATAAGCGCTCATCACGGTCCACGGCGCGCTCTTTTCGATGGCCCGCTCGAAGCCTGCCAAGTATATTTCGCGCAGGGTGCGCTCATCGACATCGGAACTGGTCGTGGTTCGCTCGATTTCGGAATTATTGCAGGCGAAGTGCTTGAGCGAGGCGCCGACGCCGTTATTCTGCAATCCGCAGATGACGGCCGCCGCCATGTCGCCGCTGATAACAGGATCCTCGGAATAATACTCGTAGGCCCGCCCAGCCAGTGGCGTGCGCCTTATGTTGATGCCGGGGCCTAAAAGTAGATGAACCCCGAAATCCTGGCACTCGGCGGCCAGCGCAGCGCCCATGCGATAGGCAAGATCGATATCCCAGGAACAGCCGAGCAGATTGCCGTTGGGAAAGCATGTGGCTGGACGGGTGGCACCGAACATGCCGCCCGATTCGTCGCCGTGTTGCCCGACGAGATCGAGGAACGCCCGCAGACTGTCTTCGTCGTTATCGCCAGCGTCGATCTGGGTGGTCGAGTAGCGCACTCCGTAGGCCCCATCGGTCATGACGATCGAAGGAACACCGAGCCCTTCGATCGATGCCGTCTTCCACAGGCCACGCCCGCTCAACAGATCGACCTTTTCGGCCACCGTCATCTGATCGACAAGCGCTCGAATTTCGGCGTCGCTCGGCTGGAACATGAATGGTCTCCTCTAAGGGATCAGGCGTGCGTCAACAGATCTTCTGAAGGAGTTCCATCAGCATCATCCGCTCGGCAATCGTCAGCGTGCTCAGCGTTTCCTGCGAGATCTGCAGCGCGACCGACAGGTTGCGGGCCACTGTCGCCTCGCCTTCCGGCGTCAGCGTCAGCACCAGCCGACGCGCGTCGGTCGCGTCGGGGGCGGTGTGAACCAGGCCACGCTTCACCAGTCGATCGACAACGCCCTTGATGGTCGCCATATCCATGGCGGTCTCGCGGCCGAGATTGCCCTGCGAACAGGGCTGCAGGTCCTTCAGCCTGACGAGCGCCGCCCATTGGGTGGTGGTCAGCTTCTCCGCCATCAGGCTCGCAAAGATCGCCACGTGCCGCTGGTTGGCCTGGCGAAGATAGAAGCCGATCTGCTCGCCAAGTGTATACTGGGCCTGCTGGCCGGGCCCTTCGGTCGCTGCGGTCTTTTGTCGACCGTCTTTTTCTTTGAACGGAACGTCCATCGGATCTCTCAAATCTGCCTGTTCCTCGTGATGACCGGCATGGCGCTGCCGTATTCACTCTCGCCATAAATTCAGAATGGCTTCTGTCGTTAGAATTTCAATCTGCTCCGAAAGCCTTGGCGCCAGGATCTCGATGATCATGGCATGTGCCTTCATGTCGCCGCTTGCCACCGCATCCTTGGCCAGAATAACCCGGTAGCCGGCGTCGACCGCATCAAGAACGCTGGCGTAGACGCAGACGTCGGTCTCGACGCCAGAGAAAATCAGCGTGTCCGTTGCCGATCCTTGCAAACGCGCAGTAAACCCGGGCGAGCCAAAGACCGAGTAGGTCTCCTTGTCGACGATGGAGCCTGGATCGGCGATCGCTGTAAGCGGCGCCACCAGATCCAGCATGGCGATATCGAGTTCATCCAGCGTCACCGATGGCCAGCGACGATAGTAGGTCTTCCAGCGACCCGTAGCATCTTCGGCACTTTGGGGCACCATGAAGCGAGCAAAGACAGTCTCAGCGGGCCGCGCTTTGCTGAGCGCCACCACCTTGGCAAGGATGCCTTCAATCGCTGGCGTATACCACGCCGTTTGCTCAGCGAAGAGGCGTTGCATGTCGATGACGACATGCAACGCATTCCTGGAGAGTGGCGCGGGTGCCATCATCAGTCGGCCACGGGCACGGTGTGTTCCGCGGCCCAGGTCAGGGTGATGGTGTCGCCATCACTCAGGACTTTGCCATCGCGGTTCTGTGCAAACAGCTTCAGCGGCAGACCGTCTGCGGTTTCCAGCAGATAGGACAGCACGGGACCTGCGTAGATGACGGTGGTAATGCGTGCCGTCAGGCCGTTGCCGTCCGTCGGACCCGATGCGATCGACATCTTCTCCGGGCGCACGGCGAGCGTGACGTTCGAACCGCTTGCGGGCAACGTGGCGGTGGTCTGAACTACCGTCCCATCGGCGAGACGCACAGCGCCGTTCTCCACGGTGCCTGTGAGGAAGTTGGAGTCGCCGAGGAATTCGGCGGCAAAGCGCGTCAGCGGTCGCTCATAGACGGTTTCCGGCTCGCCAATCTGGACGATGCGGCCCTTGTCGAGGATCGCTACTTTATCGGACAGCGTCAGCGCCTCTTCCTGGTCATGCGTCACGAAGATGGTGGTCAGGCCACTCTCACGCTGTATGCGCAAAAGCTCGACCTGCATTTCCTGGCGCAGGCGTCGATCGAGCGCCGACAACGGCTCGTCGAGGAGCAGCACGCTCGGCTTGATGACGATGGCGCGGGCCAGTGCGACGCGCTGTTGCTGGCCGCCGGACAACTGCTTCGGCGTGCGGTCGCCGAAGCCGGGAAGACGAACCATTTCGAGAGCACGATCGACTTCCTTGCGGGCGGCGGCGCCCTTGATGCCCCGGCGCTCGAGACCGAAGGCGACGTTCTGCGCGATCGTCATGTGCGGGAACAATGCGTAAGACTGGAACATCATGCCGATGTTGCGGCCCCAGACCGGGATGTGGGTGACATCGTTATTGCCGATCGTGACAGCGCCCTGATCCGGCTTGATAAAGCCCGCGATGATGCGCAGGAGAGTGGTCTTGCCGGAACCGGATGGGCCGAGAAGGCTGGTGAAAGAGCCTTCGGGGAACTCGGTGGTGATATCGGACAGCACCGGCGTCGTGCCATAGGTCTTGGCGACCGAATTGACTTTAACGTTTGTCACTTGTGTCTCCGGGCTTGGCGAAGCGCGCAAAAATCAGGATGATCGTCATCGAGCCGAGCAGAAGCACGGTGGAGATCGCGTTGATTTCAGGGGTGAAGCCCTTGCGGATCGAGGAGTAGATCTGCACCGGCAGGGTGGTGTATCCGGGCGTTGCGAGGAAGTAGGAAATCACGAACTGGTCGAGCGACACGGCGAAGGCGAAGAGCGCGGCGCCAAGGATGCTCGGATAAAGCAGCGGTAGCGTCACCGAGAAGAAGGCGTGAACCGGTGTCGAACCAAGGCTCATCGCGGCTTCTTCAAGGTCGGCTCGGATTGTCTTGAAGCCCGTGCCAACGACCAGAACAACGTAGGGGATGGCGAGCGCCACGTGGCCGATCAACAGGGCGTGCATGCCGCGCCCGATACCGGTCCAATAAAAGAAGATCAGCATGGCCGTGCCGGTGATCAGCCAGGGAATGGCAATCGGCGGCAGCAGCATCAGTTGCAGGAGACTTCTGCCGCGAAAGGTCCGGCGCGACAGCGCAACGGACGCCATGGTACCCAAAGCCGTCGCCAGAACCGCGGTGATACTGGCGATCACCAGGCTGTTCAGGCCCGCCGTCAGAAGGATGCTGTTGTCCCAGAGCGCGTTGTACCATTGCAGCGAGAAATGGAATGGCAGTTCGTAAAGTGGCGAAGCGTTGAACCCCATCGCCATCATCACGAGAATGGGCGTGTAGAGGAAGATGAGGATGGCGATGAGATAGATTGGACCGAGCGTTTTCATGATCCCTTCCTCAAGCGACCGTTCCGCGGCGCAGGACACCGGAGAAGGTTGCGAAAATTGCGAGCACGACAGCCAGCAGCGTAAAGGACAACGATGCGCCCAAAGGCCAGTTGAAGGCCTGGGTGAACTGATCCTCGATCACCGTTCCCATGGTCACGCCGACACGACCGCCCAGAATGCGCGGTTCCATGAATGAACCGATGACCGGAATGAAGATCAAAACGGCGCCGGAGATCAGCCCGGGAGCCGCAAGCGGCACCAAAATCTTGAACAGGATGGTCCACCAGCGCGCGCCGAGACTTGAAGCAGCCTCAATGATCGCGTCGTCGATGGCCACCAGCGCTATGTAGCAGGTCAGGATCATGTACGGCAGGTAGCCGTGAACAAGACCAACCACCACGGCATAGCGCGTGTAGAGAAAGCCGATGGAACCCGCGTCCGGAGCAATCATATGCAGCAGACTGTCGAGAAAGCCGTTTTCGCGCAGCACCATGGTCCACGAAAAGACGCGCACAAGACCGTTGGTCCAGAATGGCAGGAGAATGAGGATCAACAACATCTCGCGCGTCTTGCCGAAGGTCGAGCGGACCAGTGCCACGGCCGCCAGGAAACCAAGCACCGCGCAGAACAGCGTCGTCCAGAAGCCGATCAGCAGCGACGTGATGCCGATCCCGACCAGATAGGGTTGATCGATGAACGCGCGGTACTGCTTCAGCGTAAAGACGATCGGGGCCTTGCCCATCGGTGTCGCCGACATGAAGCTGAACACGAACATGGTCAGCAGCGGCAGAAAGACGGCAAGTGTCAGCCACCCATAGGTCGGCAGCAGCAGCGCCGTCGTCGAAACCCATGGCGGGAGTGGGCGCCGGCTGCGCGGACCCGAAGGTCCGCGCTCTGATGCTGATGTCAGACGATCATTCTGCATAGAAGGCTTTCACTTCCTGCCAGATATTGTTGAAGGCTTCGCGCCGGTCGTCGGGAATGCCCGATACAAAGGACGTCGTCTTCAAATATTCGGTCTTGTGTACCAGGCGGGTGAGATCGTCGGCAGGAAGTGCTGAAAGGGCTGCCGAATTTGAAGAAGCGGGGGCCCCAATCTTGGTTGCCCATTCGACATAGAATGTCGGATCGATCATCCAGTTGACGAATGCAAGAGCACCTTCTGGATTCGGAGCCGATGTCGGAACACCGAGACCATCGACCCAACCGACGCCGCCTTCCTTAGGCACTACGAACTGAACCGGAAGTTTAGAAACGCGCTTGGATCGCACCGAGCCGCCCGACCAGAACAGCGACAGGTCGAATTCCTTGGCGGCGAACGACTTGTTCCACTGATCTTCAGTCGACCACAGCAACCTGACGTTCGGCTTGATCGATTTCAGCGCGGCCTTAACAGCAGCCAGATCCTTGGGATCGTTGATGTCCTGCCCGCTCATCAGCGCGCCAACGCCGACATTGATGATGGCGTCGTCGTCCATGGCAACACGGCCCTTATAGCCCGGGTCGGCGAGCACCGCGTAACTGTCGGGAACGGTCATGCCTTCACGGATGGCAAGCGAGGTCATGCCCCAGACCCACGGAACGGCATAACCCTTGCCGTCCTTGCTGAAGTTCGGGTTGGCGCGCAGGGTCTCGTCGACTGTTGACGCGTTTGGAACCTTGCTGAAATCGATCGGCTGCAGCAGGTCTTCGGCAACCGCCTGGGCGCAACGCGCAGCGTTGAGGATAACAAGATCGTAGGCGCCCGGATTCGTGCGCATCTTGGTCAGCATTTCCGATTCCGAGCTGTAGTAATCATGGACGACTGTGATGCCCGTCTTTTCGGTGAAAGCCTTCAGCGACCAAGCTTCGTCGGTGCCGTAGCCCTGCCAGTTGAGGACCGTGATGGATCCGGCCGAAAAGGCTTTGCGCGGCAAGGTGGAGATGCTGACGCCAGCAATCAGTGCTGCGGACATCAACTTCATTGTGTTGCGTCTGGTGAGTTCAGTCATTGTGGCACCCCTCTTGAAGATACACAGTTATGGACCATCATGACCCGCGGTCATCGACCTCAACGGATCGGCTAGCTTGAAAACAAACAACGTGCCAAAGCGCGCTTAATCATTTGTATACACACTAAAAGCAGATGGGCATTGTCCGTGGGGCGCTGACATCTCGGCGAAATGAAGCGCGCGCTGCGACGCAGCGGCACACCACTTTGTAAGAAAAGCACATCACTTCATTGAGCGGCCGGCATGAATCCACGGATCTCCTGCAAGCTGTTCGTTCAACCCTCTGACTTTAGCATCAGTCTTTTATTTTATATGTACACAAACTATCTGTGAGGAATCGAGACCTGTCAAGCACTGCCTTGCTTTAGTGAGCGCTTGACGATGAAAAATAGACGTCGAGCCGGCGATCCTCCGCGTGGTCAGCAATCATGACGCGTATTCCGTCGCCGCCCGACACATAGTTGATGTCCTGCCCGTTGATACGGGCGGCAAGAACATCGCCCAATGCCAAGCCTGGCAACTCGATGAAACCTGCCTCGGAGACCGGAGCAATCGTGCAGGCCACCCGCCCGTTGGCGAAGACGATGCGCGACAGCGTAGTGTGCAGATCTGTCTTCAGTGCTGCGCGCCCGTTCAATGTCATCACCAGGGTTCCGGACTTGACGACCAGCTCGAGCGTTCCCGACGGCGAGACCATAGGTCCGAGCACGACGTCCCGGCCGGCATGGCGCATCGTCCATCCGGTCCACGGATCGAAGTCAACAATCTCACTGGCAGCCATCAGCGGTAGCATGGCGGCCCAGACGTAGAATGGATCGGCATCGCCCTGGTCCATCGCCTCGCCGGTGACGGCATTGTAGTTTTCGGATGCGATACGATGCTCGCGCCAATTCTTCATGAACAGGTCGTAGCTCTGGCTTGCCAGCTTGCTCGCCGCCGCCACGAAGCCGTAGCGCCGCAGGCCGAGCCAGACCATGTAGTTGACGTTCGGCCAGATGCGGCCGCGCCAGTATACGTTGTCGGCGAAGGCCGGATCGTCTCGCGTTGCGTTCGGCAGCACGAAATCACCGCCGAAGGTCGTCTCGTCGCTCAGATGCTCGAGCAGACGCTCCGCCTGCGCCGGCGTCGCGGCGCCGCACAGCAGCGGGTAGAAGCTGGTCGGCGACAGCGAGCGCACGAAACCGCCGCGCCGCTGGCGATTGGCGAAGATGCCGCGGCTCTCGTCCCAGAGCGTCTGCGAGATCAGCGTCCGCTGACGCTCGGCCAGAGCGGCGAATTCGCGGGCATCGTCATGCTTGCCGAGCACGGCGGCCATTTTCGAAAGCATCTCGGCATCGAGAGCGGCCGCGCAGTTAAGGCCGAGATCGAAGGTCGACAGCGTCCGGGTGACGGGATCGTAGATCGCCTCGTCATGGGTAGCGGAATTGTCCATGCCGGTCTCGTTGCGCGCGGCAAAGGCCGTCCCCTTGTAGAGGCCCTCGCCCACGTCGGAGGTGCCGCAGGACAGCAGGCCGAAACCGTCCGGATCGCGGTTGTCCTGCCACCAGCGCCGATTGCGCACCAGCGCCTCGTAACTTGACTGGATCATCGACCGCTCGCCCGTCCGCTGGTAGAGCTGCCAGACGACCAACGCGCCGAACGGCAGCTGGGTGCGATCGACCCAGGCATCGTTGGAGGTGACGATGCAGGCGATATTGCCCTGCGGGGTCGCGCCGGCCATCGCGGTCGCCATGTTCTCGCGCGCCAGATCGGCGTCGAACACGCCCGCAAGAAGGGCAGCGAAAATCTGGTCGTTGAACCAGACGGCGAATTTCCCGAGGTTCCAGATCCGGGTGACCGCCGTGTAGGAACGCGCGTTGGTTTCGTCCCAGATGGTGTTCCAGGCGACGACGTCGCGCATCGCGTCGAGTGCGCCCTCGAACACGCCGGTCTGCGCATCGGCGATCTCAGCCGGCGCGTCGGCGGCAAGGCATGCCTGCGCCTTGGCGATCGCCAGTTCGGCACTGTCGGCGACGCCTGCGGCATAGGCGCCCTGGCGCATCATCTCGAGATTGAAACGCAGGGCAATCAACGGCGCTTCGCTCCTGCGGGTGGCGGTATAAAAATAGCCGTTTTCCTCGAAGTCGGCCCGTAGCGCCTCGATCGTCTCATGACCGGTGACGTGCACCGGCGCCTCGGCGGTCGCGACCGCCACGAAGCGCGTTCCGACCTTCAGCAGCGTAATATTGCGGCCCGCGTCATGGACCACCACCTCGCCGCCATCTGAGGAGATTGCCAGCGTCAGCCAGAATCGCAGTCCCCACTCGGCCGATACCTTGCCGTTCCAACTGCCGCGGATGGCGAAGGGGTCTGTCTTCGTCGTAGAAAAGGCGATCGTCGTGCCGCTGAGGTCGGTCTCCAGCTCGATCAGCGAGCCGTCGATGGTGTGACGGCCGAGGCGAACCATATCGCGTCGCGGCTCGATCGCGGAGGTCGTCTTGCTTCGGGTCGAATAGAGAACCGGTGTGATCCGCACGCCGAGCGGCAGGAAGACCATTTCGGCCGGCCGGTTGGACCAGCTATTCCAGGCACGCATCAGGGG
>Ga0136846_1239570_pt1 | contig 10634 bp, 8 predicted proteins | sample HopSoiMetagenom2_FD_96841 | JGI IMG/M metagenome (GOLD analysis project Ga0136846, IMG submission 96841) | Grasslands soil microbial communities from Hopland, California, USA - 2 Assembly 2016 (version 4) | ecosystem: Environmental > Terrestrial > Soil > Grasslands | place: USA: Hopland... | reverse complement strand
TGGGACGAACTGGCGCTCGAGAAAGTGACCGAGATGATCTCGCGCAAGATCGTCACCGGCGCGCGAGAGATGCTGGCGCAGGTGTACCTGAAGAAAGGCGCACTCGTGCCCATGCACTCCCACGAGAGCGAGCAGATGACATACGTGCTGCAGGGGGCGCTGAAATTCCTGATCGGCGGGGAAGAAATCACGGTGCGGGAAGGGGAGGTGCTGCATATCCCCTCGTGGGTCGACCACCAGGCCGAAGCCCTCGACGACACCTTCGAGCTCGACGTGTTCAGCCCGATCCGGCAAGACTGGCTCGATCACACCGACACGTATTTTCACAAGTAACGGCGTGTCGAGGTCCGAGGTGTGAGGTCCGAGGCCCGATTCGCCCTGTCCAATGTGGTTTCCGCGTTCAGGCGGAAGATCTCTCAATGCACACGTCGGTCCCAGTCGGATCTGCCGCCGGAATACACGTCGAACTTGCGGCGGAGGCGGTTCATCTTCCACTTCAGGTAGCGGTACTTGATTTCGGCGCCGAACCCTCCGCGGCCACCCTTCAGATAGAGATACCCGATCAACAACCCCGCCAGGTGGGTGATCTCGGCCACTCTCGAATTCACGCTCGCTGAATTCAGGAACGAGATCGCGCCGAGGATCATGACGAAGTACTTTGCGGGCACCGGAAAGAGCATGAACATCAGGATCGGCCGGTGCGGATAGTACAGGGCGAACGCGACGAGCAGCCCGTAGATCGCGCCCGATGCGCCGATCGTGATTTCACGGAAGACGTGTGCGGTCGCGGCAAAAGGAAGCAATGACACGACGACCGTGAGCACGCCGGCGCCAATGCCGGTGATCGCGTAGTACTTGAGGAAGAAGCGTGTCCCCCACATGCGCTCGAGCTCGACCCCGAACATCCAAAGCGCGAGCATGTTGAAAAGGATATGCACGATGCTGCCGTGCACGAACAGGTAGGTCGCCGGCTGCCACAGGTAGTGACGCTGAATCACGTACTCGGGCACGAGCCCGAGCCATTCGCGCAGGGGACTGAACAGCGACGTCGCGAGGAACATGCCGATGTTTGCCCACAGCAGGTACTTGACCGCGGGTGTGATCGGGCCCGGACCAAACGCGTACGTGAGGTTGGGAACGCGAGGGTGACGGGGCATTACAAGACGTCCAGCACAGCTATCGTACCACACCACGTTCTCGCAAAAATCGCGCCCCGCCGGCAGCCCATGGATGAATTTCTACTCAGCGGACCGCGTGATGGAAGTCACGAGCGTTCGCGCTGGTCGTATCCGACGTGGAGGGAGTCTGTGTGGTCTCGGTCGCCTCTGAGGTCCCCTCTTCCGAGACCTCGAGGTAGTGGCAGTGCACAGAGCGCCGCGATCAGGGGCACGCATGCAAGCCCGGCGAGGGTGTTCTCGATTCCGAACCGATCGGCGACGAGGCCGACGAGCGGCGCGCTCAATCCACCTGTACCCCAGGCGAATCCCATCATCAGCGACGACACCGTCGCGGCGCTCACCGGCGCGAGCGCCTGGCCGAACGTCACGTTCACGGGGAGCGTCGACTGCAGGAAGAATCCGCCCAGCGCGAGCATCACGATGAAACGCCACCCCGACAGCAGGGGCGCGGCAAGCAGGAATGGCGTCGAGAGCACCAGCGACAACGCGATCACGCGTCGAGCCCCAAAACGGTCCGCGGCCGGTCCTCCAAAGAAACCACCGACGCCGCTCGCAAACAGATACACCGCGACGGCTGCACCCGCCTGGCCGAGCGTCATTCCACGCCGTGTCAGCATCACCGGGACGAACGTGGCGAATGCCAGTGACGTCAGCGTGCGAAGCACAACGATCACGTAAAGGAGCGACAGCGGCCGCGCGTACGGTCTCAACGCGCGGAACCCGCCGGAGGAATCGGCGTGCAGGGGAATCTGCGGGACGCGCGAGAGGAAGAATGCAATCACGAGCAGGCCCGGGAGCGTCAGCAGCGGCGTCCACGCGAGGCCAAACCGTTGCGCGACGGGTGCGAACAGCAGCGGTCCCAGCGAAAACCCCAGCGTGCCTCCCGTGATGTGTACAGACATCGCCAGTCCCGGATGGCGTCCGCCCAGCCGGTGTGCGAGCGCCGCGGCCGGTGGATGAAATGCCGCGCCGCCAAGGCCGCCGACGATCAGCGTCGCGGCAAGAACCGGGATGGACGGGGCGATCCCGATCAGGCTGAGGATCGACACGGACACGACAGGGCCTGCCATCACGAGCAGGCGCGGACGCCAGCGATCGGCGAGATGGCCGAATCCCACCTGGGCGACCGACGCGGCCATCTGATACAGCATCGTCAAGGCGCCCGCCGCGGTGAGGGTCAGCCCGAGTTTCGGGATGAGCAGCGGGAGCAGCGGTGCGTAGATGTTGCCGTAGCCGTCCACCACCATGTGCGCGCTCGCCATCAGCAGCACGGTGGGATGGATGCGCACGTTACGCACGTGGCGGTGCACCCGCTACACGCGACGTCACGCGGGCGAGCGCCTCCTTGAATTCCTCGATGTGGAGTAACCGCGCCACGGCGGTCAGCACGATCGTTCCCGCCGCAATCGACGTGAAGACGCGGAACGCACGAATCACCGTGCTCCTGCCCGTCACCGCCACTTCCAGCGTGTGCTGGGTGAACCACACCGCGAGCCCCATGGCTGTCGATGCAGCGACAATGGCCGCGACGGCCCGCACGTTTCTACGTCCATCGAGGCCGCCGAGCCGACCGCGCAACCACGCCAGCAGGATCGCGGCGTTCAGGATTGCGGCGATAGACGTGCCGAGCGCGAGCCCCCTGAATCCCAGGACGCGCACGAGCGCAAGGTTGAGGGCGACGTTCGTCAGTACTGCGACCGCGCTCGCAATCACCGGCGTTCTGCTGTCGCGCAGCGAATAAAAGCTTGGCGAGGCGATCTTCACCACCGAGTACCCGATCAGTCCGGGCGAATAACACATCAATGCCGTCGCAGTGGCGGCGGTGTCAGCCGGCCCAAAGCGCCCGCGTTCGAGCAGCATGGCGACAATGGGATGCGCGAGCAGCACGAGACCGACGGTTGCCGGGATGTTCAACATCAGCATCAGGCGCAGCGCACCCGACACGGTTCGACGCATGCCCACGAGATCGTCCACCGCGGCATGCCGCGCGATATCCGGCAGTGCGGCAGTGCCGATCGACGCGCCGAACAGGCCGATCGGCAGGTACATGATCCGGAACGCATAGTTCAGCCACGAGACGGCGCCGGTCCCTTGCCCGGTCGCGAGAACGGTGTTCACGAAGACGTTCACCTGCACCGCTGCAAGGCCGAGCGTGCCGGGCGCCATCAGCACCAGGACCTCGCGGACGCCAGGATCGCGGGTGTCGAGCGCGGGCGTGTAGCGCCATCCCTCGCGTCTCAGCACGGGCCACTGCAGCAGGATTTGTCCAAGGCCTCCGAGCAGTGTACCGAGCGCGATCCCGGCGATTCGTGGCCATCCAAGCCGCGGCATCAATGGGACGAGCGTAAACGCCGCCAGGATGGTCGCGATGTTGAACGCTGCTGGAGAAAGGGCAGGAATGAAAAAGCGGCGGAGCGAGTTGAGCATTCCCATCATCGCCACGCTGAGCCCGACCATCGGGATGAAGGGCAGCATGATGCGCGTGAGCAGAATGGTGAGATCCAGCTTGCCCGGGACACTCGCGTACTCGGGTGCGAGAACGCGCACGATGGCCGGCGCGAACACCCACGCCGCAGCCACGCCTGCGACCGTCATCGCAAATAGCGCATTCATGACGAGGTTGCCGAGACGCCACGCGGCTTGACGGCCCTGGAGGGCAAGGTAGCGCGTGAACGTTGCCACGAACGCCGCGCTGATCGCACCTTCGGCGAACAGGTCTCTGAGCAGGTTGGGGATCCGGAACGCCACGTTGAAGGCGTCCATCTCGTTGCCGGCGCCAAACAGCGCGGCCAGGACGGTCTCGCGGGCGACGCCGAGCACGCGGCTCGTCATCGTGGCCGCGCCAATCAGGCCGGCCGACCGTGCGAGGCGTGTGTTCATGCGCTCACGCGAGCGTACCACACGGTTGCGATCTGTCCGGAACGGACCACCGTTCGCATTCGACCGGTGCGGACACTTGCGATCCTGGAGATACCGCGAGAGGGTACAAAAAAGAGCCCCCGTCTTGCGGCGGGGGCTCCATTGGAGGATGGATGAGAGGCTTGTGCGTTGCCTTTCGAAAGATTAGACGGAGGCCCGGCAGAAAAGTTTGCGAGAGTCAGGCGCTGCCTGAAAGTTTTTTCCTGACGAGCTCGTTCACGGCTTTACCGTCCGCCGTCTTTCCACCGAGCGCACTCATTACCGCCTTCATCACGCGGCCCATGTCTTTCGGGCCGGTGGCGCCCGTCTGGGCCATTGCTTCATCCACGGCACGGGCGATGTCCTCGCCCGTGGCAGCCGCCGGCGCATACCGCTCCAGCACACCGATCTCCGCCGCTTCGCGATCCACGAGGTCGGTCCGACCCGCGGCACGAAATTGCTCGATCGAGTCCCGCCGCTGTTTGATGAGTGTCACCACGACCTGCTGCGCCTCCCCCTCCTCGAGATCGCGTCCTTTCGAGACGCTCGCGTTCATCAACGCCGCTTTCGCCATGCGCAGTGCGGAAAGCCGGCCTTGCTCACGGGCCTTCATTGCCTCGGCGATGTCGTGAGTAATACGATCCTGCAGCGTCATATCCTTATCCTAATGCGCCCCACCAGTTGCTGATTCCTGCGGCGACCGCGCTGGCCAGCAGGAGTACCGCGGCGCCACGCCATGCGGCGCTCCGTTGCCAGGCGCGCGAGGCGGCATAGGCGCCCGTGAGCGCAATGACGGGAACGGCCGCCAGGTAGTACCGCATGTCCATCGGCGTGAGAATGCCAATCGCCATGAAGAGCGCGCAGGACAGTCCCCAGCCCAGAATCGTGAGCGCGAGGCGATCGCGGAGTCCCCGTATCCACCAGCAGCCGACCGCGGCCAACACGATGGTTGAGAATCCGAAGTAGGCGCTGACGTAGGACGGAACGCTCTCCAATCGTGCGCCCATCGTCCTGCCGCCCGCGTCCACGGCAGCCGATGCAGTTTCGTGCGACAGCCGGTTGAACTCCGTGCGGTACGTGTCGATGAAATGACCGTAATACAGCGCGATCGCGACAATCGATGCCACGGTGGTCGCAGCAAGTACCGCGGCGGCCGGCGATCGCAGGGCCGGCCCGCCGCGCAAGCGGAAGAGGGCCGCGATCGCAATGGTCGCAACGAACAGGATCGCCAGCGTGCTGGTATGCGAAAGATAGGCGGCGGCGAGCAGGATCACGAGCAGAGCGACCAGCAACGGACGCTCGAGACGCACCGCCGCAGCGCTCATCGCCACGAACGAGCCCACCGCAACGGACTGCGCGAACGCATTGGTCAGGTTGCCCGTGCTGATCACGGCGAAGCCTATCGGCACGAGTTGATACAGCGCGACAGCAATCGCCGCGGCAAGGCGATCCCCCCACGCCCGGATCACCGCCCGATACAGCAGCACCGCGGCGATCGCGTCGGCGCTGCAGACGACGATGCGCAGCAGCGTCATGTCCGCTGCACCGCGGCGTACGAAACCGGCGAAGAGGGACGCAAAGACATACAACCCCGGCGAGTATGGGAATGAATAGCCGCCCGGCGCAATCGACGTGAAGAACAGGTTGCCGCGCAGCACCGTCTCGAACCGGTGCGCCTGGAACAGCGTGTCGCGGATCGGCATGTCCGGATGCAGCAGCACCAGCAGCTTCAGGAAGAGCGCGCCCGCGGAAAACGCCGCAGCAAATCGCGCCGTATTCCGGAGCGGCTGGCCGCGAAGCCGTTCCGTGCTCCATGCAATCAGCACGAGCGCAATTGCAATCGCGCAGCCGAGCGTCGTGGCAACCCGCGGGAAATCAGTGAAGGGTCCGAAGCCGCGCGCAATGACCGCAGCATCGCCGGCGCTCAGCAGCACCGCCGCAATCACGGCGGGCCCCGATGTCACACCGAGCAGCGCGATCGCGGCGCCGATTGCGCCAGCGGAAATTGCCGCGCCGGCGATTGCGCCGCGCGGCGCGAGCACCGCGCCCGAGGGCGCCAGCGCAATCCGATCGAGCATCATGCCGAGCGGCCGCGGATCCGATGGTCCCGGGACGAATGTTTTGGAACTGTGAAGAGCGATGACGACACCCCGGCGTCGCTCGGGGCTCGCGAGGATCGGGATCGTGACATCCTCGAACTCCGGCGTGAGCTGCCGTCCCCCGAGTGGCACGCCGTCCGCGAACACCTCGAGCTGGGGGTTCTCGGCTGCGACCGGGCGTCCGCCGCGGACGCGCAGGTCGAGCGCCCAGTCGACCCGCCGGTCGAGCCCGGGCAAGCGGATCGTGACGTCCTGCTTCGTCCACGCGAAGGTCAGCTGCGCCTCGTCGTTTCGTTCTGCAGGATAGACTCCGGAGACGAGATTCGGCGGATCGGTGTTCAGGTCGGCCGTGAGGGCCGGATGCCAGGCGTACCACACGGCGAGCCATGCGGCGGCGAGCAGCGCGCTGAGCGTGCCGACGGCGGCGGCGCGCCCGATCCGGCGAATCACTCGCGCCCTCCTGCGAGGGCGCGCCTGTAGACGCGCCAGTAGTCGCCGGCAACCGACTCCGCCCGAAAGCGCGCCTCGACGATCTCGCGGGTCGACGGCAGCGTCCGCCGCTTCTGTCGGAGCCGTGCGCGGATCGCGTCCGCGAGCGCCTGCCAGTCTTCGCGCCGCACGATCTCGACGTCAGCCCCGAAGAGGTCGTTGAGCTCCAGCCCGCCGGGGTTGTCCGTCGAGACGACTGGTGTGCCGCACGCAAGGGCCTCGACCGCGACGGTCGGCAATGCCTCCAGCAGCGACGGGAGCACGAAGAGATCCGCGGCGGCGGTGTACCGCGCCACGGTCGTGTTATCGACAAGCCCGGCAAAGGTGACGTGGCGCTCCACGCCCGCCGATCGTGCCACACTCTGCAGCTCCGGCAGCAGCGCTCCCGTGCCGCAGATGACGAGGCGGCTGTCCGGGTGCTCGCGCACCACTTCGCCCATCGCCTCGATCAGGAAGCGCTGCCCCGCGAGCGGATGCAGGCGTTTCACGTTGACGAGCAGGTGCCGGTACGGAAGTCCCAGCGCCTGCCGTTCGACCAGCTGCGATCGCTCGTCATGAAAGACGAACGCCGGCGCAACCGGCGGATAGATCACGTGACATTCGGGACGCCCGAGGCCAAGTTCCCGCGCACGCAGCAGGAGGCGTTCGCTGTAGAACGTCACGGCACCTGCCGCATGGTAGGCCCGCGTGAAGAGGTCCGGTCCGAATCGCTTGGCCCTGTAGTGCCAGATTTCCGTTCCATACAACGTGTGAACCAGCGGCTTCCGACGCCTCGCGGCGAGCAGCGCACCAAGCTCCGCGAGCAAGCCGTTGCTGTGCACGTGGACGATGTCGGCGGCGTCGAGGATGCGTCCAGCCTCGCGCCGGATGCGCCAGCCATTGGTCATCGAGCCAAGACGCAGCCACCGCTGCAGCCAATTGTTCCGCCGCCGTGGGATCCACGTCACTCGACCCGGCAGGGCGGCAGACCGTCCGGCGAGAGGCGGATGCGCAATGTAGTGCACCGTGTCGCCGCGCGCGGCGGCCCACTCGCCGAGGTGATACGGCAGCAACGCGTTCGCCGCCTGATCGGGCGGAAGGTGAGGCGTGATGTGGACGATGTGCATCACAGAGGGCTCAGGGCTCATGGCCCAGGGTGGCTCAAGGACCGCGTTCGCGTCCCATCAGGCCCAGCTGCCTTCGCCTGCTGGCGCGACGTAGGCGCGCCGGAATTCCGTGAACGTTGCGGGCCGCGCGTCGAGCGTGGTGGTTGCAAAATCGAAAAACCGCTCCAGCCGATCGCAAAACGCGCTCAGCTCTGCCTCCGTCCGGTTATACGGGCTGCCGCCGACGATGGCTTCGCTGGAGTGAAAGAGCAGATTCAGCACCGGCTCACCGGCACGTGAGAGCTGGCTCGCGAGTGCGATCATGTCCTCGAGCGACGAGTACGAGGGACGCAGCCATCGCACGTAAGCGAGACCCAGCTTCCGGAGCACGCGCTTGGTCGTGTAGTTGCGCGGCGCGCGCGCGTAGAGGAACTGCACACGCCGCGGCAGCTGTCGGTTCAGCGCCGCCGACACGGGCACCTCGAGCACCTGGCTCGTGCCCGGCGAGGTCGCGCTGTCGTACGCGAGGAAATATGGCCGGAGCGGGGCCTCGACGAAGTCCGGGCCGTTCTTGTGGGCTTCATAGAAGAGCGGCGCCACGCTCGATTCGATCTGGTAGCCAAGTCGCTCGAGTGCGGCAACGTGGGCAGCCGAGAACCCGAACCGCCCCGATCGATACGACACGGGGCGCTCGCCGACGGCAGCATGTATCGAGGCGGTCAGCGCGGCGAGCTGCTGCTCGAATTGGGCCAGCGGCAGGCTCGACGCATACGGGTGCCGCTTGACGTCTTCCGGCGTGCACGGAGGCGTTTCCCACGCGTGATGGTGCGCGCCGATTTCGCAGTCGCCCCGTGCTTTCAATCCGCGCAAGACATCGGCGGACCGGGGATCGGCCGCCACCGGATGCGTCACGACGTACGTCGGCCTGACGCCGTGCCGCGCAAACAGCGCGTGCAGCCGCGGCAGCGCGTAGATGTTCTCGAACCGCTGATTGGCGCGCGCGGCCGCGTCCCACTGATTGTCCCCTTCGGTATCGATCCCGACCAGAAGATGCATCACCTGTCCTGATCCGAATCGCCGAGCGTCACGTGCCAGGCGTCCGTGTGCTCGTAGAAATCAGGCGCGACCTCCGCGCCATTGACCTTCACGACGAACTCCATTGTCGACTTGACCTGGAAATACCCGGAGCGGCGCATCACCTGGCGGAAGCGGGCGTGCATCGCAAATGCCCGAATCTTGTCGGAGTCCTCATGACGCGCTTCCCGGTCGACCCACCGCAGCAGCGTCTGCAGCCCCTCCTCGTCGTCGGGATCCACGAGAAAGTCGACCAGCAGCGTCACGCGGCCGCGTGGCTCGTGCAGGTGGCGGTAAACCGCGTAACCCGCCGTCTGCCCCTCGCGGAGCAGCGCCGCGATGCAGTAACGCACGTGCGGCGCCCCGACGAACTTCCAGTTCAAGTACGCCGCGTCGCGCCTGACCGCGAGGTCGAACCTGCCTGCGAGCTTCTCCCACAACCGCGTGAAGCTGTCGTCGAAGCGCTGGACCATCCGCACTTCTGCGCGCAGCGGACGGGCGCGCGCGACGATCGCGACCAGCGGCCAGGTGACGGCGGAGATCAGGCGGTTGATCGGCATCGGCCAGCGCGGATGCCGGAATGCCCGTCGCGTGAGCGGTTTGACAAAACACGGGACGGGCCCGACGTCAGGCCAGCCGAGTTTCTGGAACAGACGATACGACGCGTCCGAGAGCCCGAGTCCGAGCGATGCGCCGACGTGACGATCCCATGTGCGGAAGAGCACCTCCCCGAGACCACGGCGCTGACGCTCGGGCGCGACCATCACGTCCATGCCCCACGACCCGAGCACCTCGCGTCCCTTGATGTCGAGGCGCACCGGCATCGTCGCGTACTGACCGATGATGGCGCGTCCCTCTCGCGCGATCCAGATCTCCGGTTCTCCGCCGGGGTTGTTCGGGTTGCGGCGATACTGCCAGTCCCACCGAAGGCGGCTCGCGTCGGCCGCGTCGTTGCCGAACACGCGTCGATACAACGCCTCCACCGCGCGGCGATCCTCGGGACGATAACGATCGACGTCCGGTCCCGGCACGCGCTAGTCTCCCGCTCCGTCGTGCGCCAGCACGTACTCCATGTTGCTGATGAATACGTCCTGCAGCGCGCGGCTGTCGCGGACTCGCCGGGCGAGCGCGGCGGGCAATCGCCGCACCGTCGCCGTCACGTGCAGCTCTTCGCGCACGATACGAAGGCCGGCGGCGGCAATCTGCGACCGCAGCCGCGCGACGCGAACTTTTTCGAGCAGGTCGTCGTGCTTGATGTGACCGCGGCGCGCGAGCTTGATGAACGAGTTCTCGTTCGCAGGCTCCTTCAACGTCCACGTGGCATGCCGCGCCAGGAACTGGAACGTCGCAAACGCGACGCGCCGGCCGAAGATCAGGTGCAGCGGCACAGGAACTTTCAGCCGCGGCAGGTGGGCGCCAGCAAACGACAGGTACGGCGCAGTGGAAAGATATACGCGTCCATCCGCTGCGAGCACACGCGCGCACTCGCGCAGGTACAAAGGAGCGTCGGCCACGTGCTCGATGACGGCATGCGACAACACGAGATCGAAGGCGCCCGTTCGAAATGGCAGGGCCATGCCGTCGGCGAGCGCGAACTGGAGGTTCGGAAGGCCACGCTCGCGTGCCAGGCGGACCCCCGCGTCGCCGAAGCGATTGATGGGATCGATCCCGACCACGTGCCGGGCTTCCTCGCCGAGCGACAACGGCATGCCGCCGCCGCCGCAGCCCGCGTCGAGCACGCGACCGGCGATCGTCACGCCGGCGCGCTCCAGAAACGCGATCACCTTCGCGCTGCGGTAGTACTCGAACAG
>Ga0136846_1238800_pt1 | contig 10635 bp, 9 predicted proteins | sample HopSoiMetagenom2_FD_96841 | JGI IMG/M metagenome (GOLD analysis project Ga0136846, IMG submission 96841) | Grasslands soil microbial communities from Hopland, California, USA - 2 Assembly 2016 (version 4) | ecosystem: Environmental > Terrestrial > Soil > Grasslands | place: USA: Hopland... | reverse complement strand
TCGCCGAGCTTCGCGTTCACCTCGTCGTAGCGCGTCAGCAGCGCCTTGGTCGCGGCGACGCCTTCTTCGACGTTGCCGCGCACGTCCTTGGCCGGATCGAGCCTCGGCTCCTGGTGCAGGAAGCCGACGGTCGCCTTGTCGTCTTTGAACGCTTCGCCGATGAAGCTGGTGTCTTCACCAGCCATGACCTTCAGCAGCGAGCTCTTGCCGGCGCCGTTCAGGCCGAGCACGCCAATCTTCGCGCCGAAATAAAACGAGAGCCAGATATCGTCGAGCACCCGGATATCGGGAGGGTGCACCTTCCCGAGACCCTTCATCGTGTAGATAAACTGTGGCATAGGAAACCTGTATTGTACGTGATGACGACGAGGCGCATCCTTCACATCGACATGGACGCGTTCTACGCGTCGGTTGAGCAGCGCGACAACGCGGCGCTGCGCGGCCGGCCGCTCGTCGTCGGCGGCCAACCCGATCGCCGTGGTGTGGTCGCCGCCGCGAGTTATGAAGCGCGCGCCTTCGGCGTGCACTCCGCGATGTCGATGGCCAAGGCCGTCCGGCTCTGTCCCTCGCTGGTCATCGTGCCGCCGGATTTCGGCCGCTACAGAGCGGCGTCGCAGGCGGTGTTCGCGATCTTCCGCGAGGTAACGCCGCTCGTCGAGCCGCTGTCGCTCGACGAGGCCTATCTCGACGTCACGGAGAACGCCTGGGGCGAGGTGTTCGGGACAGCCGTGGCGAAGCGGGTGAAGGAGCGGATCAAAGCCGATACGGATCTCACCGCATCAGCCGGGGTCGCACCGAACAAATTTCTGGCGAAGATCGCGTCCGGATGGAAGAAGCCGGACGGGCTCACCGTGATCAGGCCCGACCTCGTCGAACCGTTCCTGCAACGGCTGCCGGTCGACGCGCTGTGGGGCGTCGGGCCGGTGACGGCGAAAAAGCTGCGGGCGAAAGGGATCGAGCGGCTGGTCGACGTCCGCGCCGCCGACCTGGAACTGCTGCGCGGCGCCGTCGGCAGCCTGGCCGATTGGCTGCGGCAGCTCGCCAACGGGATTGACGATCGTCCGGTGGTGGCGAACCGCGAGGCGAAGTCGTCAGGCTCGGAGAACACCTATCCCGAAGACCTCACCGACATCGACACGATTCGCCGGGAGGTCGCCGAGATGGCATCGCACGCGATCGGGTGGCTGGCGCGAAAACAGCTGCTGGCCCGCACCGTGACCATCAAGGTGCGCTACAACGATTTCACGACGATTACGCGCAGCCACACGGCGCTGCCGACCCGCGACGAAGCGGACCTGTCGTCGCGAGCCGTCCGCCTGCTCGAGAAGACCGACGCCGGGCAGCGGCCGGTGCGGCTGCTCGGCGTCAGAGTGCACAATTTCTGTGGAGAGCACGAGGACGATCCCGAACGGCTTCCGTTCGATCACATATAGGCGGCGCTCGCCGCCATCCATCGCCTCGGCATACACTACGGACCCCGGCATGGCCATCGACACCTGGGATCCGCGGCAGTACGACAAGTTCGAACGTCAGCGCGAGCAGCCGTTCTACGACCTGCTGCACCTGGTTCGTCGCGCGCCGAACATGTGCATTGTCGATCTGGGATGCGGCACGGGGAAGCTCACGCGCGTGATGCACGAGCAGTTGAACGCGCGGCAGACGATCGCCATCGATCGGTCGGAGAGCATGTTGTCGGATGCGCGCACCGACGGGAGGCCGCCTTCGGCGCTGCGCTTCGAAGTGGGCACGATTGAAGCCTTTGCCGATCGCCGGATAGAGCCACGCGATCAGCCCGACCTTATCTTTTCAAACGCGGCGCTTCACTGGGTGTGCGATCACGAGACACTGCTGCTGAAGCTCACGGGGCTGCTCGCGCCCGCCGGCCAGCTGGCGTTTCAGGTGCCGGCGCAACATGAGGATCTGACCCACGTCGCCGCGGAGCAGCTCGCCGCATCAGAACCCTATAAATCGGCGCTCGGCGGATGGCGCCGCGGGCAGCCGGTACTGACGCCGGACGCTTACGCGCGGCTTCTCTACAGGTGCGGCTTCGCCGATCCGATTGTGCGGCTGATCGTCTATCCTCATGTCTTGGAATCGCGCGATGCGGTCGTCGACTGGTTCAAGGGTTCGCTGCTGACCGAGTATGCGCGGCACCTGCCGCCGGCGCTGTTCGAGCAGTTCGTCGACGACTACCGGGCGCGGCTGCTGCCGCAACTCAATCCGGGGCGGCCGTTTTTCTTTCCGTTCAAACGGATCCTTTGCTGGGCCCAGCGCTCCGCCTGACGCGGAACGCCCGACACGATGCGGGGCTTCGGCCCGACGAGACCGACGACATGCTCAAAGGCACGCGCGACGGCATTCTGCGGAAGGTTCAACCGGTCAGCATCCACGGCCAGGTGTCGTGGGACGTCTTTTTTACCGACGTCGACGATCCTGACGGCCAGGTGCACAACGCCCGGATCGGACCCGAAGCCGTCATCGGCACCAACCTCGAACCGGGCGACCGCATCCAGGTCGAGTACCTGGTCGGCCAGGCAGTTCGGGTCACGCGGCTGGTGCCGAACGGCTGAAGCCGCAAGCCGCAATCCTCCGCGCGGCCTCCTCGCTTCCCGGTTTTTTTCCGCTCTCTATTGACAGGTCGCCCGCCTCCCCTATAAACGACTGTCGCGATATCTCTCCAGCCGATTTGTCACAGCAACTGAAAGGGGCACATGACACGTACACATGTCATTCGGTTCGCGATCGCGTCAGCCGCCGCGTTAGGCGCCGCTTTGTCTCTGCCAGTGGTCATGAAAGGCGAGACCACCCGGGTGAACGGCATCGTCGTGATCCCCGTCGATGAGGACACCGCGGCGATCGACGGCGATGCCGAGGGCGATGCCACCGTCAAGGGCATCGGCGTCTTTTCGACCGGTGGCCAGATGAAGCAGCGCTTCTTGAAGGCCGTCCACGCCGGGATCGTTCCGAAGAAGGATCACGGCAACGCGGGACTCCGGACGCGCGACGCCGGCGACGACCAGGACGATGTGCGGAACACGCAGGCAAACGACCCGGCTCTCGACCACATCACGACGTTCGATCCCGCGGTCGTCAGCACCAGGCCGTTCGAGTTCGCGACGCAAAGCGAGACGTCCGCGGTGAGCGACGGCCGCCACATCGTCGTCGGCTACAACACGTCGGCCGGCGCGGAGGTCCAGTTCATTCCGGGCTTCGGCCTGGCGTTCACCAGGCTTCTGCTGAGCGGGGTGTCGACGTCGCACGACGGCGGCCGCACCTGGACGAGCGGTTTCGTTCCGCCGATCTCGCCCGACCTGCCGTTCACGTTCGGCGATCCGACGCTGGCCACCGACCGGCGCGGCAATATCTTCTACGCGAGCCTTGGCACCGACGCGACCGGCGACCACGGCGGGATCATCGTCAACAAGAGCACCGACCACGGATCGACGTTCGGCGCCGCGACGGTCGTTGCGGTGGACGACGGATCCGACAAGGAGTGGATGGCGATCGGCCCGGATCCGACGGCGCCGAGCCGCGACAACATCTACATCACCTGGACCAGCTTCGTCGCGGACGCGAACGGAAACACCGTCGGTGGCGAGCTGTGGCTGGCGCGCAGCATCGACGGCGGCCGGACGTTCACGTCCCGGAGACTGTTTGCGCCGGTCGACGACGGGGCGCAGTCTGCGTTCATCCAGTTCTCGAATCCGGTCGTCGATTCGTCAACCGGACGTTTGTACATTCCGTTCCTCCATTTCTCGAACACGGATGCCGACAACGTCCGCGTCCTTGCCTCCGACGATGGCGGCGTCACATTCAGGCGACTCGCCTTCAACGTCGCCGGTGCCGTTGACGCGTTCGCGTATCCGAACGTCACGCCCGGTATCCTCAACGACTGCGCCGGCGGTGGCATTCGCAACGCGCTCGTCGCCGGCGTCGATCAAGGCGGTGGCCGCTTCGGGCTGCCCCGCTTCGCGCAGGCGACGCGTCTGGTTACACAGCCCAACGCTGCCGCCGTTCGCAACGCCTTTGCGTTCGTGGTGAACAGCTCGACGAGTCCATTCTTCGGCGTGGGAACCGGATCAGAGATCAACGTCGTCGTCAGTCGCGACGGCGGTACGACATGGACGACGGCAAAGGTGGCAGCGTCGTCGCTCGCCGATCCGCAGCATGTGCACCCGGCGATCGATCTGTCGGCCGATGCGAAACGGCTGACGGTGAGCTACTACGTGCAGCAGCTCAATGCGCAACTGCGGACCGACGTGGCGGTGCTGAAGCTCGATGGGCGGCGCGCCCGGATCGACCACACCGGTCCGCTCAGCTCCACGGCCTTCGACTTGACGCCAAGCAACGTGCGAACACCAACAGGCACGACGAATTTCGATCGCCTCATCGCGCCGTGTTACGACATCGGTGAGTATCAGACGCTGGCGCATTCCCGCGGCGAGGACGAACGCGTGTTCGCCGCCTGGGGTGACAACCGCAAGACCTGGTTGTCGCCTGCGGGTTCTCCCGCCGCCGGTCTTCACGCGCAAGCCGACGTATTCACGGCGTTCGTCGGCGGCGAGGATCGGTGAGTCAACGGCGGCTCGCGAAGAGCAGCTGAACGGCCTGTCAGCGCCGGCGCGGAGTGTTCCGCCCGGCGCTGCCTTGCTCGGCCTATGGCTCCTTGACGATCGTCACGCTCTTGAGATCAACCCGCGTATTCGGCGTTTCGCCGGTCCGCGGCGTCGACTCGATCGCCTCGACTGCCGGCATGCCGTCGACGACGCGGCCGAACGCCGTGTACACACCGTCGAGCGCCGGCGACGTGCCCGTGCAGATGAAGAACGACGTCGTCGCGCTGTCCGGCGCGTCGCCGCGCGCCATCGAGACGATTCCTTTGACGTGCTTCGTGTCGTTGAACTCCGGCGCGAGGTTGTGCACCAGCTTCTGCTGCCTGTCGCTGAGGGGTGCCGCACGGCTCGATAAGGCGCCGGTCTGGATGACGAAGCCGGGTGCGACGCGATGGAAGGCGGTCCCGCTGTAGACGCCCGCCGCGGCGAGGCGCATGAACTGCCGCACGGTGTTCGGCGCCTTGTCGGTGAAGAACTCGATCGCGATCGGGCCGGCGCTGGTGTCCAGCACCGCGCGATAAGCTCCGAGTTCCGCCGGCGATTCGCTGACGAACGGTTCGGCCGGCGTCTCGCGAATCGTGACGTGCGTGATCTCGATCCGATCGGTCGCCAGGCCTTTGTCGTCGGCCGGCGCCTCGGAAATCTTCTGCAGCACGTCCATGCCGTCGGACACGCGCGCGAACACGGTGTATTGGTTGTCGAGCGCCGGCTGGTCGGCGAGCACGATGAAGAACTGCGCGCCGGCGCTGTCCGGCTTGCCGGGGACGAGCACCGCGGCAACCGATCCGCGCGTCAGCTTCGCGGCCCGCGCTTCCGCCTTCACGGCATTCAGTCCGCCCGTACCGTACTGCGCGCGTTTCGCCGGATCCTTCGACAGCGGATCGCCACCCTGCACCATGCCGTACTTGATCACGCGGTGAAACGTGGTCCCGTCGTAGGCGCCGTCGTTCGCCAGCTTGATGAAATAGGCGGCCTGATTCGGCGCCGTCTCCGGCGTGAGATCGAGCACGAACGTCCCGGCGGTCGTGTCGACGACGGCTTGCTTCGGCGCGGATTGCGCGATTACGGTCGGTGAGAACGCGTCGATGACGGTCCGGCTAAAGCCGGACATTACGGGAATCACGGTCCGGCTGAAGCCGGACACTACCGGGACTGCCGATGCATCAGATGGTATTCCGGTAGTGTCCGGCTTCAGCCGGACCGTCGTAGCCACCACCGCGATGATCCCGATAACGACGAAGATGCGCTTCATAGGTTCATGGCGCCGGCGCATCGATGATGCGCCGGGCGTGCCAGATGTAGTGGCCCGCCGAGACCAGCGTGATCGCGAGCGACAGCCAGACGCCGAGATCGACGACCGCGGAATGGTAGCCGAGGTAGTTGAACAGCATCGCCGCGACGGCTGTGATGATGTAGGTCGCGGTCGCGATCTTGCCATAGATAGACGGCCGGAACGTGCGCGGCCCGATGGCGAGATTCACGATCGCCACCGTCGCGACGATGACGACATCGCGGCTGATGATGCAGATCGTCAGCCACAGCGGCAACCGGTTGGCGAGGTTCAGGCCCGGTGTCGTCAGCACGATGAAGGTGGTGACCAGCAGCAGCTTGTCGGCCATGGGATCGAGCCACGCGCCGAGGCTCGTCTTCTGACCGGCACGGCGTGCGATCAGCCCGTCGACGGCGTCGGTCGCTCCGGCAATCACGAACACGGTGAGCGCCCAGCCGAGATGGCCGTAGACGACGAGAATAACGAACGCCGGGATCAGCAGCATCCGCAGCAGCGTGACCTGGTTTGCGGCGGTGAGCGCGGTCATCGCAATCCGGCAAGCGCCTCGATTTTTGCGACCGCGGCGGTCGCGTCGGCGCCGGTGACCGGCCGCGACGGCTGGAAGCTGCTGTTGTCGCCGGTCGTCATCACGCCTGACGCGACTGCGACGGAGGCGGCGGGATAGGCGAGGTGGCTTGGCAACAGATCGCTGAATTTCAGCCGCGCCGTTTCCCACGCCCGGGCGGCGGCGGGATTCTGCGCTGCGACGCGTGCGAGCAGGCGCGCGGCAGCCTGCGCGAGATCGGCACGGCGGACAACCGACCGCGGCTGAAACGCGTGGTTGGCAAAGGGATCCATGATCCCGGCGCGTGTCACCTGCATGATCCACGTCGCCGCCCAGCTGTTGCGGACATCGGTGATGAGCGCCGCTTCGTTGGCGCGCCGGCCGCTCTGCAACAGCGCACCGAGACGAATGCCGATCAGCGCCGCCAGGTCGGCGCGGGTGATCTGCGGCGCCTGCTCGATGGCGCGATACTCGGCCGGCAGCCGCGCCAGCGCGTCGCTCGCCCGCAACGCCTCGAGCTTCTTTTCTACGGCGGCGTTCGGCTCGATGGCCAGCGAATCGGCGTAGGCCTTCGCGGCGCCCGCGTGATCGCCGCGTCCCTCGAGAATGTCACCGATCTGCGCCAGCGATCGGGCGTCGGACGGATCGAGTGCGACCGACCTGCGCAGATGTTCGAGCGCCGTGTCGAGATCACCTTTCTGCCGCTCGACGGCGGCGAGCTCGCGATACAGGAACGCCGTATCGGGCGAGGTGGCGATCGCCGCCGTATAGGTCTGGACCGCCTCGTCGAGCCGGCCGGCCCGGGCCGCGTCGCGTGCGCGCGAAATTCCCTGCTCGACGTTGCGGAACTTGAGCACCTCGATCCGCTGGGCAAGGTCGGTCAGCGTCGGATCGGCGGCAAGCGCCGCGCTGAACGTCGCCAGCGCATCGCTCTCGCGGTTCAGCGCGAGCAGCGATTCACCGCGGCCGAGAAGCGCCGACACGTCGGGATGATCGGCCGCGAGCTCGAGCGCGCGGTCGAAATGCGGCAGCGCCGCCTTGGCGTCCTTGCGCGCGAGCTCAACGTATCCAAGCGCCGTCTCCGCCGGGTAAAACGCCGGCGTCGTTTTCAGCGCGACGGCGAACTCGCGCTCCGCTGTCTTCAAATCGCCGCTTTGCAGGAACGCCCAGCCGCGAAGTTGGAGCTGCGCCGCGACGCTCGAGACCATCGACTCGGGGATTGCCGGCGTTCTGAAGTCGGGAAATTTCGGCGCGGTGACAACCGGCGCGGGAACGACCTTCGGCGCGCACGCGCTGACGACGACGAGCGCGGCAAGGAGGAACCTGCGCATCACGACAAAGTGTACATCACCAAAAATGTCTTCTCGTACGACGCGCTGCGGCGTTCTACAACCGATCGGCGAGCCGGCGCGGGACGTCGGCGACGATCGACACCCGGCCGTCGCGCACTTCATGGAGGATCACGGTGCCGTGCCGGTACAGCCGCGCGATCCGCTCGCGGTCCGCGGGATCGTCGGGATCGAACGTGCGCGTCACGCGGTGGACATCGAGCGCCACGCGCGACGTGATCGTTTCGATCAGCTCGTCGATGCCCTCGCCGGTGAGCGCCGAGATGCACAACGACGAGGGGTCGAGATCCGCGATGCGCCGCCGCTCGTCGGGGGTCAGCGCATCGCATTTGTTGTAAGCCTCGACCAGCGGGACATCGGTCGCGTCCACCTCTTCGAGCACCTGCCGCACGGCATTCATCCGCCGATCGCGGTCCGGCGCGGACGCGTCGATGACGTGAATCGCCAGGTCGGCATCGGCGGTTTCCTCCAGGGTCGCGCGGAAGGCCGCGACGAGCGCGTGCGGCAGCCGATCGATGAACCCGACCGTGTCGGAGACGAGCAGTTCCCGGTTATCGGGCAGCCGGACCTGGCGAACGAGCGGATCGAGCGTGACGAACAACGCATTCGACGCATCGGCATCGGCCTTCGTCAGGCGGTTGAAGAGCGTCGTCTTGCCGGCGTTCGTGTAGCCGACCAGCGCGACGGTCGGGACCGATGATTTGTGCCGCCGCTCGCGGAGTTGTGCGCGCCGCTTCCGGACCTGCTCGATGTCGTCGGCGATCGCATGAATACGGGTCCGGATGCGGCGGCGATCGGTTTCCAGCTTGGTCTCGCCAGGGCCGCGCGTGCCGATGCCGCCGCCGAGCCGCGACAGGGCGTCGCCGGCCCCGACCAGCCGCGGCAGCAGGTATTTCAGCTGCGCGAGCTCGACCTGCAGCTTGCCTTCGCGCGTCCGCGCTCGCCGCGCGAAGATGTCGAGAATCAGCTGCGTGCGATCGATGATCTTGCGGCCGACCTCTTCTTCGATCTGGCGCAGCTGCGCCGGCGTGAGCTCGTTGTCGAAGATGACGACATCGACGCCGGTTTCGGCGGCCGACGCGGCGAGCGTTTCGATCTTGCCGGCGCCGAGAAACGTCGACGGGTCGGGTTTGGGCCGCTCCTGCAGGACGCGCAGGACAACGTCGGCGCCGGCGGCATCGGCGAGGCCGGCGAGTTCGTCCATCGATCGCTCCGCCTCGAGCCGCCGCCCGCGGCCGGCGATCAACCCGACGAGCGCCGCGCGCTCGCGGCGCGCTACCTTGGACGACGAGGATGTGCGTTGTCGAGCCATGCCTGAATCTCGTTCCACTCTACCGCGCCCGCCCGCACCAGCGCCGGCGGCGTCACCGTTGTATCGACGATCGTCGACGGCGGGCCGCCGGGCGTAGGCCCGGTGTCAATCAGCAGATCGATGCGCGACCCCAGCGTCCGCTCCACTTCGGCCGGATCGGCCGTCGCCCGTTCGCCGCTGATGTTGGCACTGGTCGCGGTTACCGGCGTCCCTGCCTGGCGGCAGATCGCGCGTGCCACGGCATCATGCGGCACGCGGACGCCGACCTTGCCGGTGCCGCCATGCACGTCGGGCGCAAGCGCCAGCGGCGCGGCGACGAGCAGCGTCAGCGGTCCCGGCCAGTAGCGTTCGGCAAGTCGCTGCCCGACGTCGGACAAGCGGCCGAGATGCGCCGCCGCCTGCTCCGCGTCCGCAGCAATCAACGGCAGGGCGCGCTCGCTCTCCCGGCCTTTCGCCGCGAACACACGCGCAACGGCGGCGGGGGAAAACGGATTCGCCGCGAGCCCGTACAGCGTGTCGGTGGGAATCGCGACAATGCCGCCGTCGAGGATCCATTTCGCCGCTTCCTCAATCGCATCGCGCTGCGGCGCGCCGGGATCGACCAGCACACGGCGCACCGGCGTTATCGCCGACCGGACGCGTCGGCGGTCATCAGCCGCCGCACGGCCACTGCCAGCACCGCGAACACCACCGCGTCGACGAAGAACACGATGCGCAGCGACGCGCCGCCGACGAAGCCGGCGATGAACGGGCTGCTCGCCATCCCGACCAGCGACGCGCTGGTGAGGACGCCGAAGCCGGCGCCGTGAGCGCCGGGCGGAATCACCGCGCCGGCGGCGCTGTAGCTGGCGGTCATCGCCGCGCCGATGCCGACGCCGAACAGCAGCGACGCGGCCGTCATGATCCAGAGGTTGCCGGTGATCCCGAACACCGCCGACGCCGCGGCGGCAATCGCCATTCCGCCGGCAATCACGGCGCGGCTGGCGTAGCGGCGCAGCAGGCGGCCGCAGAAATGATGGCCGAGCGCGCCGGCGACCGCGATGATCGAGAAGAGCACGCCCGACGTCAACGCGACGCGCGCCGGCGCGACGCCGGTCTGCTCCACCCACAGCGGCAGCACCGGGCCAAAGCTCCGGTCGACGAACTGCAGCCCGAAGATCACCACCAGCATCAGGACGAAATTCTGGAACGCCAGCACGTCGCGAAACGTGACGCGACCGCTGTCGGTGGCGTCGGCCGGCCCCGCGTGGGTCGCACGATCGTCGTACAGCACGTGGACGATGACGAGGCCGGCGGCGTAGAAGCCGGCGGTGAGGAGAAACACCCGGCGAAGATCGACCAGGCCGGCGAGGATGCCGCCCACAACCGGACCGACGCCGGGACCGATCCGCTGCGCCGTCTGCACCAGCCCGATCGCGTTCGGCATGCGATCGCGCGGCGCCGATTCGGCCGCCATCGCGACCGACAGCGAGCCGTAGCCGGCGAACAGCCCCTGGACGGCGCGAATCGCGAGCACGTGCCACGCC
>Ga0136846_1243118_pt1 | contig 10636 bp, 9 predicted proteins | sample HopSoiMetagenom2_FD_96841 | JGI IMG/M metagenome (GOLD analysis project Ga0136846, IMG submission 96841) | Grasslands soil microbial communities from Hopland, California, USA - 2 Assembly 2016 (version 4) | ecosystem: Environmental > Terrestrial > Soil > Grasslands | place: USA: Hopland... | reverse complement strand
CTCGCGGGCATGATCATGCGCAACGCGGTGATCCTGGTCGACCAGATCGAGACCGATGTTTCTCATGGCCTGACGCGCCGCGAGGCGATCGTGGAGGCGACCGTTCGCCGCGCCCGTCCGGTGGTGCTGACGGCGCTCGCCGCGATCCTGGCCATGATCCCGCTGTCGCGTTCGGCCTTCTGGGGCCCGATGGCAATCACCATCATGGGCGGCTTGTTCGTTGCGACCTTCCTGACGCTGCTGTACCTGCCGGGCCTCTATGCCCTGTGGTTCAGGAAGAGCCTGGACGAGGCCGGCACCCCCGAGCAGCCTGCCGCGCCGCAGCATGGGAGCGATGACCAGCACGCAATTCCGCTTGCTGAAGCGGCTGAATAAATGAGAAGACTAGCGACGAACGGGTTCTAACTGATGGCATTGATTTCGGAACATATCGAGGGCGACACCAGGGATCGTATTCTCGAGGTGGCCGAACGGCTGTTCCGACAGATCGGCTATCAGAAGACCACGGTCGGCGACATCGCCAAGGAGCTCAGGATGAGCCCCGCCAATGTGTATCGCTTCTTCGAATCGAAGAAGGCGATCCACCAGGCGGTGGCCCGTTCGCTGATGGGCGAGGTCGAGCTCGAGGCGCAGCGCATCGTGGCGCGACCCGGTCCGGTGCTTGATCGCTTCCGCGAGCTACTCAACACCATCCATCGCATGAATACCGAGCGCTATGTCGGCGACAACAAGCTGCACGAGATGGTCGAGATCGCGATGCAGGAGGATTGGGAGGTCTGTGTCGCCCATATGGAGCTGATCACCACGGCGATCGGCCAGATGATCGCGCAAGGCACGGCCTCCGGCGAGTTCGAGGCGCCGGATCTGGAACTGGCCTCCATGTGCGCCTGCACCGCGATGATGCGGTTCTTCCACCCCCAGATGATCGCCCAGTGCGCCACCAAGCCGGGCCCGACCATCGACCAGATGATCGATTTCGTCATCGCGGGTCTGTCGCCGCGCCACTGACGGGCGCGGGAATTTCCCCTATAAGCGGGCCCACCGCCCCGGAATGACGGCTGGTGGCGGGCAAGGACGGATCAACAAACTCCGTCATTGCGAGCGCAGCGGAGCAATCCAGACTGTCTCTGCGGAGGGATTCTGGATTGCTTCGCTGCGCTCGCAATGACGAGAAGGAAAAAGCCAGCGTGACCGACAAAGACCTTTATTTCTACGAGCCCTCCAAGGGCCACGGCCTCAGGCACGATCCCTTCAACGCCATCATCGCGCCGCGGCCGATCGGCTGGATCTCCTCCCGCGACACCAAGGGCCACGTCAATCTGGCGCCCTACAGCTTCTTCAACGCCTTCGCCTACGTGCCGCCGATCATCGGCTTCTCCTCCACCAACTGGAAGGATACGGTCGCGAACATCCAGCAGACCGGTGAGTTCGTGTGGAATCTCGCCACCATGGACCTCGCCAGGCACATGAACGCGACCGCCGCGCATGTCGCCCCTGAGGTCGACGAGTTCGAGATCGCCGGCCTCACCGCCGTCCCGGGCAAGCTCGTCAACGTGCCGCGCGTGGCCGAGAGCCCCGTTGCATTCGAGTGCAAGGTTTCCGACATCGTCCGCCTGAAGGGCGCCAACGGCAAGGAGACCGACGCCTGGCTGACGCTCGGCGAGGTCGTCGCCGTCCATATCGACAAGGCCATGATCAAGGACGGCGTCTACCAGACCGCCGCCGCCCGCCCCATCGTGCGTGCGGGGCGCCGCGGCGACTATTTCGAGATCAAGCCGGAAAACATGTTCGAGATGGTCCGGCCGGATTAGGCGCCTCTCTTTCCATCTCGTCATTCCGGGGTGCGCCGCTAGGCACGAACCCGGAATCCATTCATCAACCAACGCTGCCGCACGATGGATTCCGGGCTCACGCTTCGCGCGGCTCCGGAATGACTGCGTCGATGCAGCACCGGACCCCTCCCGGAACTGCCCCCACGCCCCGGCCGTTATGGCCCGGGCGGGGCCCGGCCGCGTCAATTCGCTTCTTTTTGCGCGCGAAGTGTTCCCTTCCGCCCGCCACTTTCCGCTAAAATACCCTTGTAACCGCGCCGATGCATGAGGTCCGCCATGAGCTTCCGCCGCGACAAAATGACAAAACCGATCTTCTCCTGGGCCCGCGGCGTGCTGCCAGCGATGTCGGATACCGAGCGCGAGGCGCTGGAGGCGGGCGACGTCTGGTGGGACGCCGATCTCTTCACCGGCAACCCCGATTGGACGAAGCTGCTGAAGATCCCGCAGGCGAGGCTGACCGATGAGGAGCAGGCTTTCCTCAACGGCCCCGTCGACGAACTCTGCGCCATGCTCGACGAGTGGAAGATCTTTTGGGAGTGGCGCGACCTGCCGCCCGACGTCTGGCACTTCGTCAAGCGCGAAAAGTTCTTCGGCATGATCATTCCGAAGCAGTTCGGCGGCCTCGGCTTCTCGCCCTACGCGCATTCGGAAGTGGTGCGCAAGATCTCGACCCGCTCGATCGCCGCCGCCGTCACGGTGATGGTGCCGAACTCGCTCGGGCCCGGCGAACTGCTGATGCGCTTCGGTACGAAAGAGCAGCAGGAGCGCTGGCTGCCGCGTCTGGCCGATGGCCGCGACATTCCCTGCTTCGGCCTCACCAGTCCGGAAGCCGGCTCCGACGCCGCCTCGATGATCGACACCGGCATCATCTGCAAGGGCGTCTTCGAGGGCCAGGAGGTCATCGGCCTCAGGCTCAACTGGCACAAGCGCTACATCACGCTCGGCCCCGTCGCGACGCTGCTCGGCCTCGCCTTCAAGGCCTATGATCCCGATCATCTCGTCGGCCAACAGGAGGAGCTCGGCATCAGCGTGGCGCTGATCCCGACCAATCTGCCCGGAGTCGAGATCGGCCAGCGCCATCTGCCGTCGATGCAGGTGTTCCAGAACGGCCCGAATTGGGGCCGCGACGTCTTCATTCCGCTCGACTACGTGATCGGCGGCCGGGAACGACTGGGACAGGGCTGGAAGATGCTGATGACCGCGCTCGCCGCCGGTCGCGGCATTTCGCTGCCGTCGTTGTCCGCGGCCGGCGCCGCCTACGCCGCGCGCACCACCGGCGCCTATGCCCGCATTCGCGAGCAGTTCGGCATCTCGATCTCGAAATTCGAGGGCGTCGAGGAGCCGCTCGCGCGCATCGTCGCTACCGCCTATCAGCTCGATGCGGCGCGGCGGCTGACTTGCGCGGCGCTGAACGCCGGCGTCCATCCTGCCGTCATCTCCGGCATCATGAAGCTGCACGCCACCGAGCGGATGCGCACCGCGGTTGACGACGCCATGGACATCCACGGCGGCAAGGCCGTGATCGACGGACCGCAAAACTATCTCGGCAATCTCCACCGCGCCGTACCTGTCGGCATCACCGTGGAAGGCGCCAATATTCTCACCCGCAATCTCATCGTGTTCGGGCAGGGCGCCATCCGCGCGCATCCCTATCTGCTCGACGAGATGAACGCGCTCGCCGACGCCGACCGCGAGCGTGGCCTCACCGCGTTCGACAAGGCGTTCTGGAAGCACGTCGGCCACAGCTTCGAGACGCTGTTGCGCGCCTTCGGCCGAAGCTGGACCTTTGGCGCGTTCGCGCTGGCGCCCGATGCCGGCGACGCCACGCCATTCTATCGCCAGCTCTCGCGCTACTCCGCCGCCTTTGCACTCTGTGCCGACATGGCGCTGCTGACGCTCGGCGGCGCGCTCAAGCGCAAGGAAATGCTGTCGGCGCGCTTCGGCGACATCCTCTCCGAACTGTACCTGCTCTCTGCTGTGCTGAAACGTTGGCAGGACGAAGGCCGGCAGAAGGAGGATTTTGCTGCGTTGGAGTGGTGCATGGCGAGCGGCTTCAAGACCATCGAGAACCGGCTTGCCGAAATCCTCGCCAATCTGCCCAACCGCTTCGTCGCTGCAATCCTCAAGCTCGTGGTCCAGCCCTTCGGCGCCCGCGTGCTCGGCCCGTCCGACCGGGTCGTGCATCGATGCGCCAGCCTCGTGCTGGAGCCGTCGGCCGCGCGCGACCGCCTCACACCGGATCTGGCCCATATCGACGATGACAGCGGTTTCGCCCGGCTGGAGCGCGCGTTCAAGCTGGTCACGGCCACCGATGCGATCGCCAAGCGCGTGCGTGCCGCGCACATCCGCGACTGGAAGGACGCGGTGGCCAAGGGCGTGATCACACAGGCGGAGGGCGAGCAGCTTGCCGCCGCTCACGATGCCGTCACTGAAGTAATCGAGGTCGACGATTTTGCGCCGGAGGCGCTGTCGCCGATTTACAAGAAAACCGGCGACGTGCATCAGTTCTTCCAGGAACTCGGCGAACAGAGGGCGGCGAGCTGATGGCACGACCGGTTTTCATCGTCGACGGCAGCCGGACGCCGTTTCTCAAAGCGCGTTCTGGGCCGGGCCCGTTCACGCCGGTCGATCTGGCCGTGCAATGCGGCCGGCCGCTGCTGGCGCGGCAGCCGTTTTCGCCTGCTGATTTCGACCAGGTCATCCTCGGCTGCGTCAACGTCATCGCCGACGAGATGAACCCGGCCCGCGTCGCGGCACTCCGGCTCGGCATGGGCGAGGATATGGTCGCCTTTACGGTGCAGATCAATTGCGGCTCCGGCATGCAGTCGATCGACACCGCCTACCGCTACATCCGCGAGGGCCATGCCGACATGATCCTCGCCGGCGGCACCGAGGCGCTGAGCCACGCGCCGCTGGTCTGGCCAAATTCCGGCGTGCGCTGGTTCGCTGGCCTTGCCACCGCGAAGGGTATCGCCGCAAAGGCTGCCGCCGCGTTCAAGCTGCGCCCGCGCTACCTCAAGCCCATCATCGGCCTCGAGCGTGGATTGACCGATCCCATCACCGATCTGAACATGGGGCAGACCGCCGAGGTCGTCGGCCACCTCTTCGGCATCACCCGCGCGCAGTCCGATGCTTACGCCGCGGAGAGCCATCGCCGCCTCGCCCGCGCGCAGGCGGAAGGCTTTCTGAAGGGCGAAGTCGAGACCGCGTTTTCCCGCGACGGCAAATTCTTCGACCATGACGACGGCGTGCGTCCGGACTCTTCCTCTGAGACGCTGGCAAAGCTCCGGCCGGTGTTCGAACGCCCCTGGGGCCAGGTCACCGCTGGCAATTCCTCGCAGATCACCGACGGCGCCTCCTGGGTGATCCTCGCCTCCGATGCGGCGGTCGCCAAGCATAAGTTGACGCCGAAGGCCGCCATCGTCGACAGCAACTGGGCTGCGCTCGATCCCAGCATCATGGGGCTTGGTCCCGTGATGTCGGCGACGCCGATGCTCCAGCGCAACGATCTCACCATCAAGGACGTCGAAACCTGGGAGCTGAATGAAGCTTTCGCCACGCAGGTGCTCGGCTGCCTCGCGGCCTGGAACGACGATAAATTCTGCCGCGAGATTTTGCGGCTCGACGGCGCTGCCGGCGAGATCGACCGCGACAAGCTCAATGTCGATGGCGGCGCCATTTCGCTCGGACATCCCGTCGGCACCTCCGGAAACCGCATCGTGCTGCATCTCGTCAACGCGATGAAACGGCTCGGCACGCGGCGGGGTGTCGCCACCGAATGCATCGGCGGCGGGCTCGGCGGCGCCATGTTGATCGAGGCGGTGTGATCATGGAGTCGAAAATCATGACCGCGCTCGGCGATCGCATGCTGGAGCTCGGGCCGCAGCCGGCGGCAGACGGCCCTTTCAAGCATTTCAAGCTGACGCGCGATGCCGACGGTGTCGCCTGGCTGCTGTTCGACCGCGCCGACGCCAGCGCCAACACGCTGTCCTCGGATGTCATGGAGGAGTTCGACGCCGTGCTTGCGGCGATCGAGACCGAGCGTCCTGCCGGCCTCGTGATCCGCTCGGCAAAACCGTCCGGCTTCATTGCGGGAGCCGATGTCAACGAGTTCCGCGGCGCATCGGACCCTGAAGCGGTGGAGGCGCGGATCCGCGCCGCGCATGCGGTGGTGGATCATTTGGAGGCGCTCAAGCTGCCGACGGTTGCGGTGATCCACGGCTTCTGCCTCGGCGGCGGGCTCGAGGTCGCGCTGGCCTGCCAGTCGCGCATCGCCATCGACGGCGCGCGCTTCGGCTTCCCCGAGGTGATGCTGGGCCTGCATCCCGGTCTCGGCGGCACCGCGCGTTTCACCGCACTGGTCAATCCGACCCAGTCGATGGCCCTGATGCTGACCGGCCGCACCATCGACGCGCGCCGCGCCAGATCGCTCGGCCTCGTCGACACCGTGACGCAAGAGCGGCACGTCCGGGGCGCGGTGAAGGATGCGCTGTTCGGCCGGCTGAAGCGGGCGCGTCCGGGCCTGCTCACGCGTGCAGCCAATTTCGGTGCTGTGCGCGGGCTCCTGGCCAGGCGCATGCGCTCCGAGGCGGCGAAGGCCGCGCCCCGCGAGCATTATCCGGCGCCTTACGCGCTGATCGATCTCTGGGAGACCCATGGCGGCAGCAAGGCCGCGATGCTGAAGGCGGAGCAGGCGTCATTTGCCAAATTGATGGTCACGCCGACTGCGCAGAACTTGATCCGCGTGTTCTTCCTGCGCGAGCAGATGAAGAAGACGGCGGGCTCCGGCAACACCATCAGGCATGTCCACGTCATCGGCGCCGGCGCCATGGGGGGCGACATTGCGGCGTGGTGTGCGGGGCAGGGGCTGCGCGTCTCGCTCGCCGACATGAAGGCGGAGCCGATCGCGGGCGCGGTGAAGCGCGCTGCCGAACTCTTTGGCAAGATCATCCGAAGGCCCACCGAGGTGCGCGACGCGCTCGATCGCCTCATGCCTGACATTGACGGCGAGGGCGTCCGCAACGCCGATCTCGTTATCGAGGCGGTGCCGGAAAAGCTCGAGCTGAAGCAGAAGGTCTATGCCGGCCTCGAGCCGCGGATGAAGCCGGGCGCGATTCTTGCGACCAACACTTCGAGCATACCGCTGCAGGATCTGCGCACCACGCTGGCGCGGCCGGAACGGCTGGTGGGCTTGCACTTCTTCAACCCGGTGTCGCGGCTGCAACTGGTCGAGGTCGTCAGCCATGACGGCAACGACGCGCAGGTGCTGAAGCAGGCGCGGGCCTTCGTCGGCGCAATCGATCGGCTGCCGCTAACCGTGAAGAGCTCGCCCGGCTTCCTGGTCAACCGCGCACTGACGCCCTACATGCTGGAAGCGATGGTGATGCTGGACGAGAAGACCGACCAGCGCCTGATCGATGCCGCGGCCGAGCAATTCGGCATGCCGATGGGCCCGATCGAGCTGGCCGACCAGGTCGGCCTCGACATCTGCCTCGACGTCGGCGACATGCTGCGTGCCAAATTCGGCGATCTGCTGCCGCCGACGCCGGCCTGGCTGCGCGACAAGGTCGCCAAGGGCGAGCTTGGCCGCAAGACCGGAAAGGGTTTCTACACCTGGAAGGATGGCAAGCCGGAGAAAGCGCCATTGCCCGAGACCGGCCCGCGGGTCACCGACCAGATGATCGATCGCCTGGTGCTGCCGATGTCGAATGTCTGCGCTGCGGCGCTTCGGGAAGGCATCGTCGACGATCCCGATGCGGTCGATGGCGCCATGATCTTCGGGACGGGTTATGCACCGTTCCGCGGCGGCCCGCTGAACTATGCGCGCACGCGTGGGGCGAATAATGTCGTATCCACCTTGCGCGAACTCGCCGATCGATTCGGGGGTCGGTTTGCGCCGGATGCGGGCTGGGACAATTTCAAGTGAGCAATTTCAAGTGAGCAATCTCAGGTGAGAGAGGCATGAACGAACAGGTCAATACCGGGCCGAGCGGCGATCTCTGCATCCGCACGCTGGCGATGCCCGCCGACACCAATGCCAACGGTGATATCTTCGGCGGCTGGCTGCTCAGCCAGATGGATGTCGGCGGCGGCGTGTTCGCATCGAAAGTGGCGAAGTCGCGCACCGTGACCGTCGCGATCGAGGCGATGAATTTTCGCAAGGCGGTCTATGTCGGCGATCTCGTCTCGGTCTACGCCAATCTGGTGCGTGTGGGGCGCACGTCCATCACCGTGAATCTGGAGGCCTGGGCGCTCCGCCGCGGAGAGCAGCATCCGTTCCTCGTCACCGACGGCAATTTCACCTACGTCTCGATCGATGAGCATGGCCGCCCGCAGGCGGTTCGTCCGGCTGGCGCAGCAATCGCGACCTGATCGCGCGCGGCGTTGCGTCACATCTCGAGTGCGGCGCACCGCAAATCCCGGCGCGACTGAGTCAACGCGTCGCGGCTTCGCCAAGAACCGGTCATAAAACGGATGAGGTCCCGGCGTACTCAGTTGCCTGTCGATTCGGGGTGGAAACGGCCTCATATGCCCTAGGAACCTTTGGGCAGAGCTGCCGTTATTTGCCCGCACTGAGGAATCCACGGGCCATGTCGGACAGCTACATCATCGAAGTCAATTCAGAGACCGCGGGCATCGTCGTTCGTTCCCAGGGAGGCTACTGCTTCTTCGCCTCATCCCACCGATTCAACCGTCTCGAAGGCCAGCTCTTCCGCAATGCCCGCGAAGCCGAGCGCGCCGCGCGCAAGCTGGTCAACGGCGATGTGAAGGAAGCGGCGTAGTAGCACCAGGCACCCTGCAATCCTTCTCCCCTTGTGGGAGAAGGTGGCGCGAAGCGCCGGATGAGGGGTTGTTTCAGCGAATTCAACTGTGAGAGATTCACTCGCAGAGAGAGAGACCCCTCACCCGTTTCGCCGCTATGCGGCGAGCCACCCTCTCCCACAAGGGGAGAGGGTCAAGAAGCATCACAACTTCGTCGCAGCCCGCGACAGCAGCTTCCAGTCGTCGCCCTGCTTCTGCCAGTTCATCAGGATGTGGAGGTTGGTCGGCACTTTCTTCCCATCGGCTGCCATCTCCTGTTCCGCCACCCAGTGGAAGCGCACGATCGCGGCGGGGCCGACGACCTTGATGGTCGGGTCCTTGTACTCGATCGACAGGAATTTCGATTTGCCGTCGGTGGCATTGGCGATGAAGGTCGCCTTGTCCTCGACCTTGCCGCTGGAATGGCTGTAGCTCAGATCGTCCCAGCACAGTGCGCCGAGTGCTTTCGGGTCGGCCGCGATCTGGGCGAGGCGGAAGGCCTCGACCTTCTTCGCCACGGCTTCCTCGTCCGCCGAGGCCGCCAACGCCGGTGTCGCGAGAACCGAAACGGCGAGAGTAGAGACGGCGAGAGTCGAGAGAGCCAGATCGCGTCGGTTGATCGTCATAGTTTCCTCCTTTTTGATCTTGCACCGAGTGTTGCAGCCGCGCGCGAGTTTGTCGAGTGTCGCGTGGTGGTCATGCACGTCCGTCATTGCGTGATTGAAGCTGTATTGATACGGCTTTCGTATCGATGCGTCACTCGTTCGGGAAAGTACGGAAATGATCGAGGCTATCGGCAGGGCATTGCTGTTCGACATCGACGGCACGCTGGCCAACACCGACCCGCTGCACTTGAAGGCCTTCAACCAGGTGCTCGGCCCTCGCGGCCATGTCTTCGATCACGCGCGCTTCTCCAGAGAGCTGCAAGGCTTTGCCAACGTAGCGATCGGCGAGCGCTTTCTGCCTGACGAGGCGCCCGACCGGCGCGCCATGATCCTCGATGAAAAGGAGGAGGTCTTCCGCGCGCTGGTGGCCGGGCAGATCGAGCCGCTACCGGGCCTGATGGCGCTGCTGGACAGGGCCGATAGCGCCGGCGTTCCCATGGTTGCCGTGACCAACGCGCCTCGCCTTAATGCCGAGCTGCTGCTCTCGGGCCTCGGCATCGCGCACCGTTTCAAGGCGCTCGTGATCGGCGCCGAGCTGCCGCATGGCAAGCCGCACCCGCTGCCCTATCAGGAAGGGCTGCGCTTTGCCGGCGCCAGCGCGATGGCCTCGATTGCGTTCGAGGATTCCCGCACCGGCGTGCAATCGGCCACGGCGGCCGGCATTCCGACCATCGGCATCCGGACCAGCCTCAGCCATGCCGACCTTGTCGCCGCTGGCGCTATTGCTTCCGCCGGCGCTTACGACGATCCGACGCTGCTGGCGCATCTCGCCGCCGCGATGGCGTGGTGAGGGTTTGGTTCGTTAACCGTGATCGGCGCGTGCATTGACCGATGGCGCGAACCGCCGCACCATGCAGCTTCATGATTTGAGGCCATTGCCGTGACCGGATTGACCCATCGCCAAGCTGAAATCCTCAACATCGCACGCGCCTCCGGCCGGGTGATGGTCGAGGAGCTCGCGCGCAAATTCGAGGTCTCGGCGCAGACCATCCGCAAAGATCTCAACGATCTCTGCGAGCGGAGATCGCTGACGCGTATCCATGGCGGCGCGATCATTGCGTCCGGTGTGGAAAACCTCGCCTATGAGGCACGCCGCTTCGTCGCCGCCGACGAGAAGAAGGCGATCGGCGCCGCGGCCGCGTCCCTGATCCCGAACGGCTGCTCGCTTTTCATCAACATCGGCACCACGACGGAGGAGGTCGCAAGCGCCTTGACCTCGCACGAGGATCTCCTCGTCATCACCAACAACCTCAATGTGGCGATGCTGCTCTACCGTCATCCCCGCATCGAGGTGGTGGTCGCCGGCGGCACGGTGCGCCGCGCCGACGGCGCAGTGGT
>Ga0136846_1225286_pt1 | contig 10636 bp, 9 predicted proteins | sample HopSoiMetagenom2_FD_96841 | JGI IMG/M metagenome (GOLD analysis project Ga0136846, IMG submission 96841) | Grasslands soil microbial communities from Hopland, California, USA - 2 Assembly 2016 (version 4) | ecosystem: Environmental > Terrestrial > Soil > Grasslands | place: USA: Hopland... | reverse complement strand
GTCGCTCGGCAGCTCCACCGTCCAGTGGCGCAAGCCGACCGTGCCCGGCGGCGGCGGGCCGGCGCCGACGCCGTTCCACACGTTGAAGCCCAGGTGATGGTGATAGCCGCCGGCCGAGACGAAGGCGGCCGAGCCGAGGTTTGCGCGCTCCTCGAAGCCGAGCAGGTCGCGGTAGAACGCGAGACCCTCGTCGATGTCGCCGACGTGCAGGTGCATGTGGCCGACGCGCAGCCCGTCGCCGACGTACGCCGGCACGTCCTCTCCCTCGGCCGTCGCGAGCAGCGCGTCGAAGTCGAGCGGTGCGGGACCGCCCGAGTAGCCGAGGTCCTCCGGCCACTGCTCGCGGGGGCGGTCGACGGCGAGCTCGATGCCGTTGCCGTCGGCGTCCGGGAGGTAGATCGCCTCGTGGGTGCGGTGGTCCGACGCGCCCTGGATCGGCGTCTTCGTCGCCACGAGGCGGAGCACGGCGCGGGCAAGCTCCTTGCGGTCGGGGTAGAGGAGCGCGTAGTGGTACAGCCCCGCGTGCCGCCCGGGCGGGCGCGCCTGCGGGTCCTCGTGCAGGACGAGGAGCGTCTCGTTGCCGTCACCGAGCTCTGCCTCGCCGCCGTCGCGGCGATGGATGCGCAGGCCGAGCGAGCGCTCGTACCACCCGGCCGCGCGGTCGACGTCGGCGACCGTCAGGTGCACGGGTCCCAGCTTCAGTGCGGGCGGCAGTGCGGGTGCGTGGGTCACGAGTGGAAGGAAAGCATGAAGCAGCTCGCGACGGCGCTCGCCGGGGAGCCGAGCGCGCCGAATGCGCCCTACAACCGCCTGCTCGTACGCACGGCTGACGGCGTCGTGCTCGTGGACACCGGCCTCGGCGCGGCGGAGCCTCGCACCTCGACGTCGTGCGCTCGGCCTACGCGCTCGCCCCGGAGGCGGCGGCCGTGGCGTCCTCGGCGAGCGCGCGCACGACGAACGCCGCGAACAGCAGGAGGCCCGGGTCGAGATCGTCGTCGGCCGAGGTGACCTTCACCGGCCGCTTGCCCCAACCCTTTCCCTCGAGCAGCGCGAGCTCCAGGCCGCCGTCGGCGAGCGCGAAGCGCGAGCGCCACGCACTGACGGGACGGAGCTGTAGCTCACGCCCGCCCCAGCGGAGCGAGCCGCCTCCGCGCAGGATGCGCGGCTCGAACACGCCGACGACGGCGCCGGTGGCGTCGGTCGCCTCGATCGCTCGCTGCCAGAAGCCGCTGCGCCCGAAGCGCCAGCTCCGGCCACGCGCTTCCGCGGTCGCGCGTCGGCCGGTGAAGCCCTCGATCAGCAGCGTCCCGGCGCCCGCGAGCGAATAGCGCCGGCGCTCGCCCTGGGCGCGCGTCAGCTCGTCGTTTGTCATACGGACTGCGGCACCGGGCACCACGACGAGGTCAGGTCGGCGCTGTCCCAGCCGAGCGCGCCGGCGCCGGCCCGGTAGGCGCTCTCGAGGAATCCGAGCAACGCCGCCTTCGGGTCGGCCGCCCCGCGCACGGCGTCGTAGGGCAGCACGGCGAGCGAGCCGGCGCCCTGGTCGATCCACGCGGCTGCGTCGGGGCGAAGCGCGCGTTGGCGCAGGCCGGGCGGCTCCGGCGCCGCGTACGCGTAGTAGGTGGGCTCGCGCACGTTCTGGTCGCCTGCCCAGAAGCCGAACGACACGACCTCGTGCGTGTACGCCTCGCGCGTCACCGGGTCGGCGCCCGGCTGCGCGGGCGCGCGGCCGCCGCCGAAGCGCGTGACCGCGAGGTCGAAGGAGTGCCAGAAGAGGTGCACGGGGCTCGTCTTCCCGCAATACCAGCCTGCGAACTCCTCGAAGACCGCGTCCGTCCAGTCGAGCACGTGCCAGAAGCGCACGACGGCGTCGCGGTCGTAGGCGTGGTGCTCGCGATCGTCGGGGAACGGCGTCGTCATCGGCACGCCGAACGGCATCTCGCGGATCGCGACGTCCACCTCGAGCTCGCGCAGCCTGGCATGCAGCAGCTCGTCGAATGCCGCGACCGTGAGGCCGTCCTCGAGCGCGAACGAGACGGTCGCGCCGTCGCGCCGCCTCACGACGAGGCGGTGGTCGACGAAGTCGAAGTCGATCTGGAACGTGACGCCGTTCTCCGGGTGCAGGCGACGGGTCGTCAGGCCGCGCACGCCGACGTAGAGCGGGACGTGCCACCAATGGTTCTGGGGCGCGCTCGAGGCCATGCGCACCTTGCCGACGATCTGCGCCCACAGGTGGAGCGTGGTCTTCGTCGGCTCCCACTCCTCGAGCGGAAGCGGCGGCAGCTCGGGCATCGCCGTCACGCTACTCCTCGATCGCGCCGTCGACGCGGCGCAGGTGCCGGCGGAACGAGTACGAAGGATCGGCGGCGCGGCGCGCGACGTACTCGGCGAACGCGGTCTGCAGGCGCAGCGTCTCGCCCGCCTGGATCCGCCCGGCCTGGTCGCGCTCGACCCGGTGGATCTCGCGGGCGACCGCCAGCACCTCGTCGGCGCGATCCGCGGCGACGAAGACGACGCCGTCGTCGTCTGCGAACGCAACGTCGCCGGCCGCGACGACGTGCTGCCCGACGTGGGCGCTGCGCAGCGCGTCCGGCTCCCGTGGGTCGAGGCGAATAGGCCCCGGCGGATAGCTGCCGTAGCTCCACACCGGCAGGCCGATCTCGCGCAGCTCGGGCGTGTCGCGGTGCAACCCCCAGACGACGACGCCGCCAACGCCGGCCGTTCTCGCCTCGAGCACCACCAGGTCGCCGATGCACGCCTCGTCGGTGCGGCCGCCGTTGTCGACCACGAGCACATCGCCCTCCTGCGCCGAATCGAGTGCCTCGAGGAACACGTCCACGCTGCCGTAATGGCGAGCGGGCAGCACACGGCCCGCGACGCGCGCTCGCGGTCTGACGGCCGCGATCCCGTGCGGCGCGGCACGCAGGGGCACGTCGCAGCGCAGGCACGCGTCCGCGACGAGCGGCGTCGAGAGATCGGCGAACGGCTGTAGGTCGATACCGGAAACGCTAGCCACAGCTACGCGCCTGCCAGAACGACGTGCGCCTCCTGCGGAGGACGGACGCGGCGCGGTGACCTCGGTGTTCATCGGCTGCATCTACCTCTGCGTCGCCGCCGCCGCGGCGGCAGCGTGGCCAGGAGCGATCAGTACTCGTCGTTCTGCGGCAGGCCGTCCGTGATCTCGAACCACGGCGCCTTCGAGCCGACGAAGATGTGCTCGGTCGGCCGGATCGACGGCTCGTCGGCGAGCGAGCCGAGCGCGACGTGCACCCAGCCGCCGTCGCGAACGACCGAGTAGAGAAGCGAGCCGCACACGCCGCAGCGCGTGTGGTTTGCGTCGGCGTCGCCCCACACGAGCAGGCTGTCCGCGCCCTCGACGATCTCGAGTCGGTCACGCTCGATGCCGGCGAACGGCTTGAACGCCGACCCGGTCGAGGCGCGGCAGTTCGAGCAGTGGCAGTTCGCCGCGTAGCGGAAGTCATCCGCCACGCGGTACCGAACCGCTCCGCACTCGCATTTTCCGGAAAGCATCGAGATCGTCATTCTCGCGAATCACAGGGCTGCGATCGCCTCGACCGGAAGACGTGCGCGTGTGGGCCGCGTGCACGCCGCCCGCGGGCGAGGAGGTCGCGGTCAGTGCGTGACGAACAGCTTCAGCGCGACGAGCACGAGCCCGAGCGCGAGATTCCCCGCGACGACGCCGAGCATGCCGAGGAAGCTGAGCCGCTCGAGACGCGCGAAGATCACGCCCTGCACGGCGAGCACGCCGAGCCCGAGAGCGGAGGCGAGCCAGAGCGCGGTGTTGTCGTCGAGCACGCCGAGCGCGCCGAGGAGAAGCGCGACGACCGGCGGCAGCGCGGACTCGACGAGCGGCAGCTCGCGTCCCGCCAACTCGCGCAGCTCGGCAAACGAGAGACGCTCGCCGTGAGCCACGCTGTGCCCGAGGGCGTGCGAGTAGACGTGCGCAGCCCAGAACGTGACGCACGTCGCGATGCAGAGCGCCGCGACGTGACCGGGCCCGTGCGGGAACGCGCGCGCGCCGGCGACGATCACCGAGAGGACGACGATCGTCCCGTAGATGAACCCGCCGAGTCGCTGCCCGCGCACGAGCGCGCGCTCCGCGACGGGTTGCGCCGATTCAGCCGCGGTCGTGTGCATCGTGGATGCGCCTCAATCCGTCGAGGATCAGGTCGAGCCCGAACTCGAACGCCTTCACGTCGTGGTGCGGGCCCTCCGTCAGGTGCTGGTCGCGATGCTCCAGGAGGTACGGATACTCGTCGAACGGGATCTCGCGCATCAGCTTCTCGACGAGCTCCGGACTGTTCGCAGCGGTCATCGAGTGCATCGTCTGCCAGATCGAGAAGCCGACGATGTGCGCGTCGAGGACGTGGTAGGCGACGTAGGTCGTGTCGGCCGAGAACCCGGCCTTGCGCAGGCGGCCGAGCAGCGAGTCCTGGTAGCGGAGGTGCGCGGGCCGCGCGCGCGGCGGGGAGAGCAGAAGACTCGGCGCCCACGGATGCCGCTGCAGCGCATCGCGCACGGAGATCGCGCTCGCGCGCACGGCGGCGTCCCAGGCGTCGTCCTCGTCCGGCTCCGTCGTCTCCTCGAGCACGAGGTCGAGGATCCCGTCGAGCACGTCGTCCTTGTTCGCGACGTGCCGGTAGAGCGACATCGCCTCGAAGCCGAGCTCGTCGCCGAGCCGGCGCATCGTGAGCGCGTCGACGCCACCCTCGTCCGCGATCCGGAGCGCCTCTCGCAAGATCCGCTCGCGGCTGAGCGGCTCGCGAGTCGCGTGCTCGGCCGTCCGGTCGCGTGCGGGCTCGGTCGCCATCTCGGCCTGACGAGTTTACGCTGTACGCAATCCCTTACGTCGTAAGCTTACATTGTAGGCGCCATGACCACGTGGTCACTCGAGCGCGCTGAGCGCGAACGCGACTCCGAAGCCGAGGGTCGTCAGCAGCCCCACGAGCTTGCCGCCGTGCTCGAACGCCTCCGGCATCATCGTGTCGGCGAGCATCGTCAGGATCGCGCCGGCGGCGAACGAGAGCACGAACGCGGTCACGCCGGGGGACGCGCTGTCGAGCAGCGCGAAGCCGGTGAGCGACGCGAGGCCGGAGACGAGCGCGACGAGCGTCCAGAGGCCGAGGATGCGGCGCGGCGCCCAGCCCGACCGGAGGAGCCCGCTCGTCGCCGACAGCGCCTCGGGCACGTTCGAGAGCGCGACCGCGCAGAAGAACGCGACGCTCACGCTGCCGCCGTCGACGATCGTCAGGCCGAGCACGATCGACTCGGGGATCCCGTCGAGCACGGTGCCGAGCACGATCGCGAGCGGCGATCCCTCGGCCTGCGCGCCGCCGGAATGCTTGCGATCCGCGCCGCCCATGCGGTCGATGACGGCGTCGCCGGCGTAAAAGGTCAGTGCTCCGACGCAGAGGCCGGAGGCGACGCTCCCTCCCCACCTCGCCTCGCTGAACGCCTCCTCGACAAGCTCGAACGACACCGACGAGATCAGCACGCCGCTGCCGAACGCCATCACCATCCCGAGCAGTCGGTTGTGAACGTGCCAGTGGAGCGCGACGATGCCGCCGGCGATCAGCGTGGCCGCTGCGAGGAATCCCCACAGGAAGGACGTGAGCATCGCCGCTACATCATCGCGCGAACTTCATCCCAGCAAGGTGAGGCGCCGCCGAGCTGCGCCTTCTAGCGTCCGCTGCAGACGTCTGAGGAGGAGCGATGAGCGCGGAACGCGACCGGGTCGAGACGTTCGGCCACCTGGAGGACGGCCTACGCCAGGCCGGCGACTGGTACCACTGGGGCCCCTACCTGAGCGAGCGCCAGTGGGGAACCGTGCGCGAGGACTACAGCGCGGACGGGACCGCGTGGGAGAGCCTGCCGCACGACCATGCGCGCTCTCGCGCGTATCGCTGGGGAGAGGACGGCCTCGCGGGCTTCTCCGACGTCGAGCAGCGGCTCTGCCTCGCGCTCGCTCTCTGGAACGGCCGCGACCCGATCCTGAAGGAGCGCATCTTCGGGCTCACCGGCAACGAGGGCAACCACGGCGAGGATGCGAAGGAGTACTGGTGGTACCTCGACGCGCTGCCGAGCCACGCGTGGAACCGCTGGCGCTACCACTACCCGCAGCGCGCGTTCCCGTACGGCGATCTCGTCACAGAGAACGGGCGCCGCGGCAAGGACGACCCCGAGTACGAGCTCCTCGACACCGGCGCGTTCGACGAAGACCGTTACTGGATCGTCGAGGTCGATTACGCGAAGGGCGACCCGCACGACCTGCTGATGACGGTGCGCGTGACGAACGCCGGGCCGGAGACCGAGACGCTGCACGTGCTCCCGACGGCGTGGTATCGCAATACGTGGACGTGGGACGCCGACGAGCCGCAGCCGCAGCTCCGCGCGGACGGCGCCGAGCGCGTCGTCACGGACCATCCGTTCCTCGGCCGGCTCGAGCTGAGCGCCGACGGCGCGCCGCGCGTCCTCTTCTGCGACAACGAGACGAACGCGCAGCGCCTCTACGGCTCGCCCGGCGCGAGCCCCACGCCGAAGGACGGCGTCAACGACCACGTCGTCTCCGGCGCGGACACCGTGAAGGCCGACGGCGGGACGAAGGTCGCGTTCTGGTACGAGCTCGTCGTCGCGCCGGGCGAGACGGCGACCGTCCGCGTGCGCCTGCGCGACGCCGCGGAGAGCGGCAATCCGTTCGGCGACTTCGACGCGGTCAGCGAGCGACGGCTCGCCGAGGCCGACGAGTTCTACGCCGAGCTGACCCCGGCGCGGTCGTCCGAGGACGAAGCGCTGGTGCTCCGTCAGTCGCTCGCGGGGATGCTCTGGAGCAAGCAGCTCTACTACTACGACGTCGCGCAGTGGCTCGACGGCGACCCCGGTCAGCCGACACCGCCGGCGGGACGTCACGGCGGCCGCAACGCGCATTGGAGGACGTTCGACTCGTTCGACATCATGTCGATGCCGGACAAGTGGGAGTACCCGTGGTTCGCCGCGTGGGATCTCGCCTTCCACTGCGTCGCGCTGTCGCGTGTCGATCCGGCATTCGCGAAGTACCAGCTGATCCTCCTGTGCCGCGAGTGGTTCCAGCACCCGAGCGGTGCGCTCGCCGCGTACGAGTGGTCCTTCGACGACGTCAACCCGCCGGTGCAGGCGTGGGCGGCGCTCGAGGTGTTCGCGATCGACGGCGCCCGCGACGAGGCGTTCCTCAGCCGCGTCTTCGACAAGCTGCTCGTCAACTTCACCTGGTGGGTGAACCGGGAGGATCACGAGGGCAACAGCGTGTTCCAGGGCGGGTTCCTCGGCCTCGACAACATCGGCCCGCTCGACCGGTCGCACCTACCTGAAGGCTGGCGCCTCGAGCAGGCGGACGGCACCGGCTGGATGGGCTTCTACGCGCTGTCGATGGCTGCGATCGCTTCCGTCCTGAACAACCGCGGCCGCCCGGTGAGCGACCTCGTGATCAAGTTCATCGAGCACTTCGCGCTGATCGCCGACGCGCTCGAGTCTCAGGGCATGTGGGACGAGGGCGACGGCTTCTTCTACGACCAGCTGCGGCTGCCCGACGGCCGCATCGAGCCGATCAAGGTGCGGTCGATCGTCGGGGTGCTGCCGCTCCTCGGCGTCGTAGCGATCGACGAGGAGATCGTCGACCGCGCGGAGACGATCAACAAGCACGCGGCGCGGCTGCTCGCGTCGGCGCATCCGGTGCGCGGCGGGCTCGGCGACCGCAGGCTGCTGCTCGGCGTCGTGGGCGTCAGCCGCATGCTGCGACTCCTGACGCGGCTGACCGACCCGGACGAGTTCCTCTCGCCGTACGGCCTCCGTGCCGTGTCGCGCGTGCACGCCGAGCACCCGTTCGTGCTCGACGTCCCGGGCATGCACTCGACGATCGACTACGAGCCTGCCGAGTCGACGACCGGCATGTTCGGCGGCAACTCCAACTGGCGCGGGCCGGTCTGGATGCCCGTGAACTTCCTCGTCGTCGAGGCGCTCACGCGGTACGCCCGGTTCTTCGGCGACGACCTCAAGGTCGAGTACCCGACGGGATCGGGCAAGGAATGGTCGCTCGAGGAGGTCGTGATCGACCTGCAGGAGCGGCTGATCTCGATCTTCGTCCGCGGCGCGGACGAGCGCCGTCCCTGCTTCGGCTGGGTCGAGCGACTGCAGAACGACCCGGCCTGGCGGGACAACGTGGTCTTCAACGAGTACTTCCACGGCGACAACGGTGCCGGGCTCGGCGCGAGCCACCAGACCGGCTGGACCGGGCTCGTCGCCGAGCTGATCTTCCGCGCGCGCGGTGAGCGCTGGAGGACGATCGGCGAGATCATGAGCGGCGAGGACGCGGAGGCGCGGGTATGAGCATCCGGCTCGGGCCGCAGGTGTGCGGCACGCTCGACGAGGCAGCGCTGCGCGAGTGGATCGTCACGGACGGCGCCGGCGGCTACGCCATGGGCACGGTCGCAGGCCTGCGCACGCGGCGCTACCACGCGCTGCTCGCGGTGGCGCTCGACGGCCCCGGCGCGCGCAACCTCGGGCTCGCATCGCTCGACCCGGTGCTGCTGGTGGGCGACGCGCGTCTCCGCCTGGCCGCCCACGAGTGGGGCAGCGGCGTCGTCGACCCGCGCGGGCACGAGCTGCTCACATCGTTCGACCTGGAGGACGGCGTTCCGCGCTGGCGCTGGCAGATCGGCGGGATCGTCTTCGAGCGCGAGCTCGCGATGGCGGACGGCAGCCCGGCCGTCGGGGTCGTGCACCGGCTCGTCGCGGCGGACAGGCCGGTGCGGCTCGAGCTGACGGCGCTCTGCACGTGGCGGAGCGTGCACGGCGAGCGGCACGCGAACGGCACGCCCTGGGTCGACCAGACCGCCGACGGCTTCGTCTTCGAGGGCGCCTACCGCGTCGCGGGCGCCGGCTGGCGCAACGGCGGCGAGTGGTACCGCGACGTACGCGCACGCGAGGAGGCGGCGCGCGGGCTGAGCGACCGCGAGGACCTGTGGGCGGCGGGCACGTTCGCCGTCGACCTCGAGCCGGGCGGCGCACATGCGGTCACCGCGGCGGCGCAGTCGTCCGGCGACGGCGTGCCGGCGGCCGACGAGATCGTCGCGCGCGCACGGTCGCGCGCGAGGACGCTCCTGCGTCGCGCCGCGGCGACCGACGAGATCGACGCGCAGCTCGTGCTCGCCGCGGACCAGTTCGCGATCAGGACGAACGGACGTCCGACGGCGGTCGCCGGCTACCCGTGGTTCGGCGAGTGGTCACGCGACCTCATGACCTCGTACGAGGGGCTCTACCTCTCGACGGGGCGCTGGGAGGAAGGACGGGAGGTGCTGCGCACCTCGGCGGCGACCGTCTCCGAGGGCATGCTCGCGAACACCGCCGACACGGGATCGCTGGAGTACAACACGGTCGACGGGACGCTCTGGTTCGTACACGCGGTCGGACGGCACCTCGCCGTCACCGGCGACGACGATCTCGGCGGCGAGCTCGGCCCGGTGCTCGCCCAGGTCGCGCAACACCACGTCGACGGGACGCGATACGGCATCGGCATCGACGCGGACGACGCGCTGCTGCGCCAGGGCGCCGACGGCTGGGCGCTCACGTGGATGGACGCGCGCATCGACGGCGCGCCGGTGACACAGCGCGCCGGCAAGCCGGTGGAGGTGAATGCGCTCTGGATCAGAGCTCTCGACGTCGCTGCGGAGCTCGCACCCGGCGAGGAGACGCGTCACCGCTGCGCTGCACTCGCTGTTCGCGCGCGCGCGTCGTTCGCGCGCCGCTTCGTGCGCAGCGACGGCCGCGGGCTGTACGACGTGATCGACGGTCCCGGCGGCGACGACGCGTCCGTGCGCCCGAACCAGCTGATCGCCGCGTGGCTGCTCGATCGCGACACCGCGCGGTCGGTCGTCGACGCATGCCGCGACTCGCTGCTCACGCCGCTCGGCCTGCGCTCGCTCGCGCCGGACGACCCGCGCTACCGCGGCCGCCACCGCGGCTCGCCGGCGGAGCGCGACGGCGCTTACCACCAGGGCACGGTGTGGCCGTGGCTGCTCGGCCCGTTCGTCGACGCGTCGCGGCTCGCCGGGTTGCCGACGGAGCCGCTCCTCGCGGGCATCGAGGCGCACCTCGGCGAGTGGGGCCTCGGCTCGATCTCCGAGACGGCCGACGGGGACGCGCCCCACGGCGGGACCGGCTGCCCGTTCCAGGCCTGGTCGGTCGCCGAGGTCCTGCGCGTGCGCCGTCTCTCGTCGTCCCCGGAACGCGAACGCGAGGTCGCGGCAAGCGCCACACGCTGAGCCTGCGCGCGGCGACGACCGGTCTCACGGCACAACCCTGCGCATCACGCAATTCCGGTTGCCTTTGGAGCGGAGGTAGCTGAAGCCGGCCTGCTCTACGGCGACCGCGTGCCGTTGTAGAGGACGGACACCTTTTGGCCACCGGTGTCGTGCGGGTAGCCCTCCACGACCCCGCCGCCGGCCTCAGCGCGATCAGATCGACGGCACCGCGAAGGGCGACCGCCGAGCCACCGAACACACCGTCGTGCCGCTCGACGAGGCGCGCGAATGCGTCCCAGGTACTCACGTCGAGCGGCTTGATCACCTAGGCCCTCATGGGCCTC